>Ga0307488_10003904_pt1 | contig 12412 bp, 21 predicted proteins | sample SB02metaG_FD_202248 | JGI IMG/M metagenome (GOLD analysis project Ga0307488, IMG submission 202248) | Sea-ice brine microbial communities from Beaufort Sea near Barrow, Alaska, United States - SB 0.2 | ecosystem: Environmental > Aquatic > Marine > Coastal | place: USA: Alaska | collected...
GGAAAGCTTGCGAGTTTCGCGCACTGTCGCCTCCGCCGCCTCCTAATCCGCCGCCGCCTCCACCGCCGCCTTCGTCTCCACCGTCGCCGCCACCGCGGCCTCCTCCTTCGCCGCCTGAACCGCCGGCCCCGCCCCCGCCCCCGCCCCCGCCTCCTACTCCGCCGGCGTCGGCATCGGCGCCACCGCCTCCGCGTCCGCCTTCGGCATCGATCGCCACCGCCGCCGCCGTGAGACTGATTCTGTCTGATCCATAGCGAGGGCGACGTCCGATGACGATGTCGTCCCGGCCCTTGGACTGGCGCGCGGAGGAGAAGGAGAGGGTGGAGACGGAGAGGCGGGCGAGTTCTGGGCGCGGGGCCGACGATGACGAGTCATCACCCCCGGCCCCGCTGCCGGTGCTGTGTCGTTGCCGGCGATCCTGTGCTCGCATCGCCCCCAGCTGTAGCGGCGCAAGTTCAATTTGAAAGCGAGACTTGAAAGCAGTTCATCATGGTTTCGTTTCAAGCGCTCAGTTCCAGGCGCGTTCAACATGGGTTTCAAAGGATTAACCTGCACCGGCCTACCCATCGCCCTCTGCGCCGCGTCCCCGCCCCCGCCGTCCCCGCCGCCTCCGCCTCCGCCCCCTCCGTCCCCACCTCTGCCTGCGCCGTCCTCGCCGCCACCTCCAAAACCGCCGCTGCTGCCGCTGTGTAGCAGCGCACGTTGAAATTTGAAAGCAACGTTTGAAAGCGGTTCAACACGTTTCAGCTTCAAGCGTTGAAACCAGGCGCAGTATCAACTCAGTTTCTGATACCGGCAACCTGCACCTCCCCACCGCTGCCACGGCTGCCGCCGCTGCTGATAAGTTTGCGGCCACTGCCGCTTCCGCTGCCGCCGCCACTGCCGCCGCCGCTGCCGGCGCCGCTGCCGCCGCCGTTGCTAAGCATGCCCCCAACCACCTTCATCTCCGGGAGAGAGCCGCTACTGCCGCCACGATTGCCCAACCCGCCGCCGCCGCCGCCGCCGCCGCTGCCACCGACCGCATCGGCACCTCCCCTGGTGGTCATTGCCCGACCCACCAATGTGTAGCGGCGCAAATTGAAATTGAAAGCAACATGTGAATGCAGTTTATCATATTATGGTTTCAAGTGCCTAGTCCCAGGCGCTTTCACCGTAAGTTTCATAGGGTCAACCTGCACCGGCCTACCAATGGGAGCAGCAGGGGCCCGTCCACCTCGTCCGCCTCTCGGCTGCCGGCGGCGTCCCCCGCACCCCCGCGGTACGACACTTTCGCGCCCCCCGCATTATCCTCTCACCAGGGCCGTGGCAGAACCATGTTTACTGAGTGTTTGCTGGTACTGCATCTGTACACCACGGCCGCAGCCATCGCCCTGTTTTTGTACCGCCACGCGCCTTACCCAAGTGTGTCTTTACAGCTGGCATGTGTACTGAGTGTTGCTCGTAGTGCATCAGTACACCAATGCCGCCACCACCGCCGCCCTGCTTTTCAACTGCCCAGGGCCTTCCTTACCTCAGCATATTTCCAGCTGGAACTTTGAGCCGTTTGTCCCTGAACCCTATAGAGTTATACAGCTGGCAAACCTGAAGCATGCTCAAATGCCAGCTGTCATCGTGCGAGTGCAAGCAAGGCCCCGCCACCGCGAAAGAGTTCCTGGCTACGGGGCCGTGGGTGGCGGCGCGCTCGATGGTGGCGCGTTGTAGCGGCGCAACTTGAATTTGAAAGCAGAAGTTGAAAGCAGTATATCACACTTTGGTTTCAAGCGCTTAGTTCCAAGCGGTTTCAACTTGGGTTTCATCGGTTCAATCTGCACCGCCCTACCGCGTTGGGCGGCGAGAGCGTCGTCCGCCGCCTTGCGTCGCGCCGCCGTCGCCGCCGCCGCCACCTAAGGACTGGTGGAGAGTGCTCGCCAAGTCAACAAACGCATTTGAGCCCTCGTTTTGTGAGGCAAGTGGCATCCGAATACGATGACGTGGCGAGCACATAGTGCTCGCCACGTCATTAGACGCATTTGTTCCTCGTTACTTGAGTCCAATGGCATCCGATGACGATGACGTGGCGAGCACTATGCATCAGTCCTTGCCGTCACCGCAGCGAGGTGCGCCGGCGTCGGCACCTCGGCAAGGTGCGCCGTCTCCAGCGTGAAGAGCACGTCCAGGGACAGCACGAACGTCTCGGCGCCGATCTCGTTCACGGCGTCGGCGTTGAACAGCCAGTCGATGCGCTCGCGCTCAACCTTGTCCTTGCCTTTGAACTCAAAGCGCAGGGCCGCAGCACACGGGTGTCAACGGGTCAGCTCTAGGACCTTTTATTGGGGGGTCGAAGGTCAAGGTCAGCTCTGGCAGCATTTATTTATTGGGGAAGAGGTCTGCGGTGCGCTGGCTAGTGCGCAGGGGGCGGCGCGCCAGGGTGCCACGGGGGGGTGTGGCGGTGCGCCGCGGCGCCTCCCGGACGGCCGTGACAACACTCCCCGTGGACAAAGCGATAGACGCCGCGCCGGGAATGGGCTTCCACCCGTTCTCAGCAGATGTGCACATTCGTTGGGTTGGTTCGTTGGGTTGGTCGTTGGTTAAGTTGGGTGGCCTTGGCTCGGGTGCGCAGTACAGCAGCTATGGGAGCTCGGCGGGGCGCCGCGGCACGAGTGGGCGATATGATGAGGGCGGTGCCTTCCGGATGGCCGTGACAACACCCCCCGTGGACGGCAAAAAGCGACAGCCGACGCCGTCCACTGGGAAAGGGGTTCTATCCGTACGTAAAGTTGTTCATCGCATTTCGTTCTCATTTCTTTTGGGGGTGGCAGGGGACCGCGGACGGGGTGGGCCCCACCCTGCATGAACGGGTGGCGCTCCGGCTTGCACTTCGATTAAGATAGGGGATGGTGATGGGTTTGGGGACGAGGGACAGGGAGACGGGGCCGGGACTGGGCCGGGACCCAAGGGGGACGGGATGGAGGGGAAGGGACGGGCCCCACCCTCCATGAGCGGGTGGCGCTGCTCTGGCTTGCGTTTGCCCCGCTTGGCCTTTCCCTTGATGCCCCCGCCCCGCGCCATCGCGGCCGGTCGTGGCCAGTCGTGCCCAGGCCGCCGGGCCGCGCTGCCCACACGGCCCGCGGCGCCTCGGAATGAGCCACACTACGCTGCACCTCGCACCCGAACGCGACCCGTTTCCTCCGTTTTTTACGTAATGTCGTACGAAATGGATAATGACGAGTCAATAGACCGTCGATCCTCTCGACTCGTCCACTTTTCTGTTTGACTGTACGCAGTGGGTTCAATGAGAATAACGGTTGACCGACGTTGAATGATGAATCGGACGTTTCATGTTCTCAAAGACCCCCTTCACAAATATTTTCTCCAAAAGACGTGTCGAGCGCTGTCACACAGCGGAACCGACGCGGCGGAGCGCTCGCGCGGGACCTCCGGACCGCCGGCCAGGCCGACATGCTCGGCATGGCCGTGACCCCGCGCACGCGCGCCGGGTGGCTGGCGCTGGCGGCCGGCTGCTGCCTCCTCGGCGCCGCGCACGTGTTGGGGGTGAGCTCGTTGAGGGGCGATTTGTCATTTCTGAACATTGAGGGTGCCGAGTATGTGGACGCCGGCAGGGGCTTACACTCGTGCACTTTTCAGCTCAACTTGAGCGCTTTGTATGGGATAGAGGGTGCGCGGAGGGGTTGTGTAGCCCATATTTGGGGGGTGTTAGGGGGTATTTAGGTTGTGTAGGGTGGGTTTGTGTGTCATACACGGCTCAAGTTGAGCTGAAAAGTGAACGAGTGTAAGCCCCTGGACGCCGGCCGCCTCGTATCGAAGACGCAACGCAAAGACTCGACGACGGCAGCGGCGGTGGCGGCGGCAGCGGCGGCGGCGGCGGCGGGGCATGAGGGTCATGTGATGGATTACCGCGCTGCCGCCCCGCCTGCCGAGGTCATGAAGAAGAACCGCGTCAAAAACTACCCCGTCTGCAACATCGAGGCAGGCGCTTTATACAAAGTTGTATCTCTCTGTCGGCACTTCAAGGAATGCCGGTGGGGCTCGGGGCATCGGGTATCATCGGGTATCATCGGGTATCATCGGGTATCATCGGGTATCATCGGGTATCGAACGACGGCCTATATCGATGCGGCGACCTTGTTCAGGTCCACGTGTACACTATGTGCACAGGCTGAGCTGAAGAGACTACTCCATATGACCGTGTATCGTTGCGGCGAGTCTGCACGGGTGCAATGTACACAATGAGCAAATAGCCAGGTTGAGCTGAAACAAGCACTACTATGCCTGCATGGTTGTATCAGTGCGGCGGTGTGCACGGGCAACCTGGCAGGCCTACTGGTACACTGTGCATAATCAGCCGAATAATACATATGCGGCCCTGCACCGAGGAGCCCCCAAATGCCTATGGCTATGACGGCGCGGGCACGGCCATGGCCACGGCATACGCGGTGAAGAAGCTCGAGATGGCGAGGACGTTCGACGCGCCGTTCAAGAGCTCAACGTACTTCTGCAACCTGTGGTGGGGTGGCAAATGTCAGCAGTTCTTGCCACGTCACCAATATTGCTCGCCACGTCATCAGCATGGCTATCAATGTCTCATACCCCTTTGCCGACCCTCGTGTATTGAGTCGCATGACATCCCATTATGTACTGCGAACCAATCACAGACAAAGATTTGCGCGACATGGCGGAAGTGGTCCACCTGGCACTGGCCCGCGGCCCGCTGGGCTATACGAGAACATCACGCGGTTCTGGCCGCCGGATAAGGCGGGATGTTGAGAACGCCGCTCTCGACTGACGTTGAATAGCCTCCTCCTGACTCCTCCTGCGCGCATCTGTATGATCATTTACCTTCAAGGTAAGCCATGCTCTGATGTTGTTTTGGTGCTCTTCTCATGACCCTCCCGCAAGAGCTTCCCCAACTATGCAGCCAAGCTCAAGTCGTGCAACATCCACGGGTGTCGGCACGCTATGGAAATTACCGCCATCACGAGTAAAGACAAGCACACGGCAGCGAGGGGGTGGGGCCTAACGACAATATATTGCTCGCCACGTCATAGGATGCCATGCAATTCAAGAATCGAGGGTTCAACATACGTTTGACGCCGCAACAGGTAATATCGGCCAGGCCCTATCAAGGGGTGGGACGAGCACGCCGAGGCGGTGCACACGTGGAAGACGGTGAAGAAAGTCATCTTCAGCAAGGAGTTCGAGGTGGGACCTCACTGTGCTCCCCTTTGCATCTCATACCGACGTGATTGTTTGCTCATAGTGTACTACTAGTGTATACGCACACACACGCCGCATTCCCCTCCCTGATCCCAAACGGTGTGGCGTCCTCTTCACAGCTCACTATGAGCTGCTTTGTCCTGACTGTATACCTCTAGGATGACCCAAAGATACTCAACTTGAGCTGATATGGGGACTACTGTAAGTTTCTGCATCGAGGCGGCGCTGTGGGCCAAGCTAGGGGTTATACGGAAGGTCAAGAAGCGGGAGATCCGGATTCTGTCTGACAAGGCCGGGCAGTCCAATGGGCGGGTGCACACGGACCAGGCAGGGGGCGCATTGAATAAGCATTCGACGTACGATGAATCTCTACCACCGCTTCCGTGCGTTTTATGAGAATTCAACCTCCTCTTCCTCTTCCTCCTCCTCCTCCTTTTCCTCCTCCTCCTCCTCCTCCTCCTCCTCCTCCTTCTCCCCCTGCTCCTCGTCAACGTTCTCGTCCTCGTCCTCCTTCTCCTCCTCCTCTAAGCATTAACCTTGAAGGTGACATGCTCCGATCCCGGTTCAAGTGATTGCTCTCAATGATTCTCCTGTCGGGATGCGCTGAAGGTGGCGACGATGATGTTCTACGTAACAGACGCAGTGGAGCCCATGGTTGGGTCATGCACGGGATACGTGCTCCTCGTGTCACGTCACGTCATCAGCGCATGTCTACACCCTTGTTGTTGAGCTGACATTCGTCATCGGCGCAACCTCGCGAGCGTCATCCTAAATCTGGCCCTACCCTGCGTTCGACTACGGCACGTGCCTGCACACCACGGAACAATTCAAGAAACGCCGCGCCATGACCAAGGGCGCACGGCGCGGGAGCTTGGACGGCGAGGCGGGGCCTGGTGAAGTATGCCTGCCACGTTCTCTGTATGTTCACATTCACGTTCATCGAGCCCCAAGGCGCTTCTCATGATGGGCATAAACTAAGACCCCCCCCGCCGAACCACATGAAGGATATGTTCACCCCCCCGTCTCTTTAGTCGATAGCTATTCTGTGACTTGGTCAGCATCATCCGCCGGGCCTTACTTGCAGGCGGAGTGCTTTTACAAATTCCGTTTCCTGCCAAACACCGGGTACGCCTTCAAGGTGTCGGCCAACTCGTGGCACTCCGCGCCCAACTCCCTCGTCCGCCACTGGAAGCAATACCCGCGCAACAGCTTTCTCGTCAACTGGTACTAGCGAGAGAGAGATATAGACTCTCTTGCGTGTATGAAGACGCACCAAGCTTTCGCCTTGGACCCCGTAACCAATTATAGTACCAGTGCCAAGCGCGGCGGGCGTCAGTGTGTCTTCAAAAGCATTCGATTATCGAGGCACAAAGGTCTGAGTGATAAACGAACCGTTTTAGCATAGCATAGCAACCATGTGCCAGCGACATCGTTCGACGAGCCGTTCTGGCGAACGGCGTTTGAGTCGTTCTCGCGCTACGTTCAGGTATACGAGTTTAATCGTTCTAGCACCTAGCTGTACGCCTACGTGGGCCGTTCAACCTTCGCTTTTATTTATGTATTTACATATTTTGCGGACGGAGACCAGGAATATCGTCACCGTGGATCGTTTCATAGCATTTCAAATGTAACTGCAGTGTGCATAATCCCACACACTCCGACTCGTGCATACAGTCAAACAACTCCATCCCTTAGCTCTAAATATGGTATAGCGTCATCATTGCGATAAAATTCGATTTCGTTGCCGGGAGACGCTGTTCCTTCGGCGTGTGTGAGTGTATCAATGCATGCATGCGCGTGTTGCGTGATCTTCGTATATCGCTCCCCGCCATGCCGGGCTGGCCGGTGTGTCACTGACCACATAATGTACCAGGGCTCGCCGCGACATCCACTATTCATTATCGCGCAGGTGAGCAGGCTTAGGTGTGGGCGGGCAGGGCGGCCGCGGCAGGCGAGCGGGGCAGGGGGGGCGCCGCATTCGCCTCAAGTGCCGCCACCAGTTCGAATGCCGCCATTACCTTCAACCCCGCCAATGTATCCTTGGTGTCGCCCGCCGCTGTCGCCTCAACCCACGTCGCGTGAAGCGCCTTCCGCCTCAGCCACCACCCGTCTCCGCCGCCGCCGGCGTGGCTGCCTACAAGGCCGCCCGCAGCACCGCCGCGGCCGCGTCAGCAGCCGCCCCCGCTTCACTGGCCGCCTCCACCGCAGCCTGCGCCACTATCTCCGCAGCCTTCACCTTGGCCACCAGTTTCGCCTTCTTCTTCTTGTCCTTCTTGCTCGCCGCCGGCGCCGCCAACATCGCCGCCCTCGCCGCCGTCACCGCCGTCACAGCTGCCACTCGCACCGCCCTCGCCGCCACTGTCGCTGCGTCCGCTGCCTCCAGCTTCAGGCACGCCGCCACCGCTGCCGCCGATACCGCCTCCTTGTCCGGCAACGCCGCCGCCGCCGCTGCCGCCGCCGCTGCTGACGCCAACGCCACCTCCTGCGCCTCATCCAGCGCTGCCCCTGACTCCACCGCCGCAGTCGCCACCGCCGTCGTCACCTTCGCCTCGCGCTAGCTGCCGTCGGCCCCTGGGCCCGCGCGCTCCGAGGAGGACACCCCCGCCGCCGTTGCCTCGCGCCGCTTGACGCAGTGGAGCTTGTGCGGGTCCGCCGCGCTGTTCCAGTGCCGCAGCTGGCAGCCCTTGTCGCAGTACCGCCTGTTGCGGCACTGCGAGCATATCATGTGGTGCACGTCCAGCTTCCCGCAGGCCACGCACTTGCGGAGCTCCTTCAGGAGAGCGACGGCAGCCTCACTGCCCTGCGCGGCGCTGAGCTTCAGGTGCATCTTCCCCAGAGGCAGGTCCTTCTTCGCGCCCGTCCCTTGCGCATACATCATGCCCACCAGAAACTGCGCGATACGTCTCCTTGGTCGGCCGCCTTGCGCCCCCACTCCATCGCCAGCGCGAAGTTCTGCTCCACACCCGTTCCTTCGGAGTAGCACATGGAGATGGCGCGATCCGCGTCTACGAGCCCGCGGTTGGCTGCCTTGCGGAACCACGCCACCGCCTTCACGTGGTCCTGCTCCAGGCCCTACTCCCCCCGCTGGTGCCACACGCCGAGCACGAACTGAGCCACCGCAGAGCCCCCCTCGGCGTCCTTGCGGACCTGCTCAGTGCGCTCACTCGGCGCCATCACGGCCCGTCGTTACCCTCCGCGCCTCGCCGCGGGTCACAAGCCCCCCGGTGCGTTGCGGCGGCGGCGGCGGCGGTGGCGTTGCTCTGCGTTGTTGTAGGGTGAAGTTGGGAACCTATGTCTCAGCTTTGTGGTTCTCGCTTGTGGTGTGGGGGGGGGCGCGCGGAGGTCTTTTGGTGTCTGGGTGACGGTCGCGGGCGGCCCGCTCAGATCGGTGGCGGGGGCGACACGCTGCTAGCGTTCCGTCAAACGCCCGGGCTCTGGGTCGGGTACGGGTTGGGGAAGAGCACGCAGCCGGGGGGAGTCCACACTCAGAGCCCCCTCAAGGGGGAAGCGACAGGGTGGGCCTTCGGGAAAGAAACGACCCGATCTGAGGAGGGGGGCGCGCGGCGCTGCATGGGTGTCGATACTCACACCGACTGGCGCGAGTGGGTGGTGGGTTGCTGCGGGAGGGCGTGGTGGCTCGCACCTCGTGGTGTCGTCAGCGGCGTCGGGCGGGCGCGGGTGTGCAGTGGTGCGAAGTGACGGACCACCAGCACCACCCCTGCTCCCAGAAAAAATACTCGGCCTTCGCCTGGCTCGGCAACCCCACTCGCGACTCGCCCAACCCTGTCCTGGCTCCTGAACACCTGCCTGATTGGCTGTTCAGTTTTCAGTTGATCAATTTGACCAGCAATTGTGTGGTGTGTCTCCAGAAGGGCCTCTCTTGAAACATGCTGCAGTGCTGCTCGCCACGTCATTGGGTGCCATTCATGAGTCAAGAAACGAGGGACGGTACAAGACATGTGTCGAAGCATGTAGTCATGTAAATACTGTCCAGGTAGTTAAAAATACTGTTGTTATGATAATCTAGAGCTAACGGAATCTATAATAGGGGCAGTGCGGAAGCCTAGCTAGTTCGGAGCTGCTCATTTTTTGACGCGCTTGCCCGGCGGCAGAATCCCCGCCGCCTCCTCCTCTTCGTCGCGCTTCCTGATGGCGGCCATGGCGTCCCCGTGGAGGAAGGTCGTTCAGAACAAGCACTGAACCGATATCGGAGCATGAATAACCTTTATGGTGAATGTGCAGGAGAGTCACGGAGAACAAACACTCGCCCGAGGTTGGAGCACGACTTACATTCAAGGGGGTTCGGAGCATGACTTACACTCAGGAACCGATGGCCTACATTGAGCTGAAACACAGACACATGAAGAAGGCGGAAGAGGAGGAGGAGGAGATTCAACGGCGGTCGAGTGCTTGTTCTCAATGAAACCCCTGCCGTGGTCGTTCTCCACCAGGGTGCCGGTCTTCCAGCACCCCGTGGCCTCCCCGATGGCCTTGTTCCGCTCGTACTCCGCCACGCACTCCTCGCGGCTGCCGATCCACCCGTCGTACAGGGCCTTATACTCGCACACTGCCGTTGGACGGGTACGCTGGTGCGGTATGAGCAAACAGGCACGGAGCGAGTGGTCAGGCCCAGCCATGATAGCGGTTGAGGTGAGGCCCTGACTAACAATGGGTAGACTAGTACACTATGAGCAGTCAGGGAGCTGTGATCAACGAAGAGTCAGGGAGCGAGTGGTGCGGCCCTGCCGTGGTATCGGTTGAGGCCCTGGCTGCCGATCAGCCGCGACGCCTTGATGCGAATGTTCAGCACCGGGTGCCAGGGCCGGACCGTTCGCTCAAGCACTGTTGACTCATAGTTTACCTGTGTACCCAAGCCCGTACAGACCCGCCGCATCCTCCCTGGCCTGGCCACACGCTCCCGAACAATTTGCGCATAGGTTTGTGTACCTGTGTGCCCGTACACGCTCGCCGCACCCTCCTCCCTCCTCGTAGCCCGGCCGCTCGCTCCCGCACAGTTTGCTCGTGGTGCACATATGTGTACCCTCACACACTCGCCGCATCCTCCTCCATGGCCGCTCGTTCCCGTCTCGTTTGCGGGTACACCAGTTCGCTGCGAGCAAGCTGACAGGTCGAGCTGAAATGGGGTAGCAGCGGCCAGGCCAGGGAGGAAGATGCGGCAAGTGAGGACGGGTACATTATGAGCAGCCAGGCCCCACCGGGTGCCCTGGGCAGAACTCCTCGATGATCTTCTTCCACGAGGTCGGGTCGATGCCGTACTTGGCGATGCCCAACGACCAGGGCCTTACCCAAAGTGTTTTGTCAGCTCAACTTCTAGTTGTAGCCGCTTGTCCCATAAACCATGTTGGTTATCCCACGTAATGCCTCAAAGATACTCCAGCGACAGATGGGGAAAGTGTTTAGGTGATGCTCTGCGGGGCCCGTGTGAGCGCCTCGGGGCTCGATTGACGTTAGCTTGGGGGTGAAACCAACTCCACAAGTTTTTGTTTAAGAACCGCCCACGACGCCGCAGCCTTGCATTCCCCGGAAATGTGTGCGGATATACTGGCGCACTGTGAGCAAACGGTGAGTGCTCTAAGCGACACTCTTCTCCCTACCGCATACAGGTTGGCCTTGTCCGTATCGTTCCATTTCGCCTTCTCGCCTTGGAACACCACCTTTGTGGGACGGAAGAACAGCTGGTTTAAACTTCCGTCCTCGTTCAGCGCGTCCGCGCGCGTCGCAACCGCACTCCAGGGTCACCACACATGTGATTCGTACTCATCACGTCATCGACACGCGTTTTGAATCCTCGTTCTCGAGTTTATAAACGGCACCCGCATTCTGAGGTGGGGAGCGTGTGCTGGTGTACCGAGGGAGCAGGATGCGGCGAGTGCCGGTGTACCCAGGCGAAGGATGCAGCGATGGCCACTGTATCCACGGATGAGAATGGTGTGTACGGGTACGGGTACACTACAAGCACGCAGTCGGGACGCCGTGGCGCATGGCAGGGCGGGAGCAAGAGCGGTTTCTGGCTGTTTGCAGGCCACACCTTGCGAATCTTGTTGGCCCATGCGACGCGAGGGTCTTGGTCGGCCGCCGCTGCGGCGGCGGCGGTGGCGATGATGGCGGCGTTGGCTGGGCCGGGGGACCCCATGCAGTCCGCCATGGTCGTGTGCTATGGGGCTGCGCGGCGTGCCGAAGTGGCGAGTAGTGGTAGGAGTCGTGCCGAGACTGCGCTTTTGAAAATGAGCGTCGTCCAAATGCTGTGCAGATCCGATGGGGGGGAATGATGGCGCGACGATGACGTCCTGTGGCGGGGTGCTGGGCTGATGAGTGCTCACTCATCTTCGTTCGTCAGGGCAACCCCGCGGCCCGACGCGCGACGGGTTTGCACGAGCGACTAGCGTCTCTCTCTTTCCGGAGCTCGGAAGTTGTCCCTCGCGGCGGCGCGCTCCCTCGCTGGGTCGTGTGTGCGCAGCAATGGTGGGCAGCGTGCGCCGAGGCCGCGCCCGCCGGGTGGCGGTGGAGGCGCCTCGAGGCTCGCAGCTAGGGATGCCGTGTGGAGGCCCGGCCGCTCGGGGGGCGCCGCGGTCGTCCTGCGCGGTGCGTCGGCGGGTGGGATGGCCGGCGCCGTCCGCGTGCTGGCCTGCCGCTGGGGCGCCGGCAGCAGCGGCGCCCGCGCAACCAACGTGACCCGCGCCCAGGTCTCCGGCGATGCCCCCGGTGATGGAGGGGGCGGTGCCTCAATCCAAGACAAACTCGCCGCTCGCCGCGCTGCCCGCGGAATGATGACAGGTCAGGCGGGGAGCGAGGGTGGCCGGGCGGCTGACGGCGCGAAGCGGGGGAGCAGGGGTGGCGGCGGCGGAAGGCGCGGCGGCAGGGGCGCGGGGGGTGGCAGGGGGGTGTTGGCCGCCATCGCGTTGAACCGCCTCATCTCGCAACAGGATGACCCGCTTACGCTTGGTGGCTTCGGTTTTTTCTAGCACCCAAGTACATGACTAATTGCTCATACAAACACACCTTTTCACCACCACACCTGATCTACCTTCTCACTCCCACTACATCCACATATCCTCACAACACATTCTCACCTCATCCTACCATTATCACATCAAGATCACCAATCTCAACCAAACCAACCAGATATTTACCATGATCTACACCAAACTACCAGATTCTCAACAATATTCACACAATC
>Ga0307488_10003905_pt1 | contig 12410 bp, 8 predicted proteins | sample SB02metaG_FD_202248 | JGI IMG/M metagenome (GOLD analysis project Ga0307488, IMG submission 202248) | Sea-ice brine microbial communities from Beaufort Sea near Barrow, Alaska, United States - SB 0.2 | ecosystem: Environmental > Aquatic > Marine > Coastal | place: USA: Alaska | collected 2017-05-06
GAGAGGAAATTCTCATTTCCAAGTCCCTCACATCGCCTTCGCCCAACCCGATCCCCAAAAAACCGTGTACCGTTGCTCCACCAATAATCAGAGCGGAAGCTCCTGTCGTTGAAGTCAGTCCTATCTTTTTTTGTTCTTTCTTTCTCCTTCTTCTTTGATCCCATATAAACTTTTGAACGACAACCGATTTTCCCGTGCCCGCCTCGCCCGTCAGGAAAATAGATTTTCCGGACATAATTTTATCATAAGCCTCTTGTTGCTTTTTGTTGAGCTTGATATTAGACAGATTGTGATCTTCCATTTTTTTTATCTTTCCCAGATGAAAAAAAAACCATTTTTGGCTCCGCCTCGAATGTCGAATGTGGTTCACGCTTGAATTTCCCATTTTTTGTCCACGTATTTTTGTATTTCCGCGGAATACAAATAATCTGTATCCTTTTGAAAAATTGAACTTAGTTTTATGTTGTTATTTTGAGCCTGTCTCACCTCGTCATAATTCATGAAAGCGTTGCTAGACGCTGTGCATTTATAAACAGGAACTTTTCTTGAGGTTTGTTTTTCAAAAAGATCGGCTACTTGATGGACGAGCTGCCGACTTATTTGAATCATTAAATTTTCCCAACTTTGTCGTTGTTTTCGTGTAACCACGGTACTGGTCCCAGTTATATTTTTATCTTTGTTCAAAAAAGGATCAGTTAGAATATCCTGGAAATAGTCATCACATCTTGTAGAGCCGTTTCTACCTTCCGTTGTTTTTTGTGGAGTTAACCACTTCAACTGTTGATCGCAATTTGTATTGTTGTAATAAAATCCGATAATGGCATTTTCAAATAACTTTTGCTGTATAAATGCTTCGTCGCCATTGTTGGGATTAACGTATAGATTCACTTCGTTTTCTATGTACACGCCCTCGTATTTATTTGTTGGAAAACGTTTTTCATATTCATTATACACACGTTTTAGTGTCTTAATCCAGTAGTCCCAATCCTCTCTTTTGAATTTACAGTGACTTATTCCATCGTTTATATTCTTCCCGCCCCTTCCATTGTATGAACATTGCCCGCTGCCGTCTCCTTTTTTATCGACCCCGGCACTTGGGCAATCAGCGTTCAATAAGGGAATATATCCTTCTCCGTCCTTGCCGATGTAATTCGCGATCCTATCCGTTTCTTCAACTATTTTATAATTGGCTTCATTTGTAGTATCGGTATTCCGCACATCTTGAGAATTTTTCGGCGCGTTTTCCATGACGCACACGTACGGTTGTGCACAAAGTTTACTACGACTGAAATCTGTGCCTTCTTGGCTACACAATGAACGTATTTGTTCCAATTTATAGGCATTTATAGATCCGCCAGATTGCAACATCATACACGTCCTATTCCCATTGCAATCATTGAGTCCGCACAAATCCATCCCACTTCCTCTGTTACCAGGGGAAAAATCAATTGTATGGCTTCCACAATTCAATGGTTGGTCCCTGCCTTCCGACTCGTTTGAACAACACACTCTGGCGTTTGTATCGCCATCGTTGACCAGCATACCTGTTATAAGTGGCCACGCTTTAGTTGGGTCTAAAATTATTCCACAAGGGACACTTTGGCCTGCCTTCGGATATTCGAATAATACAGGAATTAAGTCCGATCGTAGAAGAGAATAGGCCGTGCATGATTTTCTCGTTCTATGGGCGCACACAGCTGTTCCCTGGAAAGTCACTTCTCCTTTTTTAATAAAGTCTTGAAACCAATTTAACGCAAAATTGTTTGCCAACACACCACCCACTTGAAAATCGGGCAGAGCGTATTGGTCTTGCCACTTTTCAGTAACATTGCTTGTTTTTATGTTCGGAATAGGACTTGTGTTTTTAAAATTTGATTCCATCATCCGATAGGGAGTGTCTGAATAGATTGATATTGCTGCAATTATTGCAACTAAAATTATTAAAACAATAGTAACAACGCGAAGAGTATTCATTTTAATTAATAAAATATTTATTACTAAAGGACTAGCCGAAAATGGACACAAAAAAACTATTTTACATTCCGATCATTTTACTAATCGTTGCACTTGCGCTTGTAATTTTTGATCTTGTCAGTGTACACAAAGTTGATTCTAGCCTTCAATGGATATTAAATTCCGATCCCTCGGATTGGGGAGTCAAAGCTTCGACTCGCTCCGTCCTCACTATGCAACCTGGTTTTTACAGCAAAAAGAAACAGATGACCATAAAGTATTTGAGAGCCGTTTATCCAACAACTGATTTTTCAGAATTGAACGCAAACGATGTAGCAAAAGTTTACAACAGCTTGTGGTTTTGGTACAATTGTGCTGCTGCATGGGGATCGTCAACTACTAAAATTGATGACTGGGTAACGTGTTGGAAAGCACTTCCCGGATGTGGAGAAGTAAACCCAAAATTGCCCTATCCTCCACAAGGTTGGTTGTATAGTTGGAACGATTGGATTGGAACGGACGGAAAAAGTGGACAACAAATATCGTGGGATAAAACTAAACTGAAAGACCAAATAAGCTTTTCAAATTCGAGCGGGGATGTAGCAGATTATACAGGAAGTGTTCCGGGACAAACATATTGGAATTGGCACAATGGACCCAACCCAATTTGGATGTATCAAAGAGCTATATTTAGATATTGTTACAATCCTCGCTTTGGAGCCGATATTGTTGATAAAGATGGAAAAAAATATGCTACACCCGGTCTAACTATAGGCGATATATCAACCTCTGATTTAGATGTTGACTGGAATATTCCTCGAAATTGGTGGACAGGCGTTCAAGCCGGAGGATACTTGGAGGTTACTATGGCAAGTGAACCAGGATTAGCTCCGAGTCCGCCTATTTGTTGGTTCGATGGATGGCGCGGTTCGGGAACTTGGATTAATGTAGGAAAAACACTCGTCGCGCGCAATAAGTTTGACGCCGTATTCAAAATGGCTGAGGAATGTATGAACACCCAAGAAGGACGAGAATTTTTGTCAACTCAATACAGAGCAAGCAATGCATATGAAGTGTGCAAAAATTTGATATATTCCCCGTGCAGGACTAAGGGTCCCATAGTATATGATGGAAGGAAAAACTCGCCCACATACAAAAACCCGGTTCAATTTAATTTTTGCAACTCCAATTCATATAATAGTGGGTCTGTAGTACGTAGGGGCGACGATTATCCTCAAATGAATATGAATGATGCACTCTACTACTGGATACCTGATTGGTATACATGGTGTGATGTAAACGAGGGAAAAACAATTCCGGATTCTTGCATTGATAAAATTAAAGATGGACTGCTCTATACTGCAGATCGAATGTCAGCCATTATGACTCCGGATGAAGTTATTTTTGCGCTCGGTATCTTTTTAGGATATGACAGCATTCAGATGACACATTCTTCAAATGGTAACGGAAGATACCAGTATGAATATTGTGAATTAAGATTTTACCCCAATAAAACTAAACAAAGAGATTACAGCGACTTTATGATGGTTGTACCAGGCAAGCCGGATTACGTTGACTACCGTTCCGATTTTCTACTGGAATATATGCCGAAATTAGCCCAGTTGTTTTCAATCCGTAATTTGTTTGATCCCACGGATGATTCAAAAGCACGATCAATATCATTTGATGAACAATGGCGTGATTCATTAAAAGATGTTGGTAGGTCCGGGCTTGATGATTCAAATGTTCCAATACCAAAGGGGGAATTGAAGTCCAAGTGGGAGTATAATATAACATTTAAAAATCATATTTCAGCAATGTTTTCCCAACTAAGTATAGCTTTTTCACCCAATACGAATTATTGCGCAGATGGATTGCCATATGCATAAATCCGGAATTGAGAAGTATTTTTTTTATTGTTTTGCTTGCCAAAAATTCAACGTTTAACGTTGAATATTTTAATTACATTCTTCTAACATTGTTAGGATAGGATCCTCCTTGCACTCCTGATGGAACATTCCCCCGCTTTCTCGGCTGCATTCCTTCCGCTGGATGGGGGTATGCCTGCGCTTTTTGCGCTTGAGCTTGCGGCTGTCCGGCTGCAGTCGATACCATCATATTTACATTTCTCATAAACTCATCTAGGTCTGCGCCCACCTGTCTATGTTGCTTTTTTCCGCGAAAATAAAAATCAAAACAAGGAATGCTCGTCACATTTGCAGACAGTTTATGGTCGGCATTCTCGGAAATAATCATCACCTTCCCGTGGCGGTTCACTTTTTGAGCAAAGTTTTCAACCATCGGGGCAATCTTTTTACACGGGCCGCACCAATCCGCCCCGATCTTGAAAATACAAATTTCGTGCGTCCATATATGTTTCTTTTTTTCGTTTATAGTTTTTACGTGAGGCATAGGGACAACGCGTTGTTGAGGAGGAGGACGTTGCTGTTGAGGAGGAGGGCGTTGCTGTTGAGGAGGAGGACGTTGCTGTTGAGGAGGAGGGCGTTGCTGTTTAGGAGGAGGGCGTTGCTGTTGAGGAGGAGGCCTTTGCATCTGAGGAGGAGGCCTTTGCTGTTGAGGAGGAGGGCGTTGCATCTGAGGAGGAGGCCTTTGCTGTTGGGGAGGAGGGCGTTGCATCTGTTGCATTTGATTAAAATTAAGTTGTTGTGGAGGGGGAACCACTGGTGGTTGCATCGGCTTTCCGGCCAACTCGTTGTACTTTTTGTAGTTCATTTTTAATTTGTTTTTTCCCGTTTAAATAAAAGTTATGGCAAAGAAAAAATTAAAAATGACGGATACAAAAGTTAGAGCTGTTGTCGTAGGCGCGATTTTGCTGGCATTTATTTTCGCGTTGTATTTTATATTCAAAGAACCCGACAATATAAAGTGTCCAAAAGGACAAATAATAAATTCTAGTGGTAAATGTGGGGACGATCCAAATTACTGTCAAAGAAATAGTTGGAAGTGCACATCAAGTAAATGTGTACTTCGAAAAGACGGGGAGTGCAGAGACTGCGCTGACCCGGATGAGGTTTACGCGAAGGCAAACCCTGCGACTATTGCTTTTCTAAAAGGGGAAGAGCAAGGGTTTGGAGTCGAAAGTCCATTACTGCTGTCAGACGTATCGGAATATACGTGTCAAAAGAGGTGTAAGAATGATACAGAATGTCCTGATAATGGTACCTGTAACTTTGCGACTTTTCCCGACAATTTGGAAATTGCAGGTCTTAAACCCAAAGTATGCAAGTATAAACCGATCTGGTTTGGTGTTCCGACTGCTAGTAATAAAAATAGTTATTATTGCGCAGATTTTAAGCCAGGTACACAACCACGTAAAGGCTACAATATTCCAGCGACAGGGGGGTATTACACATCTCTAAAAGAATGCGCTATGGATAAGTGGACGGCAAATGACCCGAAAAAAGCAACCGGATTTAAAGTGGGTGATTATAAAAACAATAACTGTCTCCCCTCTCCCCCACCCACAAAATGGACGACGGCCGACACGCCTGATCCCAAACTAAATGCTGCTAACTCAGATTGTAATACATATCCGTGCACAGATTCTGCCCTAGGTGGATGGGGCAGTGCCAATCCAGCGCGTCAATCCGACTTGTACTTATATAAGAAACCTCAAAAAGATGATGGCCTTGGAAACTATGTTGATGCCGACGAATCTAAGGTTGGGACATGTTTCAAAACCTACAAAAAAAATGAAAATGGGGATGAAGTAGCTACTGCCCCTCAAGTTCCAGATGGGAATTCTGAATGTAACATTCAGACGAATGAAGAAAAATGTAGAGTGGCGGCCTATGATGACGACAGTTACACGGTACCGCACTGTAAATGGTATCCGGCAGGATCGTGTTTGAGAATCCCAAAGAAATTGAATCCTCCCACGATCGATTTCCTTGATGAAGCTATAATATATGATAATGACAACCTAAACAATTTGTCGACCGGTAAAAGAGCCACAAAAACAGATTTTCCTAATTTTTACGGGGGAAAGAGCTATAGTCCGTTTAATAACTATCCAAAAGTATTGGATTATGATCCTACCATTTCAAATTGTAAACACAAACTCATGGCGCAAGGAGCTTCTGAATATGAAGTGGCGAGTCTTTGCGGTAATTTCGACGAGGGGGAGGAATTCAATCCATTAGAATTTAGAAGATGCGCGGGAGTCGTTTCCAACAACAAGCCAAAGTCGTGGTTCCACACGACTATGCAACCATTCTTTGTGAAAAATTTTACTTCAGAACAATTAATTAACGCAAGAAACAACCCGCGCAAATATAAGGAAGTAACACATCTATCTCCATCGGCGGACAGCGCTCCGACAAGTAAAGATCAAGCTGGGAATGAACTAGAGTGTGTACAGTTGAAGAAAGAAAGCGATGGTACCCTTTGCGACGGTAGCCCTGAGTGCATACAGCAAGCTCAAAAAAGATGTGACGAAACTCCCGACTGCAATGGATTTTTTTACTATACGGAAAAAAGCAACAAGGGTAGATGGTGCCCCAAAAGTTCATACACTCCCGATGACAAGAATCCACTAGAACCCAACGGAACATTTTACCACACTGACAACGATCCTAACCGATACACTGCAACAGCAGTAATTTCACTTGGATCTCCCAACGGAGAAATTGGTGCGGATGGCCAAAACACAAATGAATTTTGCGCGAGAGGCGCAAGCTGCGCTGGCAAAGATGGGGATGCTGTTAAGGTGTTTAAAGATTATAATATATTAGGGCAAACGAAAGATACCACTCTATTTCCAGTAGCAGATACGTATTGTCATGGTGGGTGCGATGTAAGTGAAATTAAGGAGAATAATTGGTGCTCTGCTCCCAAAGAAAGCAACAGCAAGTGGTCAACTTCAAAGAATCTAAAAAAAGTAACGATGACTAATGACACGGGTATTGCCAAAGGACGAAAACCAGAAGACTGTTTTAATAACTGGTATAAGGATTATTCTAATGCTTGCGGAAATTAGTAACACGGATTTCATTTCAAAAAAAATGAAATTCAATCTTCATCAAAGTCGTCAAGATTGTTGACGTAGTTTTTGTCGAATCGGTCGTGGTGGTGTTTCCAAAACTCTTTGCATCCAAACCTGAAATTTTCTGGGGGGATGTCAGCCTTGTAGTAAAACACGCATTCTTGCCAGGAGTTGGACTGACCGGCGTTGTGGATGTACATGCAGCAGTAGTCAGTGGTGAGTTGGTCCATCAGTTCGCAGAAAATGGTAAAGTCGCCAATGACACTGGCGTAATTTTCAAACAAGACTTTTCTGTTTTTGAGAATGGGTTCTCTGAGAATGAAAACACCGTCGACGTTGGTGCGGATGGCCGGGTTGATATCCATTGCGTACTGGAGGGAGAGGATGTACCACATCTTCCAGTGGCGTCCTCGTTTGTACAAGCCTTGCTGCAGTTTGGAGTTGAATATCTTTGCGCTGTCGGTGCAGTCATCGCAAAGGACGACAGCCCACGGATTGTTCATTTTCTGCTTGGCTATTTTTTGGCGTTTGACAAACTTTTTCAACTGTTTTTCGTCGTAGCTGTGAAACACAAACGATTCGGGAAACATTTTGGAGTAAAACCCGTTTGAGTCTTCCGACCCTGACATCACGATTCCAGCAGGAATTAGATGTTTTTTTGCGTACAAAAGACTAGCGATGACAGTAGTTTTACCTGTTCCGGGTTTTCCCACGACGACAATTTTCGACCCTCCGTAGTCAGGGTCCATGTACCTTTGACTCGACGGAGGAATAATGTCGAGGTTGAGCTCTTTGATTTCAATCACTTTTTCAGACATATTATATCTTTTGGTTAAACCCGTTCTCTTTTAAGCTCGTTCAAACACCTGGCCTGCATCGGTTTTCTGTCATCGTTTTTGAGTTCTTCCCATCGGGGATGGTTTTCCGATGCTTTAGTGTGCATTGAACAATCCCATTTTTCATCTGAAAAATAGGGCACGGGAACTACAGGAATTCGGCGAGTATCAATAAAAAATTGGATAACGTCGTCATCAATTCTGAAGCATGATTTCGGAATTGACATTGAAAGAAGAGGTAGCAGCGTAATTTTTTTAAATCCAAAAGTTTTAAAGCCTTCTATTTTGGCGTGGCACATAGCTGATACGCTTTCCGGGTGTCTTCTTACTGAGGATTGTAGCATTCTAAATACATCTTTTTTGTAAACGATATCATCATCACAAACAATGATTACATCGTTTGGTTTTACCAATGGATTGCGCAGCGTCGGCAACAATTTTGTGATTGGACCTTCGTCTTTCTCCGTGTAGTGAATAATAAAGTTCGAAGCCGCAAGAGCTTTTACACGTTGTGGGATTTGGTAAGGCTTTCCGGTCTTTCCCGATTTTTTCGGGATATTAAGTATCAGAGTAAAATTGTTTTTCGAAGCGCTTGTTATGTTTTTGACCAAATTTTTGTAGAACCATTGATTTATTACTCTTTCGGGCAAAGTGGTCATAGTCAAGTAGGTTTTAGACGATCCGTGTGGCTCCGCCCTCGAATGTGGCTCCGCCCTCGAATGTGGCTCCGCCCTCGAATGTGGCTCCGCCCTTGAATGTGGCTCCGCCCTCGAATGTGGCTCTGCCCTCGAATTAGCAACATAGTTTTCTGTAGTTTTGGCTCCGCCCTCGAATGTGCGTGCTCGCAGTTTTTGAATCACTAGTAAAGCAATTACGATTACAATAATTATCACAATCAGTATCTTCATTTATTATAGCAAAAATGATATTGAGGTTCATACATACAAGAATTACAAGAAGTGATACTATGAAAAGTTTTCAAATTTTATCCGATATTCATTTAGAAGCGTCTACCGATTTTTCAGGTACGTGTTTTTCCTGCAACAAAAAAGGACATCGTTCCGATGTTTGCCCTAGTTTGGGCCACAAAATATGCGTGACGAATTATATTGTTCCTCAGGCCCCAATTCTAGTTTTGGCTGGTGATATAGGATCGTTGTACAGCCCCCGTTACATCGTACAATTTTTGAAATCGTGCGCAGAACATTTTGACCAGGTGCTCTATGTTTTGGGTAACCACGAATTTTACTTCAGTGACTCGACTGAAAAAAAAGATATGGATTTTCTGCTCTTCAATTTGAAACGTTTGGTGAATGATCCAGTAAACGGTCTTTCAAACGTGACCATTCTAGATAGAAAAGTTGTGAGAATAAACGGTGTTTATTTTGCGGGAGCTACCCTATGGACAGATGTTTCTGATTTAAGTAGAATACCCGACTATGTGCGCCTTGGAATCACAAAAAAAGATTATCAAGATCGACACAAGCGAGATTTAAAATGGATTAAACGTGCGTGCCGTGAAATTAAAGATGGACCCTTAGTTTTGATCACACATCACTGTCCTTCACGGTTGTTTTTGCCGAAAAACAGGTTTGCGATGAAGAATGCAAGTATGTATGCCACGGATTTGATCGATAAATTTTCTGATACAAACATATCATTCTGGATTTTTGGCCACACTCATCACAATGTCGATGTAACCAAAAATTCAACTCGGTATGTTACGAATCAAGTAGGTAAAAAATGGGATGAATGTAGCAGTAATAAAAGTAGGATTTTTTTTTTAAATGACGCTTTCGTATCCAGATAAGTACAAGATGTGCACGCCCCGGAAAAGGAGTTTATGATTTTATACTACTTGAGTAAGTATAAAATAAGTTTCGCCTCCCTCGGATTTAGGCTCGCGGGTTTTACTTTTTTCTGCCCATCATTTTCCGAAGCAAAATTACACCGATGCACAATGCTACGGCAAGAAACAACGTGCTATGCATACATTGATTGAAAGGCCTCATCTTCTTTTTTTTCTTTTGAATTTTTCATCCACTTTATTGCATTTGAAACATCATTCGTGTTCAGAATACCCTTTTTACCGTTTCCTTTAATGAGTCTAGAAGCGTGCATCATTTTCGATTTGAAAATGAGATTTTTCAACGCCCGACCTTGCCCTTGAAAAAAAATATCGGCGCTGGAGTGGATAGCATTCAAGGCACTATCTTCGACTTTCCATCCAATTTTTTCCACGTGCAATTTGAAAATCAAGCTCAGTTCATTAGCCTCGAAAGGTTTTAAGCGGTGTTTCCACTGAAACCTGGACTTTAGTCCTTTATTTATACTCATAAAACACTCTTCAACGTCATTTTCATACCCAGCAATGATACAGATCATTTTTCCGGCGTTGTCAGATAAAAATCCGCATAAAGTGTCCACTGCTTCTTTTGAAAACGAATCTTTTCCTTTCACCCCGGTTCCAAACGCGTAGACTTCGTCTATAAAAAGCACTCCTCCAATGCACGATTGAAGCAAGTCCAACGTTTTGGTCGCGGTTTGTCCTAAATAGGAAGCTACCATATCCTCTCTATGGGCGATTTTGAATATATTTCGCGGTTCGTCTACCGCCCCCAGTGCCAAATAAATTTTGGCCAATATTTTGGCTACCGTCGTTTTTCCCACTCCAGGTGGTCCTACAATTATGGTGTGCAAATATTCATCCCGGTTTCCCATATTATTGAGACCGAGCAAGTAGTAGATTGTTTGATCAAAGACGTTTTTTTTGAGTTCGTTCATTCCGATCATATCTTTAAGAAGATGAAGGGGTTCTCCCACATTTAAAAGTATGCGGTTATTAATTTTTTTGTATCTCTTTGAATATTTAAGCGCGTCGTCGGACAATTTTGCAACATCTGAAATAGTCGTCAGCTCTGGAAGATCAAAAAGAACGTGCTCCTCAATTTTTACGAGCGCTGTCTTTTTTTTTTTTAAAAGACCGGTGTCAATTTTTGATTTTACACCCGCGTATTGTTTTTTCAATCTAATTTTTTTTTTCCGACCGTCTGTCATTACACTTATAGTACTTATCTTTACATCATTCATATTTTATTTTACAATTCGTAACATTTAGAACAATATTTATTTAAAAAATAATATTGCTCAATATAAAAGATGTCTTCTTCCGCAACAATTTGCACTTCAAACATTACCTCAGGATTCATTGATTTGGCTACGTATGACGAGCTCGAAAAGTACATGTACGGCTGCGGCGATGCCGTCGCATATTTTGTCCGCACTACTTGCAAGTCGACCTGGTTTACTCAGGTTCCGGTCGTGCTCTCCAAAGCTTCCGGTCAAGCCGCCTTCAACCAGCAGTGGTCCGTCAGTATCTCGCGTGCCGGCGATTACCTCCTCCAGACCTGGCTCCGCGTCAAGCTGCCGGTTGTCCAGGCCGCCGCCACCAAGCAGGTCAGATGGACGCGTAATCTTATGCACAATCTTATTAAGGAATGTTGCATTACCTTTAACGACCTCGTTGCCGCCCGCTTCGACAACTACCATCTTGACTTTTGGACGGCCTTCACCGTTCCGGCTTCCAAGCAAGATGGCTACAACCGGATGATCGGTAACACGGTTGCTCTTACCGACACGTCGATCCCTAATGGTTATGTCCCGCCGCAGCTTACTGCTACCTATACCGGAGGCGTGACTCCGATCGCCACCACCCTTCAGTCTACGGGAACGTTCCTCAATCTCCCTCTTCCGTTCTTCTACTCCAGAGATTCTGGCGTGGCGCTTCCGACGGCGGCTCTTCCGTATAACGAGATGAAGATCCAGTTTTCTTTCAGAGATTGGACGGATCTTCTCGTCGTTGAGAAGGACCCCACCACCGCTACCGAAAATGCTATAATGACTACATGCGCCACCACCTCGGATCTCGAAGGTGGAACTGCTCCGACTCTTACTGCGAATGTGTGGGCCAATTACGCAATCGTTTCTAACGATGAGCGTAAGCGCATGGCCTGCGCTCCGCGTGACATTCTCATCGAACAAGCGCAGATGGCTAATCGCGTTACTTGGGCTCCGGCTGCTACGGCTAACCCGAGCATTGATCTCCGCCTTTCCCACGCTATCAAGGTTCTTTTCTTCGCCGTCAGTAACGTTACCACTACCTGCGAGCGCTCTACCTACACGGTCGGCGGTCCGGAAATTGGAACTCTTACGCGGCAGAATGGCGTGGATCCGACTGCTGTGAACAAATTCTCTGGCCAGTACCAGGTCGATCCCCTCTCTCAGATTTCCCTCGTGTACGAAAACACCAACCGTCTCGGCCAGATGGGCGCGGACTTCTTCTCGCTTGTCAATCCGTACTTCACGGCTCCGACCATCCCCACCGTCAAGGGGTACCACTCGTACTCCTACTCGCTCGACTTTATCTGCCTCGATCCTATGGGTTCCACGAACTACGGCAAGCTCACCAATGTCAGTATTGTTCCGGAAGCAACGGCTCTCGCTATTGCTGCGAATCAAACTAACACCCTCGGCAGTGCGACCACTCTTCCTCTCAAAAACGGTACTTCTTCCGCGGTGCTCAACGTCACGAACGTTAACAGACAGCAGAAGTACGA
>Ga0307488_10003909_pt1 | contig 12406 bp, 12 predicted proteins | sample SB02metaG_FD_202248 | JGI IMG/M metagenome (GOLD analysis project Ga0307488, IMG submission 202248) | Sea-ice brine microbial communities from Beaufort Sea near Barrow, Alaska, United States - SB 0.2 | ecosystem: Environmental > Aquatic > Marine > Coastal | place: USA: Alaska | collected...
TAATGCTCTTCATCTGGCTGATACCGGTGCTGGCCGCCATCAGTATCAATGGTGTGCTGGCTGGCTGCTCGATATAGCAGTCTCCGACAGGCATGTCGATGTCTAGAAAGGTTCCTTGGTCGAGCAGGGATTCGATCTTTACCGATTCCTCAGATCCGGGTGTCGGTCTGATATGCAACTCGATAGTATCGGTAATATCCGGTGAGCTGGCGATAGAAAATGGGCAGGATCGGCTCGGCAGCACAATGTTGAGATACTGCCCAGCTTTGAAATAAGCGCCAGACTTACGCCCACGCAAAGAAGTGGGCGCATCTGTAGGTAATTCAAGAATAACCTTTCTTGTATTCGCGTTGCAGCGCTCAGTAGAGCGAATGGTACATCTTAATCGATTCAATTTATTCCTCAGCCCGCATTGATCGGTTAGCTACGTCTCATTGAGGCGAAAAATTCTTCGTTGGTCTTGGTCTTCTTCATGCGTTCTAACATGAATTCGATGGCTGCAAGGTCATCCATCTCATGCAAGATTTTGCGGAGGATCCAGGCTTTTTGTAACTCTTCTTCGCTCATCAACAAGTCTTCACGACGCGTACCGGAACGACGAATGTTGATAGCAGGGTAGACGCGTTTCTCGGCGATCTTGCGCTCGAGGTGCAATTCCATGTTGCCTGTACCTTTGAATTCCTCGTAAATTACTTCATCCATTTTGGAGCCAGTATCCACCAAACAGGTAGCGATAATGGTGAGTGAGCCGCCTTCTTCGATATTTCGTGCGGCACCAAAGAAGCGCTTCGGACGTTCTAGCGCGTGAGCGTCGATACCACCGGTGAGTACCTTGCCTGAGGCAGGTATCACTGTGTTGTAGGCACGAGCTAGGCGGGTGATAGAGTCGAGTAGAATAACGACGTCAGTCTTGTGCTCAACCAAGCGTTTAGCTTTCTCGATGACCATCTCGCTGACCTGAACATGGCGTGAAGGTGGTTCATCGAATGTACTGGCAACCACTTCACCGCGCACTGAACGTTGCATCTCGGTAACTTCTTCAGGACGCTCGTCGATCAACAGGACGATCAGGTGACACTCAGGATTATTACGCACCACGGCCTGCGCGATATTTTGTAGTATCAACGTCTTACCGGCCTTTGGCGGTGACACGATCAGGCCGCGTTGACCTTTACCGATGGGTGACGTCAGATCGATGATACGCGCGGTGAGATCCTCGGTGCTGCCGTTCCCTGACTCCAGAGTTAAAGGTTTGTCGGGGAACAGGGGTGTGAGGTTTTCAAACAGAATCTTGTTCTTAGATTCAGACGGGTCCGTGAAGTTGATCTGGTCCACTTTGAGCAGTGCAAAGTAACGCTCTGAGTCTTTGGGTGGGCGTATCTTGCCGGAGACGCTGTCGCCGGTGCGCAGGTTGAAGCGTCGAATTTGGCTTGGTGACACGTAAATGTCATCAGGTCCCGCGAGGTACGAGCTGTCGGCTGATCTTAAGAACCCAAAGCCGTCTTGCAATATTTCCAGTGTGCCATCGCCGTAGATCGCTTCACCGCCTTTGGCGTGTTTGCGAAGGATATTGGCGATAATCTCCTGTTTGCGTGATCGACCCAGATTTTCCATGCCCATCTCGTGAGCGATTTCGAGTAATTCGGGAATGGGCTTGGCTTTGAGGTCAGTTAGATTCATAGGTTCACTTGTTTGATTGGTCAATTTTGATAGGTCTACTTAAGGTTAATGTATTGTTTTTGGGCGCATCGCCAGTCAATAGATTGCTCGCCAATGAATATCGATTGGTGTCATATTGCTATGTTCGTGCGCGCTATAGGTCGGAGCTGTAGTTTTAAGTAACTGTTTTCAGGTATAAGGTTTTGGGGCCGATAGAAAGAGTCTGCAACTATTTGGAGCCCATTAATAAAGGGCCGGGTACCACTACTTTATGGAATGTCTTTTTGGAATTTCGTGCTGGAAGAGGGCGTGCTTAGTGCGGGCTACGGGTTGTCTGTTGTAGTCCCGACGTTTACTCGTGCTTTCTCATTGGTCGTAAAATTGTCGCTTTCACGGCCAATTGTCAACCTTTTTTTTAGCTCTGGGTCTAAAAAGCAGCCTTTGTCCGTCTGCCGTCAGTGACGAACGCGTATTGTTGTATGCGTGAGAAGTCCGTTGCTTGTAGCGGTATGACCATGCAGCATGGGGTCTTGCGTCGATGTATCGATTCAAGCCCCCACATCTAAATCACCAAAATTTAGATGTTGCTGTCCAAAAAAGCGGTCAGTTGAGATTTTGATAATGCACCAACTTTAGTTGCCTCAACGGCGCCATTTTTGAATAGCATCAGCGTTGGGATGCCACGGATGCCATATTTCGGTGGCGTATCTTCATTGGCATCGATGTCTAGCTTGCAGACTTTCATTTTACCATTATATTCAGCCGCGATTTCTTCCAATACAGGGGCGATGACCTTGCAGGGTCCGCACCATTCTGCCCAGTAATCGACCAGCACTGGCACGTCGGATTTCAAAACTTCTGATTCAAATGTGTCGTCGGTAACATGACTGATTTCGGACATCGCTGATGGCTCCCAAGAAATAAAACGATAGGCTGCTAGCTAAATAATTGAGGCTGGCAAAGGAGCGTATCCTAATCCGAGTTCATCAATTTCACAACCGGTAACACGATAGGTATGGCAACACCTACCCGTTGTTTACTGCTGCAACATCGTAGCTGCACGTATTGCAAAGTAGGTCAAAATGGCGTCAGCACCCGCTCTCTTCATACCCAGTAAAGACTCGAGGATCACGCTTTCATTCAGCCAGCCTTGTTCGATGGCCGCCATATGCATGGCATACTCGCCGCTCACCTGATACACCATTGTCGGCACGCCAAACTCGTCTTTCACACGTCGAACCACATCCAAGTAGGGCATGCCCGGTTTGACCATCACCATATCTGCGCCTTCGGCGAGATCCATAGCGACTTCATGAAGGGCTTCATCGAGGTTCGCTGGATCCATTTGGTAACTGAATTTATCGCCGCCAGCGAGATTCGCTGCTGACCCGACAGCGTCTCGAAAGGGTCCATAGTAGGCTGAGGCGTACTTAGCTGAGTAAGCCAAAATGCGCGTATTGATATGACCGGCCGCCTCCAAGGCTTTGCGTATTGCGCCGATACGGCCGTCCATCATATCTGACGGCGCTACGACGTCGGCCCCAGCGTTGGCATGAGATAGCGCCTGTTTGACCAGCGTGCTGACGGTTATGTCGTTGAGCACATAACCCTGATCGTCGAGAATTCCGTCTTGACCATGTATTGTGAAAGGGTCGAGGGCGACGTCGGTCATGATGCCAAGGCTCGGTACCGCACTCTTGAGTGCCTGGATGGCACGTTGGGCCAAGCCGTCAGGGTTAAAGGATTCTTCGCCTAACAACGATTTTTGCGGTTTGTCGACGACGGGAAAGAGAGCCAGCATGGGAATGCCAAGCTGCTCGACCTGACGTGCTTCTTCCACCAGTCGGTCAATAGTTTTGCGCTCGACGCCGGGCATGCTTTTGACGGGCTCGACCTGGTCGTGACCTTCGATGACGAACACGGGATAGATCAGGTCATCGCAGCTCAATTGGTTCTCGCGCATCAGGCGCCGGGAAAAATCATCGCGTCGCATGCGGCGCATTCGTGTACTGGGATATTGTCTACTCATGACAACGAGATCTCCTGGCTGAATTGGCGACGGGCTTATCGGCGCCCTTAAGCGTAACGTGTAGACATCAGTGCCAATATTGGCGTTCTAAAATGGATGCCAAAAATTGTCAGCAGAGTATATCTCAGGACAGGCCAATTCGACGAGATCAAACGGCGACTCACTCGAACTTGCTGCGACGCGTGATTGCTTTTAGCAAGTGCGGCGTTGCTGGCTGGCGTTAGTTATGCGCCGCCAAGCTCTCAAGCTGTTCCTGACGTTCAAGCCACTGCTCTTCAACGGTGCCTGTTTCTGTTTCAAGGCTGAGTTTGTCCCTGAGTAACCCCTGCAGATCGGTGTCATCTGGCAACAGGTAAAGGTCGCTATTGCCCAGTGCCAGATCGACCTCTGCTAGCTTGCGGTGCAGCCGCTCAAGGCGCTCTTCCAGGGTTTTGATTTGGGTTTTGAGTTGGCGAATTTGCTTACCTGTATTCGGGTTAGATGACACGCTGGGTTTTGCGAGCTCGTCGACTATGGGCTTTTGTGGATTGAGCACACGCTTGCGATAGTCGTCCAGGTCTCCTTCGAAGGGGACAATCTGGCCTTTTTCCACCAGCAGAAAACCGTCGACAGTATTGGCCAGTAGATGTCGGTCGTGAGAGATGAGTAGCAACGCTCCCTCAAATGATTGTAAGGCGACGGTCAACGCGTGCCGCATGTCGATATCAAGGTGATTGGTAGGTTCGTCCATGAGTAACAGATTCGGTCGACTGAAGGCGACCAGCGCCAGCGCTAAGCGAGCTTTCTCGCCCCCTGAAAAAATTCGTACGGGCTCAAGTACCTTGTCGCCATGAAAATCAAAACCGCCCAGGTAGTTGCGAATCTGTTGTTCACCCAACGTCTTATTGCGATCTCGTAGATGCTGCAGGGCCGATGAATCAAGATCAAGGTCATCAACCTGGTGTTGTGAAAAGTAGCCAATGTGTAGATTGAAACCCTCCACACGCTGGCCACTAAGGGGCTCAATTTCGCCCACCAACGTTTTGATCAACGTCGATTTACCTGCGCCATTGTGTCCCAGTAAACCCAGCCGATCCCCCGGGTGCAGGCTCAGACGGAGTTGCTTTAATATCGGCGTTGAGTATCCAAGGTCGGCGTCAATCAATGACAGCAAAGGATCTGACAATTTGTCTGCGGTGGGAATCTCAAAATGAAACGGCGAGTCAATGTGAGCGGGAGCGATTAACTCAAGTCGGTCGAGGGCCTTGATGCGACTTTGTGCTTGACGCGCCTTTGTTGCCTTAGCACGAAAGCGGCGCACGAAATCCTGCATATGTTTGACGTCGCGCTGCTGTTTTTCGTAATTGCTTTGTTGCTCAGCAAGACGAGCAGCCTTGAGTAGCTCGAAGGCTGAATAGTTGCCGCTGAATAGTTCGATGGTTTTGTGGTGCAGGTAAGCGATGCCATCAACCGTTTCATCGAGAAACTCACGGTCATGGGAAATCAGCAACAGGGCTCCGCGATAACTCTTTATCCAATTAGCCAGCCAGACGATAGCGTCCAGGTCGAGGTGGTTGGTGGGCTCGTCTAGTAATAACAGATCGGAGGGTGTCATCAAGGCTTGTGCCAGATTCAAGCGTATACGCCAACCGCCGGAAAATGCACGTAGCGGCTGGTTGAAATTTATGGTTTGAAAGCCTAATCCGAGCATGAGCTGCTCGGCCCGTGATTTTGCGGTATAGCCGTCGAGGCTGTCGAGGCGCTCATGCAGTTGCGCTATCTTGCTGAATTCTTGACGGGCTTGTGCCGCCTCAATGAGTACCTGCACCGCTATCAACTCTCGGTCGCCAGCCATAACATAGTCGAGCGCCAGAGCATCACTGGCCTCGGCCTCCTGTTCAAGATAGGCGATGCGAGTCTCTGGGGGATACTCGAGTGTCCCCTGATCAATATCAAGCTCTCCGAGTATGAGCTTAAACAGGCTGGTTTTACCCGCACCGTTTGCGCCAACCAGGCCAACTTTGCGGCCTTTATGCACCGTGAAAGACGCGTCAGCAAACAGCAGGTCTGTACCGCGTCGCAATGAGAGATTATTCAGGGAAAGCATGTAAATAAACCTATTCTGGACGAGACATCATATCATGCCCCAGGTAACTGGCCGTCATGGACTTGACAGGATGTTCGTCTTGCGCATGAATAACACCGCAAGCCGCTGTGGGTAGTTGTAGGTAGTTGCGGATAGTTATTGATAGTTGTCAGGTTCTAAATAAAGAGACAGGCCCCGTCATGTTTAAACTTATGCTCTTGATTGTGCTAGTGGTCTGTATCGGGCCATTTTTTATCAAGACCACCGATGGCAGACCGCTGATTAGCGTGGCCGACGTGTCCTCGGGTGTCGGCGTAGATGAGGTGCTTGAGCGTTTTATGCATGCCCCTAGCGTTGCATCGATGACCGGGTTGATTGATGGTGTCATTGATCCCGATGGTGTCGCTGATGGCGGGAAAAATGCCGCTAAGGCTAATGCCGGGTCAGTGACTCAGGTCTATAAATGGCGTGACGAGCTGGGTCTATGGCAATTCTCAGACGGTCCTAACGTGGCGGAGGGTGCTGCGCTAATCGAGATCAGCAATCAAATAAATTTGATACCGGCGCTCTATTCCACGGGGGATGAAGCGGCGCAGCCTGCTGATGGCTCTTCACCGAGCGTGATGGACAGTGTTGCTAAAAGGGTCGCTAAAAGGGTGGCTAAAAGTGCTGCCGGATTCGATCTTTCAAAACGGCCTACTAGTTTAACAGCATCCGATTTGGCGGTGCCTGATTTAACGGTGGGCCCCGAGTTATTGATGCAGATGGGGCAAGCTATCGAGGCCTATCAAAAGGCAATTGATGATCAAGATAAGGCGCTGGAGCAGGTGGTGCCTAGACAGCCCTGATGAATGCTTTGACTGTATCGATGTCGTACTACTCTAAAATATAGCTGACGCCATCAGAGGCTATGGCGAGATATTGGACTGGCGATTCGCTGAATGCTAGGGCCAGCACGGCGGGTTTGTGCCATGGGTCAGCTTCGGGCAGTTGCCACGACCTTAATTTTTCGCCCTTCTGCAGATCCCACAATTCAATGATAGCGCGAGTGGTGCCGACGAGTAGCCAACGCTCGTCGCTACTGAAGGCAGCTGTCGTCAGGCCGGGACTTTTCACATACAGTTGGTGCAAGCTTTTGGCGGTGTCTACATTCCAGATGTTAACCACCCCTTGGTCAGCTGCCACCAGCGCCTGACTTCCTGTGCCTGAAAACTGGGTCACAGAGATAGAACCTGCCTGCATCCAACGATGAATTGATTGGCCCGTCTCAAGAGACCAGATTTGAACTTCCCCGCTGCGGGTGCCCGTTATGGCTTTGTTGGCTTCCTTGTCGATTGCGATACTACTAACGCTATCGTCATGTTTTAAGGCTCCAACAACTCCGCCTTGTTGCAAGTTAAACAGGATAGCTTCGTTGCTCTCTTGCCCGAGCAGTGCATAGCTGGCGTCATGGGAAATGCCAAGACTGGTTATTCGAGTCGGGGCTTGCCAGTGGCGTACAGGGCTGCCGTCTTTGACGTTCCATAGCGCCATTGATTGGCCTGAAGCGGTAGCGGCATATTGATTGTTCGCCGAAAAGCCAATGGCTTGTATGGCTGAAAAATCATCTTTGTTGTGATTCCAGTCATATAGCCTGGCCTGAGTCCTGGTATCCCAGAGGCTACCGCCGTCAGTCACGGCGCCGATAAAGTAGACCTGTCCATTCGGGCTAAAATCGGCCGTTAGCAAGCTATGATTGGCGATCTGATAGCTAGACGTGGGCGAATCAGGCAACGAGCATGCAGACAGCAAAACGATGAGAAACCAGTACCCGTGTCTGTGTATGAACATATTAACCTGGCCGCTTGTGGTCCTAGTGATAACGCTCAGCGTTAGCCAGATGCACATACTCGATGAGTTGGTCTTCGAGTTCAAAGCGATCTGTCAGGCTCTCGCCGAGACGAGATAGTTCTTCTCGAACCTGCTCGATACCCGCATGATTGAGGCGCAGTTGTTCGCAGCGGTCATTGAAGCCCAGGGCGACATCCGTTGATTGTTCGAGGTAGGGGTAAAGTGCCTTGACCAGTTGTATGCCTCGGGCATCAAAGGTCCGTGCCTCACACTCCAGTTCAGTAAAGATTTCGAAGTGCCCCGCAGAAAGATAGTCAACCAGCACTTCACAGAACGCTTCTAGTTCTGCGGACGGCTCGTCGCCTGAGTCTTTCTCACTCACCAGGATGCAATAAGAGGTGATCAGTTCGCGGCGTTCTAGCAACCACTTATTAAGAATCAGATCAACCTCGAGCCATAACGTCTTCGCGTTCTGAGCTTTTCTAAGCATGAGTCCCTTCCTTTCATGAGTCACTGTATTGCGAGTATGTCTTGAAAGCGTGTCTTGAATACCTGTCCTATTTATCCTTGCTTACTTTTAAGATAGACAATGTACCGTAATTGGCAAGTTGGTCGTCCCTAAGTACCATCCATAATTACCATGCTAAAAAATGCTAGCTCGTCTGGCTTGTCCGGGGTTGACTAATTTGCCAGATGCCAATAACAATTAAACCGATAAACCCTACCAGCGTCCAGCCAGGGATGCTGATACCAAACAATGACCAGGCGACCTCGGCACAGCTACCGTCGCCACTGAGGATCATCGTTAAGACTTCGGTGAGGGGAAACACATCCAGCAGATAATCCAGGTTGGGGCCGCAAGAAGGAACCTCGTCTGCTGGTAAGCTCTGGAGCCATAGTTGACGTAGGGAAAGCATCGCGCCGCCAGTGGCAGTGGCGGCTACCAAGCCGCCGTAAACTTGTACTCCGGTTTTTCCCGGTCCGTGCAGTGTCGCGAGCAAGGCGATGATGCCCGTGGCGATGACCATGACCCGTTGCAGGACACATAGCGGGCAAGGCTCCAGCGCCATGGAATGCTCCATGTACAGGGCTACGGCCATCAGTAGTCCACAGGTAATGGACAGGCTCAGATATACGATTCGTGATGTGGGGAGGGGCATAGTCAGGTTTCTACCAATTCAGGTTGACGTCGAGGTCGGGGTCGGCAATTGTGGTCTATTATGTATCAAACACCCATCAATAAAAATCATGTACAGGTTATCTATGAACTCAAGTACACACATTGGTGCGCTGATCGAAGGTTCAGCCACCCAGCACCTCTGGCGATGAACGTTTTGAATCATAGAGGCTCTGACAAGAGCTTTCACAGGGGCTCTAATCAAGCGATGGCGAGTTTGTCTGCCATCGGCAAGATGCTTTTACTGGTCGTCATGGTGTTCAGTCTGTCGCTTGCGGGAGCAAGAGCAGAGGATGAGGAAGAAGGCTCTGAAGGCAATGAAGGCACTGAAGAGCCAGAAGAGAGCAAGGGCACCAGCTACTTGAAGCTATCCAATGATATGGTCGTCAACTACGGTGCCCCCAGTCTTGGGCGTCTGCGGTATCTCAAGTTTGCGGTAAATGTTCGGGTCGAGCACTCCAATATTGGCAGTATCGTTGGCTACCATCAGCCGGCCTTGTTGGATGCGCTGATTATTTTGTTCAGCTCACAGCCCGATGCCAAGGTAAATAGTACGACGGGCAAAGAAGAAATTCGTCAGCTGGCGCTAACAGAGTTGCGGCGTATCATGAAGCGTGAAGAGGGTGAGGAATATATCGATGACTTGCTGTTCGTGCGATTTGTCGTTCAGCGCTAACGTCACTGGCAACATGGAATATTTGCTACTGTGGACAGTGTTACACCGTGCTTGGGCATGAGATGTCTGACTCACATGATCCGTGTTGCTCCTGCCAGCTCTTAGAAAAATCTAAAATATCAGGAAAGAACGCAAGAAAGTCTTCCTCTAACGCATCGTAGTGATGCAGAAATCCAGTAAAGCCCTCAACCATCGGGTTTTCTCGTCTGAGGCGCCCGGACAGATGTTTCAAGACCCGTTCAACAGTGTTGGGTTGAGCATAAGTTTCCAAGCTTTTATGTTGTTCCATGCGACTTATCAAACCGTTGATATTGGCGGGCAAGTGCGCGTCAAATGCCTTGACCGTCAGGTAGATACCCGCGCAATACTCAGGTAGCGCCTGGGGGTGAAACGTTTGCCAGTGACGCGCTAGAAAGTGGTCATAAACCACGTCAGAGATCACCGGTGCGAAGCGGCGCAATTCTGGGCCAAGGCGCCTCTGTGATTGCTTGACGACAGGGTGCTGGTCGGTGAATCCATCAATGGCTCGATGTAGCTTGATGCCTCGATCGATAGGTGGTGGATAGGTCGACGGCAATCGGCCTTTGACAAAGTCCCCCAAAAAGCCCCCGACAATCAGGCCGGCGTCAGGGTCGGCAAGCCGGAAATGTGCGAGATGATTCACAGGCTCTCATAGGTCGCAAGCATCTGGCGGAGATAGTCGTCGAAGCTCGGTCCCGGACCGGCCTCCAATTCGGCGTGCTCCAGCATTGAAACCCGTGTGACTTCTTCGAAGTGTTGGCGCTCGGCGTCACTCAAGGTTTGTGCCTGAAAGCCAGCCTTGTGGGTCAGTGCCTGATCGAGGGCGAAGCGATAAAACGGCACCTCACCGGCGCGCATATCATCAATCATGGCGACACTGGGGATGTTGCTAGCATCACGGAGTTTGCCTTGTTGTGCTGTCACACTGCGTGCGTAGTCATCCACGCCGTTAGTCTGGTCAAGCCAGCGGGCGACGACCATAACGCCATCGAGCACCTCAGTACCCCAGTCCTTCAGCGACCGTTCAGCGCTTATGTCTTGTAGCATTGTGCTCGTGATTTGACCGTTATCAACTACGGCTTTAGCGTTAAGGCCGACATTGTCACACAGCGCGCCGTAGTGTTCCGGGCTATCGAGAAGCAGGCAATACAGTAAAAAAGCATCCAGAAAATGTATCTGCGTCTCGTCAATACCGAGGGGCAGGTAAGGGTTCACATCGAGCAGCCGTACTTCAATGTATTCCACGCCCTCATCCTGCAGCGTGTGGAGGAAATTAGCGCCTTTGGGGGGCACACATTTAGCGCGTATCGTGGTGTAGAACTCGGCCTCTGATTGCAGAACATTACCACTAACCTGCTGGTAGACACCTTGCGTCTGCACGCCTATTTTCTGATAAGTCTCGTGGGGTGTTCGAATCGCTTCGGCCAATGTATCGATGTAGCTGCTCAGCGAGTTGTAACAAATATTGATCATGCCTGACTGGGTTTCACTCTGATAACCCAGGCCGCCGTTACGCAAAGACGTGCCGTTGGGACGGTAGAGGCTGTCGCTGTCAAACGTTTGCAACTCATGGGGTCGGTCTTTGACAAAGCTCTTGCTGACTACGGGGGAGGCCCCGAACAGATAAATGGGTAGCCAGGACAGGCGGCGGAAATTACGCATTAGGTCGAAATAACGTTCCGAGCGATAGTCTGGATTATTGGTTTTTTGCTCCAAAACAGACAGGTGGCGCCACAAATCCTTTTCCACCGAAAAGTTATAATGAATGGCACAGATAGTTTGCATGGCTCGTCCATAGCGGTTGCTCAGGCCGTTACGGTAAGTGGTCTTTAAGCGCCCAAGGTTCGAGGTGCCATATTGTGCCAGCGGAATGCCCCTGTCTTCGGGCAGGATGCAGGGCATGCTGGCGGACCAAATAACCTCCTCTTGCAAGCCAGAATAAACAAAGCGATGGACGTCACGAAGACGCGTCAGGGCTTGCTCAGCGGTCTGTGACACAGGGGTGATGAGTTCCAGTTGCGACTCTGAGAAATCCGTTGTGATCGTCGGATGCGTCAGTTTGGAGCCAAGAAAAGCCGGGTGAGGCGTCTGCGCTAGTTTGCCCTGAGCGTCGACACGTAAGCCTTCGCGCTCGATACCACGACTGAAGGTCAGTTTGCTGCCTTCATAGGCTTGCGTCAAAAAGGGTAACGTCTCGTTTAGCTGTTTGGTCATGGTCTCACACTTATTTTTGAAGAGAGGGTTGGCCCATCGGGCCCGCGTTGAGGATGTCATCACTGATGTTAAACTGTTGGATATTATGCGCAAATGCGTGCGCCAACCGGTCTGCAGCAATATCATATTTATCTTGGTTCGGCCAGCGTGCGCGCGGATCGAGTTGTTCAGGGTCGATGCCCTCAAGGCTGACAGGAACGTATAGGTTCATGGGCTGTAGGATGGTTTTGGATGCCCTGCTGACCTCCCCATTTTGTATCGCGGCGATGACCTGCCGCGACAAAGACAGGCTGATGCGCTGGCCGATATTGCGCTCGCCACCTTGCCAGCCTGTGTTCACCAGATAAACCTGGGCATCAAATTCTGCCAGCCGCTTGAGAAACAAATCAATATACTGATCTGCGGCCCTAGGCAGAAACGGTGCGCCGAAACAGGCTGAAAACGTCGCGTCAACGAGAGAGTTGGGGTTCTGTGGCGTCAGGCCAAGGTCGGCGGTGTAGCCACTGAGAAAGTGATAGGCTGCGGCCTGCGGGGATAGCGTCGCGACAAGCGGCAATACGCCGCTGACATCACAGGTAAGAAAGATAATCGTCGTCGGCTCTGGCGCTCGGGCCTCACTGAAGTGACCCGGTATATGCGTCAGCGGATAGGTGGCCCGGCCATTGTCTGACAGGCTGTCGTCAGCAAATATAGGTTGGCGTGTCAGTGGGTCGATGACGACGTTTTCCAGCAGCG
>Ga0307488_10003910_pt1 | contig 12404 bp, 8 predicted proteins | sample SB02metaG_FD_202248 | JGI IMG/M metagenome (GOLD analysis project Ga0307488, IMG submission 202248) | Sea-ice brine microbial communities from Beaufort Sea near Barrow, Alaska, United States - SB 0.2 | ecosystem: Environmental > Aquatic > Marine > Coastal | place: USA: Alaska | collected 2017-05-06
TTATTCTTACCAGCGTCGGTTTGTTGATCCTGTTGTTTGTCCGTGAGCCGGAACCCCCCACCGTTAAGGTCAAGCTGGGGCTGCTGCAGCGCCTCGGTGAGGTACCGCAACTGCTCCGCGAGGACCCGGCCTTTACCCGTTATTTCCTGGCCCGGTCACTGGCCACCATGGGCCGTATGGCCATGCCGTTTTATATTCTCTTTGCCGGCCAGTCTATTGGCCTCAGTGGCCAGAATCTGGGCATTATTACCTTTGCGTTTACCATAGCCGGCACTGTGTCGAATCTCGCCTGGGGCAGCATGGCTGACAAGCACGGCTTTCGAGGCACATTTCTGCTGTCCATTGCGCTCTGGGTGGTGTCCACCCTGGTGTTGCTGTTTGCCAGTAGCCAGTGGCTGATTGTTCTTGTATTTGTTGGTATTGGTGCCGCCGTGCAGGGTTTTCAGAACTCCTCCATCAACCTGACGCTGGAATTTGGCGATCGGGATAACCTGCCCATGCGTATCGCCATTGCTAACACGGCATCAGAGCTGGCTGGCACCGTGGGCCCGTTGCTGGGTGGTGTGCTGGCGGCATTGCTGGGTTATGAGGCGGTTTTTGTCGCCTCAATTTTGTTTCTGATGATTGGCGGTGTGGTGGTCCGAATCTACGTGCCGGAACCAAGAAAGCGCTAATCGCCTTTGCAGCCTCAGACAAAGCTGGCTAATATGCGCATTCATTATATTTGTCTGAGTCATCAGCTCATGCCCAGTATTGTTGCTTTTGCAGCTGCATTTGCCATCGTTTTGCCAACAGCCCCGGCTGTTGCGCCGTGCGTGCTGATGCAGGCGGCGAGGCTGGCGGCTGCGGCAACCCAATAGATTTAATAGACAGAGTGCCGGGTTCGCACTCAGCGTGTGAATCCGGTTTTTTTTTGGCAATTTTTTAACCATAAACGATGTAACCAACATGACAATGGAAGACTTTCCGCGAATCAAGCGTCTGCCGCCTTATATCTTCAGTATCACCGATGCCCTGAAAAAGACGGCCCGGGCCCGAGGCGAAGACATTATCGATTTTGGTATGGGTAATCCTGATCAGCCGACGCCCAAGCATATTGTCGACAAGCTGATTGAGACGGTGCAACGGGGCGACACCCATCGCTACTCCCAGTCGAAGGGTATTCCGCGGCTGCGCAAAGCCATCTGCAACTGGTACAAGGATCGTTATGACGTCGACCTGGACCATGAATCTGAGGCCATTGTGACCCTGGGTTCAAAAGAAGGTATTGCCCACCTGGCGATGGCAGTACTGGGGCCGGGAGACGCCGTACTGGTGCCCAACCCTGCCTATCCTGTGCATCCCTATGGTTCAGTGCTGGCGGACGCCGATGTGCGCCACGTACCCCTGACACCGGGCGTCGACTTTTTTACGGAACTTGAAAACGCCATCATGAACACCTGGCCGAAGCCGAAGATGTTGATCATCAACTTTCCGGGTAATCCTACCGGCCAGTGTGTCGAGCTGGAGTTTTTTGAGAAGATTATCAAGATCGCCAAGGAGCACAGCATCTGGGTGGTGCAGGATATTGCCTATGCCGATATCGTTTTTGATGGTTATAAGGCGCCATCAATTCTGCAGGTACCGGGGGCCAAGGATATCGCCGTGGAATTCTTCACCATGTCAAAAAGTTACAACATGCCTGGCTGGCGGATTGGCTTTTGCGTGGGTAATCCAACGCTCGTAGGCGCTCTGGCGCGTATCAAGTCCTATCTCGACTATGGCATGTTTACACCGGTACAGGTGGCCGCCATTGCCGCGCTGGAGGGTGACCAGACCTGCGTCAAGGACATCGTTGAGATGTACCGTAACCGTCGTGATGTCCTGTGTGAGGGCCTGAATGCCCTTGGCTGGCACGTGCAGAAGCCCAAGGCGACCATGTTTGTCTGGGCCAAGATTCCGCCGCAGTTTGCCCACCTGGGTTCACTGGAATTCAGCAAGTTGCTGCTCCAGGAAGCTAAGGTTGCAGTTTCTCCGGGTATCGGCTTTGGCCAGCATGGTGATGACCATGTACGTTTTGCATTGATTGAAAATGAGCACCGCACTCGCCAGGCCCTGCGGGGCTTGCGCAAGGTTTTCAGCACCACCCAGGGCAGTGCTCAGGTTGATAAGGGAGAGTCATAGTGGAATCCGTTAAAATTGGCGTTTGCGGTCTGGGTACCGTCGGCGCAGGTGTGGTTAACCTGTTAAAACGCAACGCCGAAGAAATTCAGCGCAAGACCGGCAGGCGCCTCGAAGTAGTCCAGGTCGGCTGCCGACGGGACAACCCCGATTGTGATCTGGCCGGCATCGATGTGGTGCGGGATATCTTTGCGGTGGTGAATAATCCGGCGGTGGAGGTTGTGCTGGAAGTGATTGGCGGCACCGACACGGCCCTGGAACTGGTGAAACAGGCTTTGGCCAACGGTAAACATGTGGTCACCGCCAACAAGGCATTAATTGCCCAGCATGGTGATGAGTTGTTTGCCCTGGCGGCGAGCACTGGTGTAAGCCTGAAATTTGAGGCGGGTATTGCCGGTGGTATCCCCATCGTTAAGGCCATTCGTGAAGGTCTGGCGGGCAATTGTATTACGCGTCTGGCAGGTATTATTAATGGTACGTCGAATTTTATCCTCACCGAGATGGAGACTGCCGGCAATCGCAGCTTTGCTGATGTGTTGGTTGAGGCGCAGGCCCTGGGTTATGCCGAGGCTGATCCCACCTTTGATGTCGAAGGCATTGATGCAGCCCACAAGCTGACCATTCTGTCCTCCATTGCCTTTGGTGTACCACTGCGATTTGACGCTATTTATACTGAAGGTATCAGTAAGATCACCGCTGAAGATATCCGGTTTGCCAGCGAATTTGGCTACCGTATCAAACACCTGGGTATTACTACCAAGACTGAGCGCGGTGTTGAGTTGCGGGTGCATCCGACGCTGGTGGAGAAGAGCCATCTGCTGGCTCAGGTGAATGGCGTGATGAATGCCGTGCTGGTGGACAGTGATGCCGCCGGCCAGACCCTTTATTATGGTGCCGGCGCTGGTGCCGGGCCCACAGCCTCGTCCGTGGTGGCAGACATTATTGATATTGTCCGTAACCAGGGTAGTGATGGTATACCGAACCTGGGGTTTGTGCCGGCGGCTATGCAGGCCTTGCCGATTCTTGGTATTCACGAAACCGAATCCTGCCAGTACCTGCGCCTTTCCGTGCTCGACAGGCCAGGTGTGCTGGCGCGGATTTCATCGATTCTGGGACAGCATAATATCAGCATCGAATCCCTGATTCAGAAGGACGCTCGTAAGGCACATGCGCCTATTGCCATTATTACTGACGAGATACCCGAGCAAGCTATCATCGCGGCACTGGCAGAGCTTGAAGCCCTTGACGAAGTGATTGGCGGCATCAGTCGTATTCGCGTCGAGTCCTTCTAGAGATATCTCGATGTCACAGCGCCTGGTTCGCCGCCCAACAACCCACCAGCTTGAGGTGGGTTCGCCGCTGTTAGGGCGCCTGTATGCCGGTCGTGGTATTCGCCACCTGGATGAAATCGACTGTTCCATGCAGCGCCTGCTGGCGCCCGATACCATGCTTGGCCTGGCAGAGGCTGGCGAGTTGCTGGCCGCCAGTGTCAGCGACCAGCAGCGGATTCTGGTGGTCGGCGACTTTGATGCCGATGGCGCCACCAGTTCCACCCTGATGGTGTTGGGCCTGCGGGCCATGGGTGCACTGCAGGTGGATTATCTGGTGCCCAACCGCTTTGAATATGGCTACGGCCTGACACCGGAAATTGTGCTGTTGGCGGCCGGTATCAGCAACCCGACAGAAACCCCGGGTGATGCTTGCCCGCAACTGATCATTACCGTGGATAACGGTATCTCCAGTCTTGAGGGGATTGCCCTGGCCAGGTCCCTGGGGATTAATGTACTGGTCACAGACCACCATCTGCCCGGTGAGGTGTTGCCCGCCGCCAATGTGATTGTTAACCCCAACCAGCCTGGCTGTGAATTTGCCAGCAAGTCGCTGGCGGGTTGCGGTGTTGCCTTTTATTTGTTGACCGCCGTGCGTCAGGCCCTGCGTGCCCGCGACTGGTTTGTTGCCACCAGGCCGGCGCCCAACCTCGCCGACTATCTTGATCTGGTGGCCCTCGGCACCATCGCTGATGTGGTGGTGCTGGATCAGAATAACCGTATTCTGGTGAGTGAAGGCATTCGCCGTATTCGTGCGGGTCGCTGCCGACCGGGCATCACCGCCTTGCTGGAACAGGCGGGTACCGACCCAAGTCGGCTGGTGTCTCGCGACCTGGCCTTTGGTGTTGGTCCGCGGCTGAATGCGGCGGGGCGACTGGAGGATATGTCCCTGGGTATTGAGTGCCTGCTGGCCCCCACTATCGAGGATGCGCGTGCCCGTGCCGGGCATCTGGACGAGCTCAACAAGGCCCGGCGGGTGATCGAAAATGAGATGAAAGCCCAGGCCCAGCTCAACCTCAAGCTGCAGCATAACCTTACCGCTGGTGGTAACCGCACGGGTGTCTGCCTGTTTAATGATGACTGGCACCAGGGTGTGATTGGCATTGTCGCGTCGCGCATTAAGGACCAGCTGCATCGTCCGGTGTTTGCTTTTGCCAAAACTGCCGACAACGAGATGAAAGGCTCAGGCCGCTCCATTGCCGGCCTGCATATTCGTGATGTCCTGGCAGTGATTGACGCGCGTAATCCCGGCCTGATTCTTAAATTTGGTGGCCATGCTATGGCCGCTGGCCTGACCATCAAGGCCAGCGAGTTTGAAACCTTTGCGCGGCTGTTTGACGAGCAGGCCAGTGCCGGCCTGAGCAAGGCCGATCTGGAACGGGTGCTGGTGAGTGATGGTGAGCCGGGGGTGACAGTGGATCTGCCGATGGTGCGTGAGATGCTTGAGGCCATGCCCTGGGGCCAGGGCTTTCCTGAGCCTTTGTTTGATGGCAATTTTGAGATTCTTGACCAGCGTATTGTCGGCCAACGGCACCTGAAGATGAAACTGCTGAGTGACAACCAGACCTTTGAAGCCATCGCCTTTAACCAGGATCGCCTGGTGGAAGGGCGTAACAAACGCATGGCCTACCGGCTGGATATCAACGAGTATCGTGGCCGGCAGACAGTGCAGTTGATTATTGAATCGGTGGATGTGTTTCTATAACGGCTCTTTGTGAACAATCAGCCCGGCGCCAGAGCGACGCCGGGCTGGTTGCTCAGGCAGCCTTGCCAATCAGCAGATCAGCCAGCTTGGTACGATGGTACTTGGCGTCCCCATACAGTGCCTGGTTATGCATCTGGCGCTTGAAGAACAGATGTACATAACACTCCCAGGTGAAGCCAATGCCGCCGTGGAACTGGACGGCGCGACTGCTGGAAAATACCGCCATCTCACTGGCACAGGCTTTTGCCATGTGGGCCAGTTTTACGCAGTTGGCAAAGTCTTTTCGTTGTGGGTCTGAGTCGATGGCGCAGGCGGCGTTATAGGCTAACGACTTGGCCTTGTCGATCTCAATCATGACATTCACTAAAGGATGTTTAACCGCCTGGAAGAATCCCAGGGGCCGGTCAAACTGGACCCGAACCTTGGCATATTCAACGGTGGTCTGCAGCAGCCATTCACCGGCGCCGACCATATCTGCCGCGACAATGGCCTGCATAGCGGGCAGGGCGTGCATGATGGCGACAACACCTGTACCTGGTGCCGCCACTTCAATAGCATCAACATTGCGGAAGTTGATATGGGCCTGGTCACGGGTCAGGTCGATGATGCCGTCCGCCGTCATTGTCATGCCAGGCGCCGTTTTCTCAACGTAATACAAACCAACACCGGTGTCGGCGCGGGCACTCACCAGCAGACCTTCGGCTTTGCCGGCATCCTGCACAAACCAGGCGCTGCCATTGAGTTTGCCAGCAGTGACGCTGACGTCTGTATCTGCTGGCTCCCAGGAGCCCACCTTGTTGGTGATCGCCAGTGTCATGGGCTTGCCCGCGGCAATTTCCGCCAGCAGGCTGTTGGCGGCTGCGCTGGCGCATTCACGCAACACAAAGGTGGTGTTGAAGGTGGCGATCAGCGGTGACGGAAACGCCGCCCGGCCCGCTTCTTCGGCCAGGGCGACCGCTGCTACCAGGGGCATACCGATGCCACCGGCGGCCTCGGGCACACAGGCGGCGGTCCAGCCCAGGTCAGTGATCTGTTGCCACAGGCCCTTGTCCCAGATGCATTCAATGTTGCGGTGAATATTCGGGTCGGATGCGACCTGGCGATGAATCTTGTCGGCACTGCAGTGGTCGCTGAAAAATTTCTTGGCGGAATCCCTGAGCATGGTCTCATCTTCGCCAAAGCCAAAATTCTTAGGTTGTTCTTGCATATTATTGTCCTTTTCCGGCGCTGATGCCGGTCGAGCAAATCTGGTTTATTTGGATTTTGCGAGGCCGAGTACACGTTCGCCAAGAATATTGCGCTGCACCTCATTGGCGCCGGCGGCGATAGTCACGCCAAAGCTGTTCATGTAGGCCAGTTGCCATTCACCGCCACCGGCGGCGTTGTCATCATTCAGGTACAAGCTGCTGGCGGGGCCCTGGATGTCATAGGTGATTTCTGCCAGGTCCTGGTTGAATTCCGTGCCAATTAGTTTGTTCTGCAGTGGAATACGCATGGGGTGGTCGGTCAGTGCCGGTACCAGGGTACGGCGCTGGTTCTGTCGAAAGGCCTCCTGGCGTATGGCAATCTTGACTATCTCGTCGCGAATCAAGGGGTCGTCAGCTGCAGTTTTGCCATTGCGATAGCTGGTCTTGGCCAGGTCAATCAGGGCCGTTGGGCTGCTGGTGTTGGCGCCCTTAGTATTCTCCTGACTCATGCCGCCGGCAGAAGGGGTTACCAGCATACCCGCCCCACGTTCGTGAGAGAGGGTGGTCATGGCGACTTTCCAGCCGGCGCCGACGGCATCCAGGCGGTATTTGTCTTCCACCACCAGGTCATCAAAAATCACCTCATTAAAGCCGGTCTCACCGGTGAGCTTGATCAGTGGCCGAACAGTCACTCCCTTGCCTACGGCTGGCTGAATAGGCACAACAAAATAAGACAGACCATTGTATTTGTCAGCCTTGTCGGTGCGGCACAACAGGATCATCCAGTCGGCAAAGTGGGCCAGGGAGGTCCAGACCTTGTGGCCATTAATGACCCAGCTGTCGCCGCGCTTCTCGGCAAAGGTCTGTTGGTTAGCAAGGTCAGAGCCGGCGCCGGGTTCGCTGAAACCCTGGCACCAGATTTCTGCACCGGACAGCAGGCCCGGCAGCAACGCATTCTTGACCTCCTCCTGGGCATGGAAATAGACGGTTGGTGCCGCCATACCGAGGCCAATGATATTCGGCAGAAACGGCGTCTTGGCGCGCTGCATCTCCTGGTTAGCAATGGTCTGGCAGTCAGTATGGCCACCGCCGCCGACGGCTTTTGAATAGTCGCTACCCACCAGGCCAGCGTCATAAGCAGACTTCTGCCAGGCCTGCAGCCAGGCCAGGGCTGCAGGGTCACTGAGTTCCAATGCCCCCAGGGGTATGCGCACCGGCGGTTGGCCGGGATGGTTAGCGCTCAGCCATTGGCGGCAATAAGCGCGAAACTCAGCCTGTTCGGGGGTGTCCATGCGATCGGCGTCGGCCATAGTCAAGCTCCTGCAAAGTGATTAGCGATTCTTTATTAGAGTGGCAGTCAGCCACTGCGAAAATTATCTGACAGCAAAAATTATCTGACTGCGAAAATTACCTGATCAATAGCGCCACTGAAAGGTCATTTATGACCTATCGCACCGCGGGGCGTCGCCCGTACCTGTTGCAAGACGGGGCTTGATCCACTGCGGCCTATGCCGTTTAATCAGGTGTTGTATATTTCCCTTCACAAATCCATGGGTGAGCCGATGAGCCAACAATTAAATACCTTCTGCCGTGTCTGTGAGCCCTCCTGTGCCCTGATCGCGGAGGTGGCTGATGGCGAGATTGTCAGTCTCAAACCGGACCGTGATCACCCTGTCACCAAGGGGTTTGCCTGCCATAAGGGCCTGGCTACCCTCGATTTGCATCGCGACCCGGATCGCCTGGATTATCCCCAGCAGAAGGTCGGTGATGACTTTCAGCGGATCAGTTGGGATGCCGCGGCCAAAGGCATTGCTGAACGCCTGGCGGCCATCAAGGCCCAGTATGGCAATGACGCGGTGGCCTCCTATGGTGGTAACCCACTGGCGTTTAATGCCCTGGCTGGCCCGGCTATTGGCGGGTTTTTGATGAAAAATGAAATTCGCCGCAACTTCAGCTCCGGTACCCAGGATTGCACCAACAAGTTTGCCGGCAGTGAAGCAGTGTTTGGCTCCAGCACCATCCACCCCCTGCCGGATATCGACAATACAGATTTTCTGCTGATTTTTGGCTCCAATCCCCGTGTCTCCCATATGAGCTTTATCTCCATCGCCGATCCTATGAAAGCCCTGCGGGACGCCAAGAACCGCGGCGCCCAGATTCGTTTTATTGATCCGCGGATCAACGAGTCGGTGAAAGGCATTGGCGAGATAGTCCAGGTTCATCCTGATACGGATGTCTACCTGATGGCGGCCATGCTCCAGCACCTGGATGCGACTAACCGCTTTGATGAGGCCACCATCAGCGCCCATGGTGAGCGTATTCACGAGCTGCGGGAGTTTGTCAGTGCTTACACCCCGGAGCGGGTGGCCGGTGTAGTAGGTGTCAGTGCTGCAGAGATTCGGACCCTGGCAGACGACTTTGCCAATGCCGAGCGAGCGGCGGTGTATATGTCCACCGGCGTTAATATGGGACGCCAGGGAACGCTGGCCTACTGGCTGCTGTTTATGCTCAGTTTTGTTTCGGGCAATCTCGACAAGGTGGGTGGCAACATCTACTCCCTGGGTTTTTATCCGGCCGCCAAGGCCGGCCGGTCGCGGGGCGAAAGTCCATTTTTTGATTCACCCTATGGCCAGATCCGCAAGATTCGCGGCTCCCTGCCAGGCAACCTGATGGCCGATATGATCCTTGCCGAGGACAATCCCATCAAGGCACTGGTGGTGATCTCAGGTAATCCCATGCTGTCCATGGGCAGTGGCGCCAAACTGCGGGAGGCGTTCAAACAATTGGAATTCCTGGTGGTCATTGATATTTATCCCAATGCCACCGCGGAATATGCCGACTATGTGCTGCCGGCGACGGATATGTATGAGCGCGAAGACGTTAATATGTGCGGCCTGGGCCTGCAGGCCCAGCCCTTTGTGCAATATACCAACTTTATCGTGCCACCCAAGGCCGAGCGTAAGCCGGAGTGGTGGATTTTAGGCAAAATTGAGCAGGCTCAGGGCTTTGACTCCATCCTTGATGGCGACACCATCCCCTCCCAGACTTCACGCATTGACCATATGTTGCGCCAGAGTGATTCAAGCATTGATGAGATCCGCGGGTTGCCACACCAGACCCTGGTCCTGCCGGCGAAGGCCGCAGGGCGGTTTTATTCCGACTGGATCCAGACGGAATCTGGCCGGGTGGATTGTTGTCCGGTGTTTTTTACCGAGGCGCTGGAGCGTTGTGAGCGTTTGTTTGTGGAGGCCCAGGCAGCAGACCCGCAGCAGCTGAAGATGATCTCGCGGCGCACCAACTATATGATCAACAGCTGGATGCATAACCTGCCGTCGTTAAAACGCCCAAGCCAGCAGACCAATCCTTTGTATATGCATCCCGATGATGCCCGCGCCCGCAATCTGGGTGATGGTTCAGATGTACGTATTTTTAACCAGTTTGGTGATATTGCGTCCACTGTGTCGCTGGACGAAACGCTCAAGCCCGGTACCGTCGCCATGACCCACGGCTGGGGCAACGCTAAAACCCGGATGAAGGTAGCCCAGCAATATGCCGGTGTTAACGCCAATGACCTGTTGCCCTCAGGCCCTGACAGTTTCGAGAAACTCAGTAACCAGGCCTTTATGACGGGAATACCCGTGAATGTTGAACAACATGCCTGATGCTGGCCTAGCTGCTGCCAGTACGCCTGCTGCCATGCGCATCGGCCTGATTGCCGACACTCATATGCCGGGGTCACTGGCCGCGCTGTGGCCACAGGCGTATGCGGCTTTTCGTGATGTTGATATGATTCTCCATGCCGGCGATCTGCATACCCTGGAGGTGGTAGATGAACTGGGTAAACTGGCACCTGTGTATGTGGCCCGTGGTAATGGCGATATGGACATAGTTGATGCGCGCCTGCAGGACAACTGGCTGCTGGAGGTGGGTGGCGTGCATATCGGTATGATTCATCATTTTCCGTCGCCGGTGCGCAAATCCAGCGACCATATCCAGCGTTATGTGGATAAACATTTTCGTGATATCCGGCCGCAGGTACTGATTTATGGCCACACTCATCTTGAAGGCCTGCATCTCGTTGGCGATATTCTCTGCGTCAATCCGGGTTCACCGACCCTGCCACGCAACCAGTCGTTGCGCCTTGGCACCATTGGTTTTCTGGATATAGCGGCGGGTCAGGTCACCGCGTCGGTGCACCAATTGACTGACCACGGCATTGAGGTGCACGAGAGCGTCTTGCCGCTGACAATGTAATCGGCAAGTGCTAGAAGCAATGCCCGTAGCCATAACTGGCATTTGCCTGATCTTAAGTAAACAAACTGACGTATTGGTTTCTGACAGCTTATTAACCGGGAGAGATCCATGACCACAGAACGTTCAGCCATTGCCCAGCGGATGCGCGACGGCGACTTGACCATATCGAACGCCGAGATGCGTGCGGCCTTTGCCATCGACGCCCATCGTGATGTGAACGACATCCCCTTGGCGGAATTGGATCCGTCCCACCCCGACCTGTTCGAGTATGACACCATGTGGGCCCACTTTGACCGTCTGCGTGCCGAAGACCCGGTGCATTACACCGCCGAGAGCATGGTGGGTCCCTACTGGTCGGTGACCAAATATGCCGACATGATGTATGTGGACAAACATCACGAGCTGTTTTCATCAAAGCAGACCTACGGTGGCATCACCCTGGCGGGTTCGCCCCGGCCGGATGACGACCCCTATGCGCTGCCCATGTTTATCGCCGATGATCCCCCCCGCCATGATGCCCAGCGGCGGGTGGTCACTCCCATGTTTATTCCGCGCAACCTGGCGGATCTGGAGCCGCTGATACGCGAGCGTGCCGGCCATATTCTTGACGGCCTGCCACGTAACCAGGAGTTTAATCTGGTGCGTGAAGTGTCAGTTGAGCTGACGGGACAGATGCTGGCAACGTTGTTTGATATTCCCCAGGAGGATCGCATGAAGCTGATCCACTGGTCTGATGTGGTGGCCAATATTGGTAATCCTGAATATTTTGATAACCCTGAAGAGGGTTTTCAGGAGCTCTTCAAGTGCCTGGCGTACTTCACCGAGTTGTATGAGAAGCGCAAGCTTGAGCCCCCGAAGTTCGACCTGATTTCCATGCTCGCCCATGACCCGTCCACCAGTAACCTGACACCGCAGGAACTGCTCGGCAATGTCATTCTGCTGATTGTTGGTGGTAACGACACCACCCGTAATTCCATCAGTGGTGGCGTGCTGGCGTTGAACCAGAACCCCCGTGAGTATGAAAAGCTGCTGCAGAACCCTGGCCTGATTCCGAAGATGGTGCCGGAAATCATTCGCTGGCAGACACCCCTGGCGCATATGGCCCGCACGGCCCTGCAGGATACCGAACTGGGTGGCAAACAGATCAAGAAAGGTGATCGCCTGGCCATGTGGTACATCTCCGGTAACCGTGACGAAGACGCCATCGACAAGCCCTATGAATTTATTATCGACCGGCCGAACCCACGCCAGCACACGTCCTTTGGCTATGGTGTCCATCGTTGTGTGGGTAATCGCCTGGCGGAGATGCAGCTGACGGTTATGTGGGAAGAGATCATGGCGCGCTTCCCGAAAATTGAGGTCACCGGGGAAGTGAAATATACCTCCAGCAGCTTTGTCCATGGTATTCGTGAACTGCCGGTGACTATTCGCGACTGAGAAACTCGGCAGATAAGCAGGGACTCTGGGCTAGGCGACAGTGTCCCATTCAGCTATATTGGGGGCCGAGTAAATCAAAGGGTGATAACAATGATAAAAAACCTGGTGATCGTGGTCGTGATTATTGCGGCCGGATTTGGACTCTATACCATGATGCAGGACAAGTCCGGGCCTGAACCAGCGATGGTTGATGCCGCGGCAGATAAGGGCGCTGCGCCCGTCACTGCGACGGTGGGCCTGATCGATGATGCGCGCATCATCAATGCCGAGAGTGAGCCGGGTAACTGGCTGGCTTACGGTCGTACCTACGAGGAGCAGCGTTTCTCGCCTCTG
>Ga0307488_10003912_pt1 | contig 12399 bp, 9 predicted proteins | sample SB02metaG_FD_202248 | JGI IMG/M metagenome (GOLD analysis project Ga0307488, IMG submission 202248) | Sea-ice brine microbial communities from Beaufort Sea near Barrow, Alaska, United States - SB 0.2 | ecosystem: Environmental > Aquatic > Marine > Coastal | place: USA: Alaska | collected 2017-05-06
TGCTCCAACCGCGCCTCGGGCACGGCAAGGCCCGCGGCGACAGCCAGCTGATGCGCCACCATTTCCCACGCGCCCATGTCACGTTCATCGTTCCGCCCCGGTAACTTAGCAATCCAGAGATCGCCCACCTCATCTCGCACACCGGCTTTGGGGCGAGCCCCACCGAGAGAAGATCCCGGAGCAATCATCAGATTGAGCCACTGAATATAATGTGAATCCTCGCTGGCATCTTCCCGCTGCAATTTCCAACTCGCCTGTTCCAGCTCTCGCAGCGAAGCCCATGGCGGAGTCGCCATCGTAGCGCCATCACTTAGCCATGAATTACCAGCAGCAGCTTCTTCCTTAAACCGCAATGCTCCGACACGCTGCGCATCATGAACTCCGAGAAGAAAGTCCAGTTCCTGTAATCGACTGATAGTAATTTGCTTTTTCAAGGTTTTTTAACGGCGCGTCGGTCCGGCCGGGTTTGAGGGGGTGCACTTTTTCGTTGGTTGCCGTGACCTCGATATTTCGAACGGTCGGCATGCGCTGTTTCTCCCAGATGTTTGGTTTGGCTAATCCAGGGTCACCGGTTCCTCCATGGGTTCCGATAATCCGAAAGGCGGGACCTTCTCCTGTCATAATAACAGTGGCGGTTTCATTGGATCCGTCGATTCCAAGGCGTCCGGTTTCATCCAGGAGGATTTCAATGGTTTCGCTGATCCGGTAATTGCCGCGGGGGAAGTCCAGTTTCCCGTCTCCTTGAGATAGAGCATGTCGGATTGCCTCTGTATCATCCGCTTCCCCGTCACCAATTGCCCCGAAGTTCTTTACATTGCTCATAAGTAGATAATTAACTGTCAGTTACGCCAAAATCGACTTAAGAAGTCCGTTGCTGTCTGCAAAGCTTTCACGCTCGACCCCCAGAGTTTGCAATTGTGTGAGCCAGAGATTTGCCAGCGGCGTGCCGCGTTCGCAGTGGATGTGCTTCCCGAGTTTTAACTTGCCGCCACCACCGCCAGCGACCACCACAGGGAGATCGTTGTATTGGTGGGTTGAGCCATCGCCGATCCCGGCGCCGAGGGTAAACATCGTGTTATCCAGAAGCGAAGACCCGTCTGACTCCTCGATTTGATCCATCTTCTCTACCAATCTGGCAAATGCGCTCACGTGAAAGCGATCCAGCTTCAAAAGATCTTCGAGATTCTTTGGTTGGCTGTGTGTCATGCTGTGATGATTTCGCGGTCCATCGAGGATTCCCTCATAATTTGTCTGCGTGCCCCAACGCTCTGGCGCGACCATGAGAGAAGCGACATTCGTGAGCCCTGACTGCAATGCGGTCACCAAAAGATCACCCATGAGGTGGATATATTCATTGCGGGGCAAGTGATCAGCAGGGCGTTCAACCCGATATTCCGAGAGTTCGGCCTTCATCGAATCGATACGGTCCATCCGAGTCTCGATCGCACGAATCGCCTCGAAATATTCTTCGAACTTCTGACTGTCCGACGCGCCGAGACGGGATTTGAGACGCTTCGCATTTCCCAGCGCCAAATCGGTGATGTTTCGGTTTCGTTGGTTCGAGCTCGTGCCGAACAGTCGATCATAGACCCGACGAGGGTTGCGCATCGAGGGAGCGACATGGCCGGTCCCATACCAGGACATGTTGTCGAAGTAGATCGATTCGATGTTATCTTTGTGATCATTGCAACTCAGTTCCAAAGTAGGGAACGGAGTATTCCGGCTAATCGCATCCGCTGCGATATGATCCATTGTCCGCGCTTGCGGGTAAGCCGAGGACTCCACTTCAAACGGTGCCACACTGGTGAGAAAGCACGAAGCTGCCTGAGCATGGGAATCAGTGCCGTGCTGGAAGGTGCGATCCATCCCCGTAATGAGCGCTATCTTCTCCCGCATCTCGTGTAAGGGGGCAAGCGTCGGCGTAAATGTCAGTTGATGTTTTCCTACCGGGGCTGGTTCACCCTCGAACCGCCAGACGTTATTCTGGTTTGCAAAACTCGGCAGTTTTCTATCACTTTCACCGGGAAAGAATCCGCGCCGCACAAGGCCGTTCGGCAGGTAGAAAAAAGCGAGACGCTGCGCGGGTTTGGCTGACTTCTCTTTTGCAGCGAGGCTTTCGAACCAAGGCAGACTCAGAGCAGCGCCCCCGGCTCCTGCTATGAATTTGCGACGTGAAAGCGGACTCGGATTCTGGTTAGTTTTCATGCGGGGTTTTGTGAAGAAACGGGGCGCTCATTGCAACGCGTTTGAGAAGGGTTCGCATTTCGTCCTCGCCTTCCATAGCAAGGTCGGCGATCTCATCGAGGGCGGGTGAATCAGCCGGGCCGAGTTTTCGACCGAGCCCATAGGAAAGCAAATGAGCCGTGAACCCGCGGATGAAGCGACGCTTTTCTTGAAGGAGGAGTTTCTTAAACTCGACCACGGTTGTGAAGTCATACTGATTAAACAGCACGCCGCTGGAATCAACCGGGCGACCATTTTCGTAGGTATCTCGCCAAACTCCGGTCGGGCTGTAGTTCTCGAGCGCAAACCCAAAGGGATCAATCTGGTTGTGGCAACCGGCACAATCTTTACGCTCGCGATGTTCGGCGAGGCGTTCGCGGATAGTTAGGGTTTCCAGCCGCGCTTCGTCGACCTCCGGAAGCACCGGCACATCGGCAGGAGGAGGTTCTGGAGGATCATTGAAAATGACAGCGTTCACCCACGACCCGCGCGTTATCGGCTGGGTGCGTGTCGGTGTCGATGTCATCGTCATGACCGCTGCGTTTGTTATCACTCCGCCCCGGTGAGGATCGTCCAAAGGCACACGATTGAATTTGAGCACTTGAGGATTTCCTCCGATCGCTTTGCCCTCGTAATTGGCTCGAAGCATGTCGCTCTGCCAGGTGAAATCCGGGTCTAACAAGTCCATCACCGAGCGGTTTTCGAGATAGATGGTTTCGAAGAGCAAAAGCGGCTCCATCATCATGTGCATGCTCACGCGGTAACCATTGTAGTAAAAGTAATCGTATTTCTTTGGGTCGGGAACTGCGGTAATAAGCCGTTCCAATTGCAGCCACTGCGCAGGGAAGCTATCGCAAAACCGGCTCATGCGAACATCGTTCAGCATTCGGTCGATCTGCCCGCTAAGCACCTCGGGCTCCTTCAGTGTTCCTGCTTCAGCGGCGTCCAGAAGTTCATCATCCGGAATGCTCCCCCAGAGGAATAGCGCAAGACGCGAAGCCAACTCGAAATCGTCAGTTGATTGGGAACCGGACTTCTGATTCTCCCCTGCTTCGTAGAAGTAAAGGAAATCAGGCGAAGCCAGAACAGCTCCCACAAGCGTTCGCATGGTTTCTTCGAATGAAGCGCCGGCAGCTAAATTGTATTTCGCGAATGTTGAGAAGCGGTCCAGTTCTTCGGGTTCAATGACCCGGCGAAATGCCCGGCGGGTCAACTGAGTGAGCCGGTCACGAATCGCTTCTTCGTCAGTCATCGTTCCGGATTTTGGCTCCTCCTCGGGAGATCCGTCGATTTCGAAGGTATCGATCGCAAACAGGTGGCTCTTCGATTTCTTGTTGATGCCCAAACACTTGATTTTCAAACGATGGGTTCCGGGTTCAATTTTGACCGGGATCACGATGTCTTCTGCCCGGCTCACTTTCGAATCATAGAGGTCAACGGGATCGCCAATAACCTCACCATTGAGAGACAGTTCGAAGGTTCCGTAGTCAGGTGCCCGGGTGAACCCAAAGCGAAGCCCGTCGCCGGTCGTGAGTGCTTCGAAGGTCAACTCGATCTCCCATTCTTTCTTCCGACACATCCAGATGAGGTGCTTTCCGTCACTCCAATGAGGGCCGAATCCCTTCATCTCCTGAACCCATATCCTTCCCTGTGATTTCGCCGGCAGTTTCAGCCAGCTGTGATTCTCGGCCTCGAACTTGCCAACAGGCAGGGCCCCGGGTTTTGCAAAGAGCCAGTTCCAGCTCCGGCATTCCTGAGCGTTCAGATCAGGGCTCTCGACGATGGTTTGACTGAGGGTCAGGAACGACTCCATCAGCAAGGGCGAAAGCGTCAGGTGATCGGCCCGGTTGTCGAATCCATGCTCGGCCCTCTGGTCCTGTGGAAACGGTGCGACACCTCGAAACCCCTCGGGGCGACGCCCATCAATATCTTTGCTTAGCGGACGGCTCGCGACCTGAACCTGATCCGGCATTTTACCCGTTTCCGGATGAAAGTAATCCTCGTAACGGCGCATGAGACGCTCGTTTAGCTGAAAAATCTCGCGGTCCAGCTCAAGGAGATCGATCACCGCATTGTTATATTGAAAGCGGTTCATCCGTCGGATCGGGGTTTCTTCGAAAGTCCCGTTCGCGAGCGATTCGGTCAGTATCGCCTCGAGGTGTTTGATCGTGTTCCGGCGCAATTCTTCGGAAATGGGTGGCTCGTCTTCCGGCGGCATCTCGCGATCTTCCAGCGCAACGATCATCGTCTCCAGCAAACCCGGCTGCGCCAGCAATTCAGTGACGCTGTTCAGCCCCACAAGATCGACTTTACCTTTGACCTTCCCATCCTTGCCATGGCACTTAATGCAATGCTCCTTGAATACAGGCTGTAGACTCTCCGCAAATAATTCACTCGAGTCATTCGCCGCGAGTAACGGGCTGATCATTGCCGGCAAAATGAGGCCGATGAGAATGCGCACTTTTATCACCCTATCAGTTGAGCATGTTGTGACCGGGATTCAAAGGCGCAATCGCTTTTCCAGAAGTCACATCGGCGGCTTAGTTCTTTCAGGCGGGGCTGGCAAATATTCGGAAAAGAAGGTGAGAAATTCTATTCGGCTGTTTACGAAGGAACCCTGTTAGTTCATCGAACGTACCCTATTCGATCGAAACAGTAAAACGAACCAACCCTATTGATTCATCGAACAGACCCTGTTGAATCAGCTACATCATACTATCTGATTTCTCGCACCAGACTTGGCCGGAGGGTCTCTCGCGACCGGCGTCACTTCATGCGACGGTCGGCGAAATTTAGAAACTGTTCCCAATCGTAGGCGGTGATCGCGTGCGGTCCGGTGCGAACGTGGTAGCCGAGGCGAAAAAAAGTGGACGGGCGAAGGCGCGAAGTTTCCTCATAGCGCCAGTAGAACGAATTTCGCTAAGGACGAACAGGGGCGCAAATGGGGTAAGCGCCTGCCTTGGCGTAGTAGCGGAATTCGTCAGAATTTCGTCGGACGTCGCTTGCCCCCCCCCTCAAACCCGGCCGGACCGACGCCCTGATAAAAATCCTTGAATAAGCATATTCCTATCAGTAATTCCTATCAGTAATTCCTATCAGTAATTCCTATCAGTAATTCCTATCAGTGGCAGTTGTTCAATCTCGCGAATGACCTCGCAGAAAAGAACGGGCGAGCGAGCGTCCGGAAAAAGTGACTGAACTTAAAACAGAATTCGAATCATGGCAGGGAAAATTGTAGGGCGACCGCCTCGGTTGCCATTCTGGATCTTGGCCGCGACCGGACTGTTGGTGTCGGAATTCGCAAAAGGAGAACCCGCCCAACCAGCCGAGTTCAAGCACGCCGGCATCCTTGATTCCTGGACCAAGTATGCGGACATCCTCACCTTCGGCAAAGGCCAGACGCTGGCACTGCTCGATGACGGCTGCACTATGTCCAAGCCGGAGTGGAACACGACCACCGATGGCGTTCCCAAGGTCCGGGTCACCTATGATGCGGTAGATGGCGATGACGATCCGAGCCATGAGGGCCGCGGCTATCACGGATCGACGATCGGCGTGCCGTCTTCGCTTAACTACGAAGGAAAACTTGGGGTCGCTTTCAACAACCAGATCGCCGTCATTCGCAGCCTCGAATGCTGCCACTGCAAGATCGCCGACAGTGTTTCCCTGGCCGCCGCGATGCAATGGGTGATCGATCATCACGAAGAATACGGCATCACCACAATCAATCTCGCCCCGGTCGATGACCAGGCCCACGCCAATCCAGTCGCGACTGAGATCGATGCCAAACTGGCCGAGTTGCGGAAGCTCAACATCTGGGTCAGCGCACCGGCGGGGAACCACAATTTCACAGACGGTATTTCCTGGCCAGCTTCTCAGCCGAACTGTTTCGCCATCGGTGCGGTGAAGCCGGGTAAGGATGAGGTCTATCTCGATCGGCAAAAGAAAATCGACCTCGTCGTGCCGGCTCGGGCGACCAGTTCATCGAATGCGATTCTCTGTGGCGCGGCGATGCTGCTTCGTGAGGCGATTGAGAAAGCGAAATATGATTGGAAGGCCGACGGCGAGAACTTGCCCGAAGCGATGATGGCTATTTTTCAAAGAACCGGGAAAGCGGTTGAGGATCCCGGCACGGGCCTGAGCTTCAAACGCCTCGACTTGCTCGCGGCACTTGATCACATTTTTGGGAAATGAATCACTCCTCCGATGACAGTGCCCGCCGAGCCTACTGGGCCGAGCAAATGCAGGCCGGCTACGAGTTGGTCCAGCGGATCCTCGCCTATGAGGCGGTCGAGGAATGCGGCGAATGCTTTGCATCCATTTCCGATGCCGCCGAGTCAGCCGGCGTGGAGATGCTGTTCTCAGATTCGAAAATCACGGGCGATCTCGATCGGATTTTCTTCATGCGCGAGAGCCTCGTTGCCGACGTGATCGCGATCGGCCGTGACATGAATGAACGCGGCTGGATTCTGAAGATCGAGGACGGATTTCGCTCGAAGGAGATGCAATCCCAACTCGTCCGGAAACCAGAGTTGTTCGATGTCATTCTGCAAAAGTGCATCTGGGAGAACGGTGGTGAAATCCCTCCAGCCGAAATGGTGTTTCGCCGGGCCATTGTCCTGATCGCCAACATTCCCAGGATTGGCACACACATGTCTGGTTCGGCCATCGATGTCTCCGTCTTTCGCCGCGACGACGGCAGCGAGGTCTGGCGCGGATATCCCTATCTCGAAATGAGCGAGAACACTCCGATGCGATCCCCGTTTATCGATGACGAATCGCTCCGAAATCGGCTCGAGATTACAGCGATGATGGAGGCTCGCGGCTTCGTCCATTTCCCCTTCGAGTTCTGGCACTTCAACAAGGACGACGCCTCGGGGCAGGTCGAAACCGGCCGTCCCGGACCGGCGAAATACGGCCCGGTCCATTGGGATCCGGAGACGAATGCAGTCACGCCGTATGAGGATCCAATGAGCCCGCTCAATCCTCTGGACGTGATCGAGCGGGAAATCGCCGCCGCGACCGAACGGGCTTCGGTTTGATCCAACCCTGTTGGATCGGCGTACAGACCCTGTTGGGTCAATTCATCGGCAGGCGGAGCGCCTTGCCCCCCTCAAACCCGGCCGGACCGCCGCCCCGATAAAAGAAACACACCGGGAAGGCCGATTGGAAATCCCTTATCCAGCGAATTTGGGGCCTCCAGCGAATTTGGGGTCAGTCATTGACTGCCCCTTGACTGCCCCCTTATTTCCCAGACCCCTATTTCCCAGTGGTTATCAAAATCACTTGATGACCTTCTGCATCGGTGAGCACCATCGCTTTGGCAAATAGATCGGCTTCGACTGATTCAAAAGGGCGGTCCCGCGAGGCATAACCGGCCATGAAAACAGGATTTTTCGGAGTGATATTCGCTTTGTGGAATGTGGCCCTCCATTCCGTTTCCTCGGCATGGAGAAGAGTTACTGTTGCCGCGGCGCATAAAAGAACGATCCGTTGGAAACGGCGAGTAAATAGAGTCATCACAAAATGCATTGTGCTGATTTTGAAACTCCGTGTCGAGAATTCGAAATTACGCAATTGGTATGGCAGAAGAACCGATTGGAGTGGTAGTCTCTGTTTAAAGTCTTAAACAGCTTCAATCCCCAAGGTCCCTATCGATTGGTGACCGGCGGCGAAAATCTCATCACTACTCTCGTTGAGTAGGAAATCGTGGATGTGATATTGGGTCTGGAGTTCGACGGCGATCTCCCATTTCGCAGGGTCGATTAAAACCGCGCATCCTTTTCCGTCACCCCCACAACCTAAAAGCCAATTTCCATCGGGATGAAAGGCTAAACACTGGATGAGCCCTTTGACGGAACCAGTCTCGATCGCTGCGATGGATTCCTGCTTCTCCCAGTTGAAGACCTCAATGCGTGCTTGTCCTCCGAGGTGATCTATGTTGCCGACTTTACCCATCCCACCGACGGCGAGAGACTTGCCGTCGGGCGAAAATGCAAGGGAGCGAATCCCGCCTATCGAATGCCGGCGAGCCCGGGGATCCCAAGTATACATAATCGGCGCTTCGAGAGTCGTGATCTGCTTTTTCGAGGCGATGTCCCAGATTACGATTTGCCCGGTTTTATCAGCGGTCGCGAGCACCTGTCCGTCAGGACTGAAGGCGCAGGTGTATAGCATCGACGGAAAGTCGTGCGGGGTGATCGGAGCGTGCCCGCTGAGTTCAGCATGAAGTTCGCCAGTCGTGCTGTTCCAAAGTCGACACACCATGTCATCGGCGACACTGGCGATTAGTTTGCCATTGGGAGAGCTCACGACTTTTCGGATCCACTTTTCGTGGGCCGGGAGCTTGCGAATCAGGCTGCGTTTTTTGCAGTCCCACCAGGCGAGTTGGCGATCGTAACTGCCACTGACCAGCACTCCCGGTCTCGCCATGGCGAGACCGGTGATGTAGCTCTGGTGGCCCTGGTCTGATTCAAAAGCCCCGTCTTCGGGCTTTTCATCGGTGAGATCAAGCGTGTGAATTTTCGCATCGGAACTCCCGAAAAAGACCCGCCGGGTTCCCTCTTCGCGAATCAGACAAAACGCGATATCGGGACGGCTAACCCGCTTTTGCTCGGTGATTTTCAGGTTCATGAGAGAAGGTCGGGAATGGGGTGAATCCCGGGGTTAACCAGAGGAATAGGCCGCGACCCGGAGTAATATTCTTTCTCCGGTTCAAGGCCTACCGCTTTTAAAATCGTGGCAAAAAGCTCGCCCGGGCCAACCGGATTTTCGGCGACTGTCATTCCGTCTTCGTCGGTTTTTCCATAGACCGCGCCTGGCTGCAGGCCGCAGCCGAACATGGCCGCGCTCCACGCACTGGCAAAGTGATCGCGCCCCAAACTGGCGTTGATTTTGGGAGTCCGCCCGAACTCGCCGAAAGCGCAAACCAGGGTCGAATCCAACATTCCCCGCTGCTCTAAATCATCCATCAGCGTCGCCATGACGTGGTCCAACTCAGGGACCATTTCGGCGTGGGTTTCGAAATTTTGACCGTGGGAATCCCACCACGCCCGGCCGACCCGGACAAAGGGAACGCCCGACTCCACCATGCGCCGTGCCATGAGCGTTTGCTGAGCAAACTGACCCGGACCGTACTGATCGCGAACCCATTTTGGCTCCTGCGTGATGTCGAAAAGCGATTCGCTGCTCATCAGGCCGTGTACTTTGGCGTAGGCGCTGGCGTGGCTTTTCACAGTTTCGGTATCGCGACTCCGGGCAAAGCGGGCGCTGAGCAGTTTGTGGAGCTCGGCGCGGTCCCGGTGATCGACTTCCGTAATGGATTCGAGCCGGGAAATATTGGCCGGTTTCATCCCGTCATTCAAAATCATGGGAGCGTAGCGGGCTCCGAGGAAAGCGGGCGTTGCACCGGTGTTGCGCCGGCCTTCGGTCTGCGAGTAAAAGGAGACATAGCCAGGCACCTTACTGTCGCGCCGCTCGAATTCCTTCGCGATGATCGATCCTAAATCCGGGTATAGCTGGGCTGCCTCGTTTTTGCGCCCGCGCAGCATGGTTTCCGCAGCGGTGCCGTGTCCGCCGTCTTTGGTGTCGAGCGAGCGAATCACGGTCATCTTGTGCATCCGTTTCGCCATTTTCGGCATCAGCTCGGAGATATGGACGCCGGGAACCGAAGTCGGGATGGTCAGAAATGGTCCGCCAGTCAGTCGGCCAGGCTTTGGATCCCAGGTTTCCAATTGGCTTGAACCGCCCGCCAACCAAAGCAGGATAACGCTTTTCCCGGAATGACGTAACGCGGCATTGAGCCCGTCCTCGTCCAGGGCGTGAACCGCTCCCGATGTCCCGATCAGCGTCCCGGAGCCGACCGCCAGAGAATGAGCCAGAAACGCCCGCCGACTGATATCGTGTTCGTTTGGGCGACAGAATTGAGTTGATTCCGGATTCATAAAAATCAGTGGTTAAAGCGCATTTCGGAAGAAGTGATCAGGGTCCAGACCATTTGGCCCAGCGCCTCTTTTGTCTGACCAGTGCGGGCCGATAGGTATTGGGAAAACAGATCGATCTCATCCTGCTCCGGATGACGCGAAAGAACCGATCGATAAGCGGACTCGATTTGTTCGGGCACAGTTTTCAACCCTTCGAGATGTGAAACCAAACCTCCGTTCAAAGCCTGATTTCTCGCATCATCGCTATTGCTGAAATAAAGTGCTTCATCGACGGAAAAATGAAAAGTCCCGCCCGGGCGCTGAAACCAGCGGGCCATCCCTTCGCCGTTTCGTTCGGTCTGCTCGATGCGTTTCTCCCATTCTTCGGGCGTCAAATTGGCCGGAAAATAATCCGGGTTGGCAGCGCCAATTTTGATCGAAATCCCATATTGCCGGGGATTAAGAGGGCGGGGCGTCATCACCGCAAACAACTCCGGATCGGGGCGTTCACTACTTTCCCAGGAGCTGCTCCGCTGATAGGCCTGACTCAACACAATGCCCCGGATGAGCCGCCTCAAATCATAGTCATGCTCTACCAAATCCCGGGCCAGCCACTGCAGCAAAACGGGATGGCTCGGCAGGTTTTCGCCGTGCATCTGGTCGAGCGGCATCACCAGGCCGCGCTCGAAAAACCGGTTCCACACTTGATTGACGAGAGAGCGTGCGAGGTAATCGTCGTTTTCCCCGGACAACCCCGCTTCGATCACCCGAGCCCGGCGTCCATAGTTTGGAGCAGGGGGCAGTTCTTTCTTTTTCTTTAAATCTTCAAACATCGCTTTTTCCAACTTTTTCTCCTCATCAGTCGGTTCGCGATGCTCCGGTTCCGTCAGCGCAGGGCCACCAAGGAATCGCAGCTCCGGTTTGCGCTCTTCTCCTTCGGTCGTTTTATAACTGATCAGACCGTATTCCCGCTCGGCCACAAAGCCTCCGTTCTCGAAAGTCCGGCTGAAAAACGATTTCATCCCATAGTAGGTATCCTGAGTCCAATCCTTCACGTAGGGATGATTGTGACATTGCGCGCAGGACACATTGACACCGAAAAAGCGAACGCTGACATCATTGGTGAGCTTATCCTGATCCTGGACCCGTTCGCGGACGAATTGATCCACGCCCTTCCGGAATTCTGAGTCAGGCCGCGCGGTCACTACCTCTGTGAAGATCTCATCCCAACGCATTTCCTGAGCCACAGCCCGTTGCAAAAATTTCCGGAAATCGCCGTTTTTACCATCGAGCAGCAACCAGTTTAATTCCTCCGCGAGGAAGCGTTCGTACCCCGGCTCGCCAAGCAGTCGGTCCGCAGTCTCAACTGCCGGAGGCATTTCCCCACTCTCCGCCAGGGTGGGAATCCGGCCCACTAAATCAAGCGTCAAACGGCGGAGCAGCGTTTCAGGACTCGCCGGTTCAGCGGGTGCAATCCCGACATCCGTAAGCTTTTGCGCCAACGCATGATCGATAACGACCTCGACTGCCTCCTCCCGGCCCGGCAGACTCGAATCGTCCAGCCCAATCCACCACGGAGCAGATTCCCCTCCCACGCAGAAAGAGCTGGGAACCAGAAACAGCGGGGAAAGCAAAACAACCAAGCGGCTAATCAGCGATTGAAAACAGGTATCATTCATCATGATATTGCTCAAAGTATCACCCCCAACGGGCTGTTTCGCGGTGATAAATTTTATACGAAATGCGCCGTACGCAATGACGGCAGATTACGCGGCGATCCCGATTTATTGATAGAAAATAGTGCGATAAAGGGCCAGGTCAGAATAGAGATTGGTTCCCTTCTATTTGCGACCTTCTTCATGATTCGAGAGAAAATTCGAAGCTGCCTCAAAAGTCGATAATCATCCCCTGGGATTTATTCAACGAGGCACTCCAGAATCAGATCGACAGTTTGAGTTGGATCGAGAGCGTTTGTGTCGAGCCACAGCCTGATCCGCTCGGTTTTGTTGCGAATCTCGTCGTCAATTGTGTCTTCTGAGATTATTCTACCCACTCGGGAACCGTGCCGTCGTCGGTGGAGGCACCCTGGAGAAGCCAGTCGAGCGTGAAGCGCTTCAAAACGCCCTCCTTGCCGTGTTCATAGAGAAGATAGATCCAACCTTCCGAAGGGGTTCCGGGGCGTCCCGCGGCCAGCGACGAATAGGCGAAAGGGCCCGGTTCGATGAGTCGCTTGATGGGCCACGTCTCGCCGCCA
>Ga0307488_10003913_pt1 | contig 12398 bp, 16 predicted proteins | sample SB02metaG_FD_202248 | JGI IMG/M metagenome (GOLD analysis project Ga0307488, IMG submission 202248) | Sea-ice brine microbial communities from Beaufort Sea near Barrow, Alaska, United States - SB 0.2 | ecosystem: Environmental > Aquatic > Marine > Coastal | place: USA: Alaska | collected...
AAGTTAAAATCATTTGATAGGTTCCATAAGAAGTTTGGCAAGTATGTCATTACTGCTATGGAGTCAAAATAGTGTCAACATACAAAGATCAATTAATTATAGACAAGCTAGTCACTGGAAGGATTGCCTTACTACTGAAGCACCCTTTCTTTGGCAACCTTGCTACCAGACTTAAACTTGTGAATGCAGACGACTGGTGTCCGACAGCAGGTACAGATGGTAGACACTTCTTCTATAATACAAAGTTTATAGATTCACTTACACCCAAAGAAACAGAATTCTTGTTTGGACATGAGGTGTTGCACAATGTATTTGAACACATGTTGGTTAGAATTGGAAACAGAGATCCACAACTTTGGAACATAGCGGCGGACTATGCCGTTAACCAAATATTGAAAGATTCTAATATTGGTGACATGCCCAAAGGCAAGAAAGGTGAGAACAAAGGCTTCCAGGACGACAAGTACAAGGATTGGGCTTCAGAAAGAATTTACGATGACTTGTTTAAGACTGCAAAGAAGAACGGTAAGAAGTTCTTAGAGAAATTAGGCGAGCTAATGGACGATCACCAAGAGTGGGGTGAAGGCGAAGGTGAAGGCAAGGGTGGTGACAAAGCTAACACGCCAGGTAAGGGTAAACCCATATACACCAAAGAAGAACTTAAAAAAATTAGAGATGAAGTTAAAGAAGCAATGGTGAGTGCCGCACAGTCAACAGGTGCTAGTAATTTACCAGGTGCGTTAAAAAGACTAGTTAGTGATCTTACAGAACCTAAAATGGACTGGAGAGAAATACTACAACAACAGATAATGAGCACCATCAAGTCAGACTACACTTGGATGAGACCAAGTAGAAAATCATGGCACACATCTGCCATACTTCCGGGACAGGCCAATGATGAGATGATTGATATATGTTTGGCTCTCGATGCCTCAGGATCTATAAGCAATGAACAATGTACTGAGTTCCTTACAGAAGTTAAGAACATAATGGATCAATACAAAGACTTTAGAATACATTTATGGTCATTCGACACAGAGGTGTTTAATCCTGTTGTGTTTACACCAGACAATTCAGATGAATTATTAGACTACCAACTAGGTTCAGGTGGTGGTACAGAGTTCGAATGTAATTGGGACTACATGAAAGAGCAAGGCATAGAGCCTAAAAAGTTTGTTATGTTTACAGATGGTTGGCCTTTCAACAGTTGGGGTGACGAACATTACTGTGATACAATATTCCTGATCAATAACCCATACGAGAAAAACATAGAAGCACCATGGGGAATGACGGTACAGTACGATGACTAATGATGAAAAAGTTATCTACATTTCGACAGCAATATTTGTATTGGTAATTATTGTTACGGCTGTGAGGTATTTTTTTTTATATGAGAATTAATCCAAATAATTTTTACAAAAGAGAATTAGATGTGTTACCACCTCACTTTGTCAACACTGTGGTAAAAGCACACGAGGCCGACATTGAAAAAATGCGTAAATGGATTTATGAGAACTGTCACGGTAGATATTCAATTACCAAAGATGTAGTGTTTGAAAAAGATCAGTCTAGATCAATTACCGTACTTGGTTTTGAAAATCCAGGAGACCTCACCTTGTTCGCTTTAAGCGGAACTGCCCAGATCAATCAAATTTAACTGTTGCAATCCATAATTAATTTTAGTATAATATACGTATATTAATACCAATTGCAATTAGGAGAAAATTAAATGGCAAAAGACGAAACAAAGAAAAAGGAAGAAACTGTAGAAGCACCAGCACAGGCGACGGCCCAAGCTACTGCTCCAGCTAGTGAACAACCACAAGCAGACCCAACAGCATTATCAATCGGAGACTTAAAAGGACTGATGTCAATAATTGACGTGGCATCCGCAAGAGGTTCTTTCAGAGCTGGTGAGATGGCAGGCGTTGGTACACTGTACAACAAACTGTCGGCATTTTTAGCCAAAGTGGCGCCTACAGAAGGCCAACCAGGAGCCGTAGGATCAGAAGCTCCAAAGGAGAAATAGAATGGCACTAATAAATGTAAACAACCAAGCCATGCCAATGGGTGATAACACCGGAGCGGCAGGCGATGGTCAAACTGGTCCAAAGAGACACTTCAAACATATTGGAGAACTAGCGGACGGTGGAGCCAAAGTAGTAATCGTGTACAGAACAGTACCCGATGAAGCTGATAACTGTCTAGTGATAGGGACTAAGTTCCTACCTGACATGTACCACAATGCTTTAATGAAAGCAGTTGAAGGTGATGCTGGACAAGACGCAGAAGAACTTGCTGACTATCTGGGCAGACAAACATTTCCAGATGGAACAAACATGCTGGCAATGATGCACAACGACAACTACATCAAAAAGTTCAAGACCAATGAGATTATGGTTACCTACGGTAATACACCAGATGGTAGAATCCTTTTGAACAAGTTGAACGAAATGATCGCCAAAGAAAAAGGTGTAAAGGTATCTGAACTTGCAAAAGATCCAGATGCACCAAAGGCTAAGGCAACAAAGAAAGCTGATGCCAAAAAAACAGCCGCCAAAGAATAGTACATGGGTACAGCTGACGAAAGACTTCGTCAGTGAATGGCCGGACGTTTTGGAAGGTTTACAATTCCAAAACATGCCGGTCAAGTACCTGTTGTATGTTAATGTTTTCCTAAAAAACAATATCACAATAAACTACAACATTCAAAAAGAATTAAAAATTAAAAAGCAAGATCGAATAGCTAAATTCCTCAAAGACATACTGAACGACAATTACCTTAAGATAAAGAACGTAGAATTAAAGTTTGACATACCAAAATTAAAGAAAGACATGGAATCAAAAACTTCTTTGATAATGTCTAAGACGTTTGAAAAATGAGTAAATTCAAAAAGAAGTTTTTAGTTATTACAGCACACCCAGACGATCTGGAAATGGGGTGTGGAGGATTAGTTGCTAGGGTCATTAAAGAAGGTGGATCTGTGACCAATCTAATACTTGTAAAGCCATCTGCTGAACACAATCCTAACAGAGACGAACAAACAGTTCAAGAAGAATTAGAAAATAGCAAGAAAATACTTAGATTCGACACAATCGTATACGACACACCACTACACAAAAACGGCCGTCCTAATTTGCAACTAACAAATAATCTGGTCTCATTTGCAGAATCTTGTATAGATGAACATGACATATTAATTTCGCACTGGAAAGAAGACCATCACCAAGATCACAGGGTCTGTTATGATGTTGCACGAAGTATTTCAAGGAAACATTTCGAACAATTTTGGTGTATGGATGAACCACCTTACAATCTACACTACAAAGGTTTTGACTGTAATCAATATATCGATATAACAGATTTCATTGATAAAAAACAAAGTGCATTGGAATCGTACGATTCCTATTTCAAATACTATAATATCGATACCATATTAAATTATAACCGGTATCGTGGCAGTTTCCTTGGCGAAGGCAAAGTTGCAGAAACCTTTCAAATAATGTATAATAAAAACATATGAGAATATTAATACTTGGCGGATATGGATTTATAGGCAGTCATATTTGCCAGCAATTAAAAGCCGAAGGACATACGATAGGAATAGTAGATTGCTATCATCAATATTATACATTTCCTGATTGGGAATATCATCCTGTGTTGAACCAAAGAAAATCAATCACAGGAACAGACAAAGAATACATTGGACAGATAGAAAACTTACAGTTCATGGAACAAACGTTTGAAGATTTCAAACCAGATAGAGTGATACACGTGGCCACATATCCAAACGCAAGAATGGTTAAAAGGAATGTGCTAGATGCTACCAACAACATGGTCACTGCTACTGCATATATTTTAGACTTATGTGTTAAACATAAAGTACAGAAAATTGTTTATGCTTCAAGCAGTATGGTATATGGAGAGTTTGATAACAACATTCCCGACGAAACAGTAGTTCCAAAGCCGAACACACTTTATGGTTCCTACAAAAGACAAGGTGAGATCATGTGTAAGATATGGCACAGAGAACATGGATTGGATTATGTTATTATGAGACCTAGTGCTTTGTATGGAGAGAAAGATACGATCACAAGAGTCATAAGCCAAATGTTAAAGAGTGTGCTAACAACAGGAGAGATGACTGTGCAAGGACCTGATAACAAATTAGACTTTTCTAATGTTTTGGATGTTGCAAAGTATTTTTCACTTGCTACAACCAACGAGGTAACCAACGAAACATTCAACTGTACCAGAGGCTATGGAAGAAAAATACTTGATGCGGCAGAAATAATAAAATCAAAGTTAGGCACAGGTACAATTATTACTAAACCTCATGATACATTCTATCCAAACAGAGATACACTAAACAGTGACAAAGCAAAATCTATGTTTAACTTTAATCCGCAGATTGATATCGAACAAGGTATTCCAAATTATATCAATTGGTTTTTAAAACAACCTTTTTATTTTGATAATTTGAGTATTAATAAAAAGTTTCCGTTGGGTACAACGATCTAAATTTTTCTCTACAAAAATCCCAAGTATAAGTTTGTAAGATTTTATCTTCGTTATATTCACATTCTTCTGTGAACAGTTTGCCGTCTTGTGATCCTTTGGCTAACCATTCGTTATCGGTATTCAACCATTTTTTCAACCTATAGCTTGTTTCGACAGTAGGCTTTTTGTTCTGCCATAACACTAATTTACTAACTTCCCTGAACGCATTCTTCCATGCAGTATAGTGGTCGGGTGCAAGTAAAGATTCACTTGCAACAATAGATATTACTTCATGAGGTTGTGATAGTGTAAAATCAAGTATGTTATCATCTGGTGTATCCATGCACAAAGACTTACTGTATAGATCAATATTGAATGTTCCGTATTCTAGATCTAACTCTTTTAGTCTTGCGTGGAATATTCTATGGCGTTTAGATAATCCTCTATCTACTGTGTAATCAAACATAAAATCTTTTTTCACCATGCTCTTGGCAAATACTGCGTAGAAGTATTCTGTGGCCGATGTCTGTGCCGCTTTTTTATATGCCTTTGTACGTCCGTCTACATTTCTTATCCAGTGTAATTTATTCTGCAAATTATGAACTGATAAATGATTTTGTAATATTTTAAAATTGTCTTCTTCAAAAGGTTCTCCATTTGAGATAAATGCTATGTCAAAACAATCTTTTTTGATGTTTTCGTTTATTGTGTATAACAATGGATAATCATATATCTGTGTATCAATATATTCACATGCTTTTTGAGGAATATAGAAAGTATTGCCGTCCTTGTAAATTTTTAAATCCTCCCAGTACGATGGATAAAAGTCATCATGAGATCGATTTTCATAATATTTTATATACGCGGCATTAGAGGAATGTGTTTCCGGCAAATTACTAATTACATTTGCAAGATTATATCCAACTTCTAAAAAATCAAAATCATATGCTAATTCACATTGATGATAATTCACATCTTTATAATCTCGCAAAAATGAAATATCTTGGTCCAAGAAGGCTTTAGGGAAAAGAAATGTGTCTCCTTCTTTTTGATTTACATTACTCCAAACATGCAGTTGGTTTGATTGATGCTGTTCTGGAATATAATCAAAGTTAAAATCTTTGTAATTAATTTTTGTACTGAGTAACCATTGAAAGGTTGTTTTTGAATAAGGAAGGTATGCTTTAATTATTTCATGGTAACTAGAAACAAATGGCACAATTTTGGCATAAGGAAATTTGTCCAGTATAACTTTTAGGTTTTCTGTTTTTTCTGTATTATTGAAATCTACTACTATGCAATCAAAGGCCATAATATTGTCCAATGCATTTACACACATAAAGTACTTCTGCCTTTTTTAAGAAAGGATGTATTGGCAATGACAATACATTTGTACAAAATTTTTCGGCATTTGGCATTTCCTGTCCTGTGTTAAACATCTTCATTGTAGACATAGGTTGTTGATAATGAACCTGCGTTTGTATTCCTTTTTCCTCTAAAAATTTCCTTAGCCCATCTCTGTCATCCACCCGCACAACAAGTTTATGATTGTTTGATGTTGTACCTGTACAAGTTTGTATTGAATTAATGCCTAGGTCCAAAAGTTTTTCTTCATACCATTTTCTGACTTTCTTTGTTTTGCTGAGAAGTCCTTTGTATTTTGACATCAAGAAATTTAAAATGTTTGCATGTTCATGACTCATGCATGAATTGTAACCATGATTCAATTTGGCTGTGCCTTGTCCATGATACCTCAGGCTTCGTATCAGATCTCTGTCTCTTTCACTATCTGTCAGTACCATGCCGCCGTTGCCAAAAGCAGGCAGTGGTTTGCTGGGGGCAAAACTCAAGGTGCTGACATCACCTAGTTTGCCACTTGGCACATTGTTGTAATAACTTCCAAAACTCTGTGCCGCGTCCTCTATGAGAGGTATACGTCTCTTGACGCAGTATTCTTTCAGTGCAGAATACTCCGCTAGGTTGCCAAAAAGGTTTACGTACACCACAGCATTTGGCAATCCAAAATCAGGTAATTTAGAAATCAATCCTTTGTTGTCAACGTCCACAAAATGTATAGTGGCACCTGTCCTTTTGATTGATTCTGCAGTGGCCAAATAACTTATTGCAGGACACAACACAGTACTCTCTGGGCCTATGCCTTTGGCTTTTAGAGCAAAGTACAAGGCATCTGTGCCACTGCCCACTGCGATTGCATATTTTCTTTTTGTGTATTTTGCAACTGTGGTTTCAAACTGATCAACATAACTTCCTTCAACATGCCTATTGCCAACCACGTTTCCTGTCTTCCAAACTTGTTTAGCCCTACGTGTTATCCTCCAACTATAGGCATCATATATTCTATCCAGGCCGTTAAATTTTATCATGATATCCTAATGAATGAAGTAAATTTTTGTTGGCAAACAAAGGTCCGAGGTTGTATCTATTTTGCTGATCGTTGAAGTCACTAAAAAATCTTTTCTTATACGATCTTCCATTTTGTGTATAGGCATCTCCAAAAGCAAAGTGTACGACCTTTGTAGGTGTCAAACCTAGCAGGGCACACCAATGTTTTTGCTCTTCTAAATACTTACTGACCATGTAATCTATTTTGAAGTTTTGCATACATTCGAATCCTAAACCGGAGGCCAACCTGTTGCTGACATTTTCGTCATTGCTGATTTGCATAGGATCATGCATTTTTTTCCTTGTCATACGTATTGCAACTCTGGCATTGGCCACAGGAAAAGTCTTGCTCATACTGAAGCTCAATGATTCAATACAAGTGGGCGTCAGATCTATCTGCAGTTTGTCATAGGTGGTGTTGGGAAGATATATGAAGTCCAGCATGACAGGGACTCCTAATTTTTCACATTGGTCTATTACATTTTTCTGTTGTGGATGCTCGTCGCCTATACGTGCAAAAGGAAAACTTATTATGACAACGTCATTTGGTTTTATATCATCGTCCTCTATGTAAGCCCATTGCAAACCTAAATTTTTCCATACCTCCATGTGCCACCAGTACTCGCCCTTCAGCACTCTAAATCTCTTTTCACGATGTTGCATATAAAAATTTAAAAAATATTCCTGTGAACCTTGTGAGAAACAACTGTACTTGAAATCGTCTAATCCAGAGAAATTAAATCTAGGACATTCATTTAACCAAATAGGGAAATACTCTTCATATTTTTTTACGATCCATGGGTCTCGTAAATACTTGTTTAGGTTAACTGTGTTTGTATAATCTATCATCTGCTTGTCCTTTATACAGTTACCGCTTGAGTACACACCCCATGATTTTCCTCGAATCTCATCAAAGTCAGCACTAGTAGGAATGTTCCATAGGTACTCACCCGGAACGTCTAATTTATTTTGTGCAGACGCTAACATTAATGTCCAAGCAATTTTGGTTATCTTGTCTGTATCTTGCTTAATTTGTCCCATGCTTCCTTATAATAATTGTAATCCTTTTCCCAATCAGGATCGTTTTTATTGATAGTGTTATTAGTCTTCAAAAACCATTTCAAGATAGGCAGGTCAAAAGAAAATTCCCAAAAACCTCTTGGACCAAAAAACAAACAAGAGTCTATCACAGACCTATCAGCAATATATTTGCTACGCCAAATCAAATGTTTTACATCAACATTATCAATCACCAAGTTTTTTAATTCAAAACTAAGGTCCTGTATTATATTATTTTCCTCATCAACGATAGTGTCTGCACCAGTTTTATTTTCAAAATGTATTCTCAAAGTGTTTGACTGTTTGCTTTCTGCTTGTAAAACTATCGTGCTTTCCACATTACCTGCAAATATTTGAGTTCCGTTCAACTCAATTTTGCATGCGGGTGCCTTGTTTTTAAGTGGATTAATGTTGGCAAAATTAAATCTAAATTCTTTGATCATTACAGTACTTTCACTCCGTATTTTGCTGTCCAGTCCTTACCATCTTTGGTGTCATTTACCATGGGCATACCCTTAATGTTCAAACTGGTGTTCAAAAGTATTGGACATCCTGTCTCTTTCTTCCATGCTTTCAGCAGTTCATAAAACCCTTCGTTGTCGCTTTTAGACACGGTTTGAACCCTACTTGTACCATCATGATGCAATATAGCCGGACAGTCTTTACCATGCGTGTACGCCGCTGTGTATTGCATATAAGGGGTGTTATTGACACCTATAGGCAGGTCAAAATAATCATTCACATCCTCTTCTAGTATGGCCGGTGCAAACGGTCTGAACTTTTGCCTCTTCTTGATTCCATTTACCAGATCCTTGATTTCCTCACCCCTGGGGTCTGCCAAAAGTGATCTATTACCAAGTGCCCTTGGACCAAATTCTGCTCTACCATTTGCAACTCCCACCATCTTGTTTTCTTTCAATTCTTTAATAATTGCGTCCACTGGATACTCGCCTTCTATGTTGTGTCCCAAGAATGGACTCTTCCAATTTATGTGAGACTTTTGATGTGCGGCTATGCAACCCAAACTGGATCCTGCATCTCCTGGATTTGGTATGATCCATATGTTGTCATACAATCCTAAGTTTGCAAGTACTTTGTTGGCCGCACAGTTGAGTGCTACCCCACCGGCATATACCAAATTACGTGATCCGTACTTACTTGCCCTGTGCCATAGATCTGCAAGGCATTCTTCTGTGACTGCCTGTATGCTGGCCGCTAGGTCCATTGGGTCTGCTTCCGGATGCCATTCACTCAGCCCTCTGTGTAAATTTTTCTTTAATTTAAAAGGTGACTGATGCACAAAATCATTGTATATGTCTTCTTTGTATTTGGGTTCGCCGTATGCGGCCATGCCCATTAGAATGTATTCTTCTTCTGCAGGTTTTAGTCCACAACGATGTGTAAACGCACTGTAAAGTATTCCTATGCTGTGTGGATACTTGATTGTTTCTTTTCTTTCTATCCAAACTTTATCCGCAGTTGATATAGACACAGTATCCCATTCACCTATTGCGTCCACTGTGAGTATTGTTGCTCCTGTGTCTTTGAACGGTGATGTGAAATAACCTGCCGCCGCATGTGAGTCATGGTGTTTCACATATTCATCTATCTTAATGCTAAAGTGATCCAAATGCCACTGTGGCATTTCCGTATAACTGAAAGCATCTGCCCATTGTCCTGCGTACAGTTGTCTTGTCTTTTTCAACAAAGGCTTTTCATAATACACAACCTTATCAAATGGTCCAAAAGTGTTTGCTTCATTTACTATTGCCCAATTAAGATAATGGTCATTCTTGACTTTGGAATACCTTTCTGCATGTGCGGCCCATAACACTTCACCAATGCCTGAACTGTAATCAACAACTGCCATTGCGGCGTCATGATTCATGCAATTAATTCCTAGTATTTTCATTTTCCTCCTTGTGCCAACCCATGTCTTCTATTTGTATGCTATTGCACTTTGGACACACCCACCCTTCTTCGGTGTTAAAATCTTGTCCTAGTTCCTGTGCTACGCCTTTCCACTTGCAATCGTAACAGTACCAGTTCCACCAAGTCATGCTATTTTGAAGAATCTTTTCGCTCTGTTCTTTAGCACTTCCCATTTTTCCAATTCAATGTCATATTCGAAGTTCTGTGTTGTAAGATGTTTTCCTACCAACTTGGCTCCATTCTTTAAGTGAAATTTTGTGGCCATTTCTGTTAAAGGTGAAAGCGTTACTAATCTGTTTAGGTTGCTAGATTCTTTGATCATCTTGTACACTTCATTGACCATGTGCTTTCCGCCACCTTTTTTCTTTGCCCACACTGTGTAAGCAATAGCAATAGTACCTTGTACCCCTGCTCTGTGTACAGCCTGCATGGCGGCGTCTCGGCTTAACTTATCCATTTCTTCTACACTGGTTGGAATGTTATGCGTAAATGCGAAACACATCACCGCGGCGATGTCGCCTTCTTCGTCCTTGATGCCAAAAATCTTCCTGCCGTATGACTGCCTGAACTCGAGACTCAGTTCCGGTCTCACAGGGTCTTCCTTTACATCTATGTATGAAAGTTCCATGAGTTCAAACTTAGGCGCTTTTTCAAACGCTTTCTTGATACGTTTTTTTAATTGTTCCATTTTATTTGTATATAAATGGGTCTTTTTTCTTAAGTTCTTTTATTCTCTTACGGTAGGCAAGTTCTGCTTTGATCTTTGCAATTATTTTCTTTATCCAAGTAAACATTTTTTCCTCCTATTAATTAAAGTTTTTTTAATATCTTTTTATAGCCCGGTATAAGCAATTTTACAGCATCTTCGTGGGCTTTGTCTAGTGGATGCGTTGTGCCTTTTTCATAATCATTGAGTGTAGCCCATTGGTTAAATCCCATCATTCTTTCACCAAACGAAAACCATTTGGTAAAATCAATCTCATCATGCAGTGCAGTCATAAAAGAGTCTTGATCCTTTAAAGGTTGCATCTCTTTATAGAATAGACTGTTGTCCGCCAGTGTGAACATATATTTTATTTGCTTCTTTTCCAAAATGTTCTGTAACCATATAATGCTCTTCCAACTGAGATACGTCTCATGGTAATCATTTGCGGCGTGTTTGTATACAGCTTCTGCAAAAGGTTTTACTCCTGTTTCTATCATCCGCGATTCTCTTCTTTTCCATTCTTCTCTTTGTGTTTCTGATCCCATCAGTGTTTGGTGTCTTTCGTTGCTTGACATGTCCGTATCCCATGGTGATATTGTGGTCCAACGTGTGTTCTCTAGGTTCTTGTGTCGAGGCATCGCCCAGTCGTATCTGGATTTGAAACTCCACATTACCACCACACAATCAATACTTTTATGATCAGTGTAATGCTCTGAGACTGACTGGAAAACTCTACGTGCTATTCCTGGATTTCCGGAGCCTGGGTGGGCTGAGTTCACATACATGCTCTCTGCGCCTCTGTATTGTGTTTGGTCGTACAACCGATAGGCCCATGATTTCTTGCTTGGTATATTTCCGCTGGTATCATCACTCAGCTCATTTCCAAATGTGAAACTACAACCACCTGCTATAAAATATTGGTTACTCATAAATTCCTAAAATGTTATTTAAAAGCGGAAACACTGCACCGAAATTTTCTTTCCTGTACTTGTCGGTTTGCAGTATCCTTGCCTTACGTTGTTCACGCATGTCTGGGCCGTCCCTGTCCGCGGCATTCATGAATCTCAGTGTAGGCTGGAAATCTTTGAGCATACTGTATCTTGTGTTCACTGCGTCCTTAACCTGCTTGGGCAGTGTCTGTACGTTGAAATAGTCAGGATCGAACAGTGTGTTGACGTAGAAGAACTTGGGTTGGAACTGTGCCACCCACAGTGCAATCTTGGCCCAACTAAACACGTTAAACATAGATACTGTTGTGCATACCTGGAATTCCATGTTGGGTGTCCTACGTTCCTTGAACTTGATGAGGTTGGCATTTACTTCTCTCCAATTGGCAGGATGCCTCTGGTACTCGAACTGTTCTCCCACATCATCTATGCTGAATGCCACTTCCACATGTTTGAAACAACTCCATAGGTCAAATATTTCCTGTGGCGGTAATTGTGTGCCATTTGTGTTGTAGTGTATGTCTATGTTCTTGGCATATCCCTTCTCCACGCAGTGCATCAGTATCTTGAAGTGGTCCTTGATCATGAACGGTTCACCGCCAGTGAATTCAAAGTACTCCACGTGTTTTAGATCTTCCTTTAGATCCTCGAAGAACTGTGGGTTCTTCTTGGGCCACCCGCCCTCACGTAGATTTTTAAGTGCAACTGGATTTTCTCCGTAGTCTAATTCTTCCTGTGCCCATTTAGAGGAACTCCATGATCCGCATATCCTACATTTGAGATTACACACGTTGCCTAACTTAAAGTCTATGAACTTCAGTGTTGGCTCGCTATTAGGTGTCCAGTCTGT
>Ga0307488_10003914_pt1 | contig 12397 bp, 10 predicted proteins | sample SB02metaG_FD_202248 | JGI IMG/M metagenome (GOLD analysis project Ga0307488, IMG submission 202248) | Sea-ice brine microbial communities from Beaufort Sea near Barrow, Alaska, United States - SB 0.2 | ecosystem: Environmental > Aquatic > Marine > Coastal | place: USA: Alaska | collected...
TGAGCAACCGATTGCGCACCCCGAGGCGGAGAAGATTAGAGGAATCAATACTGTCGATCGCGGTAAACTGAGGAAAGTTGAGTGAAGGCAACTGCGTCGAAGGAACGAGGCGGTCAAATTGCAAAATTTCATCAGATCCCAAGCCGGTATTCTCGACCAAGGCGTAGTTGGCAAAGGGCTGAATCACATGCAGCAAGCCATCAAGCCCTAGCGAGGTGGACTGCATTTTTTCGAAGCGAGCCGACAACTTGAAAGAGGCTTCGAGACCGGCATTTAAGATCGGGCGAAAAGTGGCACCACCATAATCTCCTCCAAGCGAAACATCGTTAGAGTTTCCTGTCTGGCTGTAATAGGTGCCGCGAACACCCATTCGAGGGGTCAATGAGAGCCATCCAAAATAAGTGCCAGGGTAGGATAGTTGATGGAAGGTATCGAAGCGGAGAGTCTCGTAGCCCTCCAGTCCGCTGGTGTTGACCGCAAAATCAGGGTTGTAAACAGCCTCTTGCTGCTGAGTGATATATTCCGGTTGTGTCCCCGAGGGGTACTGTCGACGCAGGTAGGCGGCGCTAGTGGTTCCGTCGTAAAAAACAGGCAAGCCAAAGAGGGGCGCCTGCTTTGCCGACCAAGTAAATTGGGGGAGCTTGGAGGTTACTTCCTGCCAGTTATTCATCATCCAGCGAGTCGTCAGATTGAACTGAGAGTTTTCCGTGAGCCAGTTGGCCGAGACGTTGTTGTCTGGCTGCGGATCGTTGACGTAAATGGCCGGGAAATAATCCTGCAAAAAATACTCGTCGCTGATGCTGTTAATATCTGCGGTTACATAAACATCGTCACTCGCCACCAATCGGTTTTGAAAGGAAACAGCCCAGCGGTCATTAGTTGGTGGCTCCGTCCGGGAAAAAGCGGTGTCGTTCTGCGAGGGATCAGTGTCATAGGTGTAGTAGGCGCTGAACTTAGCCTCGCTCCGATCACCGGGACCGTACCGCGAATCGAGGTCAATCCCCACCCCAACCCCACGCTCACTCCGGTAATCGAACTTGGCCACTGCGTCGGTTTTGCTGGTGAGCGGAAAACGGTAACCCAAGAGCAAAAAAGTGCCCCAGGTGCTGTTGAATCCAGGCTTAATCTGCCAGCCGGTGTCCCCGATTGGAGCATAAAGATAGGGCAGCCAAAAAACGGGGGTCTCTCCGATGTAGATAGTTGCATTCGAAAGTATGACGCGATCGTCGGGGTAAATCCGGGCCCCCTTGGCTTTGAATCGGTAGTCAGGCTGCGAGCTGTCACTGGTGGTCAAGGTGAGCGACTTGGCACGAAACTTCTTCATGGTTGGGGCGCGTAGGCTCAGGGTGCTGAACTTGATTATCTCATCGCCACCCTCAAAATTGAGGGCCCGCATTTGCTTGGACTCCAGATTATAGACCGCGCGCTGACCTGTGAGAATCTGACCCTCATGGTAAATACGGATATTTCCGACGAGCAGAGCCTCTCGCGTCTCGGGATTGTACTCGGCGTAGTCGCAGTAGATATCGGTTCCTCGAAAATGGATTTGCACATTGTTCTCGGCAAGGGCCACCCCATCCTCGAAGCGGGTCTCGCCATCGGAGCGGATCTCCACCGGCACATCGTTAAAACTCCCAAACTGGGCAGAGGCCACCATGCCGAGAGCGAAGGTCGCCAGCAAAGCGGGAACTGTGATACGCATGAAGCGGAAGCCTAAAAAACTAATGCAGCGAAGCAAAAACAATTGTTTCACATCCTAGCGATTCAATCGCCGTAACCGTCCGGATACTGTAGGTGCCACGCCCAAGCGCTGCGGATAATCGCCTCAATATTTTGAAAGCGAGGTTCCCAGCCAAGTTGACCTCGAATTTTGTCGGAACCAGCAATCAAGCGTGGCGGATCACCGAGGCGACGCGCTTTTTCTATCACTGGAATATCCTTCCCGGTCACCTCGCGGCAACAGTCAATAACTTGGCGCACTGAGGTCCCTCCCCCAGTACCGAGGTTGAAAAAGCCGCTCTCCTCCCGATCGAGAGCACGGATGTGGGCATCGGCCAAATCGAGAATATGAATGTAATCTCGGATGCAGGTGCCGTCCGGAGTGTCGTAGTCCGTCCCGTAGATCTCTACCGCCTCTTTTTGTCCAAGGGCGACCTTAAGAATATTGGGGATCAAATGGGTTTCCACTCGGTGGTCCTCTCCAAACTTCTTTGAAGCACCCGCGGCATTGAAATAGCGCAAGGCGGTAAAGCGTAAATGATGAATCTCTCCGAACCAGCGGAGCATCTGCTCGAACATGAGCTTTGATTCGCCGTAGGGATTGATCGGCCTTTGGGACAAAGTCTCGTCGATCGGCATCCTCTGAGGCACCCCAAAGGTGGCGCAAGTTGAGGAAAAGACGAAGCGATTGACCCGATGACGCACCAGGGCATCCAGAAGATTGAGACCATGAGCCACGTTATTGCGGAAATACTTTGAGGGATTTGTCATCGACTCGCCCACCAAGGCGTTGGCGGCAAAATGCATTGCCGCCTCTGGCCCGAACTCCTGCACCGCCAGTGAAACGGCCTCGGCATCGGCCAAGTCCACCTCATAAAAAGTGGACCGTGGGTCGACCGCGGCGCGGTGTCCCTCGCTCAGGTTGTCCAGAACGGCCACTTCATGCCCCCGGTTGAGCATTTCCTCGACACAAATACTCCCTATGTACCCAGCCCCTCCGGTGACAAGAATCTTCATGGGTAATCTATAGCTTAGGGTGAGGCGGCCAATCAAATCAGTTAATTACCAAACAGCCCCACTCCTTGAAAAAAGAGGAGGGCTCACCGCCAATTTCATTTTCCCCTTGAGAGACCCAAGAGGGGAGAAGGTTTGGCGGGGAACGGAGACCAGACCTCAATAGGCGCAGTAGGTCCGGTTAAAAGCGATATCCAATTCAATGAGTTTCGCCTGAACGCCGTCCAAATATTCGTGTAGGCCGGTAGCGAAGATGCTCTCGATCGTCGCGTAATCAAGTTGCGAGCGGAGCAGGCCAGAAAGACGCTCCGGTTCATTGCTAAAATGGCCCTCCGCCGTTCCCCCAATATCACGTATGACCTGATCAAGACGATCAATACTGAAGCAAATGGAGCGAGGAAACTTGCTGTGGCAAATGAGGAACTGAGCAACCCCCCAAGAGGTCACATCACCCTTGCGGATTTTGAGACAGGCCTCCATGGCGCTGCAGGAACGCAATACAGACATCCATTGCGAAATATCCACATCGCCACCGACTTTTTCTCCGCTGGGCAAGAGGACGTGGTATTTCAAATCAAGAATGCGCGAGGTACTATCGGCCCGCTCGATAAACTTGCCGGCCTGAACGAACTGCCAAGCCTCACCGTGGGTCATGGTTGCATCGGTTACCCCTTGGAAAAGTTGTGAAGCGTAGGTGATTTTGTCGTAAAAATCGTGCGAACTGGCCCGAAAGTCTTGGGCAGCCGAGCCATCGATAAAATAAAGATAGGTTCCGTTGATTTGCTCCCACATCTCATTAGAAATCTGGTCACGTACGGCCCGGGCATTCTCCCGAGCGAAACTGATGGAAGAGTAGATCGAGTTGGGGTTGCGTGGCTCAAAGGTAACGTAGTCGAGCACCGCCGCCGCGGTGAACTCCTGGTGCAGTTCGGCAAATAACTCGGTGTCCTCTAAAGTGCTGAGAATGGGCCCCCAGAACTGCCTCTCCGTCTCCCCGCGGCGATTCTCGAAATCCAAGAGCATCTGGACATTGACGTCCAAAAGGCGGGCGTTATTCTCCGCCCGTTCAATGTAGCGCCCCATCCAGAAAGTGGAGTCTCCCACGCGGCTCAACATGGCGTCATCCCTCCTCCTCCCCATGGATAACCCAGGTGTCCTTGCTCCCTCCACCTTGTGAAGAGTTAACCACCAACGACCCCTCCTGCATCGCCACCCGGGTCAAACCACCAGGGATAATCCGGGTCTCCTCACCAGAAAGGATGAAGGGCCTGAGGTCGATGTGCCGCCCTCCCATGGAGCCATCGCACCAGGTTGGTGAACGGGAAAGTGAGATCACCGGTTGGGCAACAAAGTTGCGTGGATTGGCGATGATCAATCTACGAAATGTTTCAATCTCGTCCTTAGTTGCCCGAGGACCAATGAGCATGCCATAGCCACCACTTTCGTTGGCCGACTTAACCACAAGATTGCTGAGGTTCTCTAAAATGTATTGGCGATCACTCTCCACCGCCGAGAGGAAAGTCTCAACGTTGGGCAGGATGGCCTCCTCGCCGAGGTAGAATTTAATCATATCCGGCACAAAATTATAGACGACCTTGTCGTCGGCCACTCCGGTACCAATGGCGTTGGCCAAACTGACATTTCCCTTGCGGCAAGCCTCCACCAGACCGGGCACCCCAAGAAGTGAGTCCGGGCGAAAAACTTTGGGGTCGAGAAAGTCGTCGTCGATACGGCGGTAAATGACGTGAACCGGCTTGAGCCCCTTGGTCGTCTTCATGAAAACACGATCTTTCTCCACCACCAGATCGGCTCCGGTAACAATCTCAATCCCCATGGAACGGGCGAGGAAGGAATGCTCGAAGTAGGCCGAGTTGTGAATCCCTGGGGTGAGGACAACCGTGGTAGGATCACCTGCTGCGGCCGACGGAGCAATATGATGCAAGACGTCGAGGAGATCTTGGGCGTAACGGTCGACCGGGCGGACCCCGTAGCGGGCAAACAGCTGCGGGAAAACCCGCTTCATCGTCATCCGGCTTTCTAGAACGTAGGAGACCCCGGAAGGACACCGTGCATTGTCCTCCAAAACAAGGTACCGCCCCTCTTCGTCACGGATCAAATCGGTACCACAGACATGAATATAAATACCCTTGGGCACCTTGAACCCGATCAACTCCGGCCGAAAATGGGCGGCGCTTAGGATGATTTCTTCTGGAATAATCCCCTCTTTGATAATCCGCTGATCGTGGTAGATGTCATCAAGGAAAGCATTGAGGGCAGCCAAGCGCTGCTTCAACCCGCCTTCAACGTGCTGCCACTCAGCTTGGGGAATGATCCGAGGCATCAGGTCAAAGGGGAAAATCCGTTCCACTCCCTTCTCTTTGTCGTCGTAAACGGTGAAGGTTATTCCCTGATTGAGGTAAGACTTTTCCGCGATCTGTCGTTTTCGGTTGAAATCGTCGACCGACAAATCCTCCGAGCGCTGATGGAGCATTTGGTAATGCGGTCGGACCTCACCCGCGGAGGTAAACATCTCATCGAAGAAATCGCCGGGGTCGTAATTGTCAAAGAGGGATGGCATGCCGAGGGAGAAGACTAAACAAGCAGCATAAAACGTGCCATGTCAGAGCAATAACGATTTAACTTAAACAACCCCGCCAAGGGGGCTGCCACCGCCCGCGATGGCCCCGCTAGTTTAGGAGGCTTGGCCGGCTGCGGTGGCCCCGGACACTTCGTTCAATTGTCCGGTTCGAACATCGTAGATGAATCCGTGAATCGGAATCGATTTTGGAACCAAGGGGTGGTTGCGGATTTTTTTGACATCGTCAATCACCGCTTGGTCATCGTCAGTAAAAGTTAGCCATTCGATTTTCCCACCCTCTGGCGAACCGGGGCCTTGGCCAACATCGCGCCAACCGTTCTCGTCGATCACCGCTTGCTCGAGGCTTTTGGCCAACAGGTCAGTCATGATCTGGTTATTGAAGGTGACCATGCCACAGTCGGTGTGGTGAATGACTATAAATTCTTTGGTGCCAAGGAGTTTGTAGGAGATGACAAGCGAACGGATGGCATCGTCACTGGCCCGACCGCCGGCGTTACGGATGACATGGGCGTCTCCCTCAGCGAGACCGGCAAACTTGGCCGGATCGAGTCGAGCATCCATGCAAGTGAGCACCGCAACTCGCTTGGCTGGAGGCAAGGCGAGACTCCCCTTAAGTCCGAAACTGGTGACGTGATCGGCATTGGCATTTTTGACGTGTTGGACCGTAGAAGAAGTACTCATAAATAGTGTGGCTTGAAGTAGGAGAAACTAGCAAAAGCTCTCAAATTTGACCAGCGCGAAGAAACTATTTGAGGCTTCACTCCCTTGGTCCACCACCCCGCTGTCTTTATCCTCCCGCATGATCTTGGCTGAGGTGACGCAATTTCTGCGCTGGTTCCGCCGCTACCACCGGAAGTTGGGTCGGATCAAGCAAACCAACCTGAGCCAGCAGACTCCCCTGATCCCAATAAATATGTTCGTGGGCAACCTTACCTCCCTCAAATTTCATGACCACGACATGGGGCAACTCTACCTTGCGACCAGTCGGGGGGATGCCCGGCAGCATAAATTCAAGCGGCACATCATGAGTGAAAGAAAGGATAAGCTCGTCCACCACCCTTTCCTTGCCCACGGTGCGAGAAATTCGACTCACCTGAGTGTCGGCAGGCATCTTTCCCACAAAATATTTTTGGTAGAAATTTTGCACTCCGGCACGACCAAATCCACCCGTCATGGTTGCCACATTGAAAACATAGGGATGAGCGGTCATCGTTTTCATGGTGGCCTCGACATCATGGTCAATAAATTCATGAGCCACGTGCTCATCGAAAATTGCTCCGAGATCAGGCGAGGGAGAAGCAGAGGAATCGTTGACGTGGTTGCTTGAATTCACAGATTGAATTTTGCTTGACTGGGATTCGGGGTCAAGGGCAATGCCACCCCACGACAACCAAGGTGCCAGCCTGTTTTTTACTCCTTCGCGGAAGAGCAATCCTTTAACATATTATTTTCTCATGCGCATCGCTGTTACAGGAGCCCATTCCCTAGGAAAGTCGACGGTGGTCAACGACTGGGTCGCTCAAAATAGAAACTACACCCGAGAGGAGGAACCTTATCGCGCCTTGGGACTCTACGGTCCCTATGAGATCCTTTTTGGCGACGCCTCGAATCGACTGCACAACGGCATCCAACTTTATTACAGCATCAGCCGAGTTCACCGTTACTGCAATCCGGCCGACGAAGTAATCTTCGATCGTGCTCCGGTGGATTACTTGGCTTACTCCCAATACACGGCAGACAAGGGCACTACCGATATCGATGAGAGCTTTGTCCTGTCCATGATTCCCGCGATAAAGGAATCCCTCGATCATCTTGACCTCCTCGCTTTTGTGCCCCAGTCCAAAAAATGGCCGGTAGAAATGGAGAATGATGGTATCCGCCCCGTTGACACCTGCTATCGCACTGAAGTGGACAATATTTTCAAGCAGATCTACCGCGAAGGGCGCTTTGACATCCTTTCCCAAGAGAATGGCCCCCTTCTCATCGAATTAGGGGGACCACCTGAAGAAAGATTGGAGCAGCTCAAGCAGGGCATCCGCCAAGTCGAGAGAGGCTAGCCACGGGCTTGGCCACGAATCACCCTTCTCCGGTTAGCTTCAGGCAAAACCAGTTACCTAGACGGCGCTGGCTACCGGACCAGGCCAAGAAATCTCCGCCGTTCGGTCCAGAGGAGAAAAAGAGCGAGCAGGGAAGCAAGCATGGACAAGGGGTTCAAACCGCCAACAAGAAAAATGTCAAAGGCGACAATGTTCACCAAGATGGGGACAAGGATAACCAGCCCGAGGGCGGTAAAGCGTCCAGTCCAAATAAGCAAACCACCGGCCAACTCGAGGAGCTTGATCAAGGCAAGGTAGCCGGTAGCGAAGAGTGCCTCCATGAAAGAGGCGGCTACCCCTTCGGGCTTGGGCAAAGTGATAAACTTGAACCAAAAGTTGAGCGAGAGAGTAATGAAGATCAAACCGAGGACAAAGCGGGCTAGCAAAGTTGAATTTTTCATCACGGCATCATCCGTACCAGCCAAGGATTTTTACCGCAAGAAGGCTCGGGCGTGCTCAACCAGTTTTTGGGAAACTTACCTAACCCGCTCCCCCGCCGAAGAAAACCCTGCGGCCATGTAAGCAGGAGGAAAAATTCTACTTATGCCCCGGCAAGGTATTCGAGCAGGCAAATGCCAGAGCCATTCTTGGCAGCAAGGAAAAAACAGGTTTATCGAAAAGGCAGACCAAAAATCCCTCAGGATACAGAGGCAGCGAGCTAGCAAATGAGCCAAGATGTCACTATTGAGACATTCGGTGTGCCCCAGTGCGTCAAAGTGACACTAACACCCTTTCTTTATCCATTCCGACTTAATTTATTTAAACTTCTATGGCAGATTGATTTATGTCTGATAAAACCTAGTTGGCATCGTTCCTGCTTACATTGAGGATTCAACTTTAAGAAACTTTTATAATTATGAGCAAAATCCTAGGAATCGACCTCGGCACAACCAACTCCTGCATGTCCACCATGGAAGGCGGAGAGCCGGTGGTGCTGGAAAATAGTGAAGGTGCACGCACCACTCCCTCCGTTGTAGCCTTTGCCAAAAACGGTGAACGCCTTGTCGGCCAAGCCGCCAAACGCCAGGCGGTGACCAACCCGACCAATACGGTATTTTCGGTCAAGCGCTTCATGGGAAGCAAATTTGACGAACTGAACAAGGAGGACAAGCGGGTTCCTTACAAATTGGTCAAAGCCGCCAACGGCGATGCCCATATTGAACTCGATATCAATGGAGAAAAGAAGTCCTTCAGCCCGCCAGAAATTAGCGCCATGATCTTGGCCAAGCTGAAATCAGACGCTGAAGCCAAGCTCGGCGAAAAAATCACCAAGGCAGTCATCACTGTCCCTGCCTATTTCAACGACTCGCAGCGCAACGCCACCAAGGATGCGGGCAAGATTGCTGGCCTTGAAGTTCTTCGCATCATCAACGAACCGACCGCAGCCTCACTGGCCTATGGCTTGGACAAAAAGAAGGACGAAAAAATCGCGGTCTACGATCTCGGTGGCGGTACTTTTGACATTTCGGCCCTAGAGATCGGAGATGGCGTCTTTGAAGTCAAAGCGACCAATGGCGACACCCACCTCGGCGGCGACGATTGGGATCACAAAATCATGGACTGGATCACCTCCGAGTTCAAAACGGAAAGCGGCATTGATCTTTCCCAACAACCCGACGCGGTGCAGCGAATAAAAGAGGAGGCCGAAAAAGCCAAGATCGCCCTCTCCTCTGCTCAGGAGTACGAAATCAACCTGCCCTTCGTCACCGCGGATGCCAGCGGACCAAAGCACATCCAGAAGAAATTGACTCGGGCCAAGCTCGAGCAACTGACCGACGACCTTTTCACCCGCACGATCAAGCCCGTCGAGGATTGCCTCAAGGACGCCAAACTGGGCAAGAGTGAGGTAGAGGAACTCGTCCTCGTCGGCGGAATGACGAGGATGCCGAGGGTGGTAGAGACGGCGAAGAACCTTATCGGACGCGATCCCCACCGTGGGGTTAACCCTGACGAGGTAGTGGCCATCGGAGCTGCCATCCAAGGCGGCGTGCTCCAAGGTGACGTGAAGGATGTTCTCCTACTCGACGTTACCCCTCTGACCCTTGCCATTGAAACGGCCGGCGGCATCGCCACCCCGATGATTCCACGGAACACCACCATTCCAACGAAGAAGTCACAGATTTTTTCCACCTACAGCGACAATCAGCCAGGTGTGGAAATCAAGGTGCTACAAGGGGAACGCCCCATGTCCAAGGACAACAAGCAGCTCGGGGTATTTCATCTCGACGGCATTCCTCCAGCTCCTCGCGGTGTTCCCCAGGTCGAAGTTACATTCGACATCGATGCCAATGGCATTCTCAACGTCTCGGCCAAGGATCTCGGCTCAGGTAAGGAGCAAAAAATCTCCATCACCGGTTCGAGCGGACTCTCTAAAGAAGAGATTGAAAAGATGCAGAAGGAAGCCGAGTCTCATGCCGAGGACGACGCCAAGGCCAAAGAGGGCGTCGAGGTTCGCAACAGCGCTGACTCCCTAGCCTACCAAAGCGAGAAGCAGCTAAAGGATCTCGGGGAGAAAGTTCCCGGCAATCTAGCGAAAGAAGTCGAGGATCTCGTGGCCAAGGTGCGGGAAGCCCTGAAGGGTTCGGATACCGAAGCAATCAAATCCGCCGCCGACGCCCTCCAAACTAAATTTCAGGAAGTCAGCAGCGAGCTCTACAAGCAAGCCTCAGCCGAACAGGCTCCACCTCAACCAGAGGGCGGTAGCGAAGGCCCAGGGGGCGAGGCAGGCGCTGGACCAACGGGAGAAAAACCCAAGGACGCCGACGTCGTTGACGCCGAGTTCGAGATGGTCGACGAGGACAAAAAGAAATAGTCCGGCAGCTAACTTTGAATCAGCAAGGACGGGCAGATGTCCTTCCTTGCGTTCAACATCAACCCAACACACCAACCCACAACGGAGACAAACACCAAAACTATGGCAGCTAAAGTCAAACCTCTCGGAGACCGCGTACTTGTGCAGGCTCTCGATGAGAAGGAAACAGTCAAAGGCGGAATTATCATCCCAGATACCGCCAAAGAAAAACCCCAAGAGGGCAAAATCGTCGCTATCGGCACCGGTAAAACGGACGATAACGGGAAGAAAATCGAGTTCACCGTCAAAGTCGGTGACAAGGTACTCTTCTCCAAATACGGCGGAACGGAAATCAAGGTGGACAGCGAGTCCTACCTTATTATGCGCGAGGACGACATCCTCGGCGTGCTTTCTTAATCACTGAAAACTGAACAACAAATTACTGAATACTAAATATTATGGCAGCTAAACAATTACAATTCGATGAAGTCGCGAGGCACAGCCTCCTCCGCGGTGTCGAGAAATTGGCGAAAGCCGTCAAGGCGACCCTCGGGCCGTCCGGACGCAACGTCATTCTTGATAAAAAATACGGTAGCCCAACGATTACCAAGGACGGAGTCACCGTCGCCAAGGAAATCGAACTCGAGGATCCGTACGAAAACATGGGGGCCCAGCTCGTTCGCGAAGTCGCGTCCAAGACGTCCGACATCGCCGGCGACGGCACCACTACAGCCACTGTTCTGGCCGAAGCGATCTATCGCGAAGGTCTGAAGAACGTCACCGCCGGGGCCAACCCGACCTCGCTTCAGCGCGGGATCAACAAGGCAGCCGAGGCCGTGGTGTCCGAACTGGGCAAAATCTCCAAAAAAGTCTCTGACAGCCATGAGATCGCGCAGGTCGCGACCGTTTCGGCCAACTGGGACAAGACGATCGGCGCCATTATCGCCGACGCCATGGAGAAAGTCGGCAAGGACGGCACCATTACGGTAGAAGAAGCCAAGTCGATCGAAACCACCCTTGACGTTGTCGAAGGTATGCAGTTCGACAAAGGATACCTTTCTCCGTATTTCGCAACCAATGCGGAAGCAATGGAAGCCATCCTAGAGAACGCTTATGTGCTCATTCACGAGAAGAAAATCAGCAGCCTGAAGGATCTCCTCCCGCTGCTCGAGAAGGTGGCCAAAGGCGGTCGTCCTCTCCTCATCATTGCTGAGGATGTGGAAGGTGAAGCCCTCGCCACCCTCGTGGTCAACAAACTCCGTGGCACCTTGCAGATCTGCGCCGTCAAAGCCCCCGGCTTCGGCGACCGCCGCAAAGCTATGCTGGAAGACATCGCTGTCCTCACCGGCGGCCGCTGCATCACCGAAGATCTCGGGATTAAGCTCGAGAGCATCGGACTCGATGACCTCGGCAAAGCCAAGCGTATCGTGGTGGAAAAAGAAGCCACAACGATCGTTGAAGGTGAAGGTAAGGGCAAAGACATCCAGGGCCGAGTCGCTCAGATTCGCCGCCAAATCGAGGAAACCACCTCGGACTACGACCGCGAGAAGCTACAAGAGCGTCTGGCCAAGTTGGCCGGCGGTGTCGCCGTCATCAATGTCGGTGCGGCCACCGAGACTGAGATGAAGGAAAAGAAGGCCCGCGTCGAAGACGCCCTTCACGCCACCCGTGCGGCGGTCGAGGAAGGCATCGTCCCCGGCGGCGGCGTCGCCCTCATCCGTGCCCAGAAGGTACTCGACACCCTCAAGCTTGAGGGTGACGAAGCCATTGGAGCACAAATTGTCAGACGCGCGATCGAGCAACCGCTTCGTACTCTGGCTGATAATGCAGGTCAAGAAGGTGCCCTCATTGTGCAAGAGGTCAAGAAAGGCAAGAGCAACGAAGGCTACAATGTGGCCACTGGCAAATACGAGGATCTCGTTAAAGCCGGTGTGGTTGACCCAACTAAGGTCACCCGCAGTGCCTTGCAGCACGCCTCGTCCATTAGCGGACTTCTCCTCACCACCGAGGCGCTCATCACTGAGCTCCCCGAGGCAGAGAAGGCCCCAGCTATGCCCGAAGGAGGAGGCATGGGTGGTATGGGCGGCATGGGCGGCATGGGCTACTAAGCCTAGCTAGACCCTAACCAACCAAATCATGCCGGGGCGGCCGCAAGGTCGCCCCGGTTTTTTTTTTTAT
>Ga0307488_10003915_pt1 | contig 12396 bp, 8 predicted proteins | sample SB02metaG_FD_202248 | JGI IMG/M metagenome (GOLD analysis project Ga0307488, IMG submission 202248) | Sea-ice brine microbial communities from Beaufort Sea near Barrow, Alaska, United States - SB 0.2 | ecosystem: Environmental > Aquatic > Marine > Coastal | place: USA: Alaska | collected 2017-05-06
TTTTACCTTCATTTAATTTTTGGTTGAGGTTTCCAATAAAATATTCGAAAATAGTATCTAAAATTATTCATCCTTATTTTAAGGGGAGGCTAATGAATTTCTTTTCTGATGGTGTAAATAATAACGGAATAGTTTTCATGGATCAATCGAATATTGACACAAATTTAAGTTTTTATGATTTTGTAGGAGAACCATCAATAATTCCTATTTTCACTATGAATTCTGAAATAGATTGTATAGGGCCGATTAAGCATCGTAAAGGATCTTTGAAAATTGTAGTTTTAGGGAGGCTTACTAATTTTAAGGTTAACACTCTTTATGGATTAATAGAACAAATTAATGATCATTCTAATTCATCAAATGATACATTCTCTATCGATTTTATTGGAGATGGACCATTAAGAAGTAAACTTGAGAATTTCATTAGTGATATGGAGTTTATTAAGTGTAATTTCTTGGGTCATATTGATTTGAATGAATTAGACAATGTTTTAATAGAATATGATTTACTAATTGGTATGGCAACATCAACATTGGAAGGTGCAAAGTTAAAGTTACCATCAATTATTATTGATGCTTCCTATGAAGTTATTCCAAAAGAATTTATTAAACTAAAATGGTTATTTGAAGTTGCACCCTATAGTGTTGGTAGTTTTATCTCAAAAAAAGATAATTCATTTAAAGGGAGACCTTTCCCAGACATAATACAAGAAATCAAGGATTGCAATTCTATGAAGATTATTGGAGAGGATTGTTACAGTCACTGGAATAAATACCATAGCTCGGAATCTGTCAGTAAAATGATTGCTTCAAAAATTGAAAAAAATAAATTTTATTATTATAATATTAAAAAACACACAAGAAAAGACTTTATTAGTGAAATAATTGATAACGTGAAAGAAATAATAAAATGAAATTACTTTACATCACAAACATTCCAGCGCCATATAGACAAAAAAGGTTTAATACAATGGCAGAAATTTTGCCTGCTTATGGTATTGAATTAGAGGTTATGTATATGGCTAAAATTGAGCCAAATAGAAATTGGGTAATTCCAGGAAATAGTTTCAATTATAAATATAAAATATATAGGGGTATTCACCCTGTAATTGGAGGGTTTTTCGCTCATTTTAATCCCGGTTTGTTATTTCGATTGCTAAAAAATGATTATGATATAGCTGTAGTTGGTGGTATGGCTAGTCCAACGCATTGGCTTGCGCCGTTTTTCATAGGTGGCAATAAGAAGCAAATTATGTCAATTGAATCAAATTTATATTCAGTTAAAAGAAAAAAAGGAGTAGGATTTATATTAAAAAACAACATATTACAAAGGGCAAATGCATATCAAGTTACAGGTAATCCGCAAATAGAGTATATTAAATATTTTTATCCCCAGGCATCCAGCAAGCGATTTATTAGACTTCCAAATTTAATTGATGAGGATGTTTTTGCTCATAAAGTAGAAAATCTTAAAAAAAATAAAGCTTTTTTGAGACAAAAATTTGGTATCGAGAATAATACACAAATGTGGTTACTGCCCGCAAGACTTATTAGCATAAAAGGAATTATGCCATTTATTAAGTTATTAGAAGGAGTAAAAGGGGTTAAATTATTTTTACTTGGCGATGGAGAATTAACTCAAAAAATTGAGGGAATTATTATTGAAAGAAAATTACCAGTTGTTATGGTAGGTTTTGTGCAGCAAGAGCAGGTAATAGAGTATTATGCGGCAGCCGATTTATTTGTGCTCCCAAGTCTAAAAGACCCTTCTCCTTTATCACCAATTGAAGCCATCGCAGCAGGCTTGCCTCTTTTAGTTTCTTCTAGAATTGGAAATTTGGAAGATGTTGTTCAGACCAATGTAAACGGTTGGCATTATGATCCCGTGAAGGAAATTCAGAAGGGAAAAGATTTATTGTTGGCTATAGCTAATAAAAGCAGGGAGGATTTGCATCAAATGGGTAAGAAATCTCAATATAGATATGAAGAGAAGTTCAATACTGAAAAATGTATTAGAGAATATGCAAAAAACTTGAAACAAATAGTAAATGAAGAATAAATTAGGCGCATTTTTGATTATTACGCTATTTTGTGTAATAATTCTTTTATTCAATAATTATTACGCTTTAGGAGTGTTGTATTTCTATGTATTGATATTTTATTTAGGTATTGATGTAATTAAAAAAAAGAATATTGAATTAATTCATGTTTGGAATGCTTCGTTTTTATTTATAATTATTGCTGAGGTTTTCATTTTTCCAGAATACAATAAATACGCCTTAGAAGCACTAAAATTCTTAACAATTGCAAATAATCTTGTTTGTTTAGGTTATCTCACGAGCAAATCTACCATAAGCTATAAAGTTACGAAGTTATCAAAAAAGAAAATTAACAAGAACACATTTCGATATCTCTTTAAGGGCTTAATTGTAGTGTATATATTTTTTCAAGCAAAGTCTGTAATGAACTCTATTAGTTTAGGGCGCATAAATGCAATGGATGATTCCACAGAAGTAGGCGGCTTATATATGCAATTTATTGCGGCGCTAGGTTTAATATTACCGGCAATAATTGCTTATTATTATGCCTATTTGGTGCCTAGTAAAATTTTAAAACCTTTTTTTTGGAGTCTACCTATATTTATTATCTTGTTTCTAGGTGGCACAAGATTTCCATTGTTGTTTTCTTTTTTAGGGTTTTTATTAGTCTTATTAAGTAAACAAAAAAAACTTACAATAAAAAATTATTTATTTATAACAGGTGCTATAATTTTACTAAATGTTGCAGCATCAACAATGAGAGGATTTAGAGCTGTAGGTTTTGGCAATACGTTTACTTTTATTGAAGAGAAAAAGCCGTTTATAGACATTCCTACCTTTGTGTCAGAAAAAATGAGTCCTGAAGGAGTAATAAGGATGACAGGCTTGATGATAAAACATTTTGAGAAAAATGATTATTTATATGGTAAATCTACTAGTTTTATACTTTATTTTTGGATGCCAAGAAGTTTATGGGAGGATAAACCAACGATGTTAGGTCATTGGTTTATCAGGAAATATGAAGATGGTTTTAGTAGTGGACATAGCGCTTCCTTTGGTTTTACAGGAGATTTTTTTGCTGATTTTGGATATTTATCTTTAATACTTGTTTTTTTTCTTGGGATACTATTAAAAAGGCTAAACAACTATAAAAATGCAACGTTTTTACAAGGCGGTTATAATATAGTTTTAGGTTCTATGATTTTTCCTTGGGTTTTTTTTTTTGTACGCTCTCCTATAACGTCAACTATGACTTTTATAGGGGTCATTGTTATTTATAAATTATTTAAAAAAATAGTATACTAATGCACTACTTTATTTTCAATTTTAAAATGGACCAAGAGAAGGTAGAAAGTTTATTAAACTCAATGGCGGTAGCACATAATATGCAGAGAAAAAATAAAGAGTGGTTTCTATGGAAATTTAGGGATAATCCTTTTGGAGAGGCAATTTTAGCTTGTGCGGAGGAAGATGGTCAAATTGTTGGTTGTGTAGCTTATGGAATTCAAAATTTTTATTATGAAAATAGCATTATTAAAGGTGTACTTTCATTTGAAACCTTTGTGCATCCAAAATATCAAGGCAGAGGTATTTTTTCTAAATTATTAAAAATTGGCGAAAGAGAAGTGCTTGATAGAGGTGTAAAACTGATGTTAAACTTTCCAAATTCCAATAGTTTAAAAGGATTTCTTAATAAAGATTGGAAGAAATTAGATGTAGCTGAATATTGGATAAAAGGAAAAAGTTTTTTAACAATACCATTTAATTTTTCAGATTTACGCAAAAAATTTATTCCTGTTAATTCAAATTTAGATTTACTGAAGTTTCCAATAAATTTTGAACAACAACAGCAAAATAATCTTTATTCAGTTATTTCAAATGCTTATTTGAAATGGCGATTTTATTCTTTTCCAAATGGAGCTTATTTCTATATAAAACAAACAAACTGTGATATTATCCTAAGAATGGGCTATAGGGGGAAATTAAAGGAAGCGCAAGTACTTTATTTTAATATTAAAGATCCAACAGAACTTAAATTGAAAGAAATTAAAAAGGAGTTAAACTATGATTTGATAAGTTTTCCTATTTCAAGAAATAATCAATTAAGACCTTTCCTTAAAAAATCAGGTTTTATTAAAGTTCCAAATAAAACCAATGTATGCTATAAAATTTTAGATAATAATGAAATATCAGATGAAGATGTGCTTAATATTTCACTAAGTGCGATTAATTATCATACCTATTAATAAATGATGAGAGCCATCTTAAGAAATATTTATTGCTAATATAAATTTTGTGAATTGAATAAAGATATAATGAGGGTTGAAGAATTAAAAAAAAACGAATTAGATAGAGTTATTGACCTTTTTTGTTTGGTATGGGGAGATAAATATTCAATAGTAGAAGCTAAAACAAAATGGGTCTTTGAGAATCCTTTTTCTAAGGTATTGGTTATGAAGGATCAAAATGATAATATTATTGCTGTAAGAGGAGGTATAGAATGGTCATTACAGTATAAAGGTGAAGCCATAAAAGCGATACAGTTTCACGGTACATGTGTACATCCAGATTATAGGAGAAAAGGTTTCTTCTCTTTGATAAATAAGAGTTTTGTCTCATTGGTAAAAGAAAACGGGTTCGAATTAATATTTAACGTATCTGTAAAGGCATCAAAATTGGGATATGAAAAATTAGGGTGGGTTTATTTGAAAGGGTTTCATCGATTAACTAAAATTCATACTTTCAATTATTTAAGGAGAAAGAAACAGGAAAGTATAAGCAAGTATTTATATAATCCAGTGAATCACTATGTATCAAGCGAATTAATTAAAATAAGGAATAAACAATTTGATAGCTCGATATATACTAAATATTCAAAAGAATTTATGGATTGGAGATTAAGTAATAAACAAGCTGGCTATTGTCTTTTTACATTTAATGGTTCTAGCATTGTCTTTAAAGTAGTTGACAAAGGCAATCGTAGAGAATTAATTATTGGGGATTTCTTTTTAGCTGAATTAAATTTTTCCCATTTCAAAAAGATATTAAAAACCTTATTTAGAAAAGTGAAACCCAATTTGACAACAACATATATTTCAGAAAAACATCCATGTTATCGTTATTACTTAATGAGCTTGTTTTTTCCGAATCCATTAAATTATCATTTGAATTTCGGAATCAGAGAAATTGATAAAAATATTAATATATCTGACGAAACATGGGGTTCTTCATTTTTAGATATTGATACTTTTTAGATATGAAGTTTAATTTAAGAAAGACGATTAGAAGCATTTTCCTTAACGGAATGGGGTTCATTAAAACACCAAAGAAAGGAGTGCACATTATAAATGCCCATTTTATAACCCCAAATACTGTTGATGAGTTTGATGCGGAAATTTTCGAGCAATTTATCTTAAATCTAAAAAATAATTGCACTCTAATTTCCATTCAAAAAGCCGTTAAGTTAATAAATGATAATTATAAGTCAGATGAAGCACTTGTTGCCCTAACTTTTGATGATGGTTTTGAAGAATGTTATACATCAATGGCGCCGATACTGGATAAACATAATATTAAAGCTGCCTTTTTTATTAATTCTAATTACGTAGCTTCAGATGAATCCTATCAAAAGAACTTCAACGAAAGAATAAATACCTATACTAAGAAACCAATGAATTGGAATCAGGTTATAGACTTACATCAAAGAGGACATGTTATAGGATCTCATTCATTGGATCATCTAAATTTCGGTGAAATATCACAGAAAGAGTTGGAATTTCAGCTAATACGTAATAAAGAAATCTTAGAAGATAAATTAGCGTATAAATGCGAATATTTTGCTTGGACTTATGGCCAATTTTCTAATTTTCCAGAAAAAGCACTTGAAGAAACATTGAAACATCATCGAATTATTTTTAGTGCTACAAACTATAAAAATTATTTTAGTTATGATGGTCAAGTGATAAATAGGAGGCATATTGAACCTTTTTGGAATATAAGATCCATAAACTATTTTTTATCTGTAATAAAGAAATAATGTTAAACTCAAATTTATATATAGGAGTATGAATATTTTGTATTTACAATCCGAACTAATGGGGTATCACATTCCTATTTTGAAAAAATATGTTAAGAAATATGATGATAAAGTTCTTGTAGTTTATTGGGATAAAAAAAAGTTAACACCATTTATCCCTCCAATATTAGATCAAATTAAATATTATAAGAAATCAGACTATAATAGAAAAACATTACTATACTTAGTTGAAAATATTAAACCTGATATAATTAGAATTTCTGGTTGGATGGATAAAGAATATCTTTTTATTTGTAAAATAATGAAAAGAAGAGGGGTGAAAGTTGTTGTAAGTTCTGATTCCCAGTTAAAAAACACTTTGAGACAAAATCTAGGGAGGTATTATTTTAGGTTATTTATGCATAAGTATTTTAACCATGTTTGGGTTGCAGGTCCTTACCAATATGGATATGCAAGAAGGTTAGATTTTGAAAAAGAAAAAATTATATTCAATTGTTTTAGCGCTGATATAGAGCTGCTTGGGTCTTATTTTGTTGTAGGAAAACAGACGCAAAATCATAATTTTATTTTTTTGGGAAGATTTGAGGAGGTTAAAGGGGTTTTAATCTTATTAAAAGCATGGGATAAGATTACCAATAAAAAAGATTGGACGCTAACATTTATTGGGAGTGGTTCTTTAAAAGAAGAAATTGCATCACATGAAAATATTGAAGTAAAGGATTTTATGCAGCCTGAAGATTTGGCTATTGAAATTCAAAAATATAATTTTTTAATTTTACCGAGTTTAAAAGAACCTTGGGCTTTAGTGATACATGAAGCAATGTCGGCGGATATTCCTGTTTTGGCTACTAATATTTGTGGTTCGGCACCTAAATTTATCATTCCGAGCTTCACAGGTTATACCTGTTTACCTAATAATGTAGATAGCTTGATTGAATCAATTTCTAAAGTGCTAAGGATGGATGATGATCAACTTTCTAAGATGTCAAGGAACGCATACAGCCGATTCAAAGTAATTACACCCGAAATTGCAGCAGCAAGCTGTTTATCTATATATAAATGAAATTAATAATCAACACATCAAACCTTGTCATTGGAGGAGGGATTCAAGTAGCTTTATCAGTACTTTCTGAGTTAAAGAATTATTCTAAAAATGGGTATCATATTTTTATTTCATCTGAAGTTGAAAAGCAATTGGAAATTGAATCTTTCGGTTCTAACTTTCGTTTTTATTCGATACCGATATCTCCCAGTAAGATTCAAACCAGAAAAGGAGTACTTAAAAAACTATCTTCTTTAGAATATGAAATACAACCTGATGTCGTGTTTACCATTTTCGGACCTTCTTATTGGAAACCGAAATCTATTCATGTTCAGGGTTTTGCTGATGGATGGTGCTATCATTCAGATTCTATTGCTTTTAATATATTATCAATAAAAGAAAGGATAAAAAGAAGATTACTCAATTTTTACAAAAATTATTACATCAAAAAACATAGTGATTTTTTGATCGTAGAAACAAATGTAGCCAAACGGAATATCGTTAACTATTTAAAAATTCGAGATAGAGATATCTTTGTTGTAGGAAATACTTACGGGAGTCACTTTGATAATTATGTAGAGGTGATTACAGTACCTAAACCAGATGTTTTTAATTTAATAACCATTAGTGCCTATTATAAACATAAAAACTTGACCATTATTAATGAAGTTATAAAGGTTCTCAAGGAAAAGTCAGCCATACAATTTAAGTTTCATTTAACAATTAATGAAGAGATATTTAAACATGAATTTGGGTCAAACCCTAATGTGATAAATTATGGACCGGTTTCAAATGAGCAATGTCCATTAAAATATGCTGAATGTGATGCATTATTTTTACCTACCTTATTGGAAACATTTACCGCCTCTTATCCTGAAGCGATGAAAATGAATAAACCAATATTAACATCGGATTTAGATTTCGCAAAAGATATCTGTAAAAACGCAGCAATTTATTTTGATCCTATGAGTGCAGAGGCAATTGCCGATAAAATACTATTGTTATGCAAGGATAAGAATTTATATTTGCAACTTGTTAAAAAAGGAAAAATAAGATTGAAAAGCTTTGAAACAGCAAGCTCAAGAACAAAGAAATATTTAGATATTTGCAAAGAGTTATCTAAAAAAAAGTAACCTATTAGTCTAAAAGGGAAAAGGCATTAGAGAAAAGTTTTGAGTTCAGAGTTGAAATTCAAATAATCTAATTTCAAAACATTAAAGACGAGAAGCTAGAGGCAAACAACTAAAGAAAAATAAACAAAAAATATAATTTATGTGCGGAATTTTAGGCTATTATGGGGATAAATCAGCTGAATTCCATAATGGAAATCCTTTAAAAACAATTTATCATAGAGGACCAGATTATGCAAATGAAATTTTTGGAGAGGGCTATTATCTTGGTCATACTAGACTTTCTATTTTAGATTTATCGGAGAGAGGAAATCAACCCATGTTTTCAGAAAACGATAGGTATGCTCTTATTTTTAATGGAGAACTTTACAATCATTTAGAATTGAGAGAGAAATACCTCAAAGAAATTGATTTTATGTCTTCAAATGATACAGAGACACTTCTATATGGATTAATTAAATTTGGAGAAAATTTTGTAGACAATCTAAATGGAATATTTGCTTTTTCATTTTATGATTTTCAAACAAGTGATTATATTATTGCCAGAGATCATTTCGGTGTTAAACCATTATATTACGCACGCAATGAAGAAGGAATAAGTTTTTCTTCAGAAATTAAAGCTTTGATACCATTTCTTAAAACAAAAACAATTCATTTAGGAGCTTTAAAAAATTACATTAATTTTTTATGGTCGCCAGAAGAACTTACACCATTAAAAGAAATTAAGAAACTTTTACCGGGGCATTTAATAACTGGAAATTCAAAATCGCTTAAAAGCATTGAAATCAAACAATATTATCAGCTTCATTTTAAGCCTATTAAAAATCCACAAATAACGGAAAAGGAGTTGGTTGATTTACTCGATGAAAAATTAACAAAAGCAGTAGAACGTCAGTTACTTTCAGATGTTCCACTGGGTTTTTTCCTTTCAGGAGGACTTGATTCTAGTATTCTTGTGGCAATTGCTAAAAAAATAACTGGAAATAAAAAACTAGAATGTTATACCATAAATGCTGAGGATAATTTGTCGGATGAAGGTTTCACGGGAGATTTACATTATGCAAAACTGGTCGCTGAATATTTAGATGTAAATCTTACTATAGTCGATGCAAAAACAGATATATTAAAAGAATTTGACAAAGTAGTTTATCATTTAGATGAACCTCAGGCCGATCCTGCTCCCATAAATGTTTTGAATATATGTAAGGAAGCTAAAAAAAATGGATTGAAAGTATTGATAGGAGGAACTGCAGGGGATGATCTATTTTCAGGTTATAGAAGACATCAAGCACTATCATTAGAATTAATGATTGAAAAGACACCGTTGTTTTTAAGAAAATTTTTAAAGTCTGTGTTGAGTAACTTCTCATCAAAAAAAGCCTTGATTAGAAGATTGAAAAAATTATCGGCAAACATAGAAAAGAACAAAGAAACCAGAATGATGGGGTATTTTGACTGGATAGCTGAAAAGGATTTAAATGAATTGTTTAAAAACACCAACAATTTTGATAATCATTCATATTTTAAGACCTTGTCAAAAAAACAAAGAAGTGATATTGATGATTTGAATAAGATGTTATTTTGGGAATTAAACACTTTTTTGGTAGATCATAATTTAAATTATACAGACAAACTGAGTATGGCAACAGGTATTGAAGTACGTGTTCCGTTTTTAGATAAAGAATTGGTAGAATTTTCGACACAAATACCAACACATTTTAAATTAAAGGGAAAAGAAACCAAATATATTCTCAAAATGTTGGGTGAACGTTATTTACCAAAAGAAGTAATATATCGACCTAAAACAGGTTTTGGTGCTCCAATTCGGAAATGGATTACGGATGATATGAATGATATGATTGAAAATTATCTTTCGAAGAATCAAATTGAATCGCGAGGCATTTTTAATTATGATAAAGTTAAGAATATAATAGAAACAAATAAAAAAGGAGAAACAGACTTTTCTTATCCTATATGGAGTCTACTAGCAATATAATCATGGATGAAACAATTTTATGATAAAGATTAAGGAAATATGAAACAAATTATACAGTCTTTTAAAACAGGAGAAACCATATTAGAAGAACTCCCCACTCCAACAGTAAAAAGAGGAGCAGTACTCATACAAACAACAAAAAGTTTAGTTTCATTAGGAACAGAGCGAATGTTGGTGGAGTTTGGAAAATCTAATCTAATCTCAAAAGCAAGGCAACAGCCCGACAAGGTGAAAATGGTGTTGGACAAAATAAAGGCAGAAGGATTAGTCCCCACCCTAGAAGCAGTCTTTAAAAAGTTGGGAGAGCCATTGCCATTGGGCTATTGTAATGTAGGAAAGGTAGTAGAAGTAGGAGAAGGCGTTTCTGAATTTAAGGTTGGTGATCGCGTAATCTCAAACGGAGGACATGCAGAATATGTTTGTATTCCTAAGAACTTAGTAGCTCATATCCCAGAGACTGTAAGTGACGAAGAAGCATCGTTTACCGTCATAGGATCCATCGGGCTTCAGGGAATTCGTTTGTTGAATCCTACATTTGGAGAAACGATTGTAGTAACAGGATTAGGACTTATTGGACTCATTACTGCACAAATTCTATTAGCGAACGGATGCAAAGTAATCGGTGTTGATATCGATGAAAAGAAACTAGCATTGGCAGAAAAATGGGGTGTTATTCCATTTAATCCATTACAGGGTGATGTTGTGAAATTTGTAGAATCTCAAACCCATCAAATAGGTGCTGATGGCGTAATAATAACAGCTTCAGCGAAATCTAATGATATCATATCACAATCGGCACAAATGTCGCGCAAAAGAGGTAGAATTATCTTGGTAGGCGTAATTGGCTTGAATTTAAGTAGAGCAGAGTTTTATCAAAAGGAATTGACATTTCAAGTTTCTTGTTCATACGGGCCAGGAAGGTCAGATGAGAATTATGAAAACAAAGGACAGGATTACCCGATAGCTTTTGTTCGATGGACTGAGAAAAGAAATTTTGAAGCCATTTTACAAGCATTAGCATCTAAAACGCTACAAGTTAAGGAACTAATTACAGAAGTAGTCGAGCTCAAGAATTACCTAAATATTTATGGTGAAATAGGGGTTAGTAAATCTATCGCTTCAATTCTAAACTACTCAAATAACACAGAACCAATATCTCATACTCTAAAGTTAAGTAATAATAATTTTAAAGGTCAAAAGGGAGTCTTGGGCGTTATTGGAGCTGGGAACTTTACTAAAATGACCATGCTGCCAGCCTTAAAAAATAGTTCAGCCCACTTTAAATACATTGCAAGTCAAGGCGGCTTATCTGGAACAACGATGGCTAAAAAATACGGATTTAGTCATTCAACAACAGACGTAAACGATATTTTAAAAGATGATGATGTTGATGTGGTATTAATCACCACAAGACATGATATTCATGCAAGTATGGCATGTTCCATTCTTGAAGCAGGGAAACATGTTTTTGTTGAAAAACCACTAGCGCTTAATAGTGATGAATTAGAATCTATTATTGAAGCGCAACAAAAAAGTAAAAAAACCGTAACAGTTGGTTTTAATAGGCGTTTTTCTCCGCATGCTATCAAAATGAAAAGTTTAATTGGATCGGATCAAATCAACGTTATTGCAACCATGAATGCGGGAGCGATTCCTGCAGATGTTTGGGTGCATGATTTGAAAATTGGTGGTGGACGCATCATTGGAGAAGCTTGTCATTTTATTGACTTGATTACCTATTTCACAGGATCTAAGGTTGTTAATGTTTGTATGAATGCAATGGGAGTCAATCCAGAAGACAATACAGACAACGCTACTATTTTGTTGAAATATGAAAATGGATCTACAGGAGTGATCAATTATTTTTCAAATGGATCTAAAGCTTATTCTAAAGAACGCGTCGAAATTTATTCACAAGAGCGCACCTTGGTCATGGATAATTTTAGAGAAACGAAAGGATATGGATTTAACGGTTTTTCTAAGTTAAAAACAAAATTAGATAAAGGGCATGCCCATCAGTTTCAAAAATTAGTTGATGTAATTCAAAAAGGAGGAACACCCCTCATTCCTTTTGACGAAATTGTGAATACCACCAAAGCTTCTTTTGCCGCAATTCAAAGTTTAAAAGAAGGGAAATGGATTAAAATTGTGTA
>Ga0307488_10003916_pt1 | contig 12395 bp, 12 predicted proteins | sample SB02metaG_FD_202248 | JGI IMG/M metagenome (GOLD analysis project Ga0307488, IMG submission 202248) | Sea-ice brine microbial communities from Beaufort Sea near Barrow, Alaska, United States - SB 0.2 | ecosystem: Environmental > Aquatic > Marine > Coastal | place: USA: Alaska | collected...
CGGCAAAATAATAAGAGTTGGCACGTTTCATCATGTCACCGGATCCACGCAAAATACCAAAGAAGAAATAATCATCATTTGGCATATTCTGGTTATTGGGTATAGGATTGATTATGTTTCCACTGGTGCCTTTTGCCCATGCTTCAACAATTTTCTCTGTACGTCTACGCATTGTCTTAACACATCTCATGATTTCACCATTATAAAGTCATGCAACATATTACCTAAATGCATTTCGTGTACAATCTTATATCCCCATTGTTTTAACAATTCACTTGCAGAAAAATCATCTTTGTTTTGTTCTATGATTATCACAGGAGTAAATTTTTTAATTGTTTGTTCAGCGCCTTGAACACATTTATATTCATGTCCTTCGACATCTAACTTAATAAAATCTGCTGATTCAAAGTTGTATGAATCTATAGTTTTTGTAGGAACTTTTAAGTCACCACGCCCTTTTATCCTTCCTACTTTATGCGATGTAGTGTACTCAACTCCATTATGGTCACTTATGCCTACTTGATAATACATGAATTTCTTTTTGTTGATGCATCTTTCGAAATATGCTTTTTTTTTATCCCTAAATTCAAAGCTGTGGACAGCACTAAAGTCATTCAAATAGTATGCAAATTCTCCTGCTCTTGCACCTATATCAAGGGCAGTTTTAAATTGTTTTATGTAAGGTTTACAATTGGCAAAACTATCACGCCAGTCGGATTCTTTAGGATACATTTTCATAAGTTGTACATCTGTTTAAACATTGATTCAAACATTCCTGATTCAATTTCTTTTTGAGTGTATTGATGCCAACTGAGAGTAGACAACCAATCTTTTCGATCTTGACTAAAAATAGGATTGCCGAAATTTTCAATTGATTGAGCGACAGGTTTTGCCGCACATCTAGGATGACAATATACAGGAATGCCTTCTATAACAGCATCGATAGCAACCATTGAACATGAAGTTACTACACAAGTGGCATTCTTAAGATCTTCATGCAATGGTATGTCAGCATAAGCAGGACCACTCTTGCCATTTTTACGTGGTTTGTGTCTTATTTTAATTGGCATGTCTGTTTTTGTTTTTAAAAAAGCAATAGTTTCTTGTTCCCAATTTCTTTGTCCTACAAACGAATTGATAGTTACTGACGATGGTGCTAGCAAAATATAATCACCTTTGTCACTCCAATCTTTTAACTCGATATGTTGTATTTTTGTGTTAGGTAAATTAGACATAATACGGGTAATGTGTATGTCACTGTGTATAATTCTCCATGAATAATTGTCGTGTGGTGCACGTGGATCCCAACGATTCCAATAAGGCATGTCACAAAACAACCATGGTTGTTTATTGTTCTTAAGATTTAAACAACGATCATAATTGCCAATGCCTAAACCCCACATAGTAGGAATACCGTCTAAATCCATATATTTTTGTAATGGTCTTAAAGTGTACCATGCTTTTGAATCGGTACCGTGATTGTTGTTGATAATATTAAGTTTCATTTAAGTATTTTTCTATGCATAGAAATATTTCTTCTTTTGTGTAACTGTACGGTTTAAGATCGTACAATGTACCAGGAGCATCATGATTGAGTTTGTTTAATACTTCTGGGGCAAATCGTTCAACAATGTCGCGTACTAAAATTGGACTAGAACACACATTTATTTCCGTCTCTGCAGAATCAATCCAATCTTTTAAACGATCTAAATTAATCCATTGAGTTGTATTGTTTGGATTTATTTTATCTAACCAGCATTTGTGCTTTATATCATAAAAAATACCTTTAGTAACAGTTTCATGAATCAGTCCGGCTAGTCGAATAATTGTACTGTTGGGTAATGATTTGGTCCAATGTTCTAGTATTAATCTATTTTTGCCATACTCTGAATTTGGCCTAATTTGTGTATCGGCAGTACTGAATAGCACAAAACGTTTGAATGTACTAGATTCACAGTGACTTATAAGAGCGTTGATATTCTGTCTATCTAGTATCGATTCTTTTTCTGCCAACAATCTGTTACCGCTTGGTGCCGCACAGTATATGGTGTCCCATGGGGAATTTTTTATTGTGTGTATATTGGCGGTATCAAAAATTTTATCAGGATTTATTGTTTTAGAAATTGCGTTACCTATTAATCCTTTTCCTATTATAACATTTTTCATTTTAACTTTTTCCAATAATCACTATCATGATGATAATAGATATCTGATGATTTCGAATGCCCATCTTTTTTACGTTTGCCTTTGAGATGATCCATGTATTTCCCCAATGGTGAATTAATGAACACATGAACTCCAGGTCTGTGTGGATGCCCTTCTGATAAATTTGTTGTTTTCATTCCGTTGGCAGTATGTTTCTTGACCAACTGCCAAAATAGATATGAATCATGATATTCTATTTCTTTTAGCAAACTGTCTGTGTTGTATAGGTCTCGCCAATCCTGCATGAAAATTGTATTGTATTCTGATTTAGTGTTGTACACTACAAATCCGCACTCTGGATAAATTTTTTCTCTACCTAGGTAAGCACAGTAGTTGTCTTGGGGTAACAGGCTCTCAATAAATTCAAATGGTACAGGTGAGTGGGTAACAACGTCTGCATCCAACCAGATAATTAAATCTGTTGTGCTATTGAGAGCCGCATGTGATACACAATATGATTTATGAGCAAACTTCACAGCGTCCCACAAATATGATTTCTTTTTACCATCTGGCCGCAAACCATGTGCATGTGGATTGTCTTTGTGACGTTGTTTGAATGCAACTAAATCTGGGCAAACTTCGTTCAAAATTACCCATTCTATGTTCACAGAATTTGGGTATTCTTGTGGTAATGAATCACAATAAATTTTTAATTTAATATCAATAGGCCAATGCTGTACGAATGTGTCAACAAATCGTTTTCCGTACTCTTTCCAACCGTTGTCAGAAAATGTTGTAATTACCGTGATTGAACGCGCCATATGTACGAGTATTTAAATACGCATATATGAAAGTAGAAATTTTCCGAAACACCGTAAAACGCAGAGGCAAAGGTGCTTCATTTGAAATGATGAAAGCATGGCGAGAAGGCATTGCCGCTGTGGGAGACGAGCCTATTTGGATTGAAGGTAACCCAGACAAAGAAAAATGGATGGGACCACCCAAAGAAAAGGTTGCTGTGCATTTTGGTTATGGACCAGACAATGCAGGAGATTTCCTTAAAGGCAACAGACGCAAAATTAGACAACACATGGAACAACATGGTGGTGTGCCTATTGTGTTTGATGGCGGCCTATGGACATCATTTGGCAATCGTGCCAGTGTGCCTGAACAGCATTATTTTAGATGTGGTCTATGGTCACCAATGCGTAATGGTAATTTTTTAAACAAAAATTCACCAGGTGACAGATGGCAAAAAATTAAATCAACTTTTAACATAGATGAAAGACCTTGGCGTAAAGAAGGCAAATATATTTTGTTGTGTACACAACCTAAAGACAATTGGTCCATGGCACAAAAAGACCCTTATGTGTGGGTAGATGAAGTTGTAGAACAACTCAAAGGAGTCACAGACAGACCATTGTTGTTGCGACCACATCCTAATCATGCTGACAAGTGTGCAGAAGATATTCGCAAACGACATCCACAAATCAAAATAGCCGACATGACAAGAGGCGGAGGAATGTTTGAAGGATACAGATGGACATTCTTGGAAGAACTGAATGATATACATTGTGTGGTCACACACAATTCAACAGCCGCAGTGGACGCCGCCACATACGGTATTCCTGTATTTTTAACTTCTAATTTATGTCTTGCTTGGGACATAGGATCTAATGATTTAAAACAAATAGAAAATCCTGTGATGCCTGATCGTACACAATGGTTGAATGATCTTGCTTATGCAAACTGGACACTACAAGAAGTGAGAGATGGCACAGTGTGGCGACACATGAAGCCGCAAGTTGAAAAGTTAATATGAGTAACTTAACTGTAATTTTACCAACCATAGAGAGTGATACTAGATGAAAACAATCGTGAGTGATTGCGACGGTGTGATGTTGGATTGGTCATTTGCATTTGACATATGGATGACTGAACAAGGTTACACAAAGTTGCCCGGAGCAGATCAATACTTCCATCAAACACTTAGGTACGATGTTACAGAAGAAGAAGCATTGGCCAATGTGTTAAAATTTAATAAGTCTGGAATGGTTGGATGTATTCCAGCATACAAAGACGCTGTTGAATATGTCACAAAGTTTGCAGAAGATGGTTATAGATTTGAAATCATAAGCAGTTTGTCCATGGACAACTATGCACAAAAATTAAGAATAGGAAATTTAAAACATGTGTTCGGGGATGTGTTTGAGTACATAAATTCTAGTTTAGATTTTAGAAAAGGTAAAAAACCAATATTGGAAGATAGGTACAAAGACAGTAATACAATTTGGTTAGAAGATTCAACAAAGCATGCCATAGCCGGTGACGAAGTTGGAATGGACACTTACATATTTGATCATCCCTACAATCAAGATTATACTGGCAAAAGAGTCAACAACTGGAAAGAACTTTATGATGCCACACATTGATTCACAATTATCTTGATCAAAACTGTAAATTAATATATAATTGCGATATGGATATTAATACATTATTCCCACTATTTTCTCCCTCGACAGGGATCAGCATTTTGCTTGTGTATGGGTTGTTTGCGTTCGCAATGACTTACTACTTTAGTCGAGGATACAACGATAACAAGACTTCCTTCTTGGTAGCAAGACGTGAACTTGGCACATTTCAAGGCTCCCTCAGTGTGGCAGCCGCTTGGTTATGGGCACCAGGATTATTCATCTCTGCTCAGCAGGCATATGTGAATGGACTGGTAGGTTTATTTTGGTTCTGTTTAGGCAACTTCCTTACACTGGGATTATTTGCCTATTTTGCCAAACGCATCAGAACAAATGAACCAGAAGGCTTTACATTTTCAGGTTATCTACGCAAACGTTTTTCAGGCAGAGTACAAAGTTTATTTGTGGTTGAAATGATGCTGTTGGCAACTTGTGCCTTTGCAATCAATTTATTAGCAGGCTCGAAAACAGTTGAAGTACTCACAGGAGTTGATTACACACTAGCAACATTTTTAATGGCAGGTGTGGCAATACTGTATTCATTCAGAACAGGTTTAAAAGCAACTGTGGTAACAGAAATAATCAAAATTATAGTTGTATGGATTGGCGTACTAGTATTAGTGCCGTGGGCAATCTCTAGTGCAGGTGGCTGGGACGTTGTTGTCGCAGGACTAGGTGGTAAAACAGGACTAGGTGGACAAATATTTGGTACATCATTTGCATGGGGCATATTCACTGGATTTGGTGCGGCCGCTTTCTTAGGACACTTGGGTGGACCATGGGGTGATAACTCATTCTATCAAAGAGCATTTTCTATCAAGACAGATTCGATTATACCTTCATATATAATTGCTTCATTTGTGTTCATTGTGATTCCAGTCTGTATGGGACTGTTAGGCTTTTTGGCCGCAGGATCAGGATTAGATATTCCTAGTAACATGGTAGGTACAACCAATGCAATCGTGATAGGAACTTTCCTGCCACCGATAGCATCAATCATATTTGCGTTTATGATATTTGCTGGGTTGGTCGCAATACTTGATTCACAGTTTGCATCAGTGGCCAACATGACTGGACACGATGTATACAATCAATTCAAGAAAGGTAGTCCTATCAGTTCTGCACGTTATGGCATGATTGCTTTAGCAATAGCGGGTCTTATAGTGGCAAATATACCGGGTATGCAGTTAGTGTATCTGTTTTTATTCTTTGCTGTTTTACGTGCATCTGTGTGGTTACCATCGATGATTGCAGTGTTAAGACCGCAATGGATTACCGAACAAGGAATGTTTTGGGGAATACTGATACCAGCAACTATAGGTGAAGTTCTATTTGTTGCAGGCAAACTTGGTTACTCAGACACAGCATTCATGGGAACATTGATTGCAATCTTTGGATCTCCGGTACTGACTTTAGTGATCAGTAAATACGGGAATGCAACAAATAAAAGGTAACATATATCTAACTCAATTTTCAATTGCAGTACAAGATCAATTTGTATACTTTCCTTACAGCATAGGTTGTGTTTGGGCCTATGCTGAACAGGTGGGAACTGTAGAAAGATCACAACTGGGTGGTCTATTTTTTGTAAAAGAACCCATTGAAAAAATCATACTAAAATTTTACAATCCAAAACTAGTAGGCTTCAGCAACTACATGTGGAATGAAGTGTACAATGACACACTAGCAAAAGAGATAAAAGCACGTTGGCCAGAATGTATCATCATGTATGGCGGACCGCAAGTGCCTGATAAAATTACTGACTGGCACGATGAACATGCATTTGTTGATATATGTGTGCATCAAGAAGGTGAAATATCTTTTAACAACATTGTTTCTGGTAAAGCATATCAAGACATTCCAGGAATCACATACAATGAAAATGGCAGTTGGACACAGACAGGCCCAAGTGAAAGAATTATTCATTTAGAGGAAATACAAAGTCCTTATCTGTCAGGACTGTTTGATAATATGGCACAAGAGGGGTATAGTATCAACGCCATAGTTGAAACTGATAGAGGATGTCCGTACAAATGTACTTTCTGTGACTGGGGAGGAACAACATTTAGCAAAGTTAAAAAGTTTGATTTAGATCGTGTGTTTGGCGAAATAGAGTGGGCAGGAAAAAACAAAGTTGAAATGTTAAATTCATCTAATGCAAATTTTGGAATATTCAAACAACGAGATAGTGCAATCGTAGATAAAATTATAGAAGTAAAACAAAAATATGGATATCCTAAAATATTTGAAACTTCATGGGCAAAAAACTCAAATAAAGATGTGCTTGAATTAGCCATGCGTTTAGACAGTGAAGGATTATTGCGTAAGTTTGGCGTATCGGTACAAAGCATGGATGAACAAGTATTAACAAATATAAAACGATCAAACATGAAAATTAACCATATGGATGAAATACTTGCAGAAGCAAAAGAACACAATATTGCTGTGATGGTTGAAACTATTGTTGGGTTGCCAGGAGAAACTTTTGAAACATACACTAACAATTATCTAGGATTGCTTAAACACACAAACGTATCAGTTGATTCTTATCCACTAAGTTTGTTAAACAATTCGGAAATGTTTTTCCCAGAATATGTCGAGGAACACAAAATTGAATGGAGATGGGTAGATAACAGTTTTGGTGAGCACAATATTGAAGAACGTGATAGACAAGTTGTTGCAACAGACACAATGCCTGCTCATGAAATGAAACGGTTATGGCAATGGGTATGGTGTATACGAATGGGACATAGTTTAGGCATTACTCATGATATTGCAAATCAATTGGTAAAGGAAACTAATATTACCTACAAAAAATTTTATGACGATTGGTTACAATATATTCAAACCAGTTTCAATATTCTCAACGAAGAATTTATTAAATCTAATCTGTATCTCCGCGAACACAAATATAACCATTACTTGTTTCATTATGATTTCATTGAAGAATTGTGCAACGTTAACAGAGACAAACTGATCGAAGACATCGGTATCTTTATAGAAACTTATTATCCTGAAGTTGACAGTTCAAAATATTGTAGTATATTTGATATGTACTACTACAATCCAAATATGCAATATCCAATGGTTAAAGATGGATATTATTTAGAACACCCTGGAATGGGTAGTATGAATAATCTTGCTTCATTTGTTGGATTAACAAAGAAAAAACAAGGATGGCGATGCAAAGTACAGAAGACATAAAAAAACTTTTAATTATTACCGGTCCGCAAGGATCAGGCAATCATTTATGGTCTAAAATATTTGCTATGCACCCAAATGTGGTAGGTTGGCCTATGCTGAGAAAAGAATGGCAAGGCCACCATGAAGAACCATTTAACAAATATTGGCAACAGCCGGACAAATTACAGGAGTTAGACACAGACCAAAAACATCATTTTGTTACATCTATTTCTTGCCCCTACTACAAAGACAAAGAACCACATGTACCAAAGTACGCAGAATTTATCAGTGAAGCAAAGAAAAAGTTTGATTCTGTGGTTGTTTGTATAATTGGTAGAGACCGAGATATTTTAAACATTCAACAAACACGAGTACGCAAAGGACATACAACACCGATTGCGTTAGAACAGTTTGATAAACTAGAAGATACAAAATTTATTTCTACAGAGTTGTTGTTCCTATATGGTGAGCAATATCTTAAAGCATTACAAAAAGAGTTAGACTTTCCTGTGGCATGGAATCATGCAACATTATTAAAAGACTATCTCAAAGAAAATACAAACAAAAAATATTTGTTTGATCCAGACAAAGGTGAATTTGATGACGAAGTTGAAAAGGCCTGTGCAGAATCATGAGCAACTGGGAACAAGGAAAACAAAGAAGCAACTATCATTTTAATAAATGGAAAAATGATATAGATAGTGTAGACCATTTAGGATATTTTACAGGTGACTGGCAAGGTGAACTTCAGGCCATTGTTGATGACGCAAAACCTTTAACCTGGGGTAATCGAAGAGACGGCACAGGAAGACCAGACGGTGATGCTGAAGCAGAAGAATATGATTTGATACAAGCAGGTGCTGATCCAAAGACAACAATCTACAGAGGACTAAAAGACTTTACCAAATGTCCTACACTGCAACGAATGACTGATTTTTTTGCATTGAAGCCTGTTTTTTCAAAATTACACATACAGTTTACAGGTGAAGTGTTAAACATGCATATCGATAAACTACATGACCTAGATCCAGATCCTGAAAATATTATAAGAATTATGGTCATGTTAGAAGATTGGGAACCAGGACAATTCTTAATGTATGGTAATCAACAGTTTGATCGTTGGAGAGCAGGAGAGGTACATAAATTTGATTGGCAGAATTTGCCACATGCTACTGCTAATGCCAGTAATATACCAAGGCCTATGCTTGTAATTACAGGGGTAAAAACAGCAACTACAAGAGAATTATTGTCTAATAAATTTAGTAAATTGGTTTAATGAGTACAAAAACAAAATTATATTTGTTTGGTATTTGTGCATGGCTATTTTTTGTTTATGCTCTGCACGTTAGTTTATGATTTAGTAAATTGGTTTAATTTTTTTTCCGTGAAAATAAATTCTTGCGTTATCATTTAATATTTCGATTATATCTAAATTATATTCATAACATAGATCTCTTAGATAACTTTTACTCCATGGAAAGAAAGACACGCCTTCGGCAACAGGATCTGTGTGTCCTACTCTGGAACCTGGATTGAATCTACCAAAAAAATGTCCTTTGTCTTTTAGCAGTCTTACTGCCTTGGCAAACTGCCTGCGAACAATAAATTCTGAACCAAAATTTATACTGCCTAGTGCTAGTACAATATCCCATTCCTTAGTGCCGCAATTAAAATGTTCAATGCTGACTTTTTCATCTGCTTTGTCGTTGTATGGGTCAATACCATACAAACCAGGAATCTTATCTTTCAGATCATTAAACCCACATCCTATGTCTAACACAGATTCGGGTTCAAGTTTGTTTATCTTATCCACTAGACTCCAACCACTGTGGTCAAACTTGGTCCAGTCTGGTTTCCAAATGCCAGAAAAATATTGTTCTATTGCATCGCTCATATTAATATTGTAACAGGTTATTGTGCATTGTCAACAAATGCATAAGAGGTAAAACCACCTTCTTTAGTAACTTTTAACACACTGTTAACACGACCTTGCAGTTCATCTCTGTGTGATATTAGATAGATATTTTTGTGTCGTTCTCTGGAAATTTGTTTTAAAATACCTAATGCATTTTCAACACCTGCAGTATCCATGCCTGAATCAACCAATTCGTCGATAAACAACACATTAATACTGTGATACAACATTTCCCATACATCACGGAATGCCCAACACAAACTTAATATTAATCTATTGCGTTCACCTCGACTTAAATTATCAAAGTCTAAGTCTCTACCCATTTCCGTAATTTCTACACTCAAGTCTGATTGAAACACAACTTCATGTGGCAATCCTGTTTTCTCTAAGTAAAATGCTAGTCGTGAATTTAAGTATGTTAAGTTTTGGTCAATCACTTTTTTTCTAATAAATGAATCTTTAGATGTTAACAGTTTGTACATAAATTCTTGATGATCTTGTAGTTTACGCAAATTATTCATCTTGTCATATGATACTTGTTGCACTGCTGATGTTTTAAGTTCTTCAATTTGTTCAGCATATGGGTCTGTTTCTTTTGACTTTGCTTCCAGTTGTGAACCTAGATACTCCACTGTGCTTTCGTGTTTGTACGCCTCTTGGGCAGTTTCATAATATGTGTCTGGTTGATCCAGGTCACCTATCGTACCTATTTTTTCAGTTAGTCTTAATTCTTGAGCAACTAGTTCTTCTACATATGTTTCAAATTGTTTTTGATCATCTTGATATTTTCCAACCAATACTTGATGTTTGTCGTCATCCATTGCACTGCCACAAGTTGGACAACTGTTGTTTGCTGTCTTTTCTATGTTTGCTAATATATCTGTAAGTGATTTTGTAGATTGTTTTATTGCTGTTTGCACAGTACTTAATTCACGTTCCCAAGTTCTTTTCTTGTTGTAATTTTCTCTATACGTTTCTAGTCGTTTGTGTCTATCAATTTCATCTTGGATATCTACTTTCATTAATTCTTCTAATGATAATGCTAGTTTGTCTATATCTGCTTTTTGTGTGGCAATCCATGCACTGCTTCTAGTGTTTAACGTATCAATTGATGATTGTATTTTTTCGTTGTTGCGTTCTAATTGGTCCAACCGTATTTCTTCTTCTTTAATAACTTCTTTAGTTTCTTTTAATTCTTCTTTAAGCACTTCTGCTTTTTCAGACAACACAGTAATACCTAATAGTTGCTCAATGATATCTTTTTGTTCTGCCGCTTTAAGACCAAAGAATGGTGGCGAGTATGTGTGCAGTGCCACAATGTTTTGAAACATTATATGACTCATGCATAATATTTTTGTTATGTCTTTTTGTGTTTCACGTGAATCGCCTTGTGCTTCGTCATTAATTTCTTCAACACCATTCACATAGAATTTTATTAGTGCAGGTTTTCTGCCACGTTCTATCTTGTATCCTTTACCATTGATATCAAATTCACAAGACACCAACATGTTCTTGCCGTTTGTCTTGTTAACAAGATTATCACGTTTAATGTTAGTGAGTGCATCACCAAACAACGCAAATGATAATGCATTTAGAATAGTTGTTTTGCCAGTACCGTTTCTAGAACCTGCATCATCACCGCCTAGGTCTATGTTTTGTCCTAGTACGAGTGTTAAGTCATGGCCTTCGAAATCTAATGCTTGGGTTACGTTGCCCACACTCATAAAGTTTTTTACAGTCAATGACTTAAATTTAATCATAAATTTTTGTATATCTCTAATAGTAAGTTGCTGTCGTAATGGTCTGAATCTACTGCCATAATTTGATTGTGTACAATTTCATCTATAGATTCAAATGCTTGCGGAACTTCGGTTGAATCATACTGTGTCATATCTCGTTGTTGTATAAATGTCATTTCTCGCAGTTTGTACTGACGCATGAATGTATCTTTAACAAAATTAGAATCTTCATATGTGATATCTGTGTCTATGTCTACTCGCACATATGCATTGTTTTTAAGTATAGATGAGTTGTGTAGCAGTTCACTGAGTGTGGCAGTTTGATATTTTGGACAGTCTGTCCAATCATGATAAACAGGATCACCACCGTGTTCAAGTTCCATCCATCCACGAGCAAAATCATTTGCATCTGAATAGTTGTGCGGAAATGAATTGCCTATGTAATGAATGTTTGACTTGACTTGTCTTTTGTGAAAGTGTCCTGAAAACACATAATCATGATGTTCTAAATGTTCTGCTCTTAATTCATTTGTGTCGGGCATTGACACCATTGCATTCATTAAGAAGTGGGGCAACTCAAAGTGACCAAACACGTACGGCATTGATTTAGCCTCTTTGAGTTCCTTCCATTCTTCACCAACTAACCACGGGATAAACGCACAATCCTCTGTGTAGTATGGTTCGTGAATAATTTCTAAGTTGGGAATATTTTTTGCCCATTCAATTGAATTCACAACTCTAGAATCTTTAAAGTATAAGTCGTGATTGCCTAGCAAGAAATAAGATTTTTCAAATGCTTTGGCCAGTTTCTCTAGTCCCTTGAGAGAATATCCTAGAGTATCAATATTAATATTGGCTCTATGATGATGCCAGTCGCCCATGAATATGAAAGTTTCACAACCTTTGGCCTGGGCATCAGCAATGAACCAATCTATGAATCGA
>Ga0307488_10003917_pt1 | contig 12395 bp, 20 predicted proteins | sample SB02metaG_FD_202248 | JGI IMG/M metagenome (GOLD analysis project Ga0307488, IMG submission 202248) | Sea-ice brine microbial communities from Beaufort Sea near Barrow, Alaska, United States - SB 0.2 | ecosystem: Environmental > Aquatic > Marine > Coastal | place: USA: Alaska | collected...
TGTAAACCCATATCATATTATTTCTCCTTTGTTGGGAGTAGTTTATACACTTACTCAGGTGTGCTAATTAGTTAATCATTTCAAAGATTGCTACAACAGTCATGAAGATTGCATACATTTCTAGTCCGGTCATTCTATACTCCTTTCTATTACAAAGTTGTTATGATACCCACAATGAGGGCAGTAAAGTTTACTTGGTTTCCAAGCGTCTGTAAGAGCTATAGACCACCAACCCTTACACTGCTCACAAACAAAATGATATAGTATTTCTTTTGAAAACATTTAAACTCTTTAAGTTATATCCACCATCTCACATACATCACCAGTACATGCCATAGTCTGCATACCTGATGTGTTGTCTTCTACTTCATATGAAGATAGCTTAGTCCAGTCAATAGACAAAGGCATCAAAGCTTTAAGATTTCTGTATGCTGTAATGTCTACGTCTTGATATGGTGCCTGTTGATAGGTGTGTTCACTAAAGGGTAAGAATGATACACCTGACATCTCATCAAAGTGTTTGTACACAAAGGCACCTACCTCAAACCATTCATCCGCTTTAATATTAATTGTAACACTAGGCTTATGCTCACACCAATGACGTTGATACATTAGCCACATCTCTAGCTGCTCCAGTGCAGTCATGTCAGCAGTACACACTGCACCATCTGGTGCCTTCATAGGAAAGCTAAACACTGTAGTCTGGTCAGGCTTCATTACGTCAGGCTCACTAGGGATGCCCTGATCAATCATAAACTGTGTCAAAGGATCTTTGTTATCACCACGTACAGTTCTAATATAATAAGGGCTATGACGGGCATGAATACCAGAGGCACTATCCACCAGTTGTGAGACAGTTCCTGATGGCTTAACACAAGAGATAGCGGTAGCAGCAGGTATACCAAGCCGCTCAGACCAATCAGCATTAGTGGTAACAGCGACATCTTTTAAATGCTCCAATGTATCAGATAGACCTTCATTAGCCATAGTCATCAAGGAGTTGTCCATTATCCCTGTGAGTGACACACCAAGCAGACGTTCTGCTTCTGTATTAGACTGCCACACCTTTCGCAAGTATGGGAAGTGGGTGTAAGTTGCTTGGATCGTCCCAAGTATAGTGGCACATCTGACTTTCCTTGCAATGTCTTCCAGACTATCTGTCGCACGGATAACCACCTCTGATAAATTACAGAACTGATTTGGGCGAAGAATGATTTCACTACACGGGTTAGTCCCAAACTCATAGCAAGTTTCTCGTCTTCCATTCTTTGCTGCTTGCTTAACCGAAGCTTCTCTATTAAATATACCACGTTCCCCACTCCCACTTTCCATCAAGGATGTCCACTCACGCATGAATGCTATACTATCAGGCTTCTCTGAGTAGGACACTGAATTATTAGCCAAGGCACGATGTGGTGCATTCTCCCACCAGTTACCTGACTTAGCATGTCTCATACGATCATCACTAAGGTTAGACAAAGAGATCATAGCACTACGTCTTACACCACCTACTACCACTACCTCACCAATCTTACACATCAGGTCATGACACTCAATGCTAGACAGTCTGCGACCTTCTGCACCCTTAAAGGTATTGACTGCAAACATAAACAAATCAATCAAAGGAGCTGGACCAGATGCCCTACCACCAAATGTCTTAAGCCTAGCACCGGCAGGACGTACCTTACTCACATCCCACTTAGGAATTTCACCAGCCCATAGGAGTGCCAACACTTGACGAAGCCCTTTAGCCCAACCTTCCTTGCTGTCCTTAATAACAACAGTAGTGTCGCTATCAAACAAGGTCGGTACATCAGGGAGCTTACTGATGAACTGACGCTCAACACTGAAACCAACCCCCGTACCACAGAGCAAGATGAACATAGCCTCATCAAAGGACTTAAGGTCATCTACGGGTAGGTAGCTACAGTTATACATGCAGGTGTTGTCACGTTGAGCAGCCTTACCTGCTGTCATCATTGACCTCATAGAGGGCATAACTTGTAGTGATAAAATGTGATGACGAATTAAATCAACCTCAGTAACATCCGTAAGCACTGGCTTTACAATGTTATCAATGTAACGTTCAACTGTTTCACCCCAAGTCTCTCGTCTGCCTTCATCCTCAAGCCACCGTGCATAACGACTGGTGGCAATGAATGTCTGGTAGTCAGTGGGTAGGTAGTTACTCTTCATCGTGTATCCCCGCTTCCCTTTAAGGTTCCTCTAGCTTCTCGTCCGTCTAGCTTATGCATATTACTTATTATAGTAGTGGTAAGATTAAACCCGTAGTAATTAGCTAATGCCGTAGTATAGAACAACACATCCCCTAACTCCAACAAAATGTCTTCAGGTGATACCTTTGTATCATCCCTGATACGTTTCTTAATCTTACCTGCAACCTCCCCAGCCTCTTCACATAGGCCAAGGACGTTTTCATTTAACCTATCACGAGGTTCAGTAATAATCTTACGTTCTACCCACCTACTGTATTCATCAAAGGTTTTCATATCTTCTTTAGTCATCATCTACTATTTCCGTCACTAAAGTTTCTTTCAACTTTTTAAGTAGTAAGTCTGCTACTATAGACACACCATTTAGTTGATACTTAAGTGAAGCCGCAACATTTTTATTTGCTATCAACTCATTTAGAATTTTGTTTTGATCTTCACTGAAGTCTTCTGTATCATACTCTACTTCATCTAATGTTAGCTTAGTCATTCTTTATCACCTCACAATTTATTAATACCACATCATCTAAGTCATAGATAATGTCTTGAAACAACTCAAGCACCATACCTGAGCTGTTTATCTCGTCAACACTGATGAAGTTAGCATCAGCATCAATCTTTATTTTAAGAGTTAGATCATATTCCATAGGGAAAGCCTCTAGTTATATGCATAATGATCCCCATGTCAATAGTCATCTTCAAACTCAATAGGTTCAATGCTGGTATGGAAATGTTTTACCATTTCATAGGCATCATTAAAACTAGAGAAAACATATTCTACTTGTTCTATCTTACCTCCAACCTCTACTTTACATAGGTTAAAGTGTGGGTCTTCTCCAACCTCAAAGTCTGTAGGTATTGGACCTTCTAGTACATCCCATATCTTAACCTTGCGTTTACTTTCATCACTGTTTGTCATTTAAAGACCCACCTTTTAATAGTTCTATGTAATGAGGTAGCTCACACACAACCAACCAAGACTTTCTATCTGCTCTATAAAAAACAACCGGAGGATTCTTACCGTGGTGTGTAGCTTGATCCATCCAATCGTAGACAGTCTTTAGTCCTGTCTTCCTTCTCTTAACCTCTATGGACAAAGGGATAAGCTCCCTTGCCCTAGGGGATAGCTGTATGTCTGCTCCGGTGTCACCCATCACAGTGCTCTTGATGTCATCAGGGTGCAACTGAGGGAATGCTTCAAGCAAAGTATCCCTTATCTCTTGCTGTCCCATACGGCCTTTAGCTTTGGCAGATCTTACTTTGCTCAATCTATTAACTCCGGTACTTTAGGTTGTTTAACTACATCAATTAAATATTCTTTACCAGATGAATATTGAAACACCCTAGCTTCAGGCCAACAGATCTTTCTAAACTCACATCCAGCACAAGCAAAGGTAAGTTTAGTATTCTCTGAGGTGGGTGAGGTAGGGATAGGCTCTATCCTATCAGTAGGAAGCTCACCAGTAATAATAGCTTTAACTGCTTCTACTTCCTTATCTTTATTCTTTACCTCTTCAGTGAAGTCGTAAGTATCTAAGCAAAGATTGAAGGTGTCCTTCTGTACGACAAGGAAGGCACCCTCACTTTTGTTTGTTACTAAAGGATCATCTTTACCTGCTGCAACGTAAGAACTTAGTTGGCTGATGTAACCATAAGGATCATCTTCCCTAAGCTGATGCTTCATAAACTTCTGCATCCCATACCTAGATGAAGACTTAACATCTATTGTCATACCATCAATGACAGCATCACGATGCCCCTTAACACCAGCTACAGATAACCTATCCTGCTCCCCCTGAACATCGTGTCCTGCTGCCCTAGCAAGAGCAAGGATAAGTGTCTCTAGTAAATCCCCATAAAAGAAAAGACCTAGTAGCTGAGGCTTTAGTGGCTCTGCCTCTTGTGTCCTATTGATACGATACCATGTTCTTCTTTTGCAGGGTGAGCCTACAGAGGATAGGCTTAAGTATCCTCTGGGCTTCTGAGGTTCTTTGAACCTAGCTTCTGCTGCTTGAGCTATGTTCGTTGATAGATACTCAGTAATCGTCTTATCCCACCCACCCCTACCTTGGATTACTTCGTATATATCATGTACTAATGTTTTTATCTTAGGCATTAGTCTCTCCTAAAAAGGGATTTCTTCAGAAAGGTCTTCAGCTAATGCAGGAGCAGCTACTGCTGCACTCACACCACCGGTGACATCCTGCTTAAACGGATCATTAATATCATCATCGTTGCCATACTTAACAACGTTAGTAATCTTAACTCGTTCAATCCGTGTAGTATAAGTAGAGTAACCTTTATTCTTATACACATCCAACTCGACTAAAGCTTCTGAGCCATTGCCGATAGTACCGTCAGTCGCAAAGTCCCAAAGGGTTCCATCAGGTTTGTATACTGCTGGTGCACCTGAGTCCCAATCATAGTCAGTCTTAAACTTACGACTGAACCGAAACTTAGTACCTCTACCTTCTTCGTCAGGCTTACCACGGGACATGCAACCTGAGTCAGTAACTCTCTTTGCATTATCATCGTCTAGTACCATTTCAATGGTGGTACGTCCTTCAGTAGCAGCCCACTGATTATCATAACCTGTTAGGTCACGATTGTTTTCAAAGACTTTTGCCCACTGAGCAATACCTGTTACTGTTATTTTTGCCATGAGTGACAACTCCTATATGTAGATATTAATTATAGCATGTATTAAAAACAACATGCAAGAACTTTAGTGTATCTCTGAGTACCTCTTTCCAAACTGTACGTCAATACCTAATTCAACATTAAGCTTTAACTCCTTATTTAATTGTTCCATTGCTAAGATAAGTGTTTGCTTATGTAGTTCTTCATCACCCTTCTTAACAACATTGATAGACTCGTCATGAAACTGTCCAATAATATTGGGTCGTTTCTTTGTGTAGTTAAACAACCATTTGTCAAAACAGTATGCTCCGGTACTCTGGTTAAGTGTGGAGAACACATCCTTTTCATAACGAAGGGTGTGCCAAAACTTACTGACAGGATTCTGTATCCACATTTGACCCGCTATTGTTTTTACTTTCTTTAAATTATCTTTAGAGAACTCAGCAACAGACCAGTTTCTTTCCCAGTATGCATCCAAAAGTTTCTTTGCTTCCGGTACTGTCATGCCTGTCTCTCTTGATAACTTAGCAGCACCTACCCCATAGGTAGCAGAGTAGTTGACTACTTTGTAATTCTTTCTTAGTGACTTAAGGTTAATCTTACCTGAGCTATGATCATCTATTTGTTTTTGTGTGACGGCACCAGCATGTTTAGCAAGATCAAGGTGAGGATCAAAACCTTCTTGAGACATGTCCTTTACATATTGTGGGTCGTAAGGTTTCATATAGTGTCTCTTGGTTGTATCTTCAAGGGATGTCATGTCAGCACCACATAATACATAGTCTTCTCTTGGTGAAATTAAGCACCCTCTTACCTCAGTACCCCAAGGCTTATCAATACTAGGTAGGTTACACAAAGGCTTTCTGTGTTTGAACCTTAAGGTATTAGTTAGTCCCTCAATACCAGCCTCAACGTATCCATTAACCTCACAGTCTATAAACCCTTTAAATATACCAAGCCTATGCTGGATAACAGTAAGACCATCAAGCACTTTGACATGAGGGTTAGAAGTAATAAGGATTTTAACTGACTCAGTAAGCTCACCATTCTTACGTACCTGTGGTATCTTCTTATCGTTACCATCTTTATCTTTGTCATACTTATAAGTGCAGGGCTTCCATCCAAGTGAGAACAACCATGACTTTACCTGATCACTAGACTTAGGGTTAGGTTCCTCAACACCTTTAACTATTTCTATCTCACCTGAGTAATCTTCAGGTAAGATATTGTCTGCTATCAACATCATCCACTCTAAGCCCTGCTTAGATACTGTACCGTCTTTCTTCTGCATAACTTTAGGTTTAGATTTCTTTCTAAACAAAGTACGTATTGGCATCACTGTTTTTAATTCGTCAATCTTTTTCTTTTGTTGTAGCTCAAGAGTATCTACACAACTTTGTGCTAACTCTTTATCTATCTTCCATCCAAAGTATTCAGCAGTAAAGGCACACTTCATTTTAAACGACAGGTAATTAAGATACCTATCTAATGTTTCCTTACACTTATACACTAACATAAATCTTTGTATAAGATTTCTCCAGAGACTCCAGTTAATCTTAACATCTTCTTCACAACGATATGTGTATACATCTATACTTTGATTAGACCAGTCAGTTACAACAGGCTTGGGTATACCAAACTCCTCACCGAATGAGTCAAGTCCATGCTTAGGTCTATCAGTATTAATAACCCATGACATAGCAAGAGTGTCATATAGTTTTGATTTAATTTTAATACCCAACAGTTTATTTAATAAAGGTATATCATATCGTGTTATGTTATGACCTACTAAGACTTTTTCTTTTAGTAGTAGTTCTCTCATGTCTTTGTAGTCGGTAAGAGTTTTTACACTCTTACCATCAGTAGTATAAGACAGGCAGTGTATCTTTGTTGCCTGTTTAAATAACCCGTCTGCTTCTACATCAAACAGTATCATGCTGCTTTGTACTCCTCTGTAAGTATATCCTCCCTAAGTATAGTAGTAACTGGGTCATAGTAAACAGAACCAGCATTACCCAACTTAGCAAAAGGTCTATTCTTATCTACAATAAAGTTGGTTGTGTTCTGCTCAACCTCATCTTCACTTTCTGCATTACGTTCTATCTTTATACATATGATAGCCTCTTCTTCAAGAGATGCAGCATACTTAGTACGTCCATCATCATTAACCTGTGATATAAATATCACACCTATATTTAATTCTTTAGCAAGTTGTGCCATTCGTGAACCAAGTGTTGTCAACGTGCTGGTAGCACCATCAACACCTGAGTTAGATAGGTAGGCTAGACGTTGTACATGGTCAACAAATACATAGTCAGCACCGTAAGCTGATACTGCTAACCGAGTGTAGTCTAGTAGTTTAAGAGGATCATCATGGCTCATCATCTCAAAGATGATTGTTCTATTGTTTGTAGCATCTGCTATTTCTTTTGCTGCCTCTTCCACTTGATCAAGACTAACATTATTATTGTCAGCATCTTCCTTTGTCCTTACATTGCAACCAAGATGATAGGTTGCCATAGCCCGTAGTGTGGTGGACTTCATCTCTTCCATATGTAGCAAAGCTATCTTGATATTAGGATCTCTAAGTAACCCTGTCTCAAAATATCGTATCACTTCTGTCTTACCTGTACCACGAGGTGCCTTAAGGAAAGTAAGGCCACCCCTAACCATGCCACGTATCTTGTCATCCAAACCTGAATGTCCTGTAGACACATACTCATAGGGGCTTTCATTACGTAGTGCATGAGAGAAGTCATCAGCAGAACAAAAGAAATTCTCAGGTGAGTATCGTTGGGGTGACTTAGCAGCCCACATTAAAGCACTGCTCTTACCCATCTCAAGAAACTCATTAGCATCTTTGAACTCTGTCATAGGTACAAAGTAAAACTTCTCTGGGAAAGCTTGATACAATTTGTTAGCTGCCCTACGGCCCGGATCATCAAGCTCACCAGCATACACAACCTCTCTGAAAGAGGATAGGTACTTCATGTTGTTCTTAATAAACTTCTCCCCGATAGAAGAAGAAGGTAGAGACTTAACAGGAAAAGTCTTACCTAGTATCTGATACAAACTAGCAGCATCAAACTCACCCTCAGTAATGTATATCCGCTTACCTGTACCAGCATTAAACTCAGGTCCAAACAAATGATTCATACCTACACCACGATCTTTGATCCATGATTTAGATTTGTCATTACACATACGATACTTAGTAGTATGTGGGTACTTGTAAGCATACCTAACATCCTCACCGTTTGGACCTGTCTGTATTTGAATACCATACAGCTTACAAACATCAGGATCTATACTTCTAATACCAGTGTACTTAACACCTACAACAGGTATAGATTGTGGCTGTCTATTATCTTTCAAGGGGTACTCCTCTTTTGCCCAGACAAAAGTGACAGGCATGTTTTTACTAGGGTATGATATATGACATGAGTGACAATAGCCATAGCCATCATCGTTCCAATTGAATGCATCTGATGATGCACAGTCTTCAAAGGGACACGCTTGATGTGGGTTGTCTGCCATCTGATTCTATACCTTTCATTACTAGATGTACAAAACCTACGTTGAATATAGCAGCGAATGTCTCAGGGTCACACTCTACCTGTAATGTAGCACTACCATCCTCATGCTCCTCCACTGTGATTACTTTGATTGGTTTGTTGACATCTTTACTCATCTCTTATCTCCTTATTATATTTACGAAACCTTTTATTGTAAGCCTTTTTTATCTTCTTTAACTGTCCAGCTTTCCATATGTAAAACTTACGTGCTTTTGTAAGCCCATCGTACTCGTCACCACCCTTCATTTGTATACGTTTATTCATTCATCATCTCTTACTACTGGGGTGTTAGTAATGGCAAGTATTACCCCTTAACTAATACAGTGATACCGTTTACTCATCTCTCAGTGCTACCCATGACACAGGGAATAGGTCTTCCATCTTTAAGCTGATAGCCCATGCTACCTCTTGTGTCTCTGCCTGTGTGTCAGACATACACCTTAGCTTACACATATCTGCAAAGGCGTCAAGGCTACCTGACCAGTACCACTCAGTCATGGTAGACTGAGGTAGTACCATACGTGCTTGCTCTGGGCATACCCCAGCATTTAATAACTCTTGATAAGTGACTAAAGCTTGACCATGTGTCTCCTCTAAAACATCTTCTATCTCAACAACACCAGCACTACCCTGCTTCTTATCGTCAGCACGACCACGCCACTCATCAGGTACATAAAACTCTGGGTCATCATCTACATACCTACGACTAATCTCATTCCAACGTAAGAACTTATGCTTGACTAGCTGTCTAGCTACAAAGACAGGAGCCTTAACGTGGAACGAAGCAAAGCAATGACCAAATGGACTATAATGGCCATGATTGGCTAGGTATTGGATGAGCTTGGCATCTGCTGCCTTTAGTACATTGGGACCACCTACCCTACCATCAAAGGTAGAACTCTTACCAAAGCTTACCCTTGCTGCATTGACTACTGACAGGTCAGTACCCATGTGATCTTTTAATGTTACATCAATAATCAAAGGTTAGCTCCCATGTCTCTACCCAATGGTTCATAGCATACTTAGATTGCATGTATGTAGCTCGTTGATCTGCTTTTTCTTTAGTACTATACACACCACCAATACCCATATCATTAACTAAAACATATACATAATTCATAGCCCTGTTCCTTTCCAAAGCTTAACCTCAGCAGTAAGGGTATTAATTTCTTCAGACCTTTTTATGTATTGTATATCAAGTGCTTTGTATTGTGCCTCCCAATAGTCTGCCTCCCTTTGTAGCATATCAGCTTGATCACGCAATAGTTCATTCTCTTTCTGTACTTTCTTTAATTTAGTCACAGCAGTACCTACCTCTTTTAATATATCAGTTCTACTTATCATGTGTTGCTCCTTGTTTTCTTCTATCAAGTGCTGACTTAGCAGCAGCATAGGTATGTTTTTGATAGGGGTTTAATGATTGTATATTCTTGTGTCCTGTTACTGACATGATAGCTAAGTGATCTACCCCTGCATCAATCATCTCTACTATCCCACTCTTTCTAAGGTTGCCTATCTTAAGCTCACTAGGTAAGCAACAGGCTTTCTTAACTTCATTTGCTACACTAGATACCTGTTCCCTTTTCAAGGGGATGTAGGCATTATCAGAGGGGCGATGAAAGGGTACTACATATTCTTGAAAGTCCCAGTCTTTCTTCTGTTGTTGTAGCATAGTTACAATCTCATCTGTCATAGGTAGCTCAACTGTTGCACCACGTTTAGTTTGTTTAATTGTTACCCTTTTATTATCTAAGTTTACTGAAGACCATTTAAGTAACCTAATATCATTAGGTCTTTGCGCCCATTCATAGCACATAAATGCTATAAGACCTATGTTCCTCCACTTAAAATCAGTGAAGCATGTATCAAGGAATGATATTACTTGGGCTGGTTGCCATACGATAGAGGTAGTTTCCCAATGTTGTTTCTTAATACGAGACAAAGGGTTATGTTGTATCATGTCTAAGGATATACAGAAGTTTATAATTACAGACAGTAACCTGCTGCATTGATTAGCTTTAGAAACACTAACACCATTCGACCATACCTCATAGGCTTCTTTGCATTGCATAGCAGTAAGGTTCTTAATTCTTATACGACCCATAGTAGTGTTACTAACCTGAGTATTAAGTACTCCTGATAATGTATTTATATAACTCTTCTGAGAAGAAAAAGATAAGTCTTTAAAGTGTTTAGTATTTATATAGTATTTATATATCTGTGCTAAGTTAGACATTGGACCTATGTTACCTGCTACTAAGGCACCATTTCTAAATGCAACAACCTTTTGTACTAATCTAGGTATCTCATACCGTGCTGCTCGTCCATCATAGAAAGTCTTTCGTACTACTATCCCAGCATCAATAGCATCTTGTGGAGGTTTAAACTTCCAAGCAGTACCAGACTTTAGTTTAAGTTTCTCTGTGTATTTATACATGTAACCTCCATATCTAAGGGAGTCCTGTACATATTATACAGAACCCCGATTGTTTATAGCTCGTTGTCAAACACCTGACAACTAAGAACTTGATGCGTTAATTCTACATCACATAAGTTTTTAGTAGCTTCGTATACAGTTATAGTATCCCCTGTAAAAGATACTTTGTTACCAAAGTCTACAGCCTGTGATAACAAATCAGTATAGGTAGAAGCTATCTCTTCCCCGTTACAGGTTACTTTTGTACAGTACATTCATACTTTACCTCCATCAATAACTATAAGTTGTGGTCCGGTACTTTTGTTTGAATTAAGGATGACATTCCTTACTTCAACGTACCTCTCAGGCTTATGTTTCCTCATATGTATTACAGGTCTTTCTTCTGACACTGCAAACTGATCCAAAGGAAAGTAATCAAGTAATAGATTACAAATCCTATCTGCACTATTGAAAGAAGAACATCTCATAATAAGACACTCCTCTATCTCATCTACATCTAACTCAACAACATTATATTTCATCCGGCAAAGTGTGCCAATGGTCGAGAGGTGTGTGCTTTATGTATATAAAGACTACGTCTACCCATATGATACCCTTTCATATCACCTTCAGTTACATTAAGCCAGCCACGGCTCTTACAAGAACGCTTACGATACAGTCCTTTCTTACCTAAGATATTAAATCTAAATCCTTTTGTACCATCATTCAATGGCTTGGTTGCTAGTACATAGAACATTTCTATTTCCTTTCTTTAATTAGATTCACAATGTATGTTGCATAACTCAGGGAAAGAATTTCTTAACACACCTTCACTCCTAGAGATACTTCTAGCATCTTCTATAGTAATATCAAACATTTCTTGTAAAGACCATTCGGCTTCTCTTAATGTTTTGAATGCAGCAGTGATAGCATTACGTTGGTCATCACTTAAACCCTTTGCAAGCTCATCTTTTTTAGCTTGCTTTTCAAGATACTCTTCACGGTAATCTTTTTGTTTAGCAGTAGTCATAGTGTTTCCTCTCAAGGATTGTATTCATGGAGGCTCCATGATTAGAACCTCCATTGTTTAGTTATGCTGCAAGCAGCATTTGAAAACGATTGTCACTAACCCACTTGGTTACTTCCTGCTCTCTACCCCACATACTAATTGCTGCATTATCATTGGCTGACTTACGTAGGCTGAACCCATTACGTTCATCAGCATAGGTAGCATAGTTAGTGAAGGCAGAATACAATGCCCACTTATTGTGTCCTCTTACACCAGCCTCTACATTATATAACTCAAACATCTTATTTGATTTACGTTCTGACCCAATGATATCCTCTAGCAAAGTCTTAACATCAACAGACCTAGTAGAAGTCTTGGCCCATACCTGAAGCTTTGCTGCTCTGTCATAGAAGTCAGACCTAGCACGTTTCAGTTCGTTGATGAAGCTATCCAAAGAAAAGTTAGAAGAGTTCTTCCTACGGATCTTATCGTGATCACCGGTAATCATACCATTAGTGCAGAAG
>Ga0307488_10003918_pt1 | contig 12393 bp, 12 predicted proteins | sample SB02metaG_FD_202248 | JGI IMG/M metagenome (GOLD analysis project Ga0307488, IMG submission 202248) | Sea-ice brine microbial communities from Beaufort Sea near Barrow, Alaska, United States - SB 0.2 | ecosystem: Environmental > Aquatic > Marine > Coastal | place: USA: Alaska | collected...
AGCGTAGACTCATCCTCCTAACGGCGGAAAGTGTAGACACAGAAGGGGAATAAAATGACAACAAAAGAATATGAAAAATATTATGTACCTGACCAAAGCCACTGGCCTATTGTTGGTGCGGTCGCACTATTTTTAATCGCCATTGGCGCAGGTAATTATGTTTCTGATTTATCTAATAATGTAAGTGGTTACGGTGGACTAATTTTATTAGCCGGTATCGCTTTAATTATTTTTATGATGTTTGGTTGGTTTAGTAATGTTATTACTGAATCGATGTCAGGAAAGTATAGCAAGCAATTAGATAACTCATTTCGACAAGGAATGATGTGGTTTATCTTTTCAGAAGTGATGTTTTTTGCTGCTTTTTTTGGTGCTTTGCTTTACGCACGAACATTTTCAGTACCATGGTTAGACGGTGCCGGTAATAACTTCATGACAGGCGAAGTTTTATGGCCAGACTTTACCGCTACTTGGCCGTTAATAAAAACACCTGATGGCACAGAAACTACCGCAATGGGTTGGTATGGTTTACCATTAATTAATACAATATTATTAGTGACATCATCTGTTACTGCTCATTTTGCCCATGTCGCATTAGAAAAAAATAAACGCCCACAATTAAAGGCATGGTTAGGAGTTACTATCCTGTTAGGTTGTGCGTTCTTATTTTTTCAAGTACTAGAATATTCTCATGGTTATTCACAAGAGATGCAGTTGTATCTAACGAGTGGTATATACGGTAATACTTTTTATCTGTTGACTGGCTTTCATGGTATGCATGTGACTTTAGGTACCGTGATGCTTATAGTGATGTTCTTTAGAATATTAAAAGGCCATTTTACACCAGAGAAGCACTTTGCTTTTCAATCAGCAAGCTGGTATTGGCACTTTGTTGACGTTGTATGGGTCATGCTATTTGTCTTTGTTTATATTATATAGCGATTGATACTACGCCTATTGTTAACAATAGGCGTAAATTTAACTGTTAACGTGTTGATATAATTATTATGTTAATAAGGTCGGGGGTTTGGCGTTATAACGCCCGTCAATAAACCAACAAGTAGTAATAAAACGATTGCGACAGAGATGTAGAGTCGGCGACCAATATATTTAGTCATTGACGGTTTATCTGGATCGTTTTTATTCATTAATAATAACGCTTTAAATAAGTTGTAAACCATAAAAGCCAATAAGCCAACGATAACTATTTTAAATACCATCTAAAACCCTTCCTAAGTAGGATTGTTGTAATAAGGAAGTAAAATTCAAGTGCAAAGCCTTAAATTTTCAACCACAGAACGAATTAAAATTACTTTATCAAATATTCGCCTGCCATGGTTAATTTTTACCTTAGTTATTTTTGCTGGATTGATAAAATTAGGTGTATGGCAGGGTTCACGGGCTTTAGAAAAAGAGCAACGCCTTGACCGTATAGTTAGTTTACAACAACAAAACTCACTCTCTTTACCCAAAGTGTTGGCGCTACAAAAGTTATATACCGAAGTTAACTACACCAATGACTTTCCAGTTAAAATTGATGGCCAATTTCTTCCTAACACTGTTTTTTTACTCGATAATCAAGTCAATAAAAATTCATTAGGTTACCGCGTTTACCAAGTGGCACAATCGGGTGAACATGCAGTTTTGGTTAACTTAGGCTGGATCCAGGGTTCAATTAACCGACAAGAATTACCGATAGTACCGCCATTAGTTGGGCAGTTTAAATTTGAGGGGCATATTCGGTTTATAGAAAAAGGAATTATGCTTACTGAACAGAATTTTACAAAAAACAAATGGCCTTTACGGGTACAACAAATAGAGTTGGAAAAATTTTCCACATTAATTGGTCTTAAGCTATTGCCCTTTGTTGTCTATTTAGATAAAAATGAAGCATTAGGTTTTGAAAAAAATTGGACACCCATTGTTATGCCTCCTGAGAAGCATCGAGCCTATGCGTTTCAATGGTTTAGTTTAGCTGTTGCTTGGTTATCATTAATGATCTGGGCAAGTTACCGATCTGGTCGAGATAGTGATGTTAATAATAAAGAAAAATGATAAAAAGGTTGGAACGTATGAGTAGTAATGATACCTCAGAAAATGATGCAGCTAATAAGTCAAACCAAGTAGCTCCTAAAAGTAAGGCAAAGTCACGTCGTAGCTTTATTTTGATGTTAGTTGCTTTTGCACTGCCTGTTATTTTGGCAAAACTTGCTTTAGAAAATGATTGGTTAGCTTATGGTGTTACCAACCAAGGTCAACTGATTGAGGGGGAGTTAACGCTGGAAAAGTTGGGATTAAATACCTCTGACTTTGATGAGCAATGGTTAATTCTCTACGCGATGCCAGAAAACTGTGATGGTCATTGTGAACAAACACTTGAGAGTGTCCACAATAGTTATGTTGCCTTAGGATCTGCGATGCCTAGGGTCACTCCTATTGCCCTTAGCCAGGGTTTATCATCACAACAGCTAAAACGGGTAAAGGATAGTGAATGGCAATTGGTACCTATGCCAAGTTTAGCCAAAAATATGATAGATAATGCACAAATATTAGTAGCAGACCCACAAGGTAATGTTTTTTTAACTCACTCGATTCCTGAAGAAAAATCTAAGTTATCGGCTTTTGGTAAACAAATATTGGCCGATATGAAAAAATTATTAAAATATTCAAGGATTGGCTAAATGTATAATAAAAATAAATTAGCTATTAGACAACTTGTTTTAATCAGCATTTTACTAGCCATCGTTGTTGTTAGTTTAGGTGCTTATGCACGCCTTACGCATGCGGGCTTAGGTTGCCCTGATTGGCCAGGTTGCTATGGGATGATAGATGTACCAGTAAGTGCTGAGCAATTAGATAAAGCGAAACAGGCCTTTCCTGATCAAGTTGTTGACCCAGAGAAAGCATGGAATGAAATGATTCATCGCTATTTTGCTGGCTCTTTGGGTCTATTAATTCTGGCCATTGCATTTTTGTCATTTAGGAATCGTAGGCAAGGTACACCGCTTCGCCTACCACTATTAATTTTAGTCATTGTTATCTTTCAAGCCGCTTTAGGTATGTGGACAGTGACAATGAAACTGATGCCGATTGTCGTTATGGGGCATTTGTTAGGGGGGTTTACCACCCTATGCTTGCTCTTTTTACTCTACCTTAGGCTTAATCCATATCGGCTGGCCACTGGCGACTTTTCAGTAAAAAAATATGGGCGTTATGGTTTGATAGGGATAGTGATTTTAACGGCTCAAATAGCCTTGGGCGGTTGGACATCTTCGAACTATGCGGCATTAACCTGTACTGAGTTGCCTATTTGCCAATCCGGCTGGGCTGAGCGCTTAACCTTTGAAGACTCTTTTGATTTAATCCCGCCAGAAAAAGAGACCTATGAATTTGGCCATTTAGATCACAACGAACGGTTAACTATTCATGTAGTACATCGTATCGGTGCCATTGTGACCTTTTTATACTTAGCCTGGTTAGCGCTAATGGTCTTTATAAAATCCCAAACAGTATTTTTTAAAAAATTATCAGCGCTTTTAGCTATTTTGTTGGTAACGCAAATCAGTTTGGGTATAAGTAATATTTGGTTTTCATTACCACTGGGGGTTGCCGTTGGACATAACGTAGTCGCGGCTTTTTTGATGCTCTCACTGATTATGCTAACTTACAGCCTTCGTCGAAAAATTTAAGATTTTAAGGAATTTATATGAGCGACTCTTCAGCATTATCAATGAATGCAAAAGATGAAACAAAAATTACACTGATGAGTAAATGTAGCGCTTATTATGAGATCACTAAACCACGTGTTGTTGCTTTATTAGTATTAACAGCCGTTGTTGGTATGAGTTTATCAGTGCCTGGTGCGCTGCCATGGCAACTATTTTTACCCGCAATGTTAGGTATTGGTTTATTGTCATCAGCGGCAGCAGCAATTAACCATATTGTTGATGAGAAGATCGACGCTGTTATGGGTCGTACGCATAACAGACCTTTGCCTGGTGGGAAAATAACGACTAACAATGCCATTGTTTTTGCTGCAACTATTGCCATTATTGGTTTTGTTATGCTTTATGGTTTAGTCAACCCATTAACCGCATGGCTCACTTTTGCCGGGTTAGTAGGTTATAGCTTTGTTTATACGTTGTATTTAAAAAGGGCGACCCCACAAAATATTACTATCGGTGGTTTAGCTGGTGCTATTCCACCTTTGTTGGGTTGGACAGCAATGACAAATGAAATTCACCCTCATGCGTTATTATTAGTTCTATTGGTTTTTACTTGGACACCGCCTCATTTTTGGGCGCTAGCTATTCATCGCAAGAATGAATATGCCAAGGTGAATATACCCATGCTACCAGTGACCCACGGTGTTAATTTTACTAAAACTCAAATACTGTTATACACAGTACTGTTATTTGTTGTTGGCCTTTTACCCTATTTGGTTGGTATGAGCAGTTGGATATATTTAATTGGTGCAGTGGTGCTCAATTTGGTCTTTTTCATGTACGCGTGGAAGCTGAAATTTGATGCCGATGAAAATACCGCGATGGATACCTTTAAATTCTCTATTGTTCACCTGATGGTTTTATTTATTGTGTTGTTACTTGACCATTACATTTTACCGTTAAGTTAAGGATGAGAAAAAATAGTGAATAAATTACTTTATATTATTGTTGGCTTGGTGGCACTTGCTGCCGGCCTTTTAGGTTTTTATAAATCGTTTTATTTAGTGCAACCTGAACATGCTCTTTATTATCAGCAACCCAGAGTAATAAAACCTTTTCAATTGACTGATCACCAAGGTAATTTGTTTACTAATACCCAGGTAGAAGGTCAGTGGTCTTGGGTTTTTTTGGGTTACACCTCTTGTCCGGATGTTTGTCCAACGACCTTGCAAGAACTTAACTTTATTTATGATGACTTAACAGCGATTGCTGAGAACCAAGTATTATTGGTATCGGCAGATCCTCAACGTGATAGTCAAAAAAAGTTAGCGCAATATATTGCTTATTTTAATAAAGAATTTAAAGCACTTAGAGGTAATCATGGTTTGCTATTTCCATTCGCTCGTAATATGGGCTTAATGTATGCTATTACTGATAACACCAATACAAGTGATACTAGAGAGTATCTAGTCGATCATAGCGCTTCTATTGTACTTATTAACCCTGATGGGCAGATTGCCGCGATATTTAAACCAGAGCAAGAAATTGGCGAAGTACCTAGTATGGATGGTGAAAAACTTATTAGCGATTTTGAAAAAATAGTACGACTGTATAACTAAATAGTGAGTTGTCTAACAACCGATGTCACTAGATTTTAGCGATAAAATAAGGAGATTAGCTCTGCTTATTTTATCCATTAGTCTCAAGGCCTTTATTAATTTTTCTTAAATAATGCCTCCTATTATTGCGTCATGGCGTTATTGATCACAGTGGATACCACTCGCCACTTTCTTCCAAAATAAACCAAGGTTTTGAATACCAATAATAACGTCCTGGTTGGCTAATACTTGGTGCGGTACAGTTACATCTGACTCGGCCGGTGGGAATATCAGCGCTAAAATTAATGGTGAAGCTGTTATTTTTTTGCCAGTTAATCGCTTGACGACCTAAACCTGAAACATAACACGTCAGTTGTGACCTATTAAAATCATCCTCATCAACATTAAAACGAATGGCCGTTTTGCTTTTATGCTTAAAAATGGTGTTAGCATTTTGACCAATTAAACCAACATCTAAAGGCAGGGAGTTAAGTTTATCGCGAAGACCTGATATTGTATCGTAGGGTTGTGATGCGGGAAATCGAGGGACAATTGATAAATCCGTTGCTAAACCAATGGCTCCAGATTGTTGGGTAAAGGCGATAAAGTCATGTGCTTTCATCCATTGCTGATTTAATAGCGAGTATTCACCGTAAGGGTAAGCAAAATAACGCCAACTGTGTCCTGTTTTTTGTTCAATGAGTTTTTCTGAGTCTAGAAGTAATTGACCATAGTGCTTCAACCATTGATCTTGACTCAGGTCATCTGGCACTCTTGCCATAGAGTCATGGGCATAGCCATGGTTGGCAATAATGACACCTTCATCGGCTAAAGCCTTCAATTGCTGCCATGAAAGGTACTTTTTAGTCCCACGGTTGATAATGCTGGGGTTAACAAAAATAGTATAAGGGTAGCCAAATTTATTGAGTAACGGTTTAGCAAACGTGACGTTATCTTGATAAGCATCATCAAAGGTTATGGCAACAGTCCTATCCTTTAAGGGTTGCTGTTTTTTAATAGCATTGATTAATGCAGATAATGGCACAACGGTAAAGTTCTTATCTTTTAGGTATTGTAAATGTACTTCAAATTGTGAGGGTGAAATACTGGTACTCTGAGGTGTAGTAGCGCTAACATGGTGGTATTGAAGAATAACAGCGGCTAAACTATTAAAGCTTAACGCATATAATAGCGGAATTAATATTGTGTTTCGCATTTTGTCAGCCTTACAGCAGTATCAGCAAATTTTAAGGGATTAAAATAACGTTTTTGTAGTACTAAACATAGGATAATTTACGCTAGTTTAGCGATTAACCCATATCATAGGAAATTCATTGTTGACTCTTAAAAATTCGGCACAGCATAAAAAGTTATTTTTATTGGCGTTGCCGATGATTTTTTCAAATATTACTGTGCCGTTACTAGGGCTAGTGGATACTGCTGTTATTGGTCATCTAGACCATGCCTATTATTTAGGGGGTGCAACAGTTGGCGCTATGGTGATTACTTTTATTACTTGGCTTTGTGGTTTTTTGCGAATGTCTACTACTGGATTGGCGGCTCAAGCATTCGGTGCACAAGATAGTCGACTGGGTATTATTATTTTATTTCGAGGGCTTTTGGTTGCCTTACTCGTTGGACTGACTTTAATCGTATGCCAAATTTTTTATTTAGATGGTGCGCTCTTTTTGGCTGGTGGCTCTGAGCAAGTTCAGTTTTATGCCCGTCAGTACAGTGATATTCGTATTTGGGGTTTACCAGCAGCACTCGCTAATTTGGTAATATTAGGGTGGCTATTAGGTAATCATCAAACGAAAACAGTCATGTGGTTACTTGTATTTACTAACCTAGTGAATTTAGCGTTAGATTTGTTTTTTGTGCTAGTGTTAGATTGGCAGGTTAAAGGTATAGCAATTGCGACATTAATTGCTGAATATTCAGGCTTAATGCTTGGTTTTGTCATTGTAGGGGTTAACTTTAACAAGGCTATAAAACGGGCCTTTAGTGCGCAGAGACAACTGGTTAAAGCGGTGTTTGAACAAGATCAATTATTGGCCTATTTCCAGTTAAATCGAGATATCCTCATTAGAACTTTATGTTTAGAGCTCTGCTTTGTTTTTATTACCTTTCAAGGGGCACGATTAGGTGATAATGCCGTCGCAGCTAATGCGATTTTAATGAATTTTGTGCTACTTATTTCTTTTGGTTTAGATGGCATAGCTAATGCTGTTGAAGCCATGGTTGGTAAGGCTAAAGGCGCGAAAGATTATCTTGCCTTAAATACCATTGTCGGTATTTCCTTATTTTGGACGGCAATATTCGCCTTGGGTTATTCCTTGCTATTTGTCTTTGCTGGCGAGATTTTTGTCACTTGGATAACGGATATTGACCAGGTAATAGCCTTTACTAATCAATACCTTTTTTGGGTGATGATTTTACCCTTACTGGGTTGTTGGTGTTATTTATTTGATGGTATCTACATTGGTTTAATGCGAGCTAAAGCCATGCGAAATAGCATGGTTATTGCGACCTTTGCTGGATTTTTCCCAATGTGGTTTATTTTGAAAGATTATGGCAACCATGCCTTGTGGGCGGCTTTGTCTATATTTCTTCTCGCACGAGGTCTTACCCTTGCTTGGCATTATCATTATCGGGTTAAACTTAACTTTTAACGTCATATTATTGGGCAGCTTCGCTTAGTTTAATGAAGCTGCTGTCTAACGGATGAGAAATTATTAGAAGTTATTCGTTAGCGCGGCTATTAAACCAATAGCACCACCAAAAACTCCGCCCCAAACAACTAACCAGCCTAGATGTTTTCTAATCATCGTTTGAATGATATCTTTTACTAACATCGGTGTTAATTCATTTAACCGTTGTTCAATAATATTACTGACCTTATCTTGCATACCATCGAGAACATCAGACTGTTCAAGTTTATCACGTAACATGGCATTAAACTCTGTGCTTTGCGTGATTTCGGTGACAGTGACCTTCATTCTTTTGATAAATGGTTCTTTTAATGGAGTTAAAGCCTCAGTCCCACCTACCATGGCTAACATACCACCAAAAGAAGAGTTTTCGATAACATCAACTAGGCTATCAAATGCTGGACTAAGGTCTACTTTAGCAATAACCGGCGCTAGATCTAAAGTACTTGCCTTACCTGAGCTGTCAGATAAGAAGCGGTCAATATTTTCTTTAGTAAAAAACTGTTCCATCATTAAGCTGCGAATGCCTGTTTTAAACTCTTCAAAACGAGCTGGAATAACGCCAGAGCCATATAACCCAGGTACCTTTTCAAATAACATATGGACAGCCAACCAGTTGGTAATAGCGCCAGAAAGGGCGAATAAACCTATAGTAAAGACTAAATGTTGATCCAAAAAATAGCCTGCTAAAGTGCAAACTAAAGCAATAAAGTTAGTGATGATACTTTTATTCACGATAAATCTCATATTCATTGAAGTTGTTTTGTTATGCATGATAGCAAGAATACTGACTGTAAGACCCGTTATTAGTAATAATAACGGTAAGATTTAATGTTAATGACGACTTTTGTCTGAAATATAAAGACATTTGTTGTAGTTAAATACTAATGAGGTCTGAAATAGAGATTAAAAAGTAGAGCTAGTTACTGATTAGATAGTGTTAATGACGTTGATTGAGGGATTATATTAGTAGCCATTAATAAAGATACAGTGAACGAGTGATGTTTATCTCAGTGCAGATAAGTAAGAATTTAGTATGTATTTCCTTAAACCAGCTTAACAAATTATTGATTTGAGATGTTTTCCTTATAACAAATAGCAACAATATCAAGGACTCTCTCACCTTCTGGCGTTTGTACAACAACCTCATCATCGACTTGTTTACCTAATAAGGCTCTTGCCATAGGCGAGTCTATGCTAATGTGACCTTGTTTTACGTCCCATTCGTCAGGACCAACGAGTCGATAAATTTTTGTTTCATCTTCTTCATTAATTAATGTTACCCAAGCGCCAAAATACACTTTTCCTTCTTGTTGTTTGTTAGGGTAAACAATGTTGAGTTCATCAAGACGTTTCATTAAAAACCTTACTCGGCGATCTATTTCACGTAACCGCTTCTTACCATAGATATATTCGGCATTTTCACTACGATCACCCTGTGCTGCGGCTTCGGAGACCGAGCGGGTAATTTTTGGCCGTTCATCTTTCCAAAGAAACTTAAGTTCTTGATCGAGACGTTCCCAGCCTGTTCGAGTGATGTAGTTAGATTTTTTCATTAATGGCTTTTAGTTCAATTAAAAATGCTAAAGGCATTGTAAGTGCATTTGAATCTAGATGAAAGATCAACGCACGCTACTGACAGATATCGAAGCTAGTAGTCATATTAATAACACCACGATAATTAATAGTTGCGCTATTATCATTTATTTAGTGTTGGCTCTTCAGGGCTACATTTCATCAAAATTACTGGTAGAATGCAGTTAATTTAAAGATGACTCACTGCGGATTTTCAATTCAATGATTTCAATCGCTGAACAAATAGCTCAAGAACTTAATGTAAAAACATCACAAATAATATCAGCGATCACTTTATTAGATGACGGTGCTACTGTGCCATTCATTGCCCGCTATCGAAAAGAAGTCACTAATGGTTTAGATGATAATCATTTACGTCATCTTGATCAGCGACTGACTTATTTGCGAGAGTTAGCAGACCGGCGTAAACTGATTTTAACCAATATTGAACAACAAGGTAAATTGTCAGTTTCGTTAAAAAAAGAGATAGAACAAGCGGATAACAAAACACGCTTAGAAGATTTATACCTGCCATATCGCCCTAAACGAAGAACTAAAGGGCAAATTGCGATTGAATCAGGTCTTGAGCCCTTAGCTAATAAGCTCTATCAAGATTGGTTGTTAGTACCGACAGATGAAGCTCAACAGTTTATCAATGCAGCCGCTGGTTTTGTTGATGAGAAATTAGTCCTTGACGGGGTACTTGCCATTCTAATTGAACGTTTTGCCGAAGACGCTAATTTATTACAAAAACTGCGTAAGCATCTGTTAAAACAAGCACATCTGACTAGTAAAGTCGTTAAAGGAAAAAATCAAGAAGGCGCTAAGTTTAAAGATTATTTTGTCCATGGTGAGAAATTAAGGGCAGTCCCTTCTCACCGAATGTTAGCTATGTTACGTGGTCGAAATGAAGGTTTTTTGAAGTTACACATTGATGTTGATCCCGGACAAGAAGCGAATAGTTATTCAAGTGCTGAGCAGCTCATTAGTGAACATTACAATTTACGTCTTAATGCGCAAGCGGGTGCAGCCTTTTTAACCAAAGTAGTTCGAAGCGCCTGGAAAACCAAACTGTCTCAAGCGTTAGAGACTGATTTATTAGGTAAGCTTAGAGAACAAGCTGAAGTCGAAGCGATTAAGGTATTTGCGAGCAACTTAAGTGATTTATTAATGGCAGCGCCAGCGGGGCCTAAAACCACTTTAGGTTTAGATCCAGGTATGCGTACTGGCTGTAAAATTGCGATTGTTGATGGTACGGGTAAGCTATTACAAACCGCTACTATTTTTCCTCATGCCCCCCAAAATCATTGGGATAAGTCTGTTCGCACTCTAGTCAATTTGTGTCAACAACATAAAGTCGAATTAGTCGCGATAGGTAATGGAACGGGATCAAGAGAAAGCGATAAACTTATTGGTGAGGTAATCATCGCCCTGTCAAAGAAGCTTACTGAGCAATCACCAGATAAGAAATTGATTAAATTAACTAAAATTATTGTTAGTGAAGCTGGCGCTTCAGTTTATTCAGCGTCAGAATTTGCCGCTAATGAGTTTCCTGATTTAGACGTCTCGATCAGAGGAGCAGTATCAATTGCTCGTCGCCTTCAAGACCCGTTAGCAGAATTGGTCAAAATTGATCCTAAAGCTATTGGTGTTGGCCAATATCAGCATGATGTCAGTCAAAGTCAGTTAATTCAATCCCTAGATAATGTTATTGAAGATTGTGTAAATGCTGTCGGTGTTGATTTAAACAGTGCATCAGTTGCGCTGCTTACCCGCGTTTCAGGCTTAAATAAAACCATGGCGCAAAACATGGTCAATTATCGTGACCAATATGGACGATTTAATGATCGTAAAGAATTAAAAAAAGTCGCACGTTTAGGCCCGAAAGCCTTTGAACAATCGGCCGGTTTTTTAAGGATCACTGACGGTGACAACCCTTTAGATAGGTCGGGAGTCCATCCTGAAACTTATGCTGTTGTTGAAGCTATCATTGCTAAGCTCAATATTGATATGGAGTCAGTACTTGGCAATAGTGAACAGCTAAATAAAATTGATAGCAGTGAGATTGCTATGGGATTGCTCAACAGTGGTTTTGGTGAACTCACAGTAAAAGACATTGTCAATGAGTTAGAAAAACCAAGTCGCGACCCACGCCCTGAATTTAAAACCGCGGTATTTAAAGAGGGTGTCAACACGGTTGCTGATTTAACCCTAGGTATGATCTTAGAAGGGGTTATTTCTAATGTCGCTAACTTTGGTGCTTTTGTTGATATTGGTGTTCATCAAGATGGCTTAGTGCATATTTCGTCACTCACTGATAAATTTGTCAGTGATCCAAGAGAAATTGTCAAAGCAGGTGATGTTGTTAAAGTGAAAGTTGTCGAAATTGATACAGCTCGCAAGCGTATTAGCTTAACCATGCGTTTAGATGACGTTAGCCCGGCTAGAAAAAACGTTAGTGGTAGTGATAAAAATAATAAGTTTGAAAAGTTGGCAAAGGATGCCAACAAAAATCTTCAAAAAAAAACCCAACAAGAACGTCCTAGACCAGTCAATAAGGTCAAAGAGTCAGAAAATGCCGCTATGGGTAATGCGTTTGCTGATGCCTTTGCTAAGTTAAAAAAATAAAGCGTTTGACTAAAAAATTGAAGCATATTTTTGGGCAAAAAAAGGGGAAGCATATACTTCCCCAAAAAACCTCAATAGAGGTTGTAACGCAAGGTTGGAACTGTTGTCAAATATACTTATAAAACATATTTAGCAGAGAACTGTAGATAGTTAGTATCTTCATTAACTTCTGCCATTTCAAAATTACCTACTTCAACACCAAAAGATAACTCTTTG
>Ga0307488_10003919_pt1 | contig 12392 bp, 14 predicted proteins | sample SB02metaG_FD_202248 | JGI IMG/M metagenome (GOLD analysis project Ga0307488, IMG submission 202248) | Sea-ice brine microbial communities from Beaufort Sea near Barrow, Alaska, United States - SB 0.2 | ecosystem: Environmental > Aquatic > Marine > Coastal | place: USA: Alaska | collected...
GGTTTTGACTTCCTCAAAACCTGACAAGGACACAGGCCATCAAGGCCAGGTGGGTGTATAGGAGAGGAAGTCATCTTGAATCTCATTAGGGCTCAGCACAAACGAAAGTGCAGCAAGAAGCCGGATAGTTGTCAAAGCCGCCATTTTTATTACTCATATTGCAGGGTCACAAAACAGTATTTTTTGTAGAGTAAAATCAGTATACGTAAATAAAAACAGAGCTTAGCGCTTAGGCATTGAGCGGTTTAACGACGGCCTAAAAAACCGTTAAGACGATTAAAAAACACAATATAGTGTTGATTTATTCGGGGTGTCCATATATGTCCTTCCACGGTTGGTTGGACGGCTTTCAGTCGGCGCTGTTTGTGGAGTTATGAGTCGCCAGACTTTGAAAGCACGTCCATATTTTTGTGAAGAATACGAATAATTTGAATGTTGTTTTGGGAAGCTACGAGGTAAAAAATTACATGACTACCTTGAGGAAACCTTCGATAATTTTCTTTTATGTAATTACAGTTATTTCCTATTTCGGGGGTATCAGAAAGCACATGAAATGTATCGTCAAACTGCTTAATGTAAATGCAACGCTGTTCTCGCCCCCAGCGCTTTTCAGTGAATTTAGCTATAGACTTCAAGTCAGCTTTAGCGCGTCGTGTTAAAGAAAATGTGTTCATATACCGCTTTCAGCATCAAGTTCGGTCATAAGGCTATCGTAGCTATAGTCGGTTATACCGCTTTCTTCACCGTCAGTCAGCATCTGGCGCAGTACATCAAGCTTACTCTCTTTGTCTTCAAGTACTCTCAAGCCCGCACGTACTACTTCGCTTGCAGAGCCATAGCGCCCACATTCGATTTGGTGAGCAATAAAGCCATCAAAGTGTTCACCCAGCGTCATACTTGTGTTTTTAGCCATTATCCACCTCAAAAAATACCAATATATACCTAATTATGGTACAAGTATCATAACAAGTCAAAGCACGCGGACGCGGCAAAGCTTTCACTTTTTGTGCAAAAACACGCACAAAAGCCGCCAACTTTACCACGCCGGTGTTTGAGGCGCTAAGGCAAGTCAGGATTAGTGTTGGTCGTAATGGCCGCCAATAGCAAAAACATAAATATACTGATCGTCAAATTTGTAAATGAGACGATCTTTTTGGGAAATGCGTTTTGACCAAAACCCTGCAAGATTATGCCGAAGCTTTTCGGGTTTACCTAAGCCTGTGCTGGGATCTGAATGGAGCATTTCTCTTAATGATTTACAAAGAGCTTGGTGGAGTTTTTTGTCTTTTTCCCGTAGCTCTTCGTAAGTAGCCCAAGTCGTCCCTTCAAATACGAGTGATCTCATCCATTTGCTCTTTTGTTGGTGTATATCCCTTAAGCTGGGTATGGGTTTCGGTCGACTCTACAATTTGTTTCATCAGGCTACTGTTTTGTAGAACATAGAGAGTTTCTTGTTCTCTTTCCCAGTCGTCAGCGCTCATAACCACAAAGGCCTCTCCTGCTCTACGAGTCACTTTTATGGGTGTGTGCGTGCTAATCGCTTGTTCTACAAAGGCTTTTAAGTTGTCTCTAAATTGGTTTACACTAACTATATTCATATATATCACCACATGTACGGAGTTTCCGTACAAGATTAGCAGGCATGCCTTTACAAAGCAATCTACCGGACACCAAAAGCTCCGCGACTTTTGCGCATGTCGCGTTGCTGAATTAAAGGGGTCAGAGCCCTTTTCTTCCGCATAAGTACACATCGATACATAATAGGGTAGTCGGGTAATAGGGTAGTAGGTTGTATCGGCAATAGAGATTTTTTGGGCGCGGGGAGCATAAAAAATTCCTTTTCTGTGTGAATGCACAGTGGTCATCGTAACGGTAGGTGGCTTTCGTATCAATTACGGGTGCGTGTCCTGTGCTGCTTGTGCTGCTCTTTTTTGTGCCGCTCTTTTTGTTAGGTACATGAAAGCGTTAATTTAGCTATAATGGCCATTACAGGTAGGAACAGTAATGAGTCTGAACCCATTGATTGATTTATGGAGGTACCCGATGGTGAATTCTACGCGTGCAGAAAAAAAAGCCAATAAACCCCAACTTTCAACCGAGGCCCGTGCTCACGCGCAAACCATCGTCAACACAGTAACACCTGTGAGCTTTACTAAGCAGCAACGTAAGGAGGTGCGACAAGCTATTGAAAGTGGTATGGCAACGATCAGAGCTGAAGCGAGCGGTAAGGGCAGGGAGCGGGAAAAAAAGGTCAAACAGCTGCAAAAGCAGTGTGAGGCTAAGGGGGACAATGTTGCCACTATCACTGAAACGAGCCACGGCAAATCGATTCTGAATGTGATATTACCTTGGGGTTTACTATCGTTGACCTGGATAGGGCTGGCGATCTACTTATTGACGCTTACGTAATTGCCAGAATGACCTTTATTATTTTTAATGCCAAGTTAAGCCGATTTTAGGGATATTTATGTACACCGATGAAGATTTAGATTTCGCGGTAAAAAAAGAAATATTTTCCACAACCTCCGTTAAAGAGTTTCGCGAAGCACTGTCAGTATTAAAAAACTCTCCTTCTGCTGATGAAGAAAATTTTAGATTGATTGGGGGCTTTAATGACATATTTATTGTCATCGCGTGCTCGCTTCTTTTGTTTTCTTCTTTGTGGGTTCTGCATTCAATAACAGATAATGATAGCCTAGGGCTTCTGGTGTTTTCTATCTTGTCGTGGCTGTTAAGTGAACACTTTGTGCTGAAACGAAAAATGGCTCTGCCAGCGATTGGGCTTTTACTATCATTTATCGGAGGAGTGTTTGCTTTAGTCTTTTCAGTGTTTGCTGATCCCTCCGAAACAGCCTTGATTCTAGCGACCTCGATATCTGCTATCGCCGCATATGTGCATTGGATTCGTTTCGGCGTCCCGATTACCATCGCAGCAGGCGCTGCCGCAGTCGTCGGGTTTATGGTGTCTATTATTCTTAGTGCTTTTCCTAATACTAAAGAGTGGTGGGAGGTTATTCTACTCTTATGTGGCGTGATGACTTTTGCTTGCGCTATGTATTGGGACGCTTCTGACACCCGTAGGACGACGCGACGATCTGATGTGGCCTTTTGGTTACACCTACTTTCGGCTCCGCTTATTATTCATCCTGTTTTTTCTGCCTTGGGCGTATTAGATGGGAATGAACATATCAGCAATATGATCATTATTGTAGGTTTGTACGTGTTGATGACGTCAATTTCAATTGTGATTGATAGACGAGCATTTATGGTTTCCTCATTAATCTATGTGCTCTATGCACTGTCAATACTTATAAAAACATACGGTGGTGTAGGTTATAGTTTCGCGCTCACCGGCGTTTTTATGGGCGGCGCGCTGTTATTTCTATCCGCATATTGGCACCGTGTGAGAGTCAATTTGGTTAATCAGCTGCCTGCTACCATAAATCGATATATTCCCGAAGTGATACATTTTTAACCCTTATTCTGTCGAATCGTGCTGATTAATACAAAACGGTTATATGCGGCTACGTGTTGCCATTACGCTTAAGGCAGTGTCATCAGAAAACCAAGAACATAGCCAAGATGGCTACATTATTGTTGGCGTGAGCGAACACAATGGGGCTATTTTATAGCCTTTTACTAAGGCGCTTCCCCCCTGTCTGAAAGTCAAGTAAAGAGGCAATACTGCATCCGTAACCTTCAGGATTACTTGACACCAATACCTTTTTCTTGCGAGAGGGGCCGCTAACCGGTATCAGTAGGCGTGTTACAGGGAGTGTCGAGTCCTAATAATCGCGAGCTATGACAGAATGCCCTGCGTGATGAACATTATCAGGTGATTAAAATTATGGTGACAGACCCCAAGTAGCGAAATCACCTGCTTCATATGTTACCAATGCAGTGCATTAAGTGTTAAGCGAAGAGAGGGAAAATATTAGCGCCACAATGTTGTTACTTGGCGAGGGTAGACTAAAATAGATCTAGGCTTGTATTTTTCGCTACTAATAATTATCAACGACTTTATATGACTACAAACCATTCAATAACCGTCAATCAATTAGATATCAGTTGGGATGAGGCTAAGGGCATTTGTACTTTAGCGGACATCCCCGTCACGCTAATGTGGGTCGATACGACCTTGCTAGGCTTAATGTCCAGCGTACAAAGCATGGTCGGTACCGAACGTTTTTTGCTATCACTACAAAATGAAGGCCGCAAAAGCGTGGAAGATGACTGGAGCGTCATCAGTTCTTTTGATGCATTCGAAGACGGCTTTAACCAAATAGTGGTTGTTGCTCAAGTCGCAGGCTGGGGTGTTTGGACGCTCGTCGATTATGACAAGAATGAAAAAAGGTGCGTATTTAGAGTAGAGAACAGCTGGGAAGGTCGTTATCAACGCACAATCGGGAAATGTTGGGGTAGCGGTTTTGTGGCAGGCAAGTTTGCGGGCTATTGTACTAAGTTGTTTGGTGATTACTGCTGGCCAAAACAAACATCATATATCGCAAAAGGCGATTTATACGATGAGTTTGTGGTGTCTCCATCCTCTAAGAGAGTTGAGAGCGAGATTGACAAGTTGCTCACCATAAACAAAGCCACTCAGGCAGATATGGCGGTTGCACTTGAACAGTTACGTAATGAAGTTAATGAACGTAAACACGTGGCTAAAAAATTATCGGAGCAAAAAACATATTATGAAAGCTTATTAGGTAATTTAAACTTTCCTACTTTGGTGATCGATGCAGAACATAAGGTGGTACTCTGGAATAAAGCGTGCGAAAAAATGACAGGCATTTTGGGTTCCGACATCATTGGGGGTAAAGAGCCTTGGCGTGGGTTTTACAAGCAGTCACGGCCTTGCTTGGCCGATCTCGTTTTAGATGAAAGCTTAGGCGAAATGTCTTTACTATATGACTGTGAGTTTCCTCACCCTTTTATCAGCGAAGGTAAAAGAGCGCAGGGCTGGTGTGAGATGCCAACTGGAGAATTACTTTATATTGATATGGATGCTGCGCCTACTTTTGATGAGAACGGCAGCGTTACCGCTGTTATTGAAGTTTTACGGGACATTACTGAGCATAGAAAAATAGAAGAAAAACTGAATTTTCAAGCACGCCATGACGCATTAACAAAATTGGCTAATCGCTATGAATTTGAACAAAGAGGTATTAAATTGGTTGAGAAGGCAAAAGAAAATGGTAGTGAACATGCCTTATGTTTCTTGAATCTCGATCAATTCAAAGTAGTCAACGACACCTGTGGTCATAGCGCAGGTGACGAAATGCTGCGCTAGATCTCCCAGGTTTTACAACGTGTTGTCAGAAAACAAGATACGCTTGCCCGTCTTGGCGGTGATGAGTTTGGTATATTAATGGAGTGCTGCTCCATTACTCACGCTTATCAAATGGCGGCAGTATTACAAAAGAATATTCAAGAATACCAGCTGATTTGGAAGGGCCAATCATTTCGTGTAGGTGTGAGTATAGGCTTAGTGGCTCTTAATCGGGAAACTGTCAGTATCAATGAGTTGTTAACTGGTGCGGATGCAGCGTGTTACATGGCGAAAGATTTCGGGCGCAATCGCATTCATGTCTACGAAGCAGACGACAAAACGATGACCGAAAGACGTGGCGAAATGCAGTGGGTAAGTCGTATTCGACAGGCATTAGAGCAAAATCGTTTTTGTCTTTATGCGCAATCTATTTTACCCCTTGATGGTGATACGCATAAGCATTACGAAATTCTTATTAGAATGATTGACGAAAAAGGTGATATTATTGCTCCCGGAGCATTTCTTCCTGCGGCAGAACGTTATAACTTAATCATAGAGTTAGATCGCTGGGTAGTAACCCGAGTATTCAGTTTGTTAAGGGCTCGTTCGATGGTTCTTGACAGTATCAATTTCATTTCTGTTAACCTCTCGGGCGATTCATTAACCGATGAGGGTTTTTTGAAGTTTGTTATCGAACAGTTGCGCCTTTCTAGCATTAACGGCGAAAAAATATGTTTTGAAATCACAGAGACCGCCGCAATATCGAACCTCGAGAAAGCAGGCCTGTTTATAGAGGCCGTTAGAGATTTTGGATGTCGATTTGCGTTAGACGATTTTGGTAGCGGTCTATTATCATTCGGGTATCTAAAGAAGTTGCCCGTCGACTACTTGAAAATAGACGGTATGTTTGTAAAAGACATGGTTAATGACAAAATAGACTGTGCCATGGTCAAGTCAATCAATGAGATTGGTCATATTATGGACATGCAGACGATAGCGGAGTTTGTTGAAAACGATGCGATCAAAGATATGTTGATAGATATAGGCATTAATTACGCGCAAGGTTTTGGTATCGATAAACCCAAGCCTTTTGAGGAGATACTGAATAGTTTGAAAAGTAACTCTATTTTATGACAGTAAACTAGCCGTCAATATAACACCCAGTTTTTACTACTATCCTATTACTTTTCACATTAGATTCATTTGATTATCATCAGGCAATTCTTCATCGGGTGGTCCCCTCTTCACCGCGTCATCTGTTTACGTTTGTCAAAAAAATTAAGCAGAAGTCCCGCTACCGCCAAAGATAAAAAGACCGTAAGAGTGGTCGCCAAAACATTGCCTGCAGATTCAAACAGCGATACCGAAAGCTGTATTACACCGCTAGGCATCGGAGAGACGTTAGTGTCGGCATGGGTTGAAACGGCCAACCGACAACCGACAACCGACAACCGTGGGCGTAAATTTATTCCCCCCGAGTGGTGTATCGGTGCTATGAAAGATGAAGCACATATCAAATTCTCGCCTTATAAAGTACGATATGAAACGATTGGAGATAGCACGTCTGCGGATGTAATGTTGAATCAGCGCGCAGGGAAAAATAAATTGCTGCAAGTGCTTCAACAAGAAGACGTCATCATTAAAGGCATTTTGGGTTCGATGATTGAAAAATAAAACGGGCTATAAAACATCGACATTGAAGAGGGGAGTTTGGTTAGTGCGTCGGTTTCAACATATGATCCCCGGTATTTTAGTAGCGACTATTGTCGGCTTTGCTGCTCTTTTTCTGAGCGAGCACTACGGTGCGCCTGCGATGTTATTTGCGTTGCTGTTAGGTATTGCGTTGTCGTTTTTATACGAAGAGACAACATGTAAGGCCGGCGTTGAATTTGCAGGGTCGCATATTTTGAAGGTTGGCGTGGCACTACTGGGCTTACGTATTGCGTTTGACGATGTAGTATCTTTGGGTTGGAAAACGGCAGTATTATTACTACTGGCCATTGGCAGTACTATCTTAGTGGGGGTGGTTCTGGCTAAGCTCTTCGGCCTACAAAAACGCTTTGGTGTCCTGACCGGGGGCTCGGTGGGGATTTGTGGTGCGTCAGCGGCCATCGCTATATCGGCTGTGTTGCCGGAAAGTAAGCATAAAGAGCGAGACACACTGATTACCGTTATTGTGGTGACGGCCCTATCGACAATAGCTATGGTGCTGTATCCCATTATCGCTGATCTATTACATTTAGATGAAACCAGTACGAGTATTTTTTTGGGCGGCACTATTCATGACGTCGCTCAGGTAGTCGGTGCAGGATATTCTGTGTCGATGCAAACGGGTGATTTAGCGACGCTGACAAAACTAGTCCGAGTCGCATTTTTGATGCCTGTGGTATTGTGCATACTGTTAGTCATTAGAATGAAATTTACCTCTAATTCTCGCTCCAACTCGCGAGCTAGTTCTTCGACTAAGCCTGCGGGGTTCCCCTTATTCTTAATGGCTTTTGTCGCGTTAATGATTATCAATAGTGTGTTTTCTATCCCTACCGGAGTCACTGCGGCCGCTACTAGTATCTCCAGCTTTGCTTTGGTGGTAGCCATTGCCGCTATTGGGATGAAGTCTAATCTTAAGCAGCTGTTAGAGGTGGGCATAAAACCTATTCTGCTATTGGTTTTGGAGACGATATGGATTGTTGCTGTAATTCTGTTATCTCTACCGTATTTAAGATAGGCGCTGTTAAAAAAAGAGGCGGGGAGGGGATGCGTCAACGATAGCTATCGTTATTCAGTAAGCAACCCCGTGTTGTGACGGGTGATTGAAATGATGTGGCGTGGCCAAAAAAAATAAACGGTTACGTAAAATTTCAATGCTAATAGATCCTCGAATAAGGAGCGATATTTTTAATGCCGGTCAAGCGGTCATTCTTTTTATACGCTGGCCGCCTATCATGTTTCACCGCCATCATTTTACGCTGAACCGTCTTCAACGCAGGTTCTGACGGGTTTTCTATTTTTGTGGATTTACCGTTAGAAGAGGAACAGCAAAGCGTGTCGCATCAAAAAGAAGATGGCGAGTGAGGTATTGGTGAATAAGCGTTGTTAGAGCAAAGAATAAGGAGTACAAGCACCTAGATCCTACCCATATACCCGGTACAATGACCGGATTGCCTTAGAAGGAGTGCTCGCTAGCGGGAAATTCACCTGCTTTAACTTCTCGGTTAAACGCACTAAACGCACCGGCTATTGAGTGGGCTTCTTCAAGAAAATTCTTAGAAAATTTAGGTGGTTTTTCCGTTAGACCAATTAAGTCATTAACCACTAATACCTGCCCCGTTGTCTCGTTGCCGGCGCCAATACCAATGGTGGGTATTGTAATATGTTGGGTAATGACGGCGGCCAGATCGCTAGGGACGCACTCTAATACGAGTAGATCTGCCCCTGCTACATCTAGGCGTTTTGCGTCTTCAAGAATGAGAGCGGCGCCCGCATCACTTTTTCCTTGTACCCTAAACCCCCCTAGCTTATTGACTGACTGTGGCGTCAAGCCTAAGTGTGCGCAGACAGGAACCCCACAGTCACTTAATTGCTTTACGGTATCGGCTAACCATGCGCCACCTTCAAGTTTTACCATGTGTGCGCCTGCTCGCATAAGACGCGCTGCGTTTTCCATAGCGTGTTCGGGTGTGCTGTAACTCATAAATGGCATGTCAGCGATAATAAGCGAACGCACGTTGCCTTTTTTTACCGCTGAGGTGTGATAGACCATGTGTTCCATGGTCACAGGGAGTGTGCTGTCGTGTCCTTGAATAGTCATGCCCAAGCTATCGCCCACTAACACTGTTTCTATTCCTTGCTGTGCCGCTATAGCAGACGTAGCGGCATCGTAAAGCGATATACAAGAAAAATGTGTGCGTTCAGCCTTATGCTGTTTAAGGGTATGAATAGTAATCGTTTTGTTTAGTATGTTGGTATTGTAAGACATCGCTGTTCGCCTATTGTTCGCCTATTGTTCGCCTATTGTTCGCGTATTAAATGAGCGTCGAGGTGGGGTTAAAGTAGTGACGCCCTTGCTTGACACTTAATATGTAGTCAACCAACTGGCTATAACTCTCGTCGTTATTAACCCAGTCAATCTCGTTGGCATTGACAATAAGTAAAGGTGATTGCTCATAAAAATGAAAAAACCGTGTGTAAGCTTTGTCTAGTGTTTCTAAGTATTCGCTATCAATGTTTTGCTCGGCATTAACGCCACGATTTTTTATACGTCTCAGTAATGTATTGATGGGTGCTTGCAAGTACACCACCAGATCAGGCTTGGGCGCATCAATGGTGAGCTGGTTATAGACTTGTTGGTAAATAGCGAGCTCATCTCTGTCGAGCGTGACTTCGGCAAACAATGGGTCTTTATCAATTAAAAAATCGGCGACTTTTATAGGTTGAAAAATATCGGACTGTCGCAGCTCCTGAATTTGTTGTGCACGCTGAAATAAAAAGAATAACTGTGTCGGCAGCGCGTTGCGTAAGCGATCCTCGTAAAACCGTTCTAGAAAAGGGTTCTCTTCGGCTCTCTCTAGAAGCACATCATAATTAAAGGTGTCAGCTAAACGCTTTGCGAGAGTGGTTTTACCGGCACCAATCGCACCTTCTACGGCAATAAAGCGAGGGAGTTCACTGCGCTGTTGTGGTGTAAGGCCGATTTGAGTAGTGTCGTTCACGCTCATGATGACTCATTCTGTGGTTGTTTGGCGTTAGCGCTGGGTGGGGCTGGATCTATGCGGTGTAAATCTGTCATAGGAACAGCTGCAATGACATTACCGAGCTTGGCACCATTAGGAAATATCAATTCTGGATTAAGATCAAGCAACGGGTAGAGCACGAAATTCCTATTGAATATCTCCGGGTGCGGCACTTGTAGGGTCGCTTCTTTTAAGCAAATATCATCGTAAAGTAATAAATCGAGATCTAAGGTGCGCGCGCCCCAACGAATATCCCGCTGGCGTCCATGCTTATTTTCGATGGACTGCAACTGCGCTAATAACTCGAGTGGTGAAAGCCGTGTTTGGCAACGCACGGCAGCATTAACATAATCGGGTTGATCGCCAGGTCCCACTGCTTTGCTGCTGTAATAAGCAGAGCAATGTACCGCGTCGATATGCTGAGTATCGAGCAGTGCAATAACCGCGTTATCAATTTGTCGGTGCGGATGATGTAAATTGCTACCTAAACCAATATAAGCAATAGACAAATTATTCACTGGGAGCCTGTTGTGTTTGAGCGCCTGTTTCTACGACGGCTTTCTTTTTACGTCGTCGTGGCTTACGCTGATCGGGATGGAGTTCGTCGACCATAGCATCGCGAATATCTTCAGGTGCTTCTTGAAAGCGTGTCCACCAATGACCTAAGCCATTCAGTTTTTCACCCGCCGCTTCTCGCATCAGCAAGAAATCATATCCTGCTCGAAACTTTTCGTGCTCAAGTAATTTTTCTGCTTTTTTACCCGTACGTAATGCAAGTCGCCACTGCAGCTCCCATATTTGACGCATGGGAATAGTGAAACGTTTGGGGATAGCAACAGTAGTCAGTTGTTGTGCGATGACTGAGTCAGCCGCTTGATGAACTGCGGCAATAATCGGCACGCCTTCTTGAACTAAACGATGCTGTTCATACATAAAGGCTGGCCATAATAATGCGCCATAGATAAATGCCGGTGTAACACGCTTATTGTTACGCAGTCGTTTATCGGTATTGAGCATGACCGCATTCACTAAACCGTCGAAATACGGACTTTTATCCATCACTGCCATAGTGCCGGGAAAGAGTGAGTCAAGTAATTGGTAATCGCGAAGAAGTGTGTACGTTGCGATCGCCGAACCATTAAGAAATAGTTTAAGAATTTCGTCGAACAAGCGTGCCGGGGGGACGTGTGTGAGTAAATGTCCGTTATCAAAAATCGGTGCAGCGGTTTTCTCTTCGATAGAAAAACCTAGCTTGGCTGAAAAGCGAATGGCCCGCAGTAATCGAACTGGGTCTTCTTTGTAGCGTGTTAGGGGGTCGCCAATAATACGCAGTTGGCGCTTTTGTACATCCGCCATACCGTTGGTGTAATCGTAAATTGATTCATTATCGGGAGAATAATATAAAGCATTGACAGTAAAATCCCGGCGAATAGCATCGCTGTGCATATCGCCGTACACATTGTCACGCAACAATTGTCCCGTATTTGATTCAACCTGATGTGTCGAATCATTTGATTGGCCGCGAAAGGTGGTGACTTCAATAATTTCTCGACCAAAACGCACATGGACAATACGGAAACGTCGGCCAATAATGCGCGAATGACGAAATACTTTTTTAACCTGTTCCGGTGTTGCATCTGTCGAAACGTCAAAATCTTTTGGTTGGCAACCTAAGAGTCCATCTCTGATGCTACCACCGACAAGGTAAGCTTGAAAACCCGAGCGCACCAGCTCTTCGATGACTTTTATGGCACCAGGACTCATACTGTGAAGGTCAAAGCTGTGCTTTTTGGGTGGAATAACTTGCAGTTTTTCTGCGTTTCTAGCCATAAAATAGCGCTCTTGGCGTGTATTGGGCATTTATCGGATATGTATCGATAATGTATCGATAGCCACGTTGTAGATATTAATATTTATGCGTCACTTGTGAATAGTGAATTCTATCACGAAGCACTCCCTTCCACGAAGCGATCACCGTCTTAGTGGAATATTTTACGATGCTTATTATAAAAACTAAAAGAGAAATGTAGTGAGTTTTTTATCGCGTCGGTATTTAATCTGTTCTATCTTAACCCTATCCGCCTGAAGTCAGCTGCCCAATACTAATAGTTGAGGTGTGTTGTCTCGTTTCTATAGAACATCAATAGACGTTGCGGCGGCGATCGAAGCGCAAGAGGTTACTCCCGATGTGCCCATTAATACTGATGAGTAGAGATTGCTAACATCAACACATTGCCCCGTTGATAACAGAGTCGCTATATCACCATGGGGCGAGTTGCGGGTGAACTTCGATAATCATGTACAGCAATATTGCCAGGCGTTTTTACACCATCGGCGTCATTGACGTATTTAACGGTTGCTGGGTTTACTTCCCCTGCAGTAACCAATAG
>Ga0307488_10003920_pt1 | contig 12389 bp, 8 predicted proteins | sample SB02metaG_FD_202248 | JGI IMG/M metagenome (GOLD analysis project Ga0307488, IMG submission 202248) | Sea-ice brine microbial communities from Beaufort Sea near Barrow, Alaska, United States - SB 0.2 | ecosystem: Environmental > Aquatic > Marine > Coastal | place: USA: Alaska | collected 2017-05-06
TTTTTGCTGTTCGGGCAAAAAGCTGGCACTAATACTATTGCTGATCAGTTTCACAATATCTTGTTCTGTTAGGGAGAGTTTGTCGACCAAGGCATGGAAGTTTTCATTCAAATAGCCACCAAAGTAAGAAGGATCGTCAGAATTTACCATGACACATAAACCATCATTTAGCAGATCAACAATATTGTGTTGACTCATATCATCAACAACACACAGTTTTAAATTACTCAGGGGGCATACTGTTAAAGGCACTTGATGCTGTTTCAAATAAGCCATTAACTTAGGATCTTCAATGCTGCGAACCCCGTGATCAATTCGATCTACTTTAAGTAAATTAATCGCTTCCCACACGTATTCTGGCGGTCCCTCTTCTCCGGCATGGGCAACTAATTTGAATCCCAATGACTCAGCGCTGGCGAATACACGCTGAAACTTTGACGGTGGGTTGTTCAATTCAGCACTATCGAGACCAACGGCAGTAATCATTGAATAATATGGCTGTGCTTCTTGTAAAGTAGCCATTGCGCTGTCTTCACTCAAATGCCTTAAAAATGATAAAATAAGGTAGACGGATATACCCAATTCTGTTTTTGCTTTCTCAATTGCTTTGGCAAATCCTGGCATAAACACATCGTAAGTAATCCCCCTTTGAGTATGCGTCTGCGGGTCAAACATAATTTCAGTATGCACTATATTTTGCTCGTGACATTTGCACAAGTAAGCCCACATTAGCTCGAAGAAATCGTCTTCGTCGCGCAATACATCCGCACCTTGATAATAAAGATCGAGAAAGCTTTGTAGGTTATTAAACTGATATGCCTTTTGAATATCTTCAACACTAGAGAAAGGTAGAACAATATTATGTTTTTTTGCCAAATTCCACATTAGTGCCGGCTCCAACGTGCCTTCAATGTGCAAATGCAGCTCTGCTTTGGGTAATTGTTGAATTAGTTGCTTGAGTTTGCTCATTTTACTGTAAGTGCTCATTATTTATATTCCTGTCGAAAACGAATGTGACTGTCGATATCGCTTGAATTTCATTCACTTACCGAATTGTTTGAGTGCAATCCGTAATGCACAATACTAAGTAAAACAACCTTTTGGTAATTGTTTTTTACTTAATTACGCTAAGTCTCGCTTTATTTTATCAAAAATGCATTACCGACGCTGATATAGATACCAATCAAGTCTTCTAATAAAATCAATATTCAGTAATACTAAAGCAGTCGTGAGAGCCCCGCTGATTTCCCTCTTAATAGCCGGACAAATAATAAGTCGGTAAATAACTCAGCAACAGCAGCCCGACAACATGGCAGAATAAAAATAATAAGGAAAGCCAATGATCACCCGTTTTTTAGATAAAACATTTTCTCTTAGCCAACACGCAACCACCGTGAAAACTGAAATTATTGCGGGCTTAACTACGTTTGCGGCGATGTCCTACATTCTTATCGTTAACCCCAGTATATTAGGGTTAAGCGGCATGCCAGTGGCTGGTTTAATCACAGTGACTGCATTGGCGGCGTGTTTTGGCACGTTATTAATGGCGTGGTTAACGAACTACCCTATCGCACTCGCTCCCGGTATGGGTCTCAATGCATTTTTCGCCTTTACTATTTGTTTAACGCGCGAGATCCCATGGGAAGCGGCATTAGGCATTGTTTTTTATAACGGCATATTATTTTTATTACTGACACTCTCTGGCTTGCGCCAAAAAATTGCAAATGCAATTCCAGCCTCACTAAAAATTGGAGTGCAATGTGGCATCGGTTTATTTATTGCCTTTATTGGACTAAAAAACGCGGGGTTAATTGTAGACAACCCAGCCACTTTTGTTGGCTTAGGTGACTTATCACAGCCGCCAATACTATTGGCTTTTCTAGGTATTATTTTTACTATTGTATTGGTGATTAAAAAAGTCACCGGGGCTATCTTAATATCAATAGTGACACTCACTGTTATTGGGCTATTTATTCCAACCGAGAATGGTTATTTAACCGCAATGCCCAGCGCTATCGTTGGGCTTCCGCCACCTATGTCCGATACCTTTTTTGCGATGGATTTGCTTTACCCTATCGTCAATTTCACAACAACTTGGGACCTAATTTTTGCACTTATGTTTGTCAATATGTTCGACACCATTGGCACACTCATTGGTGTATCTAAGCGTGCGAAGCTAGTCGACGACAACGGTAAACTACCTAAAATGGGCCGCGCAATGACAGCTGATGCTGCCGCCGGCGTGGTTGGCGCAGCGCTTGGTACATCACCGGTGACCAGTTATGTTGAATCTGCTGCAGGCGTTTCTGCAGGCGGGCGTACAGGCTTAACCGCTGTTGTTGTGGCTATTTGTTTTTTACTTGCCTTATTTTTGTCCCCACTCATGCTGGTTATTCCGATTATGGCCACAACACCAGCATTAGTCATGGTAGGTATTTTTATGATGGATTCAATCAAAGAACTCGATTTTGCAGATTTAGCTAGTGTAGCGACAGCCACCATTGCATTAATGGCAATGCCGTTAACCTTCAGTATTAGCGAAGGTATTGCCTTAGGTTTCATTACTTATGTCGGAATTAAAGTCGGTACCGGTGAATTTAGAAAAGTGAGTCTAATTACATATTTCATGGCGGCTGTATTTTTGTTGAGATATTTACTCGATTTGAAATAGCCTTCAACATAAACCTAAGAGCTTTTTGTATAGAAGCACAAGAGTTATGAGTTAAAGATTGTCCGGTGGGCACCTGATTTTTGGATAAAAAAGCAACCTTATAAACAGTAATATAGTAATTACATAAGATTTAAACATTCCTTATCGTATAGAAAATAAACCATCATCGCTCATGTCTTCGTAGTAAATCCCATGACGGACAAGCAATGAAAAGAGGGTATCTAACATGACTGAAAATAGCCAAACAAAACCAATCCAGCTCAGGCCAGGGCAAATTCCCCAACAAGCATTTGACTGGTATGACGAATATGCACATGGTGATATCAATCGCCGCACATTCATGAGTAGGCTGGGAACGCTATCGGTAGCCGGTTTGTCACTTGGCCTAATTTCTAGCGCCCTTATTCCTGACTATGCAAAAGCAGAACAAATTAGTTTCAATGACCCCGCAGTAAAAGCAACTTACGCTGAGTTTGACTCACCCAACGGCCATGGCAAAGGTAAAGGTTATTTAGTAGTACCGAGTGACTTAAACGGAAAGGCCCCAACAGTGCTAGTTATTCACGAAAATCGCGGTTTAAATCCATATGTTAAAGACGTTGCTCGTCGTCTAGCAAAAATAGGATTCATTGCATTTGCACCCGATGCTCTGTTTCCGTTAGGTGGTTATCCAGGAAATGATGATGATGGCCGCGCAATGCAACGTAGCTTAGACCGATTAAAAATCGAACAAGACTTCATGGCTGCGGCAACTTGGTTAAAGTTGCATGGGCAAGGTACAGGGAAGTTAGGGGTGATTGGTTTTTGCTTTGGTGGTTATATCAGTAATTTATTAGCCGCAGCAATGCCAAACGACATTAATGCGGCGGTCCCTTACTATGGAACTCCGGCAAGTGCCGAATTGCAGCAGAATGTAAAAGGCCCGATATTACTTCATTTCGCGGAGCAAGATCAGCGCGTGAATGGAACTTGGTCAGCGTATGAAGAAGTACTTAAGACCAATAAAGCCGACTATAAAGCGCACTTTTATGCGGGTGCTCAACATGGTTTTCATAACGATTCAACAAGTCGTTATAGTCCTGCTGATGCTGACTTATCTTGGCAAAGAACAACCGCCTTCTTCAAGAAGCACCTCGCTTAAAAACACACTATACAGTAGAGACTTAGCAATCCGCCATGCCTCTACTTTTCATGCTTCTGCAGTAGATCCATTTTCATTCCGTGCAAACTGTTATACAATGTTCAGTTCGTTGCGGTTGTTACTTATATCGCACAACAATGTTTCACGTATTTTTATCTCATTATACTAGCCGTCAGGTTTGTAACAGTGGGCACCAATAAAGATTCAGCGTATTTAGCAAGTTCGCTGCTTTATCAATCCGTAGTTTTAACCTTTGAGCTTGAACAAAAGACCCTATGCCAGATAGTAACCCAATTCTACAGCTACAAAAACTTGCCGGAAGACGTACTTTCGACAAAGGAGAAATGCTGTATTTTCAAGAAGCAGTCCATCGCTTCACTAAAAACCAATTAATAGTTACGGCTATCGTCCAAGAAATTCAGGAGTTTACTGTGAAGCTTTCGATCGTTGAAGGTCAGTACGAAGGCAGTTGTAATTGTTCCGACTCTGAGGGCTTCGACTTTTGCAAACATTGCGTCGCTGTGGCCCTCACTGATATTTCGCGTGAAGCCGACCTTGAGGTTCTGCAGGAAGGCGATGACATTGAGCGTATCACTGGCTATATCGAAAGCATGTCTGAAGCCGAAGCGAAAGCAACACTATTAAAGCAAATTACTAGCGACATAGATAAAACTGAACAATGGGTATTGTTTGCTGATGTCAGCAACGGAAAAGTAAATAAAAAAGCACTGATCGATATTATTAACAAAGCGCTACCTCTGCGCGAAGTATGGCGTCAAAATAGAGTAAAGACTTATTTTGAGACCGCAATAGAGAGATTTAATCGCCTAATTTCAATATTGCATAAATTGCCAACTGACCCAGCGTTTGAATTAACCCAGACTGCCTTGTTGAGATACAATAAAGCACTCGGTAAAATTAAAGATGACAAGGGCTATCGGCTAAAAGTTGAAGTAACACTGGTTCAAGCATTTGCAACATTCATCAGTGAGTTGAATTGGGCACCTCAGCGTAAAGTAAGTTTTTTAATGTCACTTTACCATCAGCCGTTTACTAACTTTGCATTGCCTTCGATCTATAAGAAGTTCGTAAAAAAACACCCAGAGTTAATCACTTTATTTATTGAGAAATTAGTTAACCTCGAATGCCAATTTGAACAAACAGATACTAGTTCAATCCAAATTGAAAAGAGCGTAGATGACACACATGAGCTGATACTTACTGACCTAGCTTTATATTATGCAGACGGAGTTGTGGATGCATCGGCTGAAAATAAATTGAAGCTCATTGAATGCAAGCATAAGCTCGCAACTACTCTTACCGAATACATTGAGTTAGCTGAATTATGTGTTGCATTAGATCTTAAGGATATAGCAAGAAAGTATATTGCTGAAATAGAAGCCCACGAGCTCAATTATAGGCAAGAAAGTAAACTACTTACGCTTAGTGCAAATACGCATGAACAATTAGAAGATATCGACGCTTCACTCGAGTTACATTGGTCGGCCTACGAACGGTCATTAGAGGCAACAGACTTTCACGCTGTGCTGAATTTACTTAGTACATCTGAGAACAAGAGCGAAGCCGACGTTCAACATTGGTTTGAAAAAGCCCAAGCATTGCTAATGAAGCAATTGCAAGATGCTGACAATCAAGATGCTCTGTTCGAACTATATTTAGCATGTGGTAAAAACGATATCGCGATAGCCGAAGCGCAAGATGTCGTATTGTCCAATTCATTGCTTCATAAAATTGCACAATTGGGCATCGAGACACAACCCGAGTTGGGTTTTGTTTTATACCGCAGGCTGATCAGGACGTATCCAAAAAATACAGATACGCAAGGATATGAAACGGCAATTACCTTGTTGAAAGAACTAAAGTCGGCGTTAAAGAGTAAAAAGCAACATCAAGCATTTGAGTTTTTAATTAGTGAATTGAGTTTTGATTTTAAGCAAAAACGAAAATTTATTGCGTTGCTGCAAGGTCAATTTGGACTATAATTTAAAACATTAATAGAAACAGCTTGTTATCCGATAAGTATAAATCAAACGAATTTTTTATAAAAAATACCCTTAGGGATAATGCAACTAATAGTTGTTTACCCCTGACTAATGTTTATAATTGGTTAAGTTGTTGTGAGTTATCACAAATTTCAGGAGAGAGTAGTGAAATTTAGAGTATTAGTAAGTCTTTTCGTATCAGCGTTATTTTTCGTAAACGCAAACGCACAAGAAATGACAAATGATGATATTGCAGAGCGTATTCAACCGGTCGGTAGAGTGCATGTTGCGGGCGCAACGCCTGCTGTAGCAGCAGGACCTCGTACTGGTAAACAAATATATGATGGCGCGTGCGTTGCATGTCACACGTCCGGCGTTTTAGGTGCACCAAAACTGCAAGTTGCTGCTGAGTGGCAACCACGCTTGGATGAGAAAGGATTTGACCAGATATGGAAAAATGCCATCAACGGCATTAACGCGATGCCCGCAATGGGAGCATGTAGTGATTGCACTGATGAAGACATCAAAACAGCGATTAGTTATATGATTGAAGGGATTTAACTCTACTTAGATTGTCAGGAACTCGATTCCCTAACAAATCTAAAGTGTAGAGTTGCAAAGGATTTTGTTTAAATGAATCAAGACGATAGAGTCATCGGTGAGCTTTCTGAACAGGAATTGCGGGAACTAATCCCGCAACTTCAGAATCTCACAGAAAAGCATAAACACACTGAAAAAATCCAGAAGGCACTTTTTGACATTAGTGAACTAGCTAGTTCGGTTAGTGATCTCCACAGCCTCTATAAGGCGGTTCATGATATCGTCTGTGATTTTATGAATGCCGATAACTTCTACGTTGCCTTTTTTGATCATAGCGACAAAAATGTCGATTTTGCCTACTTCGTTGATCAACTCGATGAAGAGGTTCTTTCATTAGTTCCATATGAACGCATTATGGACGGTGTTACTGGCTACATTCTCCAAAATGGGGAAAACTTGGTAATAACTAAAGAAAACACTGATTTTGTTTTACAACAAACCGGTATTCAGATGTTAGGAACACCACCTGTCGATCTGATCGGTGTTCCATTAAAACGAAGCGCTGACGTAATTGGTGTCATGGTAGTTCAGAGCTATAACGACGAGGTACGTTATAGTCCAGAAGACTTGGAAGTTCTCTCATTTATTTCCCAGCACATTGTCACAACCGTTGACCGCGTTAAAAGCCGTGAAGTGACTGAACAAACCATTCGTGACCGCACCAAGCAACTACGTAGCATCAATGACGATTTGCAAGAGGAAATACTCGAACGCCAGAAAGTTGAGTCATTACAAACAGCATTGTTTGAAATATCAGAATTGTCCGCTTCGCTTGATGGCGATGTACCTCGGTTTTATTCAAAATTACACAATATTCTTGCCCGCCTAATAAACGCCCCAAACTGCTTTGTTGCTATTTTAAATAAAGATAAAGACATGCTTGCCTTTCCTTATTTCAGCGATGGACTGCACGAATCTGTCGATGAACGCCCATTGGGTTTAGGTTTGACGGAATATGTTATTCGTCGTGGTGAAGCTTTGCTTATCGACAACTCAAAGATTTTAGCGTTAGTTGAAGAAGGCGAAATTGATGTTACTGTCGCACAGAATATGATGGAAAGAAATAACTCTTGGTTAGGTTCCCCACTCCTTATTGATGGTGAAGTTCAGGGTGTTATTGCCGTACAAACATACGGTAAACTAGCAAACTACAACCAAAAAGATTTAGATATTTTACGCTTCGTATCGCATCATATTGCGATAGCATTGGTACGTAGAAAGAGTGCTGAGGCACTTAACGAATATAACCTGCAACTAGCAAACAAGATACAAGAGCGCACCGAAGAGCTTAATCAAACCAATGAATATCTGAAAAAGCAGATAGAGCAGCGTAAAGAGATTGAATTAAAACTCATTCATGACGCACACCATGACGCACTGACCGATTTACCTAACCGTGTCATGTTTAACAGTCGTCTTGAACTCGCAATTGCCAACAAGAAGCGGCATCCCGAAAACCAATTTGCGGTTTTATTTATTGACTTAGATAGATTTAAAGTGATTAACGACACTTTAGGCCATCATGCTGGCGATGAATTTTTAGTCGAAGTAAGCCAACGTATTGCTTTATGTAAACGAGGCCACGATCTATTAGCCCGCTTAGGCGGTGATGAATTCGTTATTTTATTAGACAACTTCGAAGATATCAAATCAGTTGAAGATGTTGCCGTGCGTGTTATCAACTCGGTCTCTATGCCATTTACCCGAGATGGTAAGGAAATGTTTAGCGGTGCAAGCATGGGGATCGCTCATCTTGATATCAGCTATAGAACAGCTGATGAAGTTTTACGAGACGCTGATGCAGCCATGTATAAAGCTAAGAGTTTAGGACGCGGCCAGTATGTCACGTTCGACGAGAGCATGCGTGAAAAGCTGCTTAAGGATATCCAGCTAGAATCAGCATTTCGTAAAACATTGAAAGACAAAGGCTTCGATTGTGTTTTGCAGCCAGTTGTTAAGCTTGAAGATGAGTCTCTACTCTATTTTGAGTGCACGCTACAATGGCATGATGAAATGTTCGGTAAAATAAATCGAGAACAATTTTGGAAAATTGCTGATCGATGTGGGATCACACTAGAACTTAATCAATTTCTGTTAGACGGTGCCATTGGCTTATTACGCCAATGGAAAAATGACCCGGAATATGCACATCAGCGTATAGGCTTGAGCTTGTCAGTTGAGCACTTAATGCAGAAAGACCTTGTGAAAGACTTGATTGCGCGAGTAAACGAAAGCGGGTTTGGCGCAGAAAAATTGCTGCTCGAATTCTCAGAAAGCTCGCTCAGTAATCGTTCACAATTTATATTGCCCCCTATCAAAAAATTAAAACGCCACGGTTTTGGTTTAATTTTAGATAACTTCGGCGGCGGTTCGGCATCGCTAAATTATTTGTTCTCATTTCCATTTGAGTTTATCAAAATTGACGAACAATTTATTCAGTCTTTCACGCGTTCAGAGAAACATCTACGCTTTATTGAATCAGTTATTCTAGTGGCTGAAAAGGTCGGACTTATCGTCATTGCCCAAGGAATTTCAAGTAAGACTAAGCTAGAGGGCTTGAAAGGATTGGGCTGCGAATACGGTCAAGGCGATATACTAGGCAACACAATCTTACTCGACTTTGTCGATGATAACAGTTAAATCGCGTTAACGTTATAGCAGGTCTCGTAAATTTGCGATCCCTTTAGCGCCTTTTTCTTTTCTTTCTTCAACAGTTGCTTTTTTCTTCTGAAACTCCCATTCAACATCGTCTTGTGGCAACTCATAAAGGAATCGAGATGGTTCTGGCTGAATAACTTCACCAAATTGACGGCGCTCTCTGGCTATACTAAATACCAGTTCTTTTTGTGCACGAGTAATGCCAACATAAGCTAAGCGGCGCTCTTCATCAATATTATCTTCTTCAATACTGCTTTTATGTGGCAGCAGGCCCTCTTCCATGCCCACCATAAAGACATAAGGAAATTCTAGCCCCTTGGATGCGTGCAAAGTCATAAGCTGCACTTGGTCCGCTTCTGAGTCATCTTCACCACGCTCCATCATGTCACGCAAAATTAATCGATTCACAATTTCAGGCAGTGTCATTGGTGGTTCTAAGTCATCGCCCTTGAGCATGTTATCAACCCAACCAAATAACGTACTCACGTTTGCCATTCCCATTTCAGCTGCTTTTGGGCTCGTGCTTTGTTCGTATAGCCATTCTTCATAACCCATCGCTTTGATAAAATCACGCAATACAGCAACGGTATCACCGCGCTGCGCATTGTCGGCCGCTTCAACTACCCAACGGGAAAATTGGTCAACTGATTGGTAAGACCGAGAACCCAAAATACTATTTAAGCCGCTGTGACAGCAAGCCTCAAACAAACCAATTCTATTTGCATTTGAAAAGTGTCCCACTTTCTCTAAAGTGGCGCGGCCAATACCTCGCGACGGCGTATTAATAACTCTTAGCAGTGCATTATCGTCGTCCTGATTAACCAATAAACGCAAGTAAGCCATCACATCTTTGACTTCAGTGCGCCCGAAAAATGACATTCCACCACTTATTTTATATGGGATCCGGTTTGTCATTAGTACTTTTTCAAACAAGCGAGACTGATGATTACCTCTATATAAAATAGCGTAGTCACCGTGACTCGTATTATTCATAAAGCGATGTGCCATTAATTCTGCGACCACCTTTTCAGCCTCATGTTCTTCATTTTTGGCAACGACTACCCTGAGCTTTTCGCCATACGGTAATTCACTAAACAGGCGCTTATCATAAACATGCGGATTGTTTTGAATCAAAATATTGGCGTTATGCAGTATCCGGCCGGAAGAACGGTAATTTTGTTCCAACTTAATTAGGCGAAGACTAGGAAAGTCCTTTTTTAGCAAAACCAAATTTTGCGGCCTCGCACCTCGCCATGAATAAATAGACTGATCATCATCACCCACCACTGTAAATCTGGCTCGTTGCCCTACTAATAAGCGAACTAATTCATATTGACTAGTATTGGTATCCTGATACTCATCCACCAGCAAGTATTTGAGCATGCTTTGCCACTTTTCGCGGACGGCATCATTAGTTTTAAGCAATAACGTGGGTAATAAAATAAGGTCGTCGAAGTCTAGGGCGTTGTACGCTTTCAGGTGAGACGAATATTCAACATAGTATTTTGCTTGCTCAATTTCGCTGTCTCCATAGGCCAGTTTCATCGCGGCTTCTGGTAAGATCAAATCGTTCTTCCAATTTGAAATTTTTGACTGTAATGCAGATAGAAGCTCTTTATCGCCGTCATATTCTGTTTCAGTGAGATCACGCAGTAAACTCATTGAGTCTTTATCATCGAATAGTGAGAAACCCGGTTTGTAACCTAACTGTAAAACGTGTTTTTTAATTATACTGAGGCCAAGCGTATGAAAAGTAGATACTTTCAAACCTCGAGCTTCCGCTTTTCCGAGCGTTTGCGCTACGCGCTCTTTCATCTCTCGAGCAGCCTTATTAGTGAAGGTAACCGCCGCGATTTGTCGCGCTTTATAACCACATTCACGAACTAAATATGCAATCTTATTAGTGATAACCCTCGTTTTTCCACTGCCGGCTCCGGCTAGCACCAAGCACGGGCCTGATACATATTCGACGGCTTCTTGCTGAGCATCATTTAAGCGCATTTTACGATTCTCAAAGGGAAAAATTAACAACGAAATAAATTATAACAAATGAGCAGTGAATAACGCTTTTTTCTTTGCCATTTCGAGATATAATTGAAATAAGAACGTTAAGCCAAGGACTAATCAATGCTCGATCCAAAAAAATTAGAAGAAATAGCTAAGAATATCAGTAATGCCATACCGTCTGGTGTAAAAACCATGGCAGGTGAAGCTGAGGGCAAAGTAAAGCAAGTGTTGCAAGCTCAGTTGGCAAAACTCGATTTAGTGTCACGCGAAGAATTTGATGTTCAGAGCCAAGTTCTTATTCGTACTAGAGAAAAATTGGAAGCGATGGAAGCGCGTATTGCGGCACTCGAGTCGGATAAAGAATAAAATAGTAACCGCGTCTATTAGAGGCGTTGCTAGGCACTAAAAAGTTAAAGCAAGACTCCAAGCAATAATCCAATTGCAATGACAAGTCCCACCCAATGGTTATGCAGAAAAGCATTGAAACACGCGTCTCTCTGGCGCGTTTTTATTAGTCTAAATTGATGTATAAACATCAATGCAGCAAACATTAAGCCAATATAGAAACTGAAGTGCAGATGCGTGATCCAGCCAACGTAAGTCAATAACATCAATGTCAGCGTATTTAGAAGAGCAATAACAGTGATGTCTAAGCGACCAAATAGAATAGCGGTCGACTTTACTCCGATGCGCATATCATCTTCTCTATCGACCATTGCATAAGCGGTATCATATGCGACCGTCCACGTTAAGTTCGCCATATAGATAAGCCAAAGCCATAAGGGCAACTCGCCTGTGATGGCCATAAAAGCCATCGGAATAGACCAACTAAACGCAGCACCCAATGCCACCTGTGGTAAGTGGGTATAGCGTTTCATAAACGGATAAAGACTAGCGAGAAATAGAGCCCCCACCGACAGTACAATAGTGTACGTATTTAGAAATAAAACCAGGCCGAAGGCTAACATAACCAGCAAGCTAAAAAGTTGCAGTGCTTCTTTCGGTTGTACTTCGCCAGAAACAATCGGCCTTGCTTGCGTGCGTTCTACCCCACCATCAATTTTACGATCAGCATAATCATTAATGATGCAGCCAGCAGACCGCATAAGGAAGACCCCTAAAATGAAAATGACGGTAATATGCCATGGTGGCAATCCGTTCGCTGCCCACAGCAAGCCCCAAACTGTGGGCCATAATAACAGGTAAGTACCAATAGGTTTGTCAGCCCGCATTAAACGCCAATAAGCATCCCTTTTTTGCCAGCGTAACCGCATTATTTCGCGCTCATATTGATTTTACTGGGTGGTGG
>Ga0307488_10003922_pt1 | contig 12387 bp, 13 predicted proteins | sample SB02metaG_FD_202248 | JGI IMG/M metagenome (GOLD analysis project Ga0307488, IMG submission 202248) | Sea-ice brine microbial communities from Beaufort Sea near Barrow, Alaska, United States - SB 0.2 | ecosystem: Environmental > Aquatic > Marine > Coastal | place: USA: Alaska | collected...
TCTCAAAACCAAACGCGCCTGGGCTGTGAGTATCATCCCCCAACACAGGAACTCCGGGTCCGCGCAATCCGTTGAGGTGCCACTTCCCAAAATGCCCCGTCGCATAACCCGCTCCTTTCAAAGCCTGGGCGACCGTTTTTTCCTGAAGCCGCAAAGGATAGCCGTGATTAAAAACTCCGGTCCGATCATTGGATCGTCCCGTCAGCACCGTTGCCCGTGTCGGCGAGCAATTCGAAGCGCCTGCATAGAACCGATCAAACCGGAGCCCATTCGCCGCCATTGCATCGAGGTTCGGCGTTTTTAGAACCGGATGATCGTAGTATCCAGTTTGCCCCCAGCCCATGTCGTCGGCCATGATCAAAACGATATTCGGCTGATCGGCCGAGGCGGACAATGAGAACGAAGCAGCGAGAAGTAAGTTGAGTTTTTTCATTTTTTCGATCAGATAGGGTTGGTTCGACGAACGTACCCTATTGGATCGTAGCACGTTGCTTTCGGCAGGAAATCACACAGTTGTGTCGCGCCCGGCTTTCAGAAGCTCGATCAATTCGCGCATCGCTGGGGTGATGGCTTTCGCGCGGCGACGAATCACACCGAGCGGCCGCCACATGTCGCGCCCTTCCAAAATCACCTGACATAATTTGCCGGCGGCGACTTCGTTTTTGACCGATTCCGAAGGCACGATCGAAATAGCGTTCTCGATTTCGACTCCGCGTTTCACCGTTTCGATATTGTCGAACTCGACGACTTCTTTCACAGAAATCGACGCTTTCGCGAACATTTCATCAATCGCTTTTCGAGTCGGTAAATCGGGCTCGAATGAAATGAATCGCTCGCCATCAATCGCGCTGAGCGGCGCCTTCTTCTTTTTCGCAAAGGGATGACCTGGAGGACAAATCAACACGAGACGATCTTTCCACACCGGCTCCACTTCGATTCCTTTGCGCTGCTGCGGATACGCCACCAGCCCCAAGTCGGCCTTTGCTTCGAGGACATCGGCATAAACCTGATTGGCCCGCCGATAGTTGATGTGAAGATCAACTTCGGGAAACAGTTTGCGAAACTTATCGAGAAACGGAGGCAGCTCGTGAAAGCCGATGCTGTAAACCGTGGCCACGTTCAGCGTTCCAGCGACGACGTCGCGCATTTCTTCCAACTGCGTTCCGATTTCATTCCATGCGTCGAGGATCACCCGCGCGGCTTTGAGAAATACGTCCCCTTCCGGCGTCACTGAAAAATTCCGCCGACCGCGCTCGACGAGCAGCACGTCGTAGTAATTCTCAAGCGTTTTGATCTGCTGGCTGACCGCGCTTTGGGTCACTCCATTCCGCTCTGCTGCCGCGGAAAAGCTGGAGGTTTCAACCAAATCACAGAACACTTTAAAGGATTCAACGTGCATAAATTTCCACCCAGAATAAGCGGAGCTAATTTTTAATGCAAGTTGGCACTCAAATCACTCGGTTTCGGGCGGACTGATTTTCTCACCGACAATTCCGACCGGTCGAAAAACATAATCCTCAGAATTGGTGTCGATCCATTCCGGCTCCGCTTTTTTGTGCATCCAATAGTTCAGGCCCACGGCGACAAGAATGGCGAAAAAGAAGTGCGATATAAAAATGTAAAATCCCACCAGAATTTTGCAGCGGTAGATTGCTGACACAAAAACAGAAACAGCGAGAACTGAAACCAAACCACCGGCCGTGAGCAGTGCTTTTTCATTTCCAGAAGATTGCGCTGCGAATTTAAAATAGCAGAAAATCAGAATGACAGCGACGATCCAGCCGCCGAAAAATCCTAAAATTGCTTTGAATGGACTCCACCTTTTTGTGAAAACCAAACCTGCGAGCCAGAATCCGACGAGAAATAAAATCGAAGGAACGAACAGGCACAGCAGTAACATGCTCGATTGTTCTTTCGAGAATTTTTCAGGAAAACTCTGATGAAAGACATTGGAAAATAGAATTTTTTTCCGCGCCGCGTAATCAAGATCGGACGTCGGAACCTGTGCCTGACCCGCTGCCTCACTTTTGACCGTGGCGATCTTCTGCTCGAAATCGAACGCCACCAATTCGCCGGTCACGATCTGTCCGCTGCGTGTTTTCCATCCGGTTTCAGCCCGTGCAGAACTACATGACAGGAAACAAACTACGACGATCACCAGCGCAAAAATACAGCGAAAATCAGTCTTCATCTTCAGCGCGGAGATCACGATTCAGAAGAGATTCGAGAGCTTCGGTAGTTGATTTTTTTTCGAAAAGCACTGCGTAGACTTCGTCAATCAGCGGGGTCCGAACATTGAGTTTTCGTGCCATCTCAAACGCATTTTTCGCATTGGGAACGCCTTCGGCAACCTGGGTCACCGTAGCGATGGCTTCATCGAGGGTTTTTCCTTCACCCAGCAAACGACCAAACCGGTTGTTGCGGCTGTGGACGCTGTAGCAGGTCACGATCAAATCACCAATGCCGCTCAAACCGCGAAAGGTCTCCGGCTTTCCGCCAACAGCGGTTCCCAGACGAGTCATCTCAGCAAGTCCGCGAGTGACCATGGCGGCCTTCGTGTTATCACCGAGGCCAAGGCCGTCAATAATTCCTGCGGCAATGGCAAACACGTTTTTCACCGTGCTGCCAAGCTCGATTCCCACCACGTCCTCACTCGTGTAGGTGCGAAACCACGGCAGCGTGAAGACTTCCTGAACCCGCTCTGCAACGGCGACATCGGCGCATCCGATAACCGCGGCTGTTGCCATTCGGTTTGCGACTTCCTCAGCGTGACTCGGGCCTGAAAGCACTGCGATCGGATTATTGGGGAAAATTTCTTCGATCAATTGGTGCATCAGTTTTCCAGTCGAAGGATCGATTCCCTTCGTGCACGTCAGTAACAGCGTGCTTTCGGGAATTCCCGCAGCAGCCACATCTTTCAAAACGATTCGGGCAACTTGAGACGGAACCACCATTAATATCAGCGGCTTGTCGATGACATCAGCGATATCAACCGAGCCCACGATATTTATTGGCAAATCGACATCGGGGAGGTATTTCGAGTTCCGGTGATTCGAATTCAAATCCTCGGCCACTTCCGGCTCGTTGCCGTAGGTCGTGACTTCGAGACCGCGATCGGCTAAGGCGAGTGAAAGGGCTGTCCCCCAGCTACCCGCTCCTAAAACTGCTGCTTTTTCAATCATACAAATTTCACTGAAAATTAATCTTTTGCTGGTTTGCTTTTCCGTGGCGTCTTTGGCTCTTCACCTTTCATCAACCGCCCAATATTCGAACGATGACGCCAGATTGCCATGATCGCCAAAAAGGCGGCAAACCCTAGAACGGGCCAATCCCACGGTTTATTAAAAAAGAGCGACTGAATCGCCACCGTGATTGGCAGAGCAAGAGCTGCGCCAATCGAAGCGACGGAAACCCAACGAAGGGTTTGGTGCAAAATAAACCAAGCCAGCATGCCCACCACCAGCGGAATCGGCAAAATTGGAGCCAGTGCGCCGGCCGAGGTGGCAATTCCTTTTCCGCCCCGAAATTTCAGCCAAAATGTGTAGTTATGACCCAAAATAGCTCCGATCGCAGAGAAAATATGAATCAAGCTGTTGTCATTCGCTGCCTTGGCGATCAAAACCGGAATGAGCCCTTTCAGGACATCGAGGGTCAAAACGGTGATTCCAAGCGGTTTTCCGAGGACGCGGAACACATTCGTCGCGCCGATATTGCCGCTGCCGTGTTCACGAATATCAAGTCCCCTCAGCCGACCGGCCAAATAGCCGAAAGGTGTTGCGCCAATTACATAAGCAGCAACAACGGGCCAACCAATTTGGACAATTTCAGGAAAAGACATCTCGGCGGATTGTGAGCGAAGGTTTATTCCGTGTCCAGCGAAGTCTCTGAAACGAGAGGTTCAGCAGCAACCGCAGGATTGACCAACGGAGGAAGATCTTCGAGCCGACATTCCAACGTTTCGCCGCCCTGAACTTCCATCGAAGTGCTGCCGGGGACCAAAATCACGTCGCCAGGGTGCAGCGTCATGATTTGAGATAAATCAGCAAGACGCTGTCCGAAATCGAGATCGATTGTCTCTTCAAAAATCTCATCCGAAACGATAAATTCGATAGCCAACGTTTCCTGATCCGCAAATTCATCGATCGACACCAGAACGGGGCCGAGGCTCAAAAACGAATCATACGCCGCTCGAAAACCCGATTCCTCGCGGGTCGTCAGACACGTCATTTGGGTGAATCCAGCTACGAAATCTTTCCAATTTGATTCCGCTGGGTCAAAATCGCGGCACGATTTCCGAATGACCAATCCGACGCCGGCGCTTGCAAAAATGTTCGACACGTCCGGAAAAAAGATCTCCGCATTTCCGCTGATCACAGAGCTTTGCGGCCTGAAACCATCTTGATCAATAATTTTCCCAGGCCGGGCCACTGCCGATCCCAACTTCGCGTGCTCGAAATGAATCGAAGCTTCAGGAGCACGCGGAAGCCGCTCATCCGCCTCGTTTTCCCACCATTCCTGCATTTCCTCGAACTCCTCGCCAGATTCAAGAAGCTCACTCAGCGTCCCCGGAAAAAAGGTTCCAAAAACCGCCCCGATTTGTTCCACCGAGAGAAAATGGTTTTCATGGAAATAGCACAACTGCTCATCTCCAAATTCGTTGATTAGAGTTCCCAATCGCATGTGATGAATCAACAGAGCCTGTTCATCTAATCAACTTCATTTGAATAGATTCCAGAATGCCACGGGTAATTCTTGCCATTCCGCGAGGGATAGCGAAAATACGCTCTCTTTCTTCCGCATGAAATTCCGTTCTACGATCCAACAAAGCGACAAGCTGGCTTGCCAGCGGTCTGAGGATTCTCGCGAAGCGGAACCGGAAGACAGCTTTAAAATGAATCATCACGGTATGTTCGCCAATCCAACAGGGTTGGTTCGTGGAATCTTGGTTTTGGCTCTCGCCGCAGTTTTGGTTTCCTGTGAAAAGCCAGATCGGATCAAAGAAGCGACGAAGAATAAAATCCTTCGCTTGGGAAATGGAGCGGAGCCAAAAGCGCTCGATCCACATCTGGTTTCATCGGTTGGTGATTCCAATATCATGCGGGCGCTGTTCGAAGGCCTCGTGATCAACCACCCGTCGAGTGATTCGGAGCATGTCCCCGGAGTCGCCAAGAGTTGGGATGCCAATGCTGATTTTACCGAGTGGACGTTTCATCTCCGCGACAATGCAAAATGGTCGAATGGCGATCCGGTGACGGCTCATGATTTTGTCTATTCTTACAACCGGATTTTGCATCCAAACATTGCGAGTCCGTATTCGTCGATGCTGTATTTCTTGAAGAACGGCGAAGCCTACAACAAAAGCGAGATCGACGATTTTTCGAAAGTCGGCGTGAAGGCGGTCGACGATCACACGCTGGTTTGCACGTTGGAAGATCCAGCGCCGTATTTTCCAGACGTCGTAAAACACACAACCTGGCTGCCTGTCCACAAAGCCACGATCGAGAAGTTCGGAGAAATGACTGATCCTTTCACGCTCTGGCAACGGCCCGGAAATCATGTGGGAAATGGTGCTTTTCAGCTGACCGGCTGGCGAATCAACGACTACGTGAAGGTCCGAAAAAACCCGCACTATTGGGACAGCGAAACGGTGAAGCTGAACGGGATCGATTTTCTCCCACTCGACAACACGTTCACCGAAGAAAGAATGTTTCGAGATGGATTGATTCATTACACCTACGTTTTGCCAGCGAACATGATCGAGGTCTATCGGGAAACACAGCCGGAGATCTTGCGGGTCGAAACATATGCGGGCGTGTATTTTTTCCGCTGCAATGTGACTCGCGGTCCCACGAAGGATAAGAATTTCCGCAAGGCACTTTCTCTCGCAATCGATCAGGAAACGATTGTTAAATACGTCACGATGGGCGGCCAGATTCCGGCGTATGGATTTGTCCCGCCGTCAGAAGCGGAAGGCGGCTACGTTCCGCCCAATAAAATCAGTTTTGATCCTGAAAAGGCAAGGGAATACCTGAAGGCGGCTGGCTATGAAAATGGGGCGGATGTTCCCGAATTCACAATCATCATCAACACGTCGGAAGCCCACAAGTCGATTGCTGAATCGGTTCAAGACATGTGGAAAACCCATCTGGGAATCGAGAACGTGAGAATTTCGAATCAGGAATGGAAGGTCTTTCAACAAACGGTTCAGGATATTGACTACGATGTATCGCGTGCCGGATGGATTGCCGATTATGTCGATCCCAACACGTTTTTGAGCATGTGGAAAACGGGAGACTCCAACAATCAAACCGGCTGGAGCAGCCCCGATTTTGATCGACTTTTGAAAGAGGCTGCCCAGCTCAGCGACATCGATGCCCGCTATGGAAAAATGAAGGAAGCCGAGAACGTTTTGCTGGAGGAACTTCCTGTCCTGCCGGTTTATTGGTACACGCGGGTGTATGCGCTTCATCCAGATGTGCAGAACTGGAATCCACTTTTGCTGGATAATCACAATTACAAATTCATCGATCTGAAATCGGCTGATTGAATGGAAACCGTTCGCTATATTGTTTCTCGATTGCTGCAGTCGCTCTTCGCGCTGTTTTGCATCATTGCGATCACATTTTTCATCGCTCGACTTGCTCCGGGTGGACCATTTTTGGATGACAAAGCGGTTCCTGAGCACCTCATCAAGCAGATGGAAGTGAACTACGGGCTAGATAAACCACTCGTCGTTCAGTTTGCCAAATACCTTGGAAAACTGGTGCAGGGCGATCTCGGTCCCTCGTTTGGAAACAAAGGGTTCACCGTAAATGACATCATCGCCCAGGGCTGGCCAGTCTCAGCCGTGATCGGATTTCTCGGACTGGCTATCGCGTTGGCGTTAGGAATTCCCGTCGGAATTATTGCGGCCTCGCGGCGAAACACCAATGTCGATTACACCTTGATGGGCGTCGCGATGCTGGGCATTTGTCTGCCTACCTTTGTGATTGGGCCGTTGCTGGGACTGTTTTTCGGTCTAAAACTTGATTGGTTCGACGTGGCCGGTTGGGAAAATAGCAGTGCATGGATTCTCGCCTCGCTGACTCTGGGCCTTTATTACGCTGCTTACATCGCCCGACTAACTCGCGGTTCGATGCTGGATGTCTTGAATCAGGATTACATCCGTACCGCGCGCGCCAAAGGGGTTGCTCCGCTAAAGGTTCTTTTCAAACATGCCTTTCGTGGAGGTATTTCTCCAGTCGTTGCCTATCTCGGGCCTGCGCTGGCGGGTTTGATTGGTGGCTCGTTTGTGGTTGAGCAGATTTTTGGACTGCCCGGACTGGGTCAGCATTTTGTTAAAGCTGCAACGAACCGCGATTATTGGCTGATCAACGGCACCGTGACGGTAATTGCCGTTCTCATTCTCGCGATGAACCTGGTTGTCGATCTCATTCAAGTTTGGCTCGATCCACGGAGGAAATTGAAATCATGACTACGCCGCCCCCCATCAGCGCCGTTGAACATGCGGCTGCCGAAATCGAGCGCGGATCGTCGCTCGGGCGCGATGCGTGGTATCGGCTTCAGAAAAACAAGCTGGCCATGATCAGCTTGTGGATTTTTATCATCATCACAATTGCCTGCATGGTGGTTCCGTTTTTTCCGGGAATTCCGAATCCCAACAAAACTTACCCCGATCTCAAATCGATGGACGCCTTTCAGTCCGCCGTTTCAAAAGATGGCGACAAAATTTTCTACCTCTTGGGAAGCGATTACCTCGGGCGCGATATTTTTTCACGAATTCTTTATGGCGGGCGCGTATCACTCGGCGTGGGATTTCTGGCGACGCTGGTTTCGCTGACGATCGGCGTGATCTATGGAGCAGTGGCGGGATTTATCGGAGGCAAGCTCGATTCAGCAATGATGCGCGTCGTCGACATTCTCTACGCCCTGCCGTTTTTGATCATTGTCATTATTTTGACAACGTTCTTCGGCAACAAACTGTGGCTGCTGTTCGTATGCATCGGCGCAGTGGAATGGCTCACGATGTCGCGAATTGTTCGCGGTCAGGTCTTGTCGTTGAAGAATCAGGAATTCGTCGAAGCTGCCCGCAGTCTCGGCCTTTCGAATTGGCGAATCATTATCCGCCACCTCATTCCTAACACTGTCGGGCCGGTCATTGTTTACACAACACTGACCGTTCCTGCCGTGATGCGATTGGAAGCAATTCTAAGTTTCCTCGGCCTCGGGATACAGCCACCCAATTCAAGCTGGGGAAGCCTCATCAAAGAAGGCGCTGATCGGATGGTGAGCGATCAGGCGTTGCTGATTTACCCAAGCATTGTGTTCGCAGCGACGCTGTTCGCGCTGAACTTTTTAGGCGATGGCTTGCGCGATGCGCTGGATCCGAAGACTTCGAAAGATTGATCGCCCGCTTGATTAGCTGTGGTGATCTTCAGCCAATGTTTCGTTTTGGCGGGTTTTGAAAAACACCTAGGCGTGCATCAGAATTCCATATGCAATCAGAGCAAAGGCAATCACGTTCATAGCGCTTGTGAACAGATAAAATCTCTGAATGGCCGCCGGATCGATATCGCCCTTATTAACCAATCCCACGCTTGGGAAAAATACATTAAGTGAGCAATACTGGATAGGAATGCCAGTGCTGCGCCAATCGTAATGCACAAATTAAAATGACGTTTCTCAGCTCGAAAAAGCAAAACGCCCGCAATCGCAATAGCCGCATGCAATAACGGCCATGCGATCATAAAAATCGTGTAGAGAATTTGTTCGATCGTATTTGTTTCCAGCATTTCCGAAAGGATTTAGCTCACTCCTCAATCTCAATTTCCGCGCTTTTCGCGACTTCGCGCATCCGCTCTAAACCAACTTTAGCGGTTTCCAACGGGTCTTTGTCCCACCATTCCTGAGAAAACAGTTCGAGGCTGAGCCACTTGTCGTAGCCTTTGCCTTTGAGCAGTTCGAGTTCGGTTTTAAGATCGATCACTCCATCTCCAATCATGACGCGGTCGGGATCTGTCTGCTGCCCCGACGGGATATTTGGATTGGCATCATTGATGTGATAATGGGCAATCAGCTCAAGTGGCAGCGCCTCGATATCAGCCAAGCTGGTCTTGTTATTCCAGTTGTGGAAGGCATCGAGAATGGTCACGCAGTCATCTGCTCCGGTGTTATCCATCACCGTGACGGTATCTTCAACATTGTTGAGGCTTGCGAAAAAACTGATGTATTCCAACACCGCCTGAACGCCAGTTTCGCGACCGATCTGAAGTAGATCGTTGTATCCTTCATGGAGGTGATCGATTCCTGGTTGAATAAGCGGCGGCGTGCATACCATCAGTGGCGCCTTGAGACGGGCTGCCAGTTCAAACCGACGCCGCGCTTCATCCATCGCGAGTTTGTATTCCCAATCGACGCTTTCGCCCCAATTACGAACCGCGATGAAACACGGGACTTCGAGCCCGTAATCGGAAAGCGCTTTTTCGACATCCGAAATTTCGCCACCTCTCCCGACATGTTCGTAAAGCTCGACGGCCCATAGCTCGATGCCTTTGTAGCCGGCCTCACCCGTTAGCCTGATTTTATCCAGCAGCGGGACTGGCTTGATCGTTGAAGAATTCAAAGAAAGTTTCATTTTCAGGTAACGTTTTTCAGGGCTTCAAGCGTGGATTCGATGGTTCTGGGATCCGTTCTGCCGTCAAGCACGGCAACCACGCGAATTTCCGATGTTTCCCCGACAAAATAAATGATCTAGGGAAATAAATTCACGACCAGTTTTTGGACTCTGCCAGTCACGAACGGTTTGCCTGAATAGACTTTCGGCAAGCGAACCCATATCTCTCAATCGCTCACTTCGTCAAAATAATCACCCCAGCCCGGCGAACAATTTTCGTAGAAAACCCAACCGTCTAACAAATCACGACGGGCCTGCTCTTCAACTTTTACGCGCATCTTTGTGAGCAGTTTTATTAGCTTCCATTCGCTCTCTGAATTCCTCTCGATTTAAGAATTCACATTCGCCGTCTTCGTATTTTTGCATCCTTTCAGAAAGAATCTTCAGATGACGCTCGGGCACTAGATCATCATTCCTCAGCAAACTCGCATCGAGAAATTCTCTCAACTTAAGCCGTTCCAATCGGCTGAGTTCCTGAACTTGAGCTTCCAATTCCGTTGTCATCTAATCAGGTTCGTTTTTATAGGAGGGAAGTCAACTTCCGCCCTGACCGCTCACTTTTTAAGAGCTGCTAGTTTTTTGCGAACGAGAGCCGATTGCTCCGCGTCGAGGATCTGCCAGCAAGCCAGTCCGTTGCCAACCAGTTCCCACTCATCAAATTCCCAGACGACTTTCTTATCGCGAGTGATTTCAAAAATCTGCGGGTTCTTATCGCCCGCATGGCAGTTTCCGATGATGAGATTCCCGTTCGGGAGTTCCTGCAAACAAGTCGTCCAAGCCAGTTCGATCTCCGTGCCGGGGACTTTTTTCGTGATGTCCCAGACAACTTCTTTCTCCGGCGAAACCTCGATGACGCTGTTCCCACTTCCGGTCGCGATCAGCGTGTTGCCACTCTTCAAACGAATCGCTCCATAAACCCGCGTGTCGGTAAGATATTCCCATACAACCTTGCCCTCGGTATCGTATTCGGTGACCACTCCTGGCTGCTCCGCGCAGGCGAGATAATTACCATTCTCCAGCATCCGAACGAGACGGGTTTGCTTGCGGCCTCCCTCACCCATCGGAATTTCTTTCACGAGTTTTCCATCTTTATCGACGTGAGCGAAGCGCCCCACGCCACTTTCGGCGATCATGGTCTGACCATTCTCTAAACGGGCAAACGCATGGACATCGACGCCTTTCCCTTCATTCCCGTTGGCCGTTTTGGATTCGTAATCCCACACCACTTCCTTTCCGAGCGTGATTTCCTGAGTTCGAGTCCACGTATCGTGAAACAAAATGTTTCCGTTTTCCAAGAGGTGCACATCGTGATGTCCCGTATGGCCTTTTTCAGGACCGGCCGTGTCGTGTTTCCAGAGGATTTCTCCTTTTGAATCACAAATGGCGAGAACATTTTTGCCATACGACGCCCCAACAAGGACAAGTCGATCATCTTGCGAAAACGCAAAGGTGGATAAGAACAAACTACAAAGCACGAGGCCACGAAATAATTTCATGGCAGACTTTTACCGTAAATCCCGTCGTGAGACGACCCTTTTCAGAAACTTAATGGTGGTGGGGTTCCCCGCACCGACTCAGGTTCCGCTCTGATAGTTCACCGGCTCTTCAGTAATAGTGATGTCGTGCGGATGGCTTTCTTTTAAGCCACCCGCCGTAATCCGAACAAACTGAGCGCGTTCGCGAAGCTCTTTTAAATTCGAGGCACCGACGTAACCCATGCCGCTTCGCAATCCGCCGAGCAATTGGAACACCGTGTCGTTCAACGGCCCACGATAGGGAACCCGCGCTTCAACGCCTTCAGCAACCAGTTTGCCGGATGAATTCTGACCGTAACGATCGCCTGATCCTTTGCGCATCGCCTTGACCGATCCCATGCCGCGATACTCTTTCCAGGTCCGCCCCTGATAATTCACCATCGAACCGGGGCTCTCTTTGCAACCGGCGAGGAGAGAACCCAGCATGACCAAATCAGCACCTGCAGCGAGAGCTTTTACGACATCACCGGAGTAACGAATTCCGCCATCCGCAATGACCGAAACACCCGCTTCATGGCAAACGTCCGCGACATTCTGAATCGCTGAAAACTGTGGCGTTCCCACACCGGCAATCACGCGCGTTGTGCAAATAGAACCGGGACCAACCCCGACTTTCACTGCATTTGCTCCCGCAGAAATCAAATCAGCGGCCCCTTCGGCGGTGACCACATTTCCGGCCACCACATCCGCTCCGCTGATCGAGCGCAGCTTTTCGATCACTTCGAAAACCCGAGTCGTGTGCCCTGTCGCGGCATCGATAAATACCGCATCGGCACCTGCCTCGATCATTGCTTCAGCGCGCTCAACGTAGTCAGGGCCAACCCCGATTGCCGCTCCCACCATCAGCTGGCCATTGTTATCTTTGGCTGCGTTGAGGTATTGCTCGCGCTTCTCGATATCCTGCGCGGTAATCATTCCAGTCAGCTTTCCTTCAGCATCGACCAGGGGAAGTTTTTCAATCCGGTGCTCATACAACAACCGCTGGGCATCTTTCTGATTCGTGTCCATCGGCGCAGACACCAGTTTTTCGCGCGGCGTCATCACATCACCGACGGTTTTGGCCGACTCTTGAATAATCCAAATATCACGACTCGTGACCATCCCGACGAGATGGCCTTCCCCATCAACCACAGGGAATCCATTCACGCCCCGCTTATTCATAATCCGCTGGAGATCAGA
>Ga0307488_10003924_pt1 | contig 12387 bp, 14 predicted proteins | sample SB02metaG_FD_202248 | JGI IMG/M metagenome (GOLD analysis project Ga0307488, IMG submission 202248) | Sea-ice brine microbial communities from Beaufort Sea near Barrow, Alaska, United States - SB 0.2 | ecosystem: Environmental > Aquatic > Marine > Coastal | place: USA: Alaska | collected...
CAGCTCCTGGATTTTTTGGTCGTATCCTCCAATCGTAGAGGTGTCGTGGGCCTCCAGTTGCTTGATCCTCTCATCATACCTGGCCAACGTCTCTGCCTGGGCGATGAGTCGCTCCTGTCGGTCCAGTAGGGTGTCCTTCATGAGGACCAGGGTGGACTCCTGATGGGCCTCCAGGTCGCTTGCCTCTGCCTCGATTGAGGACATCCGGAGGTCGTCCTTGTCGGCATTGGATGACATGGCCCACAGGACAATCGTACCGGCAATCACGGTCACCGATATCCCGATCGTGGCCAGCGTCAGGAGTAGGCCAAGGCCTGACCAGATGTAGGAGATGGGGACCATCCCTGGGTGTCCGGTGGTCTCTGAGACGCGGTCCAGCTTTGTGAACAGGCCCGTGAGATCTCCCCTCATGCCCTCGACGACTGCGGTCGCCCTGGTGGTTGAGGTCTTCAGGTCACCCAGCTCGGTCTTCACGCCCTGCATCTCGTCGTCAAGACGGTCCACTCGTGATCCTAGTTGGGCTGTTGTCATTCCTTCCTGTTCGTTACTCATGTGTTTTCTAGGCTGTATCCAAACATTTCGATATCTCGAGAGAAACGCTTGGCCACGATGGCGGCGGTCTCGTCATCGTAGTAGTCGCGGAAGTCTTTGTGGTTGGTCTTGTTCGTGTGCGGTAGGTAGAGGCTAAGTCCCAAGCGGCTACAGATATTACCCCAGGCTTCAGTGAGTTCTTCGAACCTGTAGACAGCGTCCACGATTATATTTCGGTCATCATCTTCAAGCATCAGGGACTGGTCGCGCCACTCCATGTTCCCAATATTGGGTGCCACCGTTTTCCTCATCCAGTCACCGAACTCAATGCCCTCCGGAACACTCTGCGAATTTTCCTTGTCGAGCTTCTGCTGCCGGTAGTTAAAGCTCGAAACCATCCTGTCCCAGGGGTTCCTGACAAAAGCAAAAGACCAGAAGTGGTCATAGTTATAGCCAGCGTGGGTGAGTAGCCTGGCGACCGTCTTGGCGTTATCGTGATCACCGGCCAGGACGGGTAGGTGCTCCCATGGCCGCAAGGCCGTCGAGATTGACGACCCTCCGGTCTTGTTCACATGGATGAAGGCAAGTTTCAGGGATGTTGAGATCATTTTATTCCGATGATTTGGCCGTTGGATTTAAAATTATCGGCAGGTAAAAGCTCACCGGAGCCGACAAGCCTGTTGACCTTGAAGCCGTGCATCTCAAGATGGTTTACCACTGCCCTGTGGGATACCTTGGCGTGCCCGTGTACCTCAACTATCACCCATGAACCAGGCCGCATTGCCTCAAGGACTTGTCTGGCCCCCTGGAGCACCTCAAGCTCCGTTCCCTCGACGTCGATCTTGATCGCATCAGGCACCCTGCGGATAACTCTGTCGAGCGGGGACTTCTCGACCGGCTGACCTGGAAGTTTTGACTTGCAGGATGCCAAGGACGAGTTGGCAACCAGTGGGCTGACGTAAAGCTCCGCTTTCCCGTAGGAGTCACTGATCGCCAGATTGGATATCGAGTCATGGATTCCGTTCATGGCAAAGTTAAGCTCCAGGATTTCCCTGGCCCTGTCCTCTGGTTCAAAGGCCACGACCTCGCACCCGACAGACGTTGCAGCCAAGCTCATCAATCCGATGTTGGCCCCTATGTCGACGAAGAAGTCCCCTTCCCCGAGATTCTGGATGGTCTCCAGGACCGGCCTCTCGTATTTCCCTATGCTGGTGAGCGAGTAACCGATGTGCCCGTAGGGAATCCATGCCTCCGCATCAATCCCCTGAAGCCATGTCCGGTAGTAGGCTAGGCCGTTCGCCTTCTCGACCAGGCACTGGCGCTGTTCGGTATCGTAAAATTTCATGGCTTCAATATCCGCTTGGCCCTCTCCAGGGATTCCATCGCGACGTCGTAGATCCCCCAGTTCTTGTGGGCCGGTGGGGTGTGGGTGTGGATGTGGACGCTGGCGGTCGATCCGGTCGGTGGTTCCTTTCTCCATATCCCGTGATTGTGGTCTTTCCCGAAGTAATCACAGTGGAACATCCCTGGCAATCTCTCCATGCACTTCTGTTCGTAGAATCCGTCCAGACCCTGCTCGTACATGTAGCCCCAGATCCCAGACGCATCTGGGTGGCGGCTCATGATGAATCCAGCGTTGAATACCCCGTGGCGGCGAACCACTTCGTTACTCCAGTCTACCCAGTGGAATGGGCTGATGACCATGTCGGCCTGGAAGGACTCGTCGAGTCTCTTGCAGAATACGACATCAGAGTCGGCGACCAGGGCACCGCCCCCCTTGGCGGCACATATTGCCTGCTGGAGGGCAAATATCTTCCACCAGATCGGTACCGTCTTCCAGTAGGCGGACTCGGTCGCGACACACTGGACCCGCTTCTCTATCGTGGCCTGAGTGTCCTGATTCATTACCGGCATAATATGGACGTCACCCAGCCCCCACTCTTTGATCAGGCTCCTGACATATCGGGACACCTCGCCGTCGCAGATCACGATAGCCAGAGTGTCTGGGTGGAATGCCTTGAAGGTGAGGAGCCATGCCTCCAGGTCTCCCATGACAGGTTCATCGCAAACCACTGCGGCGACCTCCAGACCCATCCTGTGATTTGAAACTGGTTTCAGTCTGGTCCCATCGATCAGATTGCTGGTCCACTTTTTAAAAAGCCCACTGCACTCCCGCCGGTCACTGAACCCAGCAGATGGGTTCGTCCATGAAAGTCTCGCTAAATCCTCTTTTACTTCAGGCTTCCGTCTAATCATGATCAACTATAGGTTCCCGAGATCGCGGTGACAAGAGCGCCCTGGGCCGCAGTGCTGCCCGACCCGCTTCCGCCTGTCTCGGTGACCTTGATCTTGATGGTGTCCCCAGCCGAGCAGGCAATGCTCTGAGACCCCTCCCCGAACTTGATGTTGGCGGAAGTGCCGTTCTCGGTTGTCGCCAAGGTGACCTCGGTCCCCACCAGGGTGCCGTTTTTCTCAACCCTGACCTTTACGTTCAGGGTTCCGGCAACACCATTCAGCTCGGCATCCAGGTTTGTGATTGTGAGGGCACGCCTGGCGACCATGAAGAACTGAGAGGTTGCGGTCAGGGGTGCCCCAGTGAAAAATTCTCTCTCCAGGCTGAAGGAGACGTCGGTTCCGCCACCACCACCGCCACCGCCACCGAGGACCATCCAACGACTGTAGAGGGTTGAGTAGATGGCTACGACGACTTTATTGTTCTCGTCGAGCGTGATGTCACTCCCGCCCCAGCAGTAGATGTCGCCGGCGTTGTGCTTGATTACCACCGTTCGGGCGTCGTTGGCCGCGTAAAGGTAGACGATGTCACCGTCGGCCGGAGTTCCCCCGAGGGTCTCGAGATCATCATTGGAGGCATCGCCCTGGGTGTCGATGTAGTGATGGTTGCTTGTGACGGCCACCGCGCCGGCCGCGATCGTCAGCTCGCTGGCTGCACCCGCGTCGGGCCCTGTTCCGCCGCCGCCACCACCGAAGGCGCTGAAATTTGCGCGACGCATTGCGCCGGCCCCTGTGTCGTAGAACGGAATCCAGTCACCGGTGACGGGTGTCGCCAAGGTGTAGTTCGGGACGTCCGCATCGAGCACATTGTTCGAGGCCGACAGGGTCGTTCCAGAAGTGCTCCAGGCGATCGCCGCACGAGCCGCGATCGCCTGGTCAATCCCGTAGAGGTGAGCTGTCAGCTCATCGACGTTCGTCACCTCTGTCGGGGTTGCTGAGGGAGTGTAGTTTGTCGGGTTCCAATCGATGTCGATCGTGTCCCCATCGATCGGATCCGATCCCGACCGGGAGTGGTTCGACGCATGCGCGGTGGGCACGCGAGAATCGCTCATCCGAGAATCGCCGTCAGTCACATAAGAGTTGGCCCCGGAGGCCACGCCGGATGTTCCGACCAAAGCCGCCTTCTCATCGTTCGAGGGAAATCTGGAATCCTGTCCGGAAGCGGCCTTGTTGCTGGTCGTGCCCAATTCAACAAAGATCCCGAGAGAGTCTTCGCCGAGGGAGGCCTCAGTTCCAGGAACGAGACCGGTGGTCTTCCTCTGGACGTTGAGTTGAATCTCGTCGCCCGGGTCGTCGAGGGTCGCCGCGATAGAATTGGTCGCTCCCGCAACCAGGGCAGCGCCTACGGCGTCCCGTGCATTCTCATCGGTATAGGTCCCGCTGGACGTCAAGGCGTTGTCGATCCCTTTCAGGATGGCCCCCAGGTGAGTAAGGGACGAAACCTCTGACGGGGTCGTGTCGGCCGAAATTGTGGTGAAGGCGACGTCGATCTTCAGCTGATCGGCATCGAGAGGGTCGGAACCGCCCTGGATGTGGTTCGACTCGTGGGTGTTCGGGTTCCTCGTGTTGGTCAGGCGGCTGTCGTTACCTTTGACAACCTCGCCGGCCGAAGCATCGCCGGCTGCCGGGACATCGAGGGTAGCACTCGTTCCAGCATCCGAGATTGACGTCATCAACTGCGTTCCGGTGTGGTTTGCCCGGGCCAGAATCGTGGCGATCGACTGGCCGCTGTCAGCCAGGGTGTCGCCGCCTGTCCCATTCCAGGTAGGGATGTTCCCATTGACAGAAGTTCCAGGGCCGGACACATCAGCAGACAACGCAGTGAGAGCGGCCTGAACGAAGGCCGTCGTCGAGATCTGGGTCGTGTTCGCTCCGAGGGTCGCCGTCGGCGCGGTTGGTGTTCCGGTAAATCCTGGAGAGGAGACCGTCGGGACCTGGACGCCGCCGATGTTGATCGCGTTAAAATTTCCTTCTCCCCAGGGGAGTGAAGCGGTTCCGATCTTACCTTCTCCGGATGATCTTGGTGCTACGTTTCTTGTGGCCATGTTATGATAATTTTGGGATGAGATTTTCACTGCCGTCGAGTTCCCACAGGTCGTCGTTGGTCAGTGCTGATTGAGAGGGGGTGAGGACTGACGCGGAGACAAGCTCCCAGCCCTGACCCGGCTCGAGATAGGTGTTCTCCGATGGCAAGACGTTGTCATCCCCATCGAGTTCCCAGGCTTGGCCGGGCTCGGAGGTGACGCTGTGACTTCGGGGAACTCTGGAGTTTAGGGACATGCTGATGGCGATATTTCTCCCGGTGGTAGCACCGGCTCTCTGTTTTGAAATTGGATTGCGAACCTGGCCACGATCGATCGGTCTTCTTTCGTTATTGAGTTATTGGTCTCATTTGGTTCTGATTCGGTTTCTACGACGATGTCGTGAGCCCGAGCGGTCTGGGTCTGGTCGGTCGAGGATGTCTCATCCTGGGCCGGGGTCTTTGTCGTCGTCCTGGCCGTATTGATTTCTCCGGCGGTTTGCACGGTGGTGCGACCGGATCCCCGATTCACCTTGGTCTGTGTTTCTACAAGTTCGAAAGCCATTATCCTGGTTCTTTGTATTCGCGGGAAACCTTGGTGGAGTCACCCCCAGCCTCGTTGGCTGTGGTTGAGACGGACGACGGAGATTTGATCTCGGTCGATACCTCGGTGATTCCCACGGCGTCCTTTGTCGCGGTTGATTCGGTTTCCGTCACCTTCTCAGGCTGCCGGGTTGTCTGGGTCGTGCTCGATGTCCCGGCCGTGGTCTGGTCCTGCGTCCTGGTCACGCTGTTGATCGCTCCATCGGCTCCAAAGACGACCTCGACGTCGATCTGCTCAGGGAGAAGGACCTGGATCCCGGGCGAGCTACCGTCACCGGTGTTCTGATCTTTTCGGACATACCACAGCGCGGCGTTGACCTCGAGGATCAGCGCGATCAGTGTCTCTTTAAGGCTGGGCTCCCCAGTTTTGTCGGTAATGATTGCCATCAGTATCCAGGTGCGGTGCGGATTAAATTTCGTTGCCGGCCGAAGTCCGGAACCATTCTGCTCAACTCAAGCCGGGCCCTTCTTGCTGCTTCAGGTATCTGCCTGTTCGCCATCTCATTCCCTACCCACATTGGGCTGGCCATGAGGCGCTCCTCAATCAGTGGGATAAGGATTAGGTTTGCCAGGTTGTCGTTCACTGGCAGTTGAACGGGGTCGAGTAGATCGGAGAAGGTGACAGGGTTCGGATAGTAGAGGGCCTCGAACCTGACCGAAACCTGGGTCGTCGGGATTGGGTCCAGGCGCATCGTCCATACGATGTCACTGTTCTGACTCTGACCTCCCTCTTCGATCGAGTATCTGACAGGGGTGCCGTAGCGGCGAAAGCCCGCGTCGTTCCAGAAACCTCTCCAGGCTCCTGCGTGCTTGATCCGTTCGTCGCGAACCAGGGTCCAGCTCTCTTCGTTGAGCCGAGGGTCACTGACCATCCTCTTGATGATCTTGTCTTGGATCGTGATCACATCAGGCCAAATAGTCGCCTCGTAGGTGCCGGAGGTTCCGGCGAAGGTGTCGAGCAAAGTGTTATTGTCTGTGACCTCGTTCCATTGGTTGTAGTTGTTGTCGATCGTGATGCTCTTGCCTCGATCCTCATCGGTGAAGGGGAGACCGCCGACCTGGTTTGAGCCGTCGGTGACCTCGATGTCGATCGTTCGCTTCAGCGGCATTCGGAAGCTGAAGGTTGATCTCTGCCAGACATCAGGAGCCGACTCGAAAAATTCGGTCAGGCCGGCCGTGATCTCACCAGACAGCTCAAGCCGATCGCCGGCATTCAAGTTGCCTACGTCCCGGGTTTGAAGGTGTCGTGAGACACGTTTGGCTAGTTCGATCGTGGTCATTTAGTGTGGCTTCGTTCAGCGATCTGAGGAGGCTTGGTGTCAGCACTGTAGATTTGCGGATCGAGGTATCCTATTTGCCTTATGGCCTTCTGGTAGTCGTCGGTCAAGGCGTTGAGTAGCTCCTTGTTTTTGAAAAAGTGTGACCGCGTCATGTGATATCGGGCGATCGGTAGAAGGACCGTCTCGACATACTTGTGCGGAATTGGAAGTGATGGGAGTGGCGAAGCACAGAAGTCAGCCGCCTCGTAGGAGGGGCATTCGAGAGTCGCGTCGTAGGTGATCGAGTAGGCTTTGTCCGGCGTAGGAGCCAGGAGAAGGTTCACGACCAATACCTCGTCCCCGTAGGATGGGCTTCTGGTGCGGTCCAGGTAGTAGACCTGGGGCTCTCCCTGGTCGACGTCGTAGCCGGATCTAGATTGGAAGATCGGCCCGAACGCGTGCAGTTCGCCCTTGCTTTCGCAGGGTGCGATCGGTTTGCCAGTGGCGGTGAATCGGATAGGTCCCAGGATGTCCTGAATTGCAGATTCCAGGGCGTAGGCCTTCGTCCCGGGGATGGTCGAAAGACTCTTCTCTTCACGGGTGAAGTAGTCAGAGTCGGGAGACGACCAGATCTCCTGGAAAGCCTGGTTGAGTGACGTAGCAGCGTCGTCCTTAATGTAGGACGGTGCGCTGGAAACGCTCTCAATGTTCACCAGCCGGAGCAGGTGAGCTTCTATGCCTTGAATGTCCACGGTGCAGGGTGGTCCCTACCGCGTCACTTACTGGCCTTCTTGGCAGCATTCTTGGCCGGGGCCGTCTTCGCCGGTGCCTTTTTGGCGGGCGGTTTGGGCTCTGACTTTTGAGTAGCCGTCTTCGGTGCCTTCTTCGGGGCCTCTTCGATTTCCACCATTTTGACAAAAGGTGGTTGGAAGAAGCGTCCCTCGGTAGAGAGATCCTTTGCGTCCTTGTTGAACTGATCGATGTCGTCCGGACCGTAGACACGGCCTTTGTAGATCAGCTCTCCGAACTCTGGATTCTCGACGAAGTCGCCGACACGGCCGCGCTGATTCTTAGAAGAGCGTCGGTAGCAAATGATTGAGCGGGTAGCCATATAATTTTGGAGTAAAAACCTGGGCGGCCGTTAAGACCGCCCAGGCGTGAATGATTACAATCAGGATTAAGTGACCGTTGGAACGGGGACTCCCGCGTAGTTGATAGAATGCTGAAGCAGCGTGTATCCAGGAAAACGGCCGGCCGCGTCCATGCGGGGCTGCTGACCGAAGTAGGTCCGGACAAAGATGTCCTTCACGTAGTCATCCTCGTGGCTTTCCTCGCCTCGCTTGTTCCGGTATTTACCGTAACCGCGACGGGCAGATTCAGCACCCATCATCAAGGTGTAGCCATAAGGCTGTCCCTTGGCGTTGGCGAGCATGACGACCGCATCAGCGTCCCAGTTTTCCGTGAACACATCCGTCCATGGAGCCGCGTTATAGGTAACGCTTCCCACAGTGTTTTTCTTCACGGTGCCGGCTGTAGCGGAGAGCTTCTCCAATACGGAAAGCTGGTCACCGTCGTTGCCATTGATTTTAGCGAATCCGAACTTGTTCGGATCGATCGCTGCCGTGGGCGGATTGTAGATCAGCACGTAGAAGTCGTTCGAACCAGGAGAGACGACGTCACGCTCGTTGAACTTGTATGCGTATTTCGGGAAGAACTTGAAGTAGTCCCTGACACCAGTCGCACCCGGGAGGGTTGCACTGGATCCGCCGCCGTCGATGTTGAAGGTAGCGTCAGCGATTCCAGACAAGCTCTGAGCGTTGAGGTAAGCCTTCGGGTTGAAGGGCGAAGCCACTGCGCCGTCGCCGTCGTGATCGATCGGGTTCCACTTGTGGATCGTGTGACCTCGGACAAACGAGTAGCCGCCTTTGAACATGAAATTCGTGTCACCACGAGTTCCAGCGTCGCGGAGCAACTGCTTGTAGTTGTCGTCCAGCTCCAGGGCATAGAGAGCATCAGTCACCGAAGCGACGATGCGGCACTCGACCATGTTACCGTTGACGGTCTTCATCTCAGCTGGGCGGCCTCCAAGGCGTTCCAGGTGGACTCCCATCTTGACGACTTCGTCCCAAGAGAGCGTATCAGCAGAGGTCAGGTCATCGACGCTCGCGCCGCCACCGGCAACGATCGTGTTTCCTGCGGCACCCTTGTTGATATACATCATGGCCATCCGCTCGCACTTGGTGCGACCGAGCCATTTACCCATCTCAGCAGGGAGGCCGGAGACGATTTCGCCCCGCATGCCCATGTGCTCTTCCATGCGTTCCGTCCAGCGGACCGCGTGACGAAGGACGTCCAACTCGAGAGAGTCTTCGTCGAACTTCAGTTTCTCGAAATCGGTAGACGCTTCGAACAACTGCTCCGCATGCTTCGGCTCATTGTAGAGCCCAGCCATGCTGGTGAAGGTGATCTTGTGTCCACGCCCTTTCGACGTATCGGTGATCGTGCGGATCGGAGAGGAGGGTGAGTTACCTTCGAACTGCTGAAAGAAATCTTTCGTCTGTTCGAAAATATCTACCCCTCGTTTCCACATCTCGTGTGGAGTCAGCTGCGTTGCAGCGGACGTCCCGGTGTTTGGTGAGGATAATTCCCAAGCCATAATATTTTAGTAGTTTAATTAAATTGATTGAATTGATAGAAGGACCTTTTCCTGATCGGGGTCAGCGTCAGCCGTTGGACAGCGAAAGTTTCCCCTCTCGGAGAGCTTGCGCTGCGTTCCAGTAATCGGCCTCGTTTTGGACTCCCTGCAAGGGGTCAGGCCCAGGAGGTTGCGGTGCATCATTCCTGGCATTTCCAGGGGCGATCGGTGCCGCAGATTTTGTGGGTGCAACTGCCTTGGTAGGACTCTGTGCAGGCTGTTCCTTCGACGCGTTGGGATCTACCGGAGCGACGTTCCTGTTGGCCGCCGCAAGTTTCACCAGTTTCCAAGGATATTCTGGTGAACTCACTCTTGAGTCTTCGGTATCTCGCATGATCTTGTCCAACCGCAGGACCTCGGTGTGAAGGGCAGAACCCTCCACGGCCGCATCCGGGTAGTACGAGATGGCCGTGTCTGTCGCTCCCTGGAAAGCATTGGCGCGATCGGTCTGCTCCTGGGTTTGAGCATGACGCTCACGCTCCCCAAGTGTTTTCCCATACTTCTCGAGCTGGTGCATTTCCCGCTCGATTTGCCCTGCCTTCTTCAGGTCGTATTCGACTTCCATGGCTTGAACCTTCTCCTCCATCAGTTGATCGAGGCGAGACTCAAGCTCGGCCAGCGTTTTTGGTCGTCCATCGTCCTGTGACTCTTCAGCAGCGAATTGCTCGGCTTCAGCTTCCGGGAGTTCGACGCCGATCTGGCGAGCGATGTTCCGTTTTGCCTGGGCCTGGAGCTGATCGAACGGTGTGTCCGGATCCTCTGCCTGGAGTTTCAAGACCTCGGCCAGCATCGGGTCGGTCGTGCGAACACGCCGGCGATATTGGTCATCAGATTCACCCATCACTTGGGCCGGCTCTGAGCCTGGCTCCTCTGCTCCTTCTTCCTGGGGCGGCGTCTCGCCGGCCACGGGCTGGGCAGGTGCTTCTACCCCGGCCGAAGCCTGGGTTTCTGCGGATGTTTCCTCCGAAAGAGGTTGATAGACAGCAGCCTGCTTGAACCAGTCTTCAGTATTGTCGACGGGGTTCGGCTGCGATGTTGCTTCTTCGGCCTGCGGGTTGGTTCCCTCGGCCGCCGTTAGTTCCTTATCCTGGGCTATCGCCTCAGTCGATTCGGTGCTCATACATAGCTTACTGAGTTGAATTTTGGTCTCGTCAAGGATAAAGTTGAACTATGAACACCCCTATGGGAGGCGATGACCCTCCAATGCCAGGCACCGATTATGATCCGGACAACGCTTTGATGCAGTCCCGGGCGATCAGCGATCTACAGCGACAAATGAGATGGATTACCGACCTGCTCGGAAAATATGAGGAAGAGGTCCTGGTGGGCGGCGACGGCCGGAAATTCCTCGCCCTGGCTGATACCATGGGGACTGACCCCCAGATTCAAAGAAAGTGGCGTCTGACTGGAAGCATTGAAGCTGTCGAGGTTGTTAATCCCGGGACGCTCAAAACAGGCGTGGTTTACGATTCCAGCATCGATATCGACGACCTCGACAAAACATTTAATTTGAGCCGAACTGGAACCCGGCTCTACCTCGAGGGAGTATATGACGCTGACGGCGAAGAGTGGAAGGTGACGCTAAAAGCAGATGCCGACTGGAGTGACAAGTTTCCTATCAAGTCGAGTGAAGGTGGTGAAGGTGGTAGGATCTACACCTTCACCACTTTCTACTACCCAATCGCAGTTACCCACAGCAGTGACGACCTCGAAAATAAAAATATCGAGGCGGTTATATCAGGTGATGGCAAGGGCGTCCTGGCTGTCGTTCCTGACTCAGACTTGACCCTGGTCGATTCTTACTTCATTGATAACGAATCGAACGACGGTTACTACATGGTTTACCCGACACCGCTGCCCGGTGATATTTATTTACCCAACACCGATGACAGCGACGCTGCCGGGTGATATTTATTTATGAACGGACCCTTAAAGCCCTACTCTGGAAGAAATGCCTCGATGACCACGAGGTTTTTCGAGAAGATCACCAGCGAATTAGAAAACCCTTTTTGGGTCCACCCGAGGGATTGGTATGATTGGATGCTGAACGTCGACCAGGTTAAATTTGAAGTGGATTTCAACGATGGCTTTGGAGGGTCAGCCTCGGGCAATAATACGGTCGACCTGGTCACCGGGAATCCGGATGACACGATCTATGACAGGGATTTCAGGTGGCTGCCAACGCAAAGAGATCAGAGATATTTGGATGCCTACGATCATCTTCGCCCTTCTTTTTACAGCTTCACTCCCGGGCCGAGGGAGGCCCTACCTTTCCCGCCGACAAACTACTCGAGCGACACCGAATCGGAGCTTGGCACCTACGGTGAATACGGCGTCAGCTCGTGGAGGGATTGGCCTCTATTTGAGGACGAGGATTTCAGCTACACGGACTCGGTGATCAGTATGAGGAACATTGAGCAGACAATAAACCCCAAGGTAATGTGGAGAAAAATCTGGAAGGACGAGGATAGAGATGAAGGGCTTCCGAACCCGGGATTCAGATACCAAATCCCAATGTCATGCCTCGCCGGGGTGGACATGGGATCTTGTTCATATCCGGGATTCTATAGCTTGAACTTCAACCCCAATATCGGGCCTACTCCGTACATGGCTGTCTACGACAGCGTCTTCGAAGGGGCCGCCGCCTTTATCGGTGGAAACGCCTACGCGGATGAGATAGAGGACCCTCTTGAGCACGATGGCGGCCCGTCAGACGGGTGGGAAGAAATGAACGTCGAGTTCAAGCTCGTTGCGTTGAGTGGCCGAGAATACGTTGTCCGCCCCAGGATCCAATCCGGCCTTGAGTCGGCGACTGCCTTCATCGAGCCCGACCCCGGGTTTAACGAAGAGCTGTTCCCGTTTGCTAAAAACGGTGATGTCAACTACGGCGGCTACGAGTGCTCCGGATACGCGACGGCGACCTTGCAGAAGACTTAGGAGCTTGCCTCCTCGCTCTCAAGGCCTCGCTTCTTCAGTTGCAGCTCGAG
>Ga0307488_10003925_pt1 | contig 12387 bp, 17 predicted proteins | sample SB02metaG_FD_202248 | JGI IMG/M metagenome (GOLD analysis project Ga0307488, IMG submission 202248) | Sea-ice brine microbial communities from Beaufort Sea near Barrow, Alaska, United States - SB 0.2 | ecosystem: Environmental > Aquatic > Marine > Coastal | place: USA: Alaska | collected...
CTATGACTAGTCCCTGTGATCTCCTCGAAACCGAGGGTCTATTTACCCACGGATTGAGACCCGGTCGGACTGTCGGTGAGTCGGTCGGGGGGATTTTCGAAATGGACAGCTCTGATTGGTTGAACAGGATTCGATGCCACACCTTCGATACCAGACCCGACACTGAGCTTAAACTATGCTCTGAAACACACGGGCGACACCTAGTGCCTGGTCTGTGAGCCGTAAGAACTCGGCCAGTAAGTACTCGGACGAGTTGTCAACTCGTCAGATCACTTACTTACTTACTCAACTTACTTAGCTAAGAGATCAGGCACTAGGTCTGCGCTTGTACGAGTCTGCTCACATGACCTGTTCGCTCTCCTCTCCCGCTCTCACTCTTTTCGCGACAGTCGTTGCACTGGCCTGGCGTACGTGGTACAAGGTTTCTCACGTCACACAGCCATCGAGAGTGTTTCACAAAAATGCGACTTCTGTTTCCACAGCTCCTCTGCCCCGCAACGAATCTTCGCATAGTTTTGGAAGTGTGTATGTGGAAATTAAGGATTTGTCCCTTTTCATGAATTAAATCGTCAGCTAAAAAAAGAAAAAACCTTTGAAGCGCAACACGCGCGATTTGTTTTCATTCGGCGACCGTTGCTGAAAAGAAATGGCGCCGCAGGAGACGGCCGCGACTGGCGACGTCCTCGCCCGAAATTCTGCTGAGCGAAGCCTTGCAGGACGTGAAGAGCCAATGCGCCCCGCCCTCCCCCCCCCCCCAAGCCCCGTCGCCGCGCCATGCCCCCGCATACCTCCCACGCCGCCGCTGCCTCTGCGGCCTTCTCGATCGGCGACATGCTCAAAGGTTTACTCAATTCTCAAAGCACGAAGCAGGCGGCGCGAGGCGCACGAATCGTCATTTTTCGTACTGCAGACTCATGTTCTCAGCTCGTTTTCCAAGAAGCGCGGTCATTCAATCAGGGAAATATTCCTGGTCAACGTTTCCAGTTAATCACCCCCCAAACTATGATTAAGAAAACTGTTTGTTATGTTTGCATCTTGTGCCCACTCTACGCAGATTTGCTGGATGGGTCAAACGGAGATTTGGACATTTTTTGAGTTGATAGACCGTCGCCCAAATGAATTTTCAGTGAGACAACACGAAATTCTCAGGGTCTGACTGCACAATTTTCGTATGGCGCAAGGACAGTAATTGTGACCGTACCGCGCTGCGCCATCCCCATTGACCACCCCATCCGATCTTGTGTGTCGAGATAGCCAGTTTTGTGCTCTGCAGATACGGACATGATCCTCACCGACACCTTGTGCGGCCTTCATTTCAGTGACGCACCCGTAAGCTGGGCGATAGACACCTCTGGTAATACGTACAAAGTATCCCTTTGGCCACGGGCGAACTTGGCGCCAACCAGAGATATCACCAAACGCATAGCAGCGCATTGGGTACTGGTCGATACGCGTCGAGCGTAACCTGGGAACTTCCTCCGTGCTTCACGGATACTTCAGGAAAGTTCACAGGTCGCGCGTGCGACGCTGCCCGAGGCCGTGATGCTGCGTTTCCCACGTTGCTATGTGCGTGTGCAATTCTGGCTTGTTAGGGCATCCAAAGAAATAGCGAGATCGTACGGATGGGATCACCGCAAGTGCCCGTCGGCAGAGCGCGCAGCACGGAGCGAGGCAATTTTCTCTGATAGGCAATCCGGTCGACACACGCCCCCTGCTCTCGGCTCGACCCGGGGGACAAAGCGCGGCTCTGTGAATATACGCAAAGTTTATGGCGCCTTATGGCGCCAAGGCTAAGCTGAAATGCTGAAAATGCCACCGCGCAAACGTACGGGGACTGGAGCGCGCCGGAGACTCCCCAACGCGCGCTTGGCACGGAAACCGTGTGTCAGGCGTACGGTGGATTTGTACATAATTATCAAGGCCCCGTCTACTGCGCTACGCGCCGTGCACCGAGCGCGCGGCTCGCGGTTTCGGGTCGGGGGGGGAAACGCGTCTCGGCGCCATGTGGCGCCATCCTGGCCAAAGGGTCAATAATTACAGTGAGCCACTGCGCGAAATAACTATGCGCAGCAGAGCACCACGGCGCGCAACGGCGGCGGGGAGAAAGCTTTAAGGAGCTCGAATACAACAGAGACGTCGCTGAGACTGTCAAATCCGCATGTTTACCGAATTCCCGGAAACACTTCGAGACGAGGGTTTTAAGTTACGATTGACCTGTTTAGCCTGTATGATTTGGTTATTCCCGAATCGAGTGCGAGGGGGTTGGACGAGTATCACTCCGGTCTTCTCAATTTCCCGGACAAAATCCCTAAAAACCTGTTTAGCCTGTACGCTCCTGACCCCTCCTCTGACGTCATGGCACCTCGATTCGGCCCAATTACCAAATCGTACAGGCTAATCTGGTCGATCTTAATGTTAAACCCCCGTATCGAAGGGTTTCCGGGAAATCGTCAAATGGGCGGACCTGATGACCTGATGACTGTCAGACTGTGTCACGATAAGGAGAATAGGAACTGAGGCCCGAAAAACGGCAGATGCTTCGGAAACGCGCCCAGGTGGCCACGGCCGACGATCTACGCGGGGAAAAGGACGGCGGGTGATCGTCGCAGGTGTGTAGAGCTCTTGCGGACTCATCAAGACAATCCTGGCGGCGATCCATCAACCATGGGCGCCAAACGGCCCCCGCCATCTCTCGATGGTGCACGGTGCAACGCCGCTGTTCAAAAGTGCGCGTCGTTCTGTCTAATCCTTGAGTTATTTGATACGGGCACTGTCCTAGGTGAGATTCGGCGCGTCGTCCTGTCTGGTTCTTGAGTTAGTTGTTTGGGCCAAAGTGCGCGGTCAAACCGCGGGTCCAAACTGAGCGGCCTCAATTCCTATTCTCCTTATCGTGACACAGACTGTCAGACCCGCGGCTCGCACAAATATTTTACCGCTGAACAGCGTAGGTGCGCGAGTGGTTGCTTCGCGTTTCTTCGTTCTGCCTGCCTGGGCACCATACGCAACTGCGACGTGTAAATACCCACGCGCTTGGCAGGCCGAAATGGCGGCGTCACCGCGGGGTAAACAGCAGAGCGGGACGGTAGAATGCCGCGAACACTCTTTAATTTTCAAAGGGAGTGTTGGAATATTCGTGGTTTTGCTGTTTTCGGCGATTTTTGCTATGATTCTCGAAAAGCCCTGAGCAGCCCAGATCCAAGCAATATTCAGGGGCACGTACGCGTCTGCCGAATCACGACTTTGACTGTGCCAAGCCACCTAAACCCTAGTCGCAGTTAAGTCCGGGTGCTGACACAGCATGCCCAAAACCGAGAAAGTGGTTCACGGGCTTTTACGCGAAGCAAAATGTCTGCAGGATACACGCACGTGGCGCACCACAGGTGCGCGGCGACACCATGATACGGCGCCGCGCTTCAACAAATCACACACAGCTTATATCACATAGCCATCTCTCGCTCAGGCGTGTCGTCAAACGCGCTGACGCCGAGCCTGGTGACGCGTGCAGGCCGGCATTTTTCACCGAGCAGAACATAAAAAGCCGATCTCGAGCCACACAAAAAATCGATTACCGGCCTGCGCGCGTCACAATGCGCGGCGTCGGCGCGTTTGACGACACGCCTGGTGAACACTAGCTTTGTGACACGCCCGACAAGAAAATAGCTTCGTGCTTGCGGGCCAAGAGATGGTGCGGGGAAGTCACAGTAACGCACCATCCTACACGCACGACCGGTGGGACTATCTGCCAGCGACGCGCCCGATTCCTAGGCGGTGGACGCTGTCAGAAGATATCAACGGTGTATTCGGGCGCTCCACGAAAACGAAATGCGCTCAACAGTGCACGTCGCCGCTCAGGGAAAAGTTTGTTTCTTGTCGGAATGACGTCGACTTTGTCGACTGAGAGTATCTGGTTCTGGGTCGACGGGACACCAACTATGCTGGCGCCATGCGCGTTCTTGTGATGGCGCGCCCAGGATTTAGATACCTTGAGACATTGTAATAGGACGAACTTAACGGATATGGCGTCTTTTGACTCAAGAATGTTGAGTGCAGTTTTTGAGCAAGGGCCCGAACATGTATAGCTTCAGGCACTTCGTGATGCAAGCGCCCAATGCCCCGCGAGTGCGCGCGTCCGTGAAGAACACGGCGGGCATGGCGTCGGCGAGCGCATCATCGCCAATAAAGTGCAAACGTGCTATTGCGGCTATCTATGAAAGCGCTCGACTAAGTACAGAGTATACGCGCTTCTTGTTCACGTTTCTTCGATTTGGTTCCCAGGATTTCTTTTGCCTGGACCTTGAGCGTCTCCATGTCGCTCAAGACGCACTTCGTCCATGGTTTTGAACTCAGCGCTAGCTTACTCTTCACCTCCCTCTTGGAGAGATTGACCCACCGCAGCCGTTTCTGCGGCATTGCCCTATTGCGAGTCGGCCTCAAACGGCGACCATTACCTGTAATACGTATGGTGCACATGTTGTTTTTTCGAACTCTGGCGCTCGGTTTCGACTAACAGTTCTTCACGTTTCATGTGTTTTTTTGTCCCCGGTCCGAGACTGTGCTTTTTACTCCTTTGATCAAGCTCGCCACCGGATTCTTCCCCTGTTGAGAAGTCAATGTGATTTAGTGTCAGTTGCACGTGTCAAACACATGGGGCGTTCTCTCCATTCATTGGACCGAGAAGACGCTCATATCTCCCGCAAGTGGTGATAAGTCAAGAGGCAGCTTTGCGCCACTCACCTGCAGCGAGGCACCACAGAACAGGGGCTTACACTCGTCCAATTTTTGGCTCAACGTAAGCACATTTTGCGGGATACATTGGGTGCATGATTTGCCCCCAGTCCATTAGACAGGGGGACATGGGGAGGTGTGACCAAACCGGCTCAGGTTGAGCTGAAAAGTGGACAAGTGTATGCCCCTGCCACCGAACCTTCTCGTCTTTGTCATTCCTTCAAACAGGGGCTTACATTCGTTCCCATTTCAGCTTAACTTGAGCTCTTCCGTCTACCGTATTACCTAACTTAACTCATGAATGTGTCCTGAAGTTGCTCAAGTTGAGCTCTAACATGAACGAGTGTAAGCCCCTACCTTCAAACACGCAGTCTTGATTGATGTATTTGCTGCCCCACCCCAACCCCCAACCCCAGCCTAGATGTAGCGGCGCAAGTTGAATTTGAAAGCAAAATTTGAAAGCGGTTCGTCACATTTTAGCGTCAAGCGCTTCGTTCCAAACGCTTCCAACGTGGGTTTCGTAGGGTCAACCTGCACCGGCCCACCTAGACCCAACCCAACGCCACAACCCCCTCCGACACCTAAGCCCAATACTCCGAGATTGCCACCTGGGAGGCGGTGGCTTTCGTCAGCTTTTCTGACCCCATCGAGAACGAAGTTTGGGAGCGATAATCAGAGACGTGAAACGTGGCGCTGGGTGGGTACTCACCACCGAAACCCCATCCAACTCCAAATCCACAACCCACGCCGAGCCCTGGAAATGGAGCGTCAGCGCGTCAGCCGGCGCAACAGTGAGAGGAGAAACCGCACGACTTACCGAGTCCAACTCCTCTTCCCCTAATCATGCGCTGTGAGGACATTGTCGCAGTGGACAGTAACTGAACGAGCCCCCGTTGGGGTTCCTACGACAGAATGGTGCTATTGTAAGCCACGAGTCAGCAACAGGTGCTCATCGAGCTCGATTACTGGAGCCTGGGTACGCGGCCAACGGCAGGAAGTGTGTTGGGAGGGGCCAACACTCTGACGACTTTCAGAGCAGACAATGTGTTGTTCACCTGACAGCGACAGCGACATCGGCAGCGGCAGCCCGCCCGCGCCCGGACTTTATACTTGCAGTTGCAGTTGGTCCGCCCGACCGGGCGTCCAAAATCGGGCGCGGCACAAGAGAGCTTTTTGGGCATCGACGAGTTGACTCAAGGATTCTGGACTCATCAGAGCAAATGTGCCCTTGACTTGCCCGTTGCCGGGATTCAGGTGTAAACCGGGGCGGGGCGGGGCTAGGCTGCTGCTGGCTGCGCCGCTGGCTTTTGTCACTCACACAGCGTCACTTCGCCTCATGATCGTCACTTCGCACACACAGGTCAACCGACTTCGTCGATAGCGCCTGCTGTTTTTCTCCCGGCGCGTCGAAAGCGTGCGTCGGTCGCCCGGTATTTTCAAACATGAGCGTCAACCTTCAGCAACAAATCAGAGACAACTCCCGTGAGCTCAATGATTATCTCAGGGACCTCAGCGACTGGACAGGGGATGTGAAGGAAAAGGATCAGGCTCTGCGTCAAGGTAGGCTCGAAGTCGGGACGACGGCGACGGCTACGGAATTGTCGCCCAATCAGGTGGACACCCAGCATCCTCCGGTGCGCGGCCGCGTGGAGGCCCATCGTGTAAAGACCGAAGGAGACCTGAGGTCTGCGCGAAAGAGCGCCTCCTCCAACACTCAGACATCTGCAGCCGCAACCGCGGCCTCGGAGGGCACCGAGGCGAGAGTACCTCACAACAGCACCGCGGCTACCGACCAACGCTTGAAAAACGACTCGCCGGTCGATCCCGCTGAGGTTGCGGCAGAGGAGAAGAATTTGGGGAATGCGTGCTTCAAGATGGGTGACTACACGGCTGCCAATGCTCACTACACACGTTGCTTGGAGTATGGCGGATTATGCGCGGCGTATGCAAACCGCGCAATGTGTAGTATAAAGTTAGGTTGGTGGACTGCAGCAGAGGCAGACTGCACAGAAGCGTTGATGCTGGAGCCAACATACCTCAAGGTGCGCAACCTGCTCCTGGCCTCCTTTTCTATCCTTCCCTTGGGCCGTTCCTTTTCTGTATTGGTCCCTTCCTTCACTTACCGAGCGGCGACCTCTGTATATGTGTCCCCCCCTTTCTCACGTAACTGGCAATGCAGCACCCTAAACCTGGAACCTGAAACCCTAAATCCTAAACCCTATGGAACAGGCACACCAGCGTCGTGGTGTTGCACGGCAAAAACTTGGCAAACACCTGCAGTCAACAATGGACTTTGAACAGGCACTTCGACTGGAGCCCAATAGCAAGATGATTGTTGACGAGCGAAAAAACAGCAAGACCGCTTATGAGCTTGAGGCTGAGATCAGACCTACGCAGGCTCGCAGAGTGGTGAAGATCGACGCTAAGAATGCCTCATTCCCATCCTCGCCAACCATTATTGCGGTGCCCAGCTCATCTGAGGCCTTGGAGTCGCCGTCGATAACGTCAACGGCAGCGGAGGAAGCAGCTGCGTCAAGTTCAGAGGAACAAAATGGAAGCAAATTTCGAGCACAAGAAATTGAATCCGCGGTACAGCCTTCCGTGGCTTCTTCTTCCTCGTTACCAGTAGCGTCACTCGCGTCAGCTTCAGGATTGGCAGCATCTCTGCCTACTGCAGTGATCGATTCTGCGGGCTCACGCCTCGCATCAAAGCCCTACCCTGTTCCACGAAACGGTGCAGAGTTCGAACGTGTTTGGAAGAGATTAAACAACGAGCCTGACGGACATTTAGAGCTCATCCGTATGATATCCCCAGACATGGTCTCTTCCATTTTCAGAGCCGGCATCTCGGCCCCTATCCTCATAGGTGTCATCCGACTGTGCCTTGAGGGATACATATCCAATATGCTATCCAGTGCCACCGGTATACTGAACGAAATTACCAAGACACCCCGATTCGACATGGCAGTGATGTTCATTACAGGCACTGAGAGGAAGGAGTTGCAAGGCATTTGGGATGTTGCTGCGGGATCACGCGAAAGCGGCACACGAGAGGATCTCGTCATGCTGCGAAAAAAATACAAATTGTAGAGGAGGGTTTGTCATACATTTGCGGCACATAGGTCTAGTCATGCCGCCAGACTAGCAGATATCCGAAAAGTCGGTTGAGCGTGAGCAGGTTGCGAGCAGTCACACCGCGCATCGTGTAATTCCCGCGCCGCCACGATCTCGCATCAGACGCTCCAAGGTGTAGCGACGTATCTCCTATTCCATCGCACCTGGCCGCCTGCCCGCCTCGCGCGAGTCTGACTGCGTGCTCCTCCACTGACGATACCCTTCGGACCACCTCAATGTTCAACAATTGTCCGACAAACAACAAGGATTCGGTCGACACGTGTTGTTGCTCCGACCTCCGAGGCCGATACTTCCGCACCGCACGGGGCCGCACACGCCGGCCGCTCACAGGTGCGCGACTCGACAGTCTTCACGGCCCGCTCTCTGCGTCCCCACATGGGTGCCGCACTCGCCATTTAATTTAATTTATCCGACACATGGTCTATCTACGTATCGAGCTAGATCTGGTATGTACTATTCTATCCCCGTCCCTATTTCGCCATTACCGTACAGATGTTCCAAATTATATGTTCCTATGGTGATAAAGTGCCTGCTCACGTGGGGCGTGGATAATACGTTTGTTGGTTGCAATTGCTCTCCTGAATGCCGAAGAAGGAGATTGAGCCGGTGTTGGTAACGTCCTCCGCGGCGTGCCTGTCCCCCGTGGGTGTTGTCGCCCCCATCCCGCTCTGCCCGCAGTCTATCACCACTGTCAGCCGCACCTTGGTGAAGCGGCGCAAATTGCATTTGAATGCACAACTTGAAACCAGTTCATCACATTTCAGTTTCAAGGGCATAGTTCCAGGCGCTGTCAACGTGGGTTCGATAGGATCAACCTGCATCGCCATACCTTGGCATTGAGCTCCAACATCTTGCCCAACGGATGGAGCGCGTAGTTGCCGTTCCCTGTGTACGTCCCAGTCTCCACCATGATCCGGTCTCGATTTATGTAGTACCCAAATCCCTTGTTCTGAGTGCGGGGGCGGGCTACGCCAAACCTGGTCTGCGCGAACATGGAGGACCCGCGGACTTCCTTCTGCAGGTACAAGAGAAATGAACAGGCGTCAGTATCTCTCTGAGGCAATCAACTCGATACGCGAAGAAACCAAGTGAGATAGGGTGTCTTACACTGGTGAAATCTTTGGGCGCGTATGAGTAGTACGCACGAGGCTTTCCCAGCGCCGCCTCAATGCCACGTTGCAGTGTGGCATATGGTCGGTCGGGCGTGCCATACCCGGCAACGTCGGATCCTGTTGTCGAGACATAGATGTCACAGAATAGGAACTGCACATTAGCGCTGGCCGCGCTCCAGGTCGTGCCGCCGTTGTGGCTCACCTGTAGGGTCTTGAACACGCAGGGCCGGATCGTGGCGACCAACTCGCCCCCAGGCCGCGGATCGATCCGCTTGGTGATGCAACGCACTTGGCGCATGCTGTCGTAGTAACCCTGGAGCGTCATGGTGCTGTTGGTGTCAGCGTCAAAGAGACGGCAGCGGAGGTTGGCGCCGGGAAAGAAGGAATTACCCAGCACGGTGATCTCACTGTTGCCCTCAAACGGTCCTCTCGCGGAGAACTGAGGCTCGTTGTGGGGCGTGACAGCGCCGGTCACCATGGGCTTCCCGCCGTAAACGCGAAATGTCCAGCGGTCACCGAGGATGTGGTGCGCCCCCCGGCGCAGGTAGCGGATGCTCAGTCCGTGACTCAGCACGACAGTTTCTGGCACCTCGTCGGACTGCACGTCCCCCGCTCCGGCCCCCATCCCATCGTCGCCACCCACCATTTGAATCGTGCCCCTCGTCAGGTGGTCGTCCGTCGGCATGGGCAGGAAGGTCTCAGCCCATGCCCCCGAGCTGTTGACGTGCCCATGACTTACCCGCCACCGGATTGTGTCCGGCCCGTCGACGACAACCTCGTACCACGCCAGCCCATCGCCGCTGTACTCCCCCGTGATCACGATGTCGTTTCTCAGCGATCCCTCCACCAGCCAATCCTGCTGCATATGCTGGTACTCTTCCACACCAAGCCCATAGAACATCTCTGGCGCGGGGGGGCGCGTGGCATTAACGGCACCCGCAACGACGGTCACCGCCTCCGCCGCTGCGGCGGAAGCATCCAGCTTGAACTCCCGCAGCTCGCCCCGGTCGCTGTAAACGTCACTATAGGAAAATGCCGTGGTTGAGAGGTACGCGAAGGTATCGAAGCCGACGCTACGAGGGTTCACCGCGGGGCCGCCGGCGATGGCCAACGCTGCATCGCGTGGGTTTCCCGCAGGGTAAAATTGCACCGCATCTCGGAAAGGCTGCGTGTCAAAGTATGTGAACGTGACGCCCTTTCCGACGTACTGCGGGGGTGGACCCTCGTTGGTGCCATCCGAGCCGCCGTACCCCGCCGAGTAGCGCGCGCCATCGTTGGTGACACATACTGTTACTTGGTGCCCGCCATGGTGTAGCTGCGCAAGTTGAAATTGAAAGCAAACGTTGGAGGCAGTTTATCATGTTAGAGTTTCAAGCGCTGAAGCCGCACGCAGGTGCTTTCCACATGTGTTTTGATAATGTCAGCCTGCGTCGCGTTACCATGAATCAGGTTGTCATCCGTCACACCATCCCACTGGGTAGCGGCGCAAGTTGATTTTGAACGCAAAGAGTGAAAGCGGCATATCACATTGTATTTTTAAGCGCTTAGACCCAGGCACTTTCAACGTGGGTCTCATCGGTCCAACCTGCACCAACCCACCACGGGGGGCTGACGCAGCGGATGCGATTATACGACAACCACACCGCCGGCACCGCATTCTGCAGCGTCTCGGGAGTCACCAGACCCTCAAAGCTGTCCACGACGTTAATCTGTCCACCCATGTAGGGGTGTTCCCCACACATGTAATAGAGTCGGTCAGGGGTGACGGCGTCCACAGTGAACGTGACGGCCCCTGTTTCTGACCTGCTGCCATCCACAACTTTGGTGTGCTCACCCCGATAGGCCCCTGACGTCCAAGCATGGGGCTCGACAGACGTGAAATAAAAAGGGTGCCCCGCGGCGTCGAGGTTGAACGTGTACGTGCGGCCGCGGACGAGGGTTAGTGTCATGCCCTGGGCGTAACCCCTGTAGCCCCGCTCGTCGGTAATTGTGTAGCCGTAGTCGCTGCCCACGCTGTAGCGGCGCGAGTTGAAATCGAAACCGAACGTTGAAAGCAATTCACGATATAACAACTTCAAGCGTTGAAACCATACGCGCTTTCAACACGGAATCTGAGACTGTCGAGCTGCACCGCCCTACCATGCCGAACCACGGGTGTTGGGTAGTTTTGCTGACGACGGAGATGTTATAGATGAAATTACCCGTCATGTTCCGAGTGTTGCCGAAACGGCACCGGAGGTGTGCCCCGGGAAGGAAGTTGAGATCAGCGAGGCGGCTAGAAGTGTGGTGCGCACTGTTGAAGATGGTGACGTCGGTGCCACCCTCCACGGGGCCGGTCGCATTGTCGATTGTCCAATGGCCCTGTGGCTGGGTATCCACGAAAGCAAAGTACAGGTACGTGCCCTCGTCGTCGGCCACAAGCGGGAAACTGCTGAAGGCGACGCCATTGTTTGCGACTGCGATGTGCGCGTCGTGCGCGGTGTTGCGCTCCGGTGTCACGCACGTGACGCGCCCAGAGTCGACGTACTCGGCGGGCACCGCGTCTACTTCGCCAGAGGCGTGAGAGAATTGCACCTTGATGTTCAAACTGCGGGTGAATCCGCCGCCGTAGATGGTGACCGTTGAACCGCCGACGATGTGCCCTTTGTCGGGATACACGCGCTGGAGATACGGAGGTGTCTGGTACCCGACAGGCTGCCCCGTCACTCCCTGCACAACACTCGGACAGGAGGAAGGTGTTAGCCGAACTGCCGTGGCATTCGAAAGGGTGCTTACTTGGGCGAGCTCGCAATCCGCACCGTAAATTGCGCGAGGAGCACCGAAACCAACGATGTCACGTGTAGTACAGTCCATCCCATTGAGCGCTTGTGCAACCACCCGCGGGTGAGGATGGCAGCAATCGGTACGGCCCGGTGCCGTCCACTACCCGCCTTCGCGCATGTTTCTGACGAGTGCAGGTGGCAAGTGAGGGTGCTCGATGCGTCCGCGTCTTGATTTCTGTCGCCCGGAAAACACATTTCCATTTCGGTACATTCTCGAGTCAATAGACTCTGTGTGCGCTTATCAAATCACGGTTATGAATATTCATACTATGCCCATACCGCATAAACTTTTTGACTGGGGTAAAAAAATGAAATTTTGGCTTCTAGACGACTTAGCATTTGGGTTTGTAACCTCGCTCCCGAAAGGGCGCTTGGTTTGGGTGGTGGGATAAAAAGAGGATGGTTTTCCGTTTTTGGGTTTTTGTCACTTTTTCAATATTGGCGTTTCTGGCCGTGCTTCCCCGGCTCAACGCGGACAAATCTGGTCAATATCGCTTCTAGACGCCCTCGGTATAGGCAACATCTGGCGATTCCCCAACGCACGTGACCGTCCGTCGAGAGGCGGCGGAGGAGATAGATTTGGCGTCGCGGCT
>Ga0307488_10003926_pt1 | contig 12386 bp, 14 predicted proteins | sample SB02metaG_FD_202248 | JGI IMG/M metagenome (GOLD analysis project Ga0307488, IMG submission 202248) | Sea-ice brine microbial communities from Beaufort Sea near Barrow, Alaska, United States - SB 0.2 | ecosystem: Environmental > Aquatic > Marine > Coastal | place: USA: Alaska | collected...
CGGGTAATAAAGAATTTTTAGATTACAAATCATTGACCGATATTATGTTATATGAACTAAATATTCCGAAAACCGATAATGAATATATTGATATTAATCACCGGATAACTCATCTTGAATTTAAAAAGGGAGGGGGGGTCATATGTGTTCCAATCAAACCTTGTCGGATACTGAATGATAGAAAATACAAAGGGAATTGTGAATTACCGAAAATGAACGTAGAATATATCCTGTCTATTTTAGAAGAAATAGACAGGACGATAGATGATACTAAATATCTGAAATATATAGAGGACAATTTATACAAAATTACAGAGAATTATCTTATTTTCGACAACAAATGTTTTGTGTCCATAGATAAAACCGATAATCTTAATCATGATAATATGATAGTTATACCTTATAATATTAGAGGAGAGACTATAGATAATAAATTAACAAATTATATGAAAGATTATTATGATAAAAAATTAACCGAATATAAAATGAATATCTCATTAATCTTTTATCTCCGCAAAAATAAAACGAAACTTCGTAAAGTAAATGAAATTATTAATCATGATATTATGTTAAAAATACATAAGAGAGAACGTCTTTATAAAATATTAAAGAAAACAAAAGAAGTTGATACAAAATATATACCGTTTTTTATAGAAAAAATTATGATTCATGGGTTCGATATATTACAAAACCATTTGATTAATAATTTCACAATTAAAGATATAACTAAATCAAATGGGACTGAATATATATTTAAATCGTTTCAAATAAAAAATAAAGATTATATTTTCATATTTAATAATATAACCCCAGATAGTAAATTCTTGAGGAATATTACAATAATGCCTTATACGTGATACCCCTGACTTCCAACCAAATTAGACTTTCCTGGATCATTTAACCATTTATATTGAGTATTACTCACTCTTTTATGAATCAACCCGGGTCCGAACCATGGATCATTTAATTCCTCGGTCGTGGCATTATTATTAACATAACATTTTGTATTGTTATTATCATTATTATCTGATACACCGTAACTATCCCATTCCGTTTTATATTTGTTACAAAATGTTGCACTCTTAATCATTTCCTGGTTTTCAGGTAGATACATGTCTAAATAACCATTTAAATCTTTATTTTTTAAATCTTTATAAGATCCACTTGATATTGTCGCTGGTAAGTATGAGTTTTTAAAACTATTGAGGGTTAATACTTCGGTAAGATCCTCCTTATTGTATTCTAAATTTGTATCAGATACACCCACAACTTTAAATGAATTTGAATAATAATTATCAAATATTCTCGTTAAATCTTCGTGAAACATATTGGAATCAAATAAAATTCCAATAGAATTAAACTTAATATCATAATTATTTACGAGAGTCGCGTTTGAACCAGATTGAATATGAATATAATTGATATATATTTCCCCGTCAATAATAACAATATCCGATATTAATCGTATTGTATAATAATTTTTAGTATCATATATGAAAAAATCCGCTATATATCTTTGATTTTTTTTTCGGTCGATTAAACAATATACATTTTCAATTTTTTTAATATAATAATCATTCTGTGATATTTGATTGACAGAATTAATAATATCTTTTAGTAAATATGTTAATTTTTCATTTAGTTCCGTATTAATAGTATTTTTATTGTAGATAAATTGACTACATTTACCCGATAATCTTATTTTAGAACCAGAAGAAATATTATTAAAGATATATAGCAATCTATGTTCCGGTTTAACAAAACCAATATTAGTTGAATTTTTCTCTTTTTCTTCGTATATATTATTAGTCATTAAACCATTACTTAGATTGGTAGAACTATTCATTTTATTCATTACAAAAAATATAACAACAACTGCGAGTAATAAATATAAATAATTCATTTAATATTATATAATATATTTATTTAATCATAATATCTTCTTTTTTTTCAGCGATTAAATCAGTTATGAATTTATGTGCCGTGTTAAGGTGTTCGTTTGATTGTCCGCCAGTTATAATAATCTTACCACTATTAAACACGGCAATTGTTATTTTTTTGCAAAAACCATTTTTACCCTTTCCATTACATTGTTCTTCGCAATTACAAATACCTGTTTGTTGCTTCTCCTTATTAAAATAATACTTAATATTAACTCCTGGATAGATTACTGGTTCATATGAAGAATAGTAATTACCCTCTATTACTATTCTCTGAAGGATCTCTCGGTTTACTTTAAATTTTATATCAAAATCGCTATTAATTAATACAATATCATTATTTACTATTTCGGGATTACTATTATCAAGTATTTCTGTTAATTTATTTTCAGACAAAGCTTTTAATTCTAAAATAATAATATTAATAATATTAATACCTTGATTTTCACTTCTTAATCCAGTCATTTGAATCCGACCATTATTAAAAACTTTCACATTTACGAATTTTTCCAGAAAGATATGTAATGTAATTTGATTATAAAAGAATTTTTTTGGTTTCTTTGATCTCTTATTTCTTAAGTTTAGTTTTTTATATGATTCCCCCTTAGTCGGTTTCGTACCATATTCAATGAATGTTATGGTATCAGTAATTCTCAAATGTTCATATAGTTTAGGAAGTTCTATATTTGAAGATATTTTAGATACCATCGTCATTGTAGAAACACGTAATTCTTTATTAATTTCCATTATTCAATTATTTAACTTAAAGTAAGCATAAATTAATCAAATTTTATTTATAATTTTAATACTTTTTCTATATATCTCGCATATCTTAATAATTTATTAAGATTAATGTAGTAATACAAATATTTTATTAGTATATTAATCGGTATATTGGGATTCAATAAACGATAATGAACATATATTGCGCACCAAGTAACGCAGTACCCGTGCCGTGCGTCGTGTTTCATTTGGAAACCTTGTTTTTTGAAATAATCACTCGCATTGATAAAGTTATAACCAGGCAATATCTTTAAGAAGAAGTCCCGTATTATTTTTAATTTAGTATAATAAGCCCCCGCGATACTTTCAAGAGTATTTTCTTCTTTCGTGTATCCGTGAGGTTCAAAATACTCAATATTTTGAAACTCATTATCTATCAAAATAATATTTGCGTGAGAATGTGTCTTTAATTCTATATTAACGGTGATAGGGATATATCTTTTATTTGCGTTTTTTATCTTTTCAGTATACTTATCCAGACTGATATAAAATGGTTGTATTTTCAGAGTTAGAAGGTTTAGTTTGATAAATGAATCATCTAACTCTTTAAAATAATAAATATCATTCCGCGATTTCATTTCAGATCGTAAAAATCTTATAAGATTTTCTAATGTCTGATAATCATAATCAATGAAATCTGAACTGGCTTGGGTGCCTTTATTTGTTTCTTTATCTAATGGGACGTCTCTAATACCATATTTTTTTTTTATTCCACGATGAATGATAATTTTACTCTTTAATCTTTTTATTGTTTTATTAAAAGATCTTTTAATTTTTGAAGATTGTCTTTTAAAAGATCTTTTAATTTTATTCATCCTTGTTTTCTTATTCTTATTCTTATTCTTATTCTTATTCTTATTCTTATTCTTCTTAGTCATTCTATCAAAGAAATAGATTTTATATTTACTTTAAATTTTCAGTATTACCAATATCTTCAATGTCGGATATTGTCTCGCACAAAGACTCGGAATTCATCGTGGCTTCTTCTTCTTCTTCTTCTTCTTCAGAAGAATATTCATATTCTAATCCGCGACTGACTCTATCCTTATTAATGTCGTCATTAGGACACAGCATATAGGTAATATCTTCCATTGCGTCTCTAAGGCGGTCTCGGTCCATATTGAAAACGTAGTATGCCCGGATCATTTTAAGAATACAATCTTTCATATCGTCGTAGTCTCCTATAATAATGTCAGACGATTTAATAAAATCTAAAATTATCGTATGTAAATTATCAGTGGTAACAATTTTGACTTCCATTTTATGATACTATGGATAAATAAATTTACTATTTAACGCATTTAAATATAGTTCTTTAAATAATACAAATGAATTTAAAAGATTTGGAATCAAAATTAAATAAAGTTTCTTATACTCTTAAAACCGATAACTCAATCCAAAGTATTTCTCATAATATAAAAAATAACAAAAATGCTGATATTATAACCAAAATTAAAGCTAAACAAGAATATTATTCTTACTTGCCCAAACACGAAAGAATATATCAAGAAAAAAATGATAAATACAAAGGATTAATTAATTGTTATTCAAAATCATACTTAGAAATGTCGGAGTTCTATGTTGGACCAGAATTACCAAGAGAACATTATCTTCAATCAAAAAAAGACATTCAAGAATTATATTTATTATTTGGTCTGTATGCTATCGCAGAACCTTATATCAATGCGTATCACGATAAATATTTATGAACGAAATCTTCAAGTGAAACTCTTGGATTTATTTTTAGATAGATTTCATTCACATTCATATTCTTTTGATTTATGAATCCACAATAAATAATTACGAATAATAATGTGAATAATAATGAATTAGGATCGCCTGAAAAGTATTTACGAAAGAGTAATAATGGAGCAAAATGTAAGATCATATCACAAATAAAAAATGAAACGTCATATCTAGTATTATTTATTAAATATTGATACATTATTATTCCCAAACGACCAAAGGCGATTATGAGTAATAAATAATAAGGATTCATAAATTTTGTAATGAAATCTACACCGAATCGGACCAATACTAACCAAATAAGAGTATATTCTAACGTCCAAAAGGTTAACCACTTTGATTCCAAGATAAACATATACTATGGGATTTATATTAATTGGATAATGAAACTACAAATTAAATTGAAGACCAATCATTCAATTCTTCAATTACACGTGATTTAATTACTTTAATATCAATAAATGGTCTCCCAATCGCCAATCCAGGTGGTAATAGTATAGTGTCTCCACAATCCGTAGATACAATACAACTCTTACTATTATCATTCCACCATAGATTAGGGGGACACTGATATTCGGAATTACACATCATATTACACAACATAGGTTCTTCCTGTCCACAAATTAAAGGACAACTTGTACCGCAATCCGTCCACGTCTGACCACCACAATCTGAACCACGAATACACTCAACCTGTCGCTGACAACAAGGTGGGTCAGGTACGAAGCATTGTGCTCCTAAGGGACAACAAGAACAAGTCTCACACGACTCCCCGAAATCCGTTAGAACAAGTAGGAGATCGTTTACATCTACTATAGAATCGTTGTTAATATCGGCTCCTATATCCGAAGAAGAAAATGCGGATAAGATATTCAATATATCACCAACGTCAACCAAATTATCGTTATTTGTATCAGATCTACAAATTTCCTGACTCATTCCAATAGTTAAAAAACCTACAAGTGATACTAACTTCTTAAACATAATTATAATATAGTTTATTATTATAATTTTAAATGAGTTGCCCGATAATTAATTCATTGAAACTAAAATTAGATAATTTATTCGGTTTACCGGGTGAAGGAATTCATTCGTATAGAATATATGATATCGCTTACTTGGATTTCGGTGTAACGATGGTCGGTGCTTTCATTTTTAAAATTATATTCTTTAAGGATACAGAGTATCTATCTGTTTTAATTGGATTATTTTTATTAGGAATAATTATTCACAGAGTTTTCAATGTTAGAACGACAATCGATAAATTGTTATTCCCGGGCGAGGATTAAAATATTAATTACCTATTATCTTGTCTAAAATATCTGTGTCTGAGCAAAGTGAATAAAAACACCTTGCAAAAATTAATTTTTTTTCATTTTTTTGTTTCTGATAATTAATTCGGCACTCAATATAATGATACAATTGAGTTCTATACCTCTGATTATTTATATCAATTATAAAATGACAATCGTGTATTAGTTTATCTACGATTAAATCTTCTATAATTAGAGTTAGAAATTCGGGTTCAGCTTTGTCCGAAAAATCGTCGATAATTGCTAAGGATTGACGCGACAAGTTCATTATTTTACTTTAATTATTTATTTAGTATCAAATTTGATTTAATTTAAAAACAATCGAATATACAAATATATAATGTTTACTATTTCAAAACAGTATATTAATTGTCGCTGCGGTCTTCACCTGAGAGAATATCAACTTAATGACCCCGATAACCACGAAAGATTGGGTATCATAGACGGTAACGAGAAGTTTACTTCGTGTCATAAACACGAACATATTACAAGAGAAAAATATGAGGAGGTCATACCCCTAATCATAGACGAATTTTTGAAAGCTGGATTTGCCGAAACAGAAAAGTTCTTTGAGAAGGAAATAGATATTACTAAAGAATATAATCATCTTGCAAAAGATATTATTGACCCTAATACAATCACCGCCCAAAAAACAAGCAAATCAAATACAATTATTAGGAAATATATGCCTCATATTTATGAGGTTGAAGATTATAAAGGGAATAATATGTTGAAACTATGGACAAAAGAAATCCTTGTGAAAGCATTTAAATCATTAGATAAACCCAATAGGACTGTAAATAGTAATTTTTCGGAAATAAAAAGAGCAATTAAATTTAACCCTGTTACACTTTATTCTCCTATTATGACCAAATCAATTATCAAAGAACTTAATTGTAAGACTGTATTTGATCCGTGTATTGGATGGGGGGGTAGAATGGTTGGTACAACGTGTCTGGGAGAAGACTATCATTATACAGGCTGCGAACCATTCACTAAAACTTTTAAGGGTTTGAAAGAGATTGTTAAAGATTTGGGCAATGAAAAACAAGTGAAACTGTATAATTCACCCGTTGAAACTATTTTAGAGGAATTAAATGATCAAAGATTTGATATGTGCTTGACGAGTCCTCCATATTTTGACTTGGAGGTATATTCGCACGAAGATACACAATCGATTAAGAATTATAAAACATATGAAGAATGGTTAAATGGATTCATTAAACCGATTATAGAGTTTGTCTGTAAAAATGTAGATAAATACAGTTGTTGGTCGGTTAAGAATATCAAAACAGATAAAAAATATAATCTATTAGACGACGTTATTAAGATTCACGGAGAGAATGGATGGAAACTAGATAGACAATTCTCAATTAAGAAGAATACTGCGAAGAATAAAACTACAGACGGAGATGTTACTTATGTGTTTGTCAAATCAGAATGAATAAAGTCAATAATATCTTGTTCCGAATTGATTTGTGTATAATGTTCTTGTCTGATATTATCGGGAATACTATCTTTGAGTAAATATCCCTGATACGAATCTCCATTATTTTTCCCCTGAACCGAAATAAATTTATACAGGGAGATATTTTCAATGAAATGAAGGATACTTTCCCTTTTTATAATATATGTAGTGAAATCTTTATATTCCATCCTTACTACAAGTAGATAATCCCAATTGTGTTTTGGTTCAACATGCATGTAAGCGCCGAAATGTCCATTTTTATCTTTCCTAATAGATTTTTGTTCTATTTTCTTATCCATTTTTATATGGTCCCAACCAGATTCAGGTGATTTTTGCATATTAAGATGTTGTCTAAATATCGCTTCCGCCCTAGCACCGAATGTTTTTCCACCCATTGATGCTAGGGTGATAATCTTTTTATGTGAATTATTGTCCCGATAATGATCTTCTTGAGTTTTCGGGGGTGAGAATAAAGCAGTATTTTCCTCTGAATTAAGAAGGTAATCTATTGATTGTTTATCGGATAACTTATATTGGATCTCCATTTCGGTATATTCCTCGGATTCCCGAAGTTCTTTTTCGTATTCCATTATTTACTAATTTGATAATTTGATAATTTAACAAATTATCAAATTTATATAAATTATAATCTTACACTAAATATCTCCATATACTCTACACCTTGGAATATGTCTATTGTATTCATAATTTGAGAGATAAGTTACATTACATTTATGGCAATATTTATTTGTAATTAAACGATTATTATATTCTTTTTTTTCTTTGAAACATGAAGAACAATTACCCATTTAAGAGTAAGTATAAATTTAAATTTGATAATATTTATAATATTATCAATTATAAAGAATGATCACCACAATCAAGGGCGTCGGGGTTGTTCATATCCCAGAAAGAAATACCAAAAAGGTTTACAATGAAATGTTAATTATTGAACCAGAGAATAAACAAGAAAATATCTGGTGTTTACACGAAGAATGTATTGAAGAGACCGAACCATTTGATTCAAAAGTTGAATTGTTTAAGCATACGTGCGAGTGTCATTTTAGTGAGGATAAGTGTTCTTATGATCCCTTCTTATTGGCGATTAAAACCGAAGTTATAGATCTGTAACTAAACAAATTTATCCCCTTCTTAACTATGTTTTCTCTTTTTATTTTGGGTTCTCTTTTTATTTTGGGTTCTCTTTTTATTTTGGGTTCTCTTTTTATTTTGGGTTCTCTTTCTGTTTTGGGTTCTCTTTCTGTTTTGTGTTCTCTTTTTATTTTGGGTTCTCTTTCTATTTTGGGTTCTCTTTCTTTTAAGACCACCACCTGCTTGACTCCCCTCCCCGAGTGTGACGTGGGCGTCGCTGCCACCGGGGGCGGTCTGTTCGACACAACACCCCGGACCGAGTAATTGTCTGGGTGAGTTTTGTAATTCACGTATTAATCTTGATATAGCTTTTCCCTGCTCCTCAGCTCTTATTACGAGGAAATCTACCTGATTTTCTACGTCGTCTTTCAATAACCACGCTTTACTCTTCAGGCCCGCCTGGGCCAGTTCCCCAGCTGTATCCCCCCCTTTCGTCAATAGTGACGTCCCCCCGCCTATGACCATGCCGCCGGTTTCGTATTCCGGGAGCGCTGAGTTGAAATCTTTTCCCGCCGTCGCTACCTCTGCCAGTAATCTCCCAGCCCCAGCCTTCGCGGCGAGGGTGGCCACCGGCTTTAAAAGGCCCAATCCGGACGTTTGGAAATGGTCTATTCTCGCCGGATTTGGGTTCCCTGCGAGCATGGCGTCAAAGTCCTCCCTCGTGGAATTCGCTTGGGCGAGGGGCAAATTCTGCATATTCTTATCCATTGTGCGATTTAGCACGTTGTACGCGCCCTTGCCCGCGTCCTTGGCCCCCTCAGCCCACGCCGACCGGGACGACGGCACGGAGCGGGCTGCTGACACCAAGCCTTGCTTGGTGGCACCCGGGGCATCCCATATCGCCTGCGCCTTGCGCCATTTGCCCGGCTGCGCGTTGGCCCGACGCTCTCCTGCTTCCCTCCTTGCGCTATCATCCTCTGCCAGTCCGGCGAGAGCTTGGTAACCAGCTCGGTTAAGAGGATCTCTTCCCCCTTCTACCGGGATATCACCCACCACCATAGCATTTGCGGGGGCTGCGGGGGCTGCGGGGGCTAAATCGTCTGGATCGCCTGGATCGCCTGGATCGTCTAAATCGTCTGGATCGCCTGGATCGTATGAATCGTCTGAATCATCGCCTAGGGGATTAAGGACCTGGTCCTCGGAGACCGGGGACACTTCTACTCCAGGATCTTCTAAGCCAAATTGAAGCTCCTCATCGTCGGACATATTTATATTATATATAGAAAATAATTAAATCATGGTCTCTAACAATTTTAAAATATCAACTATGACTTTACAATCCGTATAATTATAATTAATAATGTTCTTAATTTCATAAAATCTTTTCATCGGGATATTTTTTTCTAATGCTGAATCCGAAGCCTTTTTTAATTGAACCATTGCGTCCAGGCCATTTGTATCGTCTGACCATTGATTTTCTATCAATTTCAAATCGTATAATTTCTTAACGATCTCTTTTAATCCGTATCCAAAACAACCCTTAATAGTAATTGGCTCGGCTTTAAAATAATGAAGAAGATCTATCATTTCAAACTTGGGAAATACTAATTCGGGATATTTGTCTTTCATATATTGAACGTAAACTTTTTCAGCATTTCCCCAATGATAAACTTTAATTTTTCCTGTAAAATTCTTATCTAAGTAGTGAAGCCAATAACAAATTATTTTTCTTTCTTCGTCTTCTTTTAAAAATTTAATTGTAAAATCTTTAAAAATATAGTCATCCTTATTCAATATTGTTCCTATAATACAAATCTTAGGTATATTGCTTTCTTTTTCTTCTTTTTCTTCTTTTTCTTCTTTTTCTTCAAAATAACTTTCTTTTTCGTCTAACTCAACAACACTCTCTATATCCAGAATGATTGAATTTGTCTGGTCTTTAATAATTTGCAAGAATCCATAATTTTTTATTTTACGGGGTTCTATTAATATTTCTTCTTGTAAATTCAATTGGATCATTTTTGCTTGAGTATATTCCCTAAAATTTTCTCTCACGGGATACGGATAAATATTTCCTAATAAAAAAGGATCGTCCCAAGAAGTTATCCCTTTATCTAATAGAACGCACCTCTTATTATATGATATATTCCATACCAGAGTTATTTCTTTAATTAATTCGGCGAGGATAGTTTTTTCATTCAACCATTCTCCCACTTTGAGGTTCATATTCGGATACAACTCTTTAATAGATGGCCTCGGATAAATAATCCATTTATCGTAATTTTCATTGAGAAGAATTAACCACTTAATTGCTTCTTCAACTGATTGTTTGAAGTCTGCTTGTAAGGGGAAATGCGCAATTATTTCTCTCTTAGTTAAAGATATATTATTATGACGATACTCCTTTCCAAAAAAATATCCCGTTTTCTTATTACTCAGGACATCCGACGCAATAAACATTTTACATTTATGATAATAAATATTACCTTGATTGAGTATATCGGTTTTATCGGAATTCAAATGAAGAATTTTATACAGAATATCTATAATAATATATTCGGGCAACTCTTCTTTGATTTCGGGAAAATATTGTTTAAATTTATTGCGATGAATGATTAAATCTGGTTTTACGCTTAGATTGTATTTGGAATTATATAAATTTCCTCCATAAATAATACATTCTTCTTTTGCTTTAATTTTGAATTTAATTTCTCTATGAGTTAAATTTTCATAAAAAATATCTTCGCGAAAATGACCAATGAAATTATTTATATAATCTTTCTTCTGTTTTTCTAATTCAATCTGAAAAGAATTTTTGTTATCTTTCTTATAGGAGTTATACTTCTTATTTACGATTTCAAACCAATCACTTAGATGATCTCTATTAATATGATTTTTAAGTTGGTAAAAAAAAAAACCCATATGAATTATTATTTATAATAATCTTACCTTTTAAATTTGCGTATCCGAATCCTTCGGTCGGGTTTCTGAAAGATTCGGCATTTCACTTGAACCGGTTGTTTCGTGTATGTCTTCGTCTATATCAATAGACAGATAACTCTTCGTGCTTGTAATCTTATTACCCATTACTTTTAACCGAGTATCGGTCCATATAAGGTCTTCCGCCAAGAAGTCGAACTCCGCCAGGTAAAGAGTCATATAGTCAACAATGATCTCTTTGTTGCAAAAGATCAGGGGTCCTCTCACTCCTCCAAGATCCCTTCTTTTTTTGAAACCACACATTCTCCCCGGGAGTCCTTGGACCTCAGAAGAATAACTCTTACTCATAGGAACACTTTCGTGAACAGATCCTATAAACTTATCACTGATAGTTTTAGAGGCTCCTAACATATTCTTGATCAGGATAAGAGTATGCTTGGCGGGTCTCTTATCTAATCCTTCATAAATCATTTTTATTTCTTTAGGTTTCTTTGTTAGGTTGAGTTCTACGAAGTCCACGTCAGAAGAGAGACATTCTCTCTTCAGATTTTGTTTCACACTTCCGTAAACCGTTGATCCCGAAGATCCATTACAAACAGAGCGAACAAAGTGATACATGGGTCCCCCCCTCTTAATCTCGCCAATATATTCCCCACTCTGTTCTGCTAACCGAAGATCGTATGTTTCTCTGATTCTGTCTTCGTCGATGAAGGTCTGGAAAGAAACATAGTTCTCACTCATTCTGGGGCAAACTCTACCATGAAGGTCTCCCCACGCCTGAGAGTCTACTAGGGCGTTAGACGGTGTCGCCGATATTTGAAGGACTTTGATATTCCTCTCTCTGAGATATACTGGATCCTTAAAATCAAGGTCTTTGAAGAGTTGCCCAAGAGAATGATCAATCATGTTTGCTATATGACATTCGTCAACAATAATGAGTATATTTTTGTCCTTCTTTTCTTCCCTCAGGTGAAGGATTCGTCCCTTCAGTTTATGAAGTGTGTTTCTATGAAAGACATTCTTGGACCACATTGGTAGAACTCTCTCCCTCGTTTGGTTCAACCAAGACTTGTCAGACATAGCAGTGATGAAGAAGACATTCTC
>Ga0307488_10003928_pt1 | contig 12385 bp, 19 predicted proteins | sample SB02metaG_FD_202248 | JGI IMG/M metagenome (GOLD analysis project Ga0307488, IMG submission 202248) | Sea-ice brine microbial communities from Beaufort Sea near Barrow, Alaska, United States - SB 0.2 | ecosystem: Environmental > Aquatic > Marine > Coastal | place: USA: Alaska | collected...
CCCCTGCCCGGCATACTTGATGCCATTTGAGCATGTTGCTGTATACCAGTTTGTCCGACCCCCACCATAAGAAACTGATGGGCCAAATTGCCACACCCTCATAGAAGGTCGATTTGAGAGGTTATTAACGTGATCAGGTCGAAGAATCGGTCTGTCGGCTCTGTCGACCGAGTCGTCAAATCAGCGACTCACCACTCAGACCCTAGATTCCGTATGGTAGAGAGGGTCGGCGAGCGCAGTACCTCTGCTCTTCACACTCGACAAGCGAGGGATCAAAATGCGTATGGATGACATGGCGGGAACCGCTTGCATGTCCCTTGCGAGAGGCGATGAGGGAGCGAGAGTGGTGCTGGCGGTGAAGTTGTTGGCGGCGCACACCGCGTGCGAGCGGGAGAGGCAGGCGCTCGCTACCGTGACCGGCAGCGGAGGCGGTGGCGGCGGAGGGGGGGGAGGAGGTGGAGGAGGAGGAGGTGGAGGAGGTGGCAAGTCAGGCGGCGGAGGCGGCGGTGGAAAGTCTAATAGCGGCGGCGGCGGAAACACTACGGCTGGTGACGACGCAGATAGCACCACGGTAGGGCAGTGCAGGTTGACCCTGGGTTGACCCTTGGTGGATCGCGCTTGTCTTCAACGCTTGAAACTACAGCATGGTGAACCGCTTTCAAACTTTGCTTTCAATACAACGTGCGCCGCTACACCAAGGCCCCCGACGCTGCGTTCCTCTCCGCCGGCGGTACCTTCGTGGCCCACTCCCAGCTCGTGATCCCCGGCGACGGGTTCGACCGCCTGCCGCCCTCGGTGCGGCGGCTGCTGTCGCCAGCACTGGCGGCTGCCGCGGGTACGGCCTGGTCGATATTGCCTGCCACGTCATCATCCACACGTTTCATCCTCGTCTCTTGAGTGAAACTGCATCACATGACGTGGCAAGGATTGCATGGCGTCTCTTGAGTGAAATTGCATCACATGACGTGGCAAGCATTATCTGCATGGCCTTAGCCGCGGGGGGTCGCGGGGGTGCTGCGGCGCTGCACCCAGATCTCCTGGGTATGTTGCACGATGCCTCCTCTAGCAGCGGTGGCGGCGGCGGCGGCGGCGGTGGCGGCGGCAGGGACTCACAGGCATTCCATTTCCCAGCTCAACTCAGGTGTCTTCCGGGTATGAAGCGTGTTTTTTTTTCTTCCTTAGGCGCTTCACATGGTGAGCTTAACCAATGAAGTGTGATAATTCAAATGGAATCGGTGACACGCGGCTAAGAGTGCCAATTGAAAGAAGTACCGTGTGTAAGACCCTAGGTGAAGGTGGGGGGGGGGGGGGTGGTGTTGGGGGCGGCGGCGGCAACCGCCGCGGTGGTGGTGGCGGCGGGAACAAGCCTCAAAGCTTCCAAGCTCCCCGAGCGGCGGTAGCCGCTTCCGACACGGCGCCGCTGTCCGAGGCAGAGTGACAAGATATCCCATATCGCTATTTTCATCTCCCATATCATTAGCCCAATTCCCGTATCGATATCCAGGACGACCATATCGACATGGTAGATTACCTTATCGATGTACTGTATCCCAAATCGATATCCCATATCCCATATCGATATTCATATCGATATATCATTCATGTCCGATGTCCGATCTCCCATATCCATATCCCATATCGATCTCCCATATCGACATCGGATCATATTTTGTCACTCTGCTCGGAGGGTGCCGCCGCTGTCGCCGAGCACACCACCCCCGCCGAGGTAGGGCGGTGCAGGTTGACCCTATCAAACCCACGTTGAAAGCGCCCGGAATTAAGCGCTTGAAACTGAAATGTGCAGAAGCGCTTTCAAACTTTGCTTTCAAATTCAACTTGCGCCGCTACACCGAGCGCGCCGCCGCCGTCGCCGCGCTTCGCGCCACCACCACCGGCCCCGCCGCCGCCGCCGTCACCGTGGTGCCTCTCTCGGTCGGGCTCCTTACTCCCTGGTCTATGAGCTGTGAGTAATTACATGGCTACTAAGAATTTGGACGAGTTATTAACTCGTCAGATCACTTACTTGCTTGCTCAAGTTACTTAGCTGACGGACCAGGCACTAGCTGTAGCCTGCCACATCATAGGCTGCCGATTCTAATTGTTTGCTAACTCTCGTTGTGGCCTAAGGTGCTTCACATGTTGAGCACTGACCAACCCCCTCCGAGATTTCAAGCGCACAGACCCTGTAGTCTGTCAGGGTTAAAGGCCGTATCATGTCGTTTGACATAGTAAACGGGGGTTCAAATACGTGTCGATGACGTGACGGGCAATATTCACCTGATGACGTGGCTGGCAACATTTACCTGTCTCTATCACTGGGAACTCACGCTTCGATTCTTTAAATCTGCGGAAGTTTCCCGAGATATGTTACCTCTGGCAGACTGGCAGAAGTCGGAGCCGCGGGAGCGCTTGGGTGCCATTCGCGCCCTAACGAAATGGGCCGTTGAGGCACGGAGGCAGGGGCTTACACTCGTCCACATCTGAGCTCAACTTGAGCCATGTCTGTCACAAGAAAACACCCTACACACCCTAAACACCCCCTAACACCCCCTTAACACGAGCTACACAACCGCTACGCACACTTCCTATCCCAGACAAAGTGCATAACTTGAGCTGAACAGTGGACGAGTGTAAGCCCCTGCACGGAGGCCGGAACTCATCTCACACGTGCTCGCTCATTCCGGCAAAGACGGAAGATTCTGTGTGGCAGGGGGGGTATTGAGAACAAGCACTAGACCGACGTAAAATCGAGTGACCAAGCACACACGTATGTATGAGCATTCATACTGAAGGTCAGTCTTGTTTATATTCGGGGTGGAGTGCTGGGAGAACAAGTACTCGACCGACGTAGAATCGACGAACCAAGCCCACGCGCATGTATGAGCAATCATACTGACGGTGAGTTTTGTTTATATTAGGGGTGGAGTGTTTCTTCTCAATGACCCTCCAGCGTGGCGCCGTGTGGCTCGGTGTTTCTTCCAAGTGATACCGTAGCCGCCGCCGCGCTGCCGGGCGCGGCCACCGCGGCGTTGGATGCGTACGCCTTCCCGCCGCACCTTACTCCGGCGCTCCGCAATGCCCTCGCCACTGCCGGGGCCGCCACGGGTATGGCCTCACCGACAGACACTGCTCGTCACGTCGTGGAATGCCAATTGACTCATGGAGCAAGGGTTCAAAATGCTATGTTTCCCAGCAGAGCCACGCAGTCATTACAGTTCACGTCATTGGATGCCTATGAACTTAGAACCGGGGGTACGGGGGCCAAGGCGGAAGCATAGTGCCTCCTGTTACACGCTGACACGGCTCTCTCTATATTTCTCTCTCAACATTTCTTTCTCAAAACGGTGGGTTTACAAAGCGATGGATGACGTGGCGGGTAACATCTGCCGGGCCCTCGCCACAGGACTGACGCTGACCCCCGTGGCCGGGAAACCCCGCGGGGCCGTGCCCGTGCTGCGGAAGAACGCCAAGACGGTGGTCATGCCGTATGGGCTGCCGGTAGGGGCTTACACTCGTCCACTTTGCACCTCAACCTATGTCGTTTCTGACACAAAATGCACAAATAATACCCACTAATACCCCGTCATATCCTCTAACACCTGCTAGATACTACACAACCCCTCGATGCGACCCCTATACATCACAAACACCCCCTAAACAACCCTTAAATGCACCCCCTATTCAACTGAAAGCGCTTATGTTGAGCCGAAAAGTGGACGAGTGTAAGCCCCTGGCTGCCGGCGCTCAGCTGGAAGCCGGGGTGGGGCCGGGCGGATGATGCTCGCCACTCTGTTCAAAGCCATTACACTCAAGCAACGAGGGTTTGAGTAGCTTTGTATGACGTGGCTAGCAGTTCTGGCGGGCCCGGCGCCCGGGGCGATGGAGGTGGACGCGAGGCTGTCGCCGCCCTTCGAGGCTCTCCTCAAGGAACTAACAGTCGCGTCGGCTAGAGGAGGAGGAGCTGGAGGAGGAGCAGGAGGAGGAGGAGGAGGAGGAGGAGTTGACGCTGGTACGCTAGCGCGCGGCGCAGCGTTGTTTACCTTTCTGTCATCCGCCGCGGTGGAGGCATCGGAGGCGCCGTCCACAACTGCCCCCGTCGCGGCATATTCCCGCTCAATCGATGGCGCGGTGCCGGCTGAGGGCACGTCAGAAGAGCGAGGGGACGCGGCGCCCGCCATCACCGCAGCGCTGCCCTCGCGGCGGCGCCTCGTGTACCTGCCTCCGGGCAAGGGGGGTATCGAGAACAAGCACTCGACCGACTTTAAAGCTCCCCGTCCTCCTCCACGCGTATGTATGTTATGCTTTACCCGGAATGTAAGTTACTCTCCGATCTTGGTTCAAGTGCTCGTTCTCAACGACCCTCCGGCAAGGGGTGGCGGGGGTGGCGCACTCTGACGCGGGTGAGGCGTCATGGGTGGGGGTGTTGCGGCGCACAGCGTGGGTAGGGTCTGTCGGATAATACTTGCCATGTCATAGGATGCCGTTTGACACAAGAAACGAGCGTTTGAATGCGTGGGATGACGAGGCGAGCAACATCTGCCAAGCCCTGGTCGTGGGTGCCCACGGCGGCAGGACGGCTGGAGGCAGGGGCTTAAACTCGTCCATTTTTCAGCTCAATGTAAGCGCTTTCTGTGGGATAGGGTGTGCATTAAGGGGTTGTTTAGGGGGTGGTTAGGAGGTGTCACGGGGTAATGGAGGATATTTGGGGTGTGATTTGTGTCATAAACGGTTCAGGTTGAGCTGAAATGTGGACAAGTGTAAGCCCCTGGCTGGAGCTCCCCGCCAATGTGTCGCTTGACGGGGCAGCGGCGGCCCAGCACCTGGAGGTGCTGGCGCCTTATGTGGGCGCGGCGGCCGCGGTAGGTGGGTGCAGGTTGACCCTATCAAACCCAAGTTGAAAGCACCTGGATCTAAGCTCTTGAAACTAAAACATGATTAACTGCTTTCAAGATTTGCTTTCAAATTCAATTTGTACCACTAAACCACGGCGGCGCTGCGCTCTTCGCCGCTGGGCGTCGCGCTTGGGTTCGGGTAGGGCCTGGCATAAGCTGCTCAAACCGTCCGCAATACAGTTGCCTACCCTCGTTTCTTGAGTAAACTGACACCACTCTATGATGTTTTGAGCAATGAGCCGAATTCGGTATATCGCTTCCCGCGCCGAGCGCTGACGCTTTGCCCGCAACTCTGTATGGGCATTCAACCTGGCGCCCGCTGTCCCGCGCCGAGCGCTGACGCTTTGTCCGCAACTCTGTATGCGCATTTTAACCGGCGATACACCGAAATCGGCCAATTACGCAGTACATTAACCAGCCCTCATTTCTGACATGCCAACCTGTGATGTTTTGAGCAATTTCTACCGGGCCCTAGGTCCGGGAGCCGGCCGCCGCCGTCACCCGTGGAGCGCGTCGAGGCTCTGGCGGCGGCGGCGGCGGCGCTCACCGCGTTCGCCGCTGCACGCAAAGCCGGAGGCGCGGACCGCGGCGGCTGCGAGGGCGCGGGCGGGTCGGCGGCAGGGGCTTAAACTCGTCCACTTCTCAGCTGAACCTGAGCCGTTCTTGGTCCCTGAGCCAATGGCACTACCCAGGGTTTCCCTCACCAGGTGCCTACATTGAGCCGAAATGTGCACGAGTGTAAGCCCCTGGTTGGCGGTCTCGCCTCCGTCATTCCCACCGCTGTCCGCGGCAGGGGCTTGCACTCGTCCACTTTACAGCTCAACCTGAGCCATTCTGACGCAAAGTACACCCTGCACACCCCCCAACACTCCTCAACACCCCCTAAACAGCCCCTCAGCAATCTCTGAACAAAATGAAACAACCTCCTATTATACACAAAGCGCTTACGTTGAGCCAAAAAGGTGACGAGTGTAAGCCCCTGTTCCGCGGTGGCTGCCATCTGGCGCGCCGTGGGCAGGGGCTTTCACTCCTCCACTTCTCAGCTCAACGTAAGCGCTTTCTGTGAAATAGGGGGTGCGTTAAGGGGGTGTTCAGGGTGTTTACGAGGTGGCAGTGGGTGTTAAGGGGTGTTCAGGGTTTACTTTTGTGTCAGACACGGCTCAGGTTGAGCTGAGAAGTGGACGAGTGCAAGCCCCTGGTCGTGGGCGAGGCGGCGGCGGCGGGCGGGCTGTCCCAGGACGAACGCCGCCGGATTCGCGTTGCGGCGGAGGAGCATGCACTCTTACCTGCCGCGCGCCAAAACTCTCGGCACCGCTCCGGGCGCTGCGTCGCCGTCCCAGCCGCTGCCGCTGCCGCCGCCTTCAACGCTCTCTCCTCCACATCCACATCAATGCAGAGTCGAAGCTCCGAGGAGGAGGCTGACGCGGAGGATGAAGTTGCCGCCGTGGCGGCGCTCGGGCCAGCGTTGGCCGACGCCGGCTGGCTGCTGAATCTCCACGACCCGGCCTGGGCTGCCCGTGACCACGGTGCCGTGTTGGCTGAGCTGCTGGGAGTGCCCGTCACCGCCACCACCACTCATGCGAGCGCATACGTGTCATTCTTGGCTAAGGGAGGAGTCAACGGTAGGATCCAGCAGATTTCCCTCCCCACGTCATTACACACATTTGACCTCTCGATTATTGTGTTCAATATCATCCTGTGATGTGACGAGCAATATCTGCAAGGCCCGATTCATCGGCGGGGGCGGTCCTGCGGTTGCGCTGAGCTCGATTCAAAGCGCCGCGCTGACGCTGAGCCTGACCACAATTCGCCGTCACGGCGGCGGCGCCTCCGCCGCCGCCGCCGCCGTCGCGCTATGCGGCGGCGGGCAGGGGCTTACCCTCGTCCACTTTTCGGGTCAACCTGAGCCGTTTTGGCCTTTGACACCCGTCAACCACCCAGCGTATCACCAAAAGGTGCTTACGTTGAGCCGAGAAGTGGACGAGTGTAAGGCCCTGGCGGTGGGCCTGGCCACGCGTTGACTGCACCCCGGTGGTGGCGGCACGCAGCGCCCCGCGGCCTCGAGGGCAGGGGCTTGCCCTCGTACCCATTTCCACTCAACTTGAGATTACTTTGCCCCTTCCCACTCAACTAAAGCTTACTTTGTCCACCATGCACCCAAATTAACCCGTGGATGTGTCCCGAAGGTGCTCTAGTGGAGCTCTAAGTGAGCAATGTTTCCCGAAGGTCCTCAAGTTGAGCTCTGAATTGAGCGAGTGTAAGCCCCTGCTTGAGGGGTACGTCCACCCTGGTAGGACGGTGCAGGTTGCCCTCATGATACCCTCGGTGAAAGCGCATGGAAATACGCGCTTGAAACTTAAATTTGATGAGGCGCTATCCAACTTTGCATTCGAATTCAGCTTGCGCCGCTACACCCTGTGCTGAATGACGCCCCGCACATCGCCGCGCACCTCACGCCGGCGCACGGGTACGTGTTTCTGGCGTCGCTGAACCACGGGCGCGGTCGGCCGGTGCTGACGCGGCTGGACGCCTCGCTGCGGAGGTGGATGGGGGTCGGGTCACTCAGCCGCGGTGGGTTCCAGGTGGGTGCTGCAACTTGCAACCCGTGTGCAAAGTGCCGGTGCAGCGCGTGTAACTAAATACTGATTACTGCTGTCAGCTTCAGTTGGTGCTAGTTGAAACTCGTGTTAAAGAGCCTAATCTCAGCTTAGCAACTGAAACACTCGAAACTGCTTTCACGTTTACCTCGATTTCAACTTTGGCCACTACATGTTGGTGAGTGTGAAGCGGGTCGGCGGTGGCGTTGGCGGCAGCGGCGACGACGCGGCGCAGAGGGGTGGGCGGAACAAGAACGGACGCAGGAAGGGTGGCGACGGCGACGTCGACGACGACGCTGGCGGCGGTGTTCCGCTCCCTGAAGCGACGCGCCGCCTGGCCGTGGTGCTGAACATCATCCGCGGCGAGGGCGGTGGCGGTGAGTCGGGCAGCGGCAGTGGCCAGGGCGTTGGCGGTGATGAGGGCGGTGGCACGTTGAACGTTGTCAAGTGCCACGCACTGATGCGCCATGTCCTGGCACCCCCGCCTCCGCCGTCCCCGCCCCCCGCCCCGCGCGCCCCCGCCCCCGCCTCCGCCCCCGCCACCGCGCCCACTCCCCCACCCACCCCATGCTTCGCTGCTTGGGATGCCGCGCTCGGCAGGGACCACCATACATCACCCGCCACGTCTTCGATTCGCATATGAACCCTCATGTCCTGAGTCAAACGGCAATCCACGACATGAGGCGAGCAACAGCCGCCAGACCAAACCCTCAACTCTAAACCCTAACCCTCAACCCTAAACGCTAATCCCTGACCCTAAGCCCTACATCTGCCAGGCCGTAATGATGGGTGAGGTGGCAGTGGCTGGTGACCCGGAGGACTGTCTCGCGGAAAATCCTAAATGCGAAACCCTAAACCCTCATTCCTGAACCCAAAACCCTCAACCCGAAACCCTACATCTGCCAGGCCGTATTTTCGGGTGAGGTGGCAGTGGCTGGGGACCCCGAGGACTATCTGGCGGACCTACAGGACGAGCTCCTTACGGCACTGCGGTAGGGCCTGATTTAAATAACTCGCCACGTCATAGGATGCCATTTGAATCAAGAACCGAGGGTTGAACATACGTTGGATGACGTGGCGAGCAGCATCTGCCAGGCCCTTCTCCTTGGTCTCGGTCGCGCGGCGCTGGCGGTGCTGGCGGCGCTCGACCTGGTTCCAGCGCTAGAGCTATCGGCGCGAGCGTCGGTGACGATGCCAGCGGCGCGGCGGCGGGGAGTGATGCGGCGGTGGGGGATGACGCGTCACTCGCGGCGTCGGCAGGAGGCGAGCGGCGCCTGCGCAAGGCAGGGCTTGGACGATCTTGTTGAAACTCGGTGAAATTTGACAGAATATGCGTACAGGAACACGTCAGGAACCAATGACAATATTATTTTGCGTAATATTATTTTGCGATTGATGTATCACTTATCAATGTGGCAAGCATGCCCTGTGTGCCCCTAGCACGCGGCGCTGGGATTACTGGCGCACATCGAGGATGGGCGAAGGTTTCGAAAGTTTTTGATGCGGGATTTCGAAGAGTATCTGCATTTGGACGCGCCACCGCCGCCACCTCCGCCGCCCGCCCCACCCGCCCCTGCAACCACCCTCGCCGCCGCTCCCGCCGCCGCATCAGACCCCGCCGCCGCCACCGTTGTGATGGACGTCCCACCGCCGCCGCCGCCTTCGGGGGCGGCATCCGCTGTAGGGCCTGGCAGATATTACCCTAAACCCTAAACCATAAACTCTAAACCCCAAACCCTAAATCCTAAATCGCCAGGGGCGGTACCCGCTGTAGGGCCTGGCCGATATCCTCCGCCACGTCATCCAACGAATTTCGAACCCTTGCTTCTTGATTTGACTGGCATCCTATGGCGTGGCGAGCAATATATGCCCGACCGTAATCCCCGGAAACAGACGGCCCGGCGTTGCCGAAGTTTGGAACATCCGAGACGGCGCCGCCGCCGCCGCCGCCGCCGCCGCCGACGATGGAGATGCCTCGGCTGCTGTCAACTTTTGCAGACACGTTCATCTCCGCCCTGCCTTTACCTCCAGGTAGGGTCCAGCAGGAAACACTCATAGCATCAAGCATCAGGACACGAGGGTGTAGACTACACTCTAGCTCTATGTCGTGGCAGTTAGTGTGGCAGTTAGCCACGCCGACTTTGCTGACAGGCATGCCCCGTAAATTCGCTCGTCAGATCCCTCAGATACTGAAGTTAGTCAGTACCAACCATGATGATTGTTTGGAATGTCAGTTTTAGTTAATTCAGCGTGGCCCTGGCTCCAGGCGCAGGAGGCCCAGTGCACCCCACCGATCTGGAGGGTTCTCAAAAACGGAAACAGCCGGACGGCAATGACGTGTTGGTAGGGATTTTGTTTATGGGCTTGTTCCCTTTTCATATTCACTCAAGCCGTTTGGTCCCTTGAAACTGTCAAAGAATCTCCAATCTGCAGCCTCTGACAAGCGTGCATGAAGCTGGAGTAAGTAGTGGAGGCCTTGATTGTTGGTCCCCCCTCCGCCGCCGCCGCCGCCGCCGCTGCCGCCGCCGCCACCGCCGCAGCCGAGCAGTGAAGAGATGGCTGAGGACTTCTTCAGTAATATGAGCGCGCCGCCGCCGCCGCCACTGCTGGTCCCGCCGCTGCCGCCGCCGCCGCTGCCGCCGCCGGGGACTACCGCTGCTCCGGCCGCAGCCCCCGAATCTGCAGACGTGACCGAGGCTTCAGGTAGGGTCTTGCACAGGATCACCTTCCCGCTCGTCCTGGATCGTATGACTGTCTACTTGTGGTATCGAGTACCTCCTCCTCCTTAGTTTTCCTCCTCCGTATGCTCTTCTGGAGCAGCTGTGTCCTTGATATCATGTATACAGAGACCCATCTTAATACCTTGACAGTACTTCATTCGAGCCGAACAGCAAACTGCTACAGTATAAGGCCCTGGCGTCGACATCATGAAGTTGCCTCAGTTGAGCTGAAGGGCAAACGAGTGCAAGAACCTGGCGTCAGGGCATGGATCAGCGAAGCGCCCGCGCATGGAGACTGAGACGGGGACGGGGGAGGATTCGGGGACGGGGATGGGGGCGGGGGCGGGGACGGGGTCGCTGCCGACCGGCGGGGCGGAGAACGAGGTGGCGTTCACAGTGTACGCCAACCCCGACGCGGCACCGCAGATCTGGGCCGAGATCGAGTCCATGAATGGGGTCATCAAGGTGGGGCGGGTCATGCTGAAACCCGTGATCAACATTTAAGGTGCCTGGTCCAGCGCTTGAGACTAAAATATGATAAAGTCTTTTTTTTTCTTTTTTTTCAACTTATACCCCTTCGTCAAGGTGGAGGTGTCCAAGATCAACATCGATGTCGATTGAAACCGAGGCGACGCTCCGCTCCAGTCTGCCACGTGTGAATAGCCGTACTGCATTGATAGGATGCTGGAGAGCGTGTACTGAACACGTGCAGAGCAGACGGGTGCCAAGGAGCTTTATGTAGGCAGATAAAGGCGGTAATACTCATCGCACTGCTCAAACCTATACCTGTATTACCCCATGTGAGCAAACATCTCACCCAATGGCACGTGTCATCGTATACAATCAGTATGATTGACCCTCTTCGAGCGCTGAACCTCACACCGTAGCACAGATTTGCGTACATGAAATCTCGTACGTAAATGCCGCCGTCGTCACCCGCAGCGGACAACGACGGCGTCAACAAGGTGTTTCGGAGGCCGATTGAAGTCTCGAGGCTGAACGTCGCCGGGCGCCGCGATGGGGGAGGGGGAAGCTCTCAGTAGCCATGCGATAGAGTGGGATATCAAGTACAACCGAATTAAACTTACATGATGCATAACTCTCTGTTACTGCTGCGACGATACAGATGCACTTCGCTTTAAAAGTCACTATCTCATATGCCAAGTCCATATTGTAACACCAGCGAGCCTTGCGCCTTGACCCGAAGCCAGTCAGGTAGTCGGAGCTGGGCGTTCATGTCAAGTGGTGCTCATATTGCGCGCCGCCCGGACACCCATGCTCTATCGCCCACCTCAGCACCTGCAGTTCCCCGTTAGCAGCCGCGGACACACACGTATCCTCGTCCCACGGACAATGATTCTCCCGCGCCCACTGCATCACCTCCAGTTGCCCATACATAGCGGCACGTGAACATATATACTCATTCCACGGGCAATGGTGCTCCCGTGCCCACTGCAACACCTCCAGATGACCGCCCTCCGCGGCGCATGCACATGTTTCCTCATCCCACTCGCACTCCTGCTCCCGCGCCCACCTCAGCGCCTCCAGTTGCCCGCCCTGAGCGGCGCCGTGACAGGTCCATGCATCCCACTGGCAATCGTGCTCCCGAAGCCACTTCAACACCTCCAGGTGCCCTTCCCGCGCGGCGAGTGCACAACAATCCGTCTCTGGGTCCTCAAGTGCCTCCGCCCACGGGCAGCCGTGCTCCCGCGCCCACTTTAACACCACCAGGTGCCCGCTTTCAGCAGCGCACGCACACGTGTCTTCATCCCACGGGCAGTCGTGCTCCCGCGCCCACCTTAACACGTCCAGGTGTCCGTTCGCAGCGGCATTAGCACACGTGTTTGCAATCCAATGGCAGCCTTGCTCCCGCGCCCACCTCAACACCTCCAGGTGCCCGCACGCAGCGGCACAAACACACGTATGCGCGCCCAATGGGCAGCCGTGCACACTCGCCCATTGCAGCACCTCCAGCTTCCCCTCCCTGGCGAGAGAATCGCTCGTTACCGCACTTTGCCACGGGCAGCCGTTCGCCACGGCCCAGACGAATGCTACCGTGTGCGAATATTCTGAATATAAAACTCGGGGCCGCCGAACCTCCGCAGTTTTCGCATGTCGTCAGAATGACGATTAATGATGGGTTGCTGGATACTATTAGTGGCCCCGTAGGAACTCA
>Ga0307488_10003929_pt1 | contig 12384 bp, 10 predicted proteins | sample SB02metaG_FD_202248 | JGI IMG/M metagenome (GOLD analysis project Ga0307488, IMG submission 202248) | Sea-ice brine microbial communities from Beaufort Sea near Barrow, Alaska, United States - SB 0.2 | ecosystem: Environmental > Aquatic > Marine > Coastal | place: USA: Alaska | collected...
AGCCCTATTGGCGCAATGGATAGCGCGTCCGACTTCTAATCGGAAGGTTGTGGGTTCGAGTCCCATATAGGGTAAAAAGGTAGTGTTCCCGAGCGGTCAAAGGGGAGAGACTCAAGATCTCTTGTTTATACTTCGTGGGTTCGAATCCCACCACTATCATATATTCACTAGCTTAATGGTAAAGCGATTCTCTTAAAAGAGAGTAGTTCTTTAGTTCGATTCTGGAGGTGAATGATTGTTTCGTCTTTCGTCTGTAATGGTTGAGTGGTGTAATGGTTAGCACTTTGGACTTTGAATCCAACGATCCGGGTTCAAATCCCGGCCCAACCTCAACATAAAATAAATTATGTATTCTCTTTTTTTTTATTATCTATTTATACTATAAATGGAATTTACTGTTCATCGTTTTGCTCAAGCAATCATAATCTGTATTATGATTCTAATGATTATAAGTAGATATGCTATGGATGGAATGAAACACGATAAAGAAGGATATACACTTGGTGTCACAGGCATCATATCTATTTTAACGATAATTTCAATATCTTTCGCTGAAAAAAAAAGCAGTGCTAAAATCAATTATGTCCTGTTATTTTCATTAGGGATATTTGTAATTTCTTCGTTAGCTTATACAATCTATGAATGGGATACGATTGATAAGGGTGACAAATGTAACGCCATTATACCGAAGTCTAAATATTTTAATAGTGCCGATTATTATATTTATAGAATAGTTTATTTATTAACTTTAGTTATATTAGTATCGTTATTACAATACAAGATAGATGATTCCAGTTTTGCAGCTGGTAAATCAAAACCCACATTACACATGTTATTGTTTTCGGTACCACTCTTATTACCGATGATGACCGAATTTGTTACATGGTTAACGAATATGTTTCCTGGACCCGAGACCAATCCTGAATCATTATTATTAAACTTCATTAAGGGAGGTGCTAAACAAGAGTGGGATACGAAAACAGTAATTAGATCCGCAATGCCTATTCTATTTTACATTAGTTTAATGGGTTTATCGCTTGCAAGTGTTATGGGTAAATACGGTTTAGATGCTACTAATATTCCTATTTATATCATTATAGGGATACTTGTATTTTTCTCATTCATAATGAGAACTACATTTATTCAGAAATGTAGTTTGGACAAAAATATTAATAAAACTGATAAAACGGGGTTTGAGGCGGCATCGTGTTCCATTGAAAAATATGGGGGTCTTCAGGTCATGCTTAATATATGTTTAATGATTATTATTATTTATCATATCAATAATCCGATATATAAACTATTATTCTCCATTATTATCGGTTTAGGGGTGTGGGGTCTATCAACAACATACATATTGAATTATAAATAACGCTTACAAATGAATTGCTTTATATAATAACTCCTCCATTAATGATTTATCTATCTCTTTTTTTTCGGTTAAATGATATTGATTGATTAAATCATCAATATGTTTTTCGTGTGTATCTTTGAGTCTAGTGGTCAGTATTTTCTTTATTTTCTCTATATCTACACTTATCTTATCTTCACTCTTATCACTCCTCTTAGGTGTATCATCTTCTTCTTCCTTATCCTTGCTCAATAATTCACTCTCTAGAGTAATCATTTTAGTTTGCATAGTCTTTATTTCATCTTTTAATCTGAGTTGTTCTTTTCTCAGATAATTGTTCTCACCCTTACTTTTTTCATAGTCTTCTAAAGATCTATTTAGTTCCATACACTCGGTTTTTAATGAACCGATTATCTCATCTTTCTCATATATGACCCTACATTTCATTTTTAATTCTCTAATTTCTTCATTTAAATCGTTTATCCGAGAATTATTACTCTCAAAACTCTCCTTATTATTAATAAAGGTATCCGACTCAAATCTATCTGTCATTGAAGAATTTCGTAAAGGAATATCACTTGATTTATTACTATAAGCCATCCTCGTTAAATCACCTGTATCATTCAACGATATTAATGGATCTTTCGTAAATGAATCTAAAAAGATATTCGTCATGATTAAAACTATTCATAAAAAAATTTATGAATTCTAAACAATTTATTCATTATCATATCATATTAAATAGTAACTATTTGTAACCGATTACAATAAGAAAATATATATTTTACAAAGATAAATCCTATAACCATAGATAATAGCGTTTTGAGTGAACCGTTCATTTATTTATCTGTATATTTTTTTTCAATAATAATATCTGAATTATTCATTATATATTCGTAGAATATTAATATACATATTGTCATAAATAGAGTATCAAAATCTATGTAATCGTCAATCTTAAAATCTTTAAAATTCATATTATATTATATATTAGATATGTTTAAAAAAATCTGGATCGGTCGGTAAGGGGACATCCGTTTTTATAAAGCGAGTCGCATGCAAGTATTCATTCTTCGTGTATCCAAACGGTTGGATCATCTGCCTATTCTTAGTAATCTTTTGATAATTTGAAGCGTGTATCTGAGGACAATTTCCTCCGTGTGAATCTTGATTGGCGTGAGCCGATAAATCCTGATAATTTAAATAACCCTCTTTCAACTGAGTAAAGATACATAGTAATATTAGTAAGCCTACGATCCAAAACATATTTATAATATCTTATAAATTAGTTTAAAGAATATCATATTCATTTAGTATAATGAATTTTTCTTCATTGAATTACGATGACGAACCCCTTGATATGTTCGGTACCACGATTAATCAAGATCCTATAGGTTCCATGAATAATATAACCGATGAGTCTGTCCAAATTAGAGAAAACTTATTAAATATTATTAGTAAGCGAGACGTCTTACCTATTGATGATCCAGAATTTGTAGACGAAGAAATAGATACTATTATCGTGAAGTTAAAAGGATTCGCTGAAAACTTTGATAAGTTACAAAAGGATTTAGATGAATCACTTGCCATTTATAACGAATGCCTCAGAGAAACCAATAATGATATTAATAAAATCAATAGTAGTATTAATTTTATTAAAACCTGTAATAAAGATTATGATACAGATGAAAAAGTAAAACAAATTATTGAATCGCTAAAAGATTATATCAAGTCAATTGACGAAAACAATCAATTGAAGATAGTAAAAGAAGATTATATACAAAAAAGAAAACTTCTAAATAGACATATCTATTTAATAAATAGTATAAACCAATGGAATAATTCGGCTATTTGTCCCATCTGTATTACAGATAGTATTGATAGTTATTGTAATCCGTGTGGTCATACAGCCTGTAAAAAATGCCTAGATAAAAATTCTAATATAATAAATAACGTGAATCATAATAAATGTCCTATTTGTAGAGATCACGTAATGGATATTCGTAAATTATATTTCATTTAAATTTATTTATTTCTTTATTTCTTTATTTCTTGAGTATCCGATACACGAAATACAAAATGATTATGAGGACTGCGAGTTTAAATAAATAATCTCCTAAGATTTTATTATCGGGACCACTCATATATAAATCTATCGCTTCTTCGTAAGTATATTCTTTTTTTCCGGTTTCATTATTTACCTGATTGTGAATATCGATAACCCATCTAACTAATGTATCTCTGGAATCCAAGTGATTATCAATCGGATATTTTTTTAGATTATGAGCATAATTTTTAGCACACTTTAAGCACGGTAGGATATGCTGCATGGAGGTATAAAAATTTTTATAATTTTGTTTATCTATTTCAGATGGATCGCTGGGATAACCAAATGATACGTAGTGTAAGAATTTCCATCCATGAGGTCCCCAAATATTCGGTTTGATAGATTGTTTCATGTTTATATAAATAATAAATATAATTTAAAAAGAAAACTCATAATATTTCATTAAGAGGATGTACTGTAATAATTGTGGTAAAAAGGGACATATGTATAAAGATTGTAAATTACCGGTGACAAGTTGTGGTCATATAATTTTCAGAGATGATGGTGTGCCCAAAGTTTTAATGATTCAGAGAAAAGATTCTCTCTGTTATATAGATTTTTTAAGAGGGAAGTACGATATGAGAGATTTAAATTACATGCAGATATTAATTGATAAATGTAGTTCGGGTGAAAAGAATAGACTCCTGACTATGAATTTTAGCGATCTATGGTCACAGTTATGGTTATTGGGCGATAATTATATTCAGAATGATGATTTCTTTAGATGCTCGGGTAAATTCAATACTATTAGGGAAGGTTTCATCCTGTCGGGTAATAAAATCAGTATAGAATATTTAATTAATAATTCTGAATATGATTATCCTTTTAGTGAATGGGAATTTCCTAAGGGACGAAGAAACATGAATGAAACAGATTTTGAATGTGCGAAAAGAGAATTTAACGAAGAAACAAATTATAATGAAGAAGATTACGATATAATTAATAATTTATCACCCTTCGTAGAAGAATTCTTAGGTGAAAACAATGTTAGATATAAATATATTTATTATATCGGTAAATTAAAAAATAAAGAAAAAATACCTTTCTTGGATCCAAATAATAGTGATCAAATATCCGAAATAAAAAATATACAGTGGTTGACTCAAGGTGAAGCTCAGAGTAAATTAAGAGATTATCACAGTAGTAGGGTAGAATTAATAAATAAAATATTTAATTTCATAGAGATTATGAATGATGAAAAGTATAGTTTAATTGGGTAAATTATTTATATAATGAATTTATATATGATAGATTATTATCTGCGTGATAAATCGCTAAACACGGAAAACAAAATTAATGAATGCTTAACGTATTATGAAGGTTTGGACATGTCATATGAAACTATATACGACAAATACGATAGAATTAAGAGCAAGAAGCCTGTGCTCCACCGGTTAGACGATAATATATTTTTCAAGGGGGGGCGTCTTAAAAAGATAGATACGAAGTTTATGAAAGAATGTTTATTAGAGAGTTTAAAACGATTAGTTGATACTATGATGACAAGAGATATCAATGATAGAGATTCCGAATTAAACAGTGATATCTCTACTTATATGAATGGATCTAAATTTAAAGAGAATCATTTTTATAATTATCCAGATATTTATGAAGATGATTTACCCGATAAATTATATCAGAGAGAAGAATTAAGGAGGCATATTATACCACCTGAAAGTGGTGATATTAAAGATAAATGCGACAGTAAATATTTTGAATTATCACCACATCAATTATTTTTAAAGAATTTAATATCACCAAATACACATTATTATGGGTTATTAATCTTTCATGGTGTCGGTGTGGGTAAATCATGTAGCGGTGTATCAATCGCTGAGAATTTCCGAGATATCTATGGAAAAGAAGAGAACAAAATCATTATCTTGGCCTCGCAAAATATTCGTATCGGGTGGAAGAGTACTATTTTTAATCCGACCAAAGGTGATAATCAATGTACGGGTAATAGTTATTATCACGATGATACCGACAATGAAGATGTAGATATAGATGATAAATATGCTAAAAAACAGGTGAAAAAATATTATGAATTATTTGGTTATGCGGCTTTCGCGAACAGCGTTAAAAAAATGTTGGCTTTGGGCACGAAACATCTCTCATCCGAAGAAGCAATATTTAATCTCAAAATAAAGCTTATCAAGGATAAATTTTCCAATCGGGTTTTAATCATTGATGAAGTTCACAATATAAGAAGCGATGAGAAATCTATAGAAGACAGAGATACTATTCAATATATTGAAATGGTAATTAAATACAGCGATAAATTGAGATTAATATTATTAACCGCGAATCCTATGTATAATATAAATACAGAAATCGTGTGGATATTAAATATGTTATTAATGAATGATAATAGGAATACTGTTTCAGAAAAAGATCTTTTTAATAAAAATGGTGATATAATTAATATAGATAAATTAAATGAGATTAGCCGAGGATATGTTTCGTATCTAAGAGGCGAAAACCCAGTATCTTTTCCAGTAAGATTATATCCTACTCATAATAAAGAGAAAATTATAAAACATAATGTACCTGGTCGCGATAATAGACCGGCCCTAGATGTATTCGGCAAGACTATAAGCGAAGAAAACAAGTTATCATTCTTAGAATTATATGGTTCAAAGTTAATGGGTAGACAGGGTACTATATACATGAAAGAAGTATCAAAATATGAGGGTCTGGATAGTTTGCAAATTGATATTGAGAATAAATTATTACAATTGTCTAATATTGTTTTTCCGGGTGAAAGTGAGGACTGTAATGATTTATACGGCGAGAATGGTTTAATGAATACCATGAATATTAATAAGAATGTTTATAGTTATAAAGATGATAAATATGGAGATTTTTTCCGCAGGGATTTAATAGGGGACTATTCGGCAAAAATCGCGGATATTTTAGATACGATTGAAAAAAGTGATGGTATTGTTTTTATTTATAGTAATTGGATTAAATCGGGGTTAGTGCCCCTCGTATTAGCCTTAGAACAAAATGGATATACAAATGTGAGTGGTAAAGAAATATTAAAAAATAGTAAGAAGGAAAATAAAATATCGTATGAAGGTAAGTTTATAGATGAATACGAGGATAAAAAAGATTTTATCCCGGCAAATTATTTAGTTATTTCGGGGTCAGATTTAAAGAGTAATAATTTAGAAGAAGAATTAAAAATATTAACCAGCGATGAAAATCAAAACGGTCAAAAAATAAAAGTTGTTGTGGGGTCGTCAGTGGCTGCCGAAGGTTTGGATTTTAAAAATATAAGGAGTATTCATATTCTCGAACCTTGGCATAATATAAATAAATTAGAGCAGGTCATAGGTCGGGGTATAAGAAATTGTTCTCATAAAAAATTAGCGAGTGAGTTTAGAAATGTTACGATTTATTTACATACCTCTGTAACTGGTGATAAAGAAAAAGAAAGTATAGATACCTATTTATATAGATATTCCGAAAGTAAAGCAAAACAAATCGGTGAAATTGAAAACATATTGAAACGCAATAGTATTGATAAATATTTCTTTCAAAATGGAAATATGTACGGTAAACAAGATATAGATGATATCATAGTGAAACCGGCTTATCGTGAATCAAAATCATACAAACACGATAGAAGTGATAAAAAATATTCTCGGGTATGTTCATTCTCCGAAATATGTAATTACATGGAAGACGATGTTCCGAACACTGGTTATAAGATACCGGATCATAATAAATATGATACTTATCAAATTAGATATAGTGCATCCATTATTGAGATATATAAAAAGAGAATTCATAATTTATTTTCTAAATCGGTGTGTTACACCTTTGACGAAATAACTAAAAATTTTAATGAATATAAAGATAATTACTCTGATATTTTAAACCATGCCATAAAAGAAATGATATCGGATAAATATTTATTACACAATTACAACGGGGATAAAGGATATTTAATCCGGTGTGATAAATTTTATTTATTTCAGCCTTATTATAATAATGATATTCTGTTGCCGACGTATTATCGTATAAATAGCGGGAACACTACCAAAATAAATTACGAATTTTTGGAGAGAGATAAATCTAAAAACAGGTTTTTAACTGAGAAACATGAATTTACTAGAGAAAGAATATTAGAATCTTATCAGAATTTAATAAATTTTAAATATAGTAAATTACCTAATAAATATAAACCATTAGACGTAGGACCGGGACACGAAGAAAGAATATTTGATATGCTATCGGTAACTAATAGTATTACACTGGCTTATCGCTTTGATAGATTGGATATAGATGATAAATTAGTATTATGTACCACCATACTAACAGCTTTGATATATGGAGATATTTACTCTGAAATAGATCAAAATATTATAGATGATTTGATAGTCGTCATAGAAAAATTATTTATATATTATGACGGTACTAAATTTTATTACCGGGAAATATATGAAGAGAAGGAAAAAGATTTCTTAGTAGGTTTCTTTCTATTTAATAATGATGATAAAAAACCAATATTCTATAATTATCACGAAAGAACCATTGAGCCGTACAATAAAGTAGACGAAATTGATATAGTGAGAATGATTAAGAAATATCAAAGCGATAAAATATTATCACCGAAAGGTTCATGGGGTTTCACGACTTATTATAAACGTATTAAATATAGCGATCCGACATTTACTCATAATGGTATCGTATTAAAAGTAATTAAATCCACCGATAAATTAAAAAAGAACTATGTTTATCCGAATGGTCCCGGTATAGTTATACAAGATCAAGGTGCTTCTGGGGAATGGAATAGTCAATTGACTCTGGAATTTATAAAATCTGAATACCCCGAGAGATATGGGTCGCTGAGTACGACAGACAAGACATTTATGGAACAGTGTGGAGAAAAGGGTAGGAAGAAGGATGGGAGTAAACGCTATTTAGTATGCTTCATAGAATGTTTATTAAGAGAGAATGGTAATCTGCTACAAAATGATTTAATCTTTGTTAAATATTATTAATAGTTTTTCCTATATCTTGTCTTCCGACGTGTTTTCTTATTACGACGTGTTTTCTTATTACGACGTGTTTTCTTATTACGACGTGTTTTCTTATTACGACGTGTTTTCTTATTACGACGTGTTTTGCCGCCACCGGTGCTGGCGGCACCAGCAGTGGCGACACCCGCGGCGGCCCACCTTCTCGGACCCTCGTCTGCGCCAAATACTGCGATGAAGTGTTCCCTCGGTTGCTCGTCTGGGCCGCCATAGATTGGGCGCATCTCAGTGATTACGACACCACGACCACTTGGCTTATCCCACTGAGATGTGCCTGCGCTGGAGTTTAAGTAGTACACGTTTCCCTCTTTATCCCGGTGAGAAGACCATTCATCTGGTGCTGGTGCTGGTGCTGCACCACTTGCCCCACCGGTGCTGGCGGCACCAGCAGTGGCGACACCCGCGGCGGCCCACCTTCTCGGACCCTCGTCTGCGCCAAATACTGCGATGAAGTGTTCCCTCGGTTGCTCGTCTGGGCCGCCATAGATTGGGCGCATCTCAGTGATTACGACACCACGACCACTTGGCTTATCCCACTGAGATGTGCCTGCGCTGGAGTTTAAGTAGTACACGTTTCCCTCTTTATCCCGGTGAGAAGACCATTCATCTGGTGCTGGTGCTGGTGCTGCACCACTTGCCCCACCACTTGCCTCAACAGCTTTAACCTTCTCAGCCTGGTCAACAGTCATCGTCAAAATTCCCGCTAACCATACGCGATCTTCGGTGCCTTCGGGAAATGTTTTCATGTATTGAAGCAACTCGTCACCTAATTTTGCTAATGCTTGTGTAGTTTTATACTGCTCCAACCTGTCCAGAAACAGCCTTTTTATCTTATCGGTCAGTTGCGGGCCACTTGCCCCCCCTACCGGGTGCGCCGCCATGTCACGTTTGAGGTTGGCATGCCGGTTTGAGATGCATACATAGTTGTGAGAGGTGCCAGTATCGCCGGCGGGACCGGGCCATGAGGGAGAGGGAGACAGGGCTATCGGGAGAGGGTCGGGGGAGCTGTAGGGTGAGTCTTCTGGTGACTGAAACGGTGTTAATCCGCACAAGGACTTAAAAAGGTCAAAGCGCTGCGGGTTGACTTTCAGGCTTAGAAGACTGTTTATTGTAGGAGTAGGAGGCAAGGGGGCCGGTGTCGCTTCATCGTAGCCGAGTCTTTTCAGTAAAATAACCATATCACGCATATCGGTGTCTATACCTAATTTTTTCACGTTTCCCTCATATATAGGTCCGTTAAATGTTCCTCCCGTATTATTTCGGCCCCATATTCTTGGTTTCCTAATAACGCCAAAACACGAATCTTTCAAAAATTGCTGTATCAAGTAGTCGCCATCCTCATACTGCTGATTAAAAGAACCTCCGGCATTAAATAATGTCCAACCAATTTCTTTAGCTTTATCTTTTAGTACTTCCATTGTTATTTCCAAGAGATCATTTCTGCTGTATTCTATTCCAAAGAGGTCCATTGTGGCAGGGAGAACGGCATTGACAGCCCTGAGGTTGATTGTCGGAATTCCGCAAATTCCCGTGCTGTGGGAACTGCCATACACCTGAATTATTCCGGGGGAGCTTGACGGTTGCTCATTAATTATTGTACGTAATACTTTTGATGCGATGTAATTGTTTATAGAATAAGTCCTTACCAGTCGGAAAAGAAAGAATTTATCACTGTCCGAAATACCCCCCCCACCACCCCCTCGCCCATTCATTGTGGCGAGATCAGCGAGATCAGCAGCAGGTAGATCAGATTCACTGACCCCTTCCTGAGCTATGTCATCGGCGGCAGCAACGGCGGCGTCAGCGGCGGGTCGGGCGGCGGGTCGGGCGGCGGGTCTCGCCATCTCCATACCTCCAAGCTCAGGTCCTTGCTGCAAAACGGCGTCCATATTTATATATATATATATCAAATATAAAAATATTGATTTAATTCAAAATTAATATAAATATAAAAAAATTTGATTTAATTTAAAATTAATATTGTTTTGTATTATAAAATGAAACAATATATCAAAGAAATTCTATTTACAACGAGTGTTAATTTAAGCTCACGTGAATGTAGTCAGAGTAAAAACATAGATGGATTAATTAAATATAAATTAAAGAAAGAAAATGAAAACTTATGCAATAAACATGGATATGTGATGAAAGATAGCGTTAAAATTTTAAATCGCTCCGTAGGTAAGCTAGTTACACACGATAATAATAGCATGATTGAATATAGTATATCTATGAAAGTTGATGTAATTTATCCATGTGAGAAAGATATCTATACTTGTAAAATTGATAATATTACGAAAATGGGGGTTATCGGATACCTAAGCGATACAGATAATAAATATAATATTGAGAATTCACCTATCTTATTTATCATACCGACCGAATATATTGAAGATATTGAACTCCTTAAAAAAGATATGAATATAGAAATTGAGATTTTACAAAGTAGAATTAAATATAAATCAAAGCAGATTCAGGTCGTCGGGAAATTACTGAAATAATTATATCACTAAATTATAACGTATTGTATAAATATCTTAGACGGTTGGGTAGTACATTTCGTTTACACTTATCAATGGAAACTTAGACTCCAATGAGTGCATTATCAATTTGGAATATAACACATACATCATTTAATGATAAAGATATTCCCTTGACATTGCCTCCCAGAGGTGGCGGTTCTATTTTTTGTTGGACTTCCTTGAAAGCGGTGGATATGATGGGCGCCAGTTTCCGCACGCCTTCAAATGATGACTTGGTGAAGTATTCTCCTTCAATTTTCGCTTTTATGTTATCATAGATTGACCAAAAATCTTGGGCTTTGCTTTTGGATGCTAGTGACACATCTCTCCTTAATTCATCGGTTACACCTTCGTAAGTTATATTAGCGTCAAAATATTTGGGAGAGAGGGGGGGTAACTCTGTGATTGAATTACATTTGAGCAACTGGTCAATATTATAATTAAATTCACCACTCCTACAAAAGGATCCGAATATCTTTTTAGGCTGCCCGCGACCGGCTTCTTTTTCGCCAGCTATTTCGATGCGTCTCAATATTTGCGACAGCGTGTAACGATGCTGTGTGCCAGGTTTTCCCATTATATGATCTTTTATTTCTGTACGAGGAATTATGTAATCTTCGTGTGAAGCGGTCATTCGGTCGGCATTCGCGTCCTTATCATTCACTTGGAGGAAATTCGTGTGTTCCATTTGTAAAAATACATCCCCCTCTGTTACGTACGGCGTGTCGTGATATCTTTTGTCTACGCGGCCATATACCCTCATGAACCATGCCCAAGTATCTCGTCGGATTTTCACGATGGTTTCTTTATCTTCCATTGTGATTTTAATAATCCCTGCTTTGCCATACAACCTCTCTTGAACTGGTGGTGGTCCGCGCCGATTTTTAACAAACACTAAATTAAAGTCTAACACATGTTCGGGAACTAACCCTTCATATATTCTAAAATATGTAGGCAAAAGCTGCCGCGAGGCAGCGTAATCAGTTTTGTTGGTATGTGTAAAATCCTCCGAAGTCGCTACCGGTAAAATCAATTTATATCCCCTAGGCATTAATGTAAAACAACCATCCTTTCGCCATGTTCTGGATTGGGCAGCAGTGAGGCAATCGCGAACATTCCCGTGCGCAGAAATCTTAAGTATTGATGGGGTTAGGTCTCCACCGTATATTTCACTTAAAACATTCACTATACGATGTTCACCAAATAAGTTGTTCGCCTCGTATCGCTCTGCAGACTCAGGGGCAGACTCAGGGGCAGACTCAGGGGCAGACTCAGGGGCAGACTCAGGGGCAGACTCAGGGGCAGACTCAGGGGCAGACTCAGGGGCAGACTCAGGGGCAGACTCAGGGGCAGACT
>Ga0307488_10003931_pt1 | contig 12375 bp, 7 predicted proteins | sample SB02metaG_FD_202248 | JGI IMG/M metagenome (GOLD analysis project Ga0307488, IMG submission 202248) | Sea-ice brine microbial communities from Beaufort Sea near Barrow, Alaska, United States - SB 0.2 | ecosystem: Environmental > Aquatic > Marine > Coastal | place: USA: Alaska | collected 2017-05-06
GCATTTAAAGTTGAGTATGGGTTTATAATAGACGGCATTAACTAAGGTCACAACAAAAGTAAGCTAAAATGACAGAAACTCAGGTAAATTCAGGTACTTTATACATAGTTGCTACTCCAATTGGTAATTTAGGGGATATTAGCCAAAGAGCTATTGATATTTTGTCTCAGGTAGATGTTATTGCATGTGAAGACACACGTCATACTCAGCGGTTATTAACAGCCTTTGCGATTAAAAATAAAACCTTGTCATTACATGATCACAATGAGCGTCAACGCCAAGATCAAATTGCATTGATGTTACAAGATGGTAAAAGCATTGCTCTAGTTTCTGATGCGGGAACACCGTTAATCAGTGACCCTGGTTTTCACTTAGTTCGCCATTGTCGCCAGTTAGGTTTATCTGTTAGCCCTATTCCCGGTGCTTGTGCTGCTATTGCGGCCCTATCGAGTGCAGGTCTGCCTACTGATAGATTTACATTTGAGGGCTTTTTACCCTCCAAGTCTGGTGCACGACAGGCTAAGTTAAATGATCTGAGTGAAGAGCCCCGTACTATGGTGTTTTATGATGCACCTCGACGAGCCATTGATACGATAAGTGATATTGTTAAAACTCTTGGTGGTCAGCGTTATGTGGTAATTGCTAGAGAGTTAACTAAAACATTTGAAACCATTCATTCGGATAGTGCTGAAAACTTACTCACGTGGTTATCACAAGATTCAAATCAGCTAAAAGGCGAAATGGTTCTTATTATTGAAGGGCATAAGTCCTTAATCGATGATATACCATCACAAGTGGCTGCGACTTTAAAATTACTTATTGATGAGCTACCACCGAAGAAAGCTTGTGCCATTGCTGCACAAATTTATGGTGTGAAGAAAAATACCTTGTATGAACTTGCTTTGTCTTTGAAAAATGAAGAATAAATTACTTAATAATAACATTAATAACATCAAGTTAGATCAACATTGTCCTAGAATCATATAATTATAATTAAATTGTTTAAATTCTTTGTCGTCAGTGTTGATAACGTTAAAACGAGCTTATCATTCAATTAACCTTTGGCTTCATAATCGTTTACCTATCTTTTAAATTAAATGTTTTACTATGGAGTCTTAGGGGTAAAGTGTTTGTTAGCGGTTTTGTTCAGCTCAAAAAAGCAGCCAAAGCTGCTTTATAATCGAGGGGTGGTGTTAATTAAATAGAAGGGTTATTAAGCAGAAACGTATAACTCTTCAAAAACATAATCCAAAATACCCATAGCGGCTTTTCGCCCTTGGTCAACAGCAGTTACAACTAGATCTGAACCAAGCACCATATCACCGCCAGCAAAAATATTAGCGTTACTGGTTTGCAGTGCAAATTGAGAATTATCCACGGCGATCACCCTACCTCGACTATCAAGTTTAACACCCGCATCGATCATCCACTGAGGTGGACTAGGTAAAAAACCAAAGGCAATAACTACGGCATCGGCTTCCATTATAAATTCACTGCCTTCAATCGGCACTGGGCTTTTGCGCCCATTAGCATCCGCGGGGCCTAATTGAGTTTTAACAAATTTAATCCCAATAGTTTTACCGTTATTATCTACAGCAATATCTAGTGGTTGAATATTAAATTCAAAGTTGACACCCTCTTCTTTAGCATTTTGCACTTCTCTAGGTGAGCCTGGCATATTGGCTTCATCACGTCGATAAGCACAGGTAACATCTTTGGCTCCTTGACGAATTGAAGAGCGCACACAATCCATAGCGGTATCACCACCACCAAGTACAATCACCTTTTTATTTTTAAAGCTTATGTAAGGTTTAAGACTTTCTAACTTTTTTTCGCCTTCTTTGTTAGTAATGCCCATTAAATTTTGAGTATTGCCGACTAAGAAGTCTAGTGCATTATAGACTCCGGGTGCGCTTTCATGTTCAAAGTCACCTTTCATATCGGTATAAGTACCTAATGCTAAAAATACAGCATCGTACTCATCGCTCAGGGTTTCAAAACTAATATCTTGGCCAACATTTACGTTTAGTTTAAACTCTATACCCATACCTTCAAAAATCTTACGGCGACGGACAATAACCTCTTTCTCTAACTTAAATGCAGGAATACCAAAGGTTAATAGGCCACCAATTTCAGCATGTTTGTCAAAAACAACCGCATCAACACCATTACGGGTGAGTACATCGGCACAGGACAAGCCAGCGGGACCTGCTCCAATGACAGCGACTCGTTTACCTGTTTTAACAACATGTGATAAGTCAGGTGTCCAACCTTGATCAAACGCGGTATCGGTAATGTATTTTTCGATATTACCTATGGTGACTGCGCCAAAATCGTCATTTAAGGTACAGGCTGACTCACAGAGTCTATCTTGTGGGCAAACACGACCACACATCTCAGGTAAGCTATTGGTAGCATGACATAATTCAGCCGCTTCAAAAATTTTGCCTTCAGTAACAAGCTCTAACCATTGTGGAATGTAATTGTGTACTGGACATTTCCATTCACAATAGGGGTTACCACAATCTAAACAGCGATCCGCTTGGCCTTCACTTTGGTCTTCACTTAACGGTTGATAAATTTCAACAAAATCAATTTTACGTTGTGAGATCGCTTTCTTAGGCGGATCAATACGTTTTACATCAATAAATTGATAAACATTTTTACTCATCTTTTTTTACTCATTCAATTTGTTACTAACATCTCAGCCGAATAGGCGCTTGTTTATTTGTTTGATTTTTTAAAGCAAACGTCGCTATTGTGCTTGTACACGCAGTTCAGCAGATGAACGGCTCCGATGACCTAATAATGTTTTAACGTCGGTAGCTGTTGGCTTAACTAACTTAAATAATGGGGAAAACTTGTCAAAATCTTGTAAAATTTCTTGTGCACGGCAACTGCCGGTCTCTTCAAAATGTTGATTAATAATGCCACGCAAATGTTCTTGATGAATCATTAAATCTTCAATGTCTAATAACTCAATAGATTCTTTATTTAAACGAGAGTCTAAGTCATCAGCTTCATCTAGTACGTAAGCAAAACCACCGGTCATACCTGCACCAAAGTTTATACCCACATCACCAAGCACGGTAACAATACCACCTGTCATATATTCACAGGTGTGATCGCCAGTACCTTCAACGACTGCATGACATCCTGAGTTACGCACAGCAAAACGTTCGCCAGCACGACCACTTGCAAATAATTTTCCACCCGTAGCGCCATATAAACAAGTATTACCCATGATCATTGCCTCATGACTTCGATAGGCAACACCCTTAGGTGGTTTGATTGTTAACTTGCCACCGGCCATGCCTTTTCCAACATAGTCATTGGCATCACCCGTGAGAATGATATTTAAACCACCGGCGTTCCATACACCAAAACTTTGGCCAGCAGTACCAGTTAAATGAATAGTGATTGGTGCTGTTGCCATACCTTGATCGCCATGTTGACGGGCAATCGCACCAGATAGTGATGCACCAACTGAACGGTCAGTATTTTGAACAGAAAATCTAAAGTCGCCACCACTACTATGAGTGATCGCATCAATTATGGCTTCTAACATCTCTTTATTTAATAAGCCTTTATCATACGGGTTATTTTCTTCAGTTTTATAAAGTGCAGTGTTGTCACCTGCGATAACTGGCGCAATAATGGGTGATAAGTCTAATTTTTGCTGTTTTGAACTTATGCCTTTAAGAGGCACCAACAAATCAGTACGACCAATTAGTGCTGTTAAGCTTTCAACACCAAGCTGCGCTAGAATTTCACGGACTTCCTGAGCAATAAACTTAAAATAAGTCATTACTTGATCGGGTAACCCTTTGAAGAATTTTTCACGTAGCACTTCATCTTGTGTTGCGACACCTGTCGCACAGTTGTTTAAATGACAAATACGGAGAAATTTACAACCTAAAGTGACCATAGGTGCGGTGCCAAAACCAAAACTTTCAGCACCAAGTATCGCCGCTTTGACAATATCTAATCCGGTTTTTAAACCGCCATCAACTTGCAAACGTACTTTATGGCGTAAACCATTTTCAACTAACGATTGGTGCGCTTCAGCTAAACCTATTTCCCAAGGGCAACCCGCATATTTGACTGATGTTATCGGACTTGCTGCGGTGCCGCCGTCATAGCCGGAAATAGTTATAAAGTCAGCATATGCTTTAGCAACACCCGAAGCGATTGTCCCAACACCGGGCCCTGATACCAGTTTCACTGAAACTACCGCTTGTGGATTCACTTGTTTCAAATCAAAAATAAGTTGAGCCAAATCTTCGATTGAATAAATATCATGATGTGGTGGTGGCGATATTAACGTTACTCCGGGCACGGAATAACGTAACTTAGCGATTAATGGTGATACTTTATCGCCGGGCAGCTGACCACCCTCACCAGGTTTTGCTCCTTGAGCTATTTTAATTTGTAAAACATCGGCATTAACTAAATAGTGTGGTGTTACACCAAAACGACCTGAGGCAATTTGTTTAATACGTGAATTTTTTACTGTGCCAAAACGACGTTGGTCTTCACCACCTTCACCAGAGTTTGAAAAACCACCCAGGCGGTTCATCGCAATAGCTAATGCCTCATGTGCTTCAGGACTTAGTGCACCAATAGACATGGCAGCACTATCAAAACGTTTGAACATTTCGCTATCAGGCTCAACGTCTTTAAGCTCAATTGATTTGTTATCAGTTTTAAGGGCTAATAAATCACGTAACGTTGATATTGGACGATCATTGACTTCTTCAGCAAATTTAAGATAATCACTGTATTCACCACTTTTGACGGCTGTTTGTAAATTAGTTACTACTTCTGGATTATAGGCGTGATATTCACCACCGTGGACATATTTTAATAAACCGCCATGGTTAACTTTTTGATGAGGTAAGAACGCTTTACGGGCAAGGTTAATGGTGTCTTGCTCGATATCACTAAAATCGGCGCCTTTTAGACGACTTGGAATTTCAGGGAAGCACATGGTCATAATGTCTTCACCTAGACCGATAATTTCATATAAACCGGCACAGCGGTAACTGGCGATGGTAGAAATACCCATTTTAGACAATATCTTTAATAGCCCTTTATTGATTCCGTCACGGTAATTAATCACCGCATCACGCGCTGTTAAGTTAATCTGTCCTTGATCGACTAACTGCTCAACAGTTTCTAACGCTAAATAAGGATAAATGGCTGTTGCGCCCAAACCGAGTAATACCGCAAATTGATGTGAATCTCTAGCCGAAGCTGTTTCAACAATAATATTTGAATCGCAACGAAGTTGTTGGTCAACTAGACGTTTTTGTACTGCTCCAACAGCCATAGCTGCAGGAATAGGTAAGAATCCAGGTTGTATTTGTCTGTCTGACAGTACCAAAATAACTGTATTTTTATTACGAACAAGTTCTTCAGCTTCATCACAAATACGAGTGATGGCGTTTGCTAAACCTTCTTTTTGACCATAATTTAATGCTAGGGTATCACTGCGATAATGTTCAGGGTCGAGTTCACGTAGTTGTTTTAATCCAGTATACATTAGTATAGGTGTCTCAAATGAAATACGATTAGCGTGTCCGGTAGTTTCATTAAAAACGTTATGCTCACGCCCAATACAAGTAGCTAACGACATAACATACTTTTCCCGTAAAGGGTCAATAGGTGGGTTAGTTACCTGAGCAAATTGTTGGCGAAAATAATCAAAAAGAGTACGAGGTTGGCTAGAAAGTACTGCCATTGGTGTATCGTCACCCATAGAACCTGTTGCTTCTTGGCCATTTTCAGCTAAAGTTTTTACTACCTGTTGAATTTCTTCATAACTGTAGTTAAACATTTTATGATATTGAGATATTTGATGGTCATCGAATACACGTTTACCGATCAATGAAGCGTCTAATTTACTAAAAGGTACTAAGCTTCGAATATTTTTATTTAGCCATTCGCGATATGGATGCCGAACTTTGAGTTCTTTATCAATATCAGTCGATTTGAAAATTTTTCCTGTGTAGGTGTCAATAGCTAACATTTCGCCAGGGCCAACACGGCCTTTTTCAATGACTTCGTCTTCACCGTAATCCCATATACCTACTTCTGAGGCAAGGGTAATAAAACCGTCACGCGTAATAACATAACGAGCAGGGCGAAGACCGTTTCTATCTAAATTACAGGCAACATGACGTCCGTTGGTCATGACTACTCCTGCTGGACCATCCCAAGGCTCCATATGCATTGAATTAAATTCATAAAATGCTTTTAAGTCGTCATCCATACGTGGGCTGTTTTCCCATGCAGGAGGCATCAATAGACGCATCGCACGATATAAATCCATACCACCAGCAAAGAAAAGTTCAAGCATATTATCTAAAGATGATGAATCCGAGCCCTTTTCATTTACAAAGGGCGCAGCGTCTTGCAGATCTGGTAATAATGGCGATTGAAATCTATAAGTTCGAGCACGGCTCCACTGTCGATTACCTTTAATGGTATTAATTTCACCATTGTGTGCCAAGTACCGGAAAGGTTGAGCTAGGTGCCATTGAGGAGAGGTATTAGTCGAGAAACGCTGATGAAAAACACAAATGGCACTTTGCATACGAATGTCAGCAAGATCTAGAAAAAAGTTAGGCAAGTCTACTGGCATCACTAGACCCTTATAGATAGTGACCAAACAAGACAAACTTGCAACATAAAACACATCGTCTGTGATACGTTTTTCTGCACGGCGACGAGCCATGTATAAACGACGTTCCAAGTCTCTGTTCCGCCAACCTGCCGGTGCATCGACAAATATTTGCTCAATAGAAGGAATGTTACCCAAGGCAATAGGCCCTAAAACGGATTTATCTGTTGGAACTTCTCGCCAACCAACAATAGTTAATGTTTCACGAGATAGCTCTTCTTCGAATATTTTTTTTGAGAGGGCAGCAGCAACAGGATCGGGGTTTAAAAAAATCATACCGATCGCATATTTTTTACCTAGTTGCCAATTGTTTTCCTCGGCAATTGACCGGAAAAAACTATCAGGCTTTTGTAATAATAAACCACAACCATCACCCGTAATTCCGTCAGCTGCAATACCACCGCGATGCTGCATCCGATCAAGTGCTGAAATCGAGGTTTTTATTAATTTATGGCTCGACTCACCGTGTTGATGAGCGATTAAGCCAAAGCCACAATTATCTTTTTGGACGCTGTGATCATAAAGCTGCATATACTATCTCCTAATAAAATATCACCTTGGACGGGGGTAATGAAAAATAAAGTTATAAAAATGCATAATAATTCAGCGGAAATGCATAATAACTAGGTATTAGACCAAGAGGAACCTTTAACATTAAACACTTGTTGACTAAAGGTCAATCAAAATAGAGTATTTACTCGTTGTTTATTTACATCATGTGAAGTATTAATTATTGTTTCGTATTGTACTAAATTGATCGTATAGCCTGATTCTTATGTGCTGCATGGAATTGTTGTTAATATTGTGATTTTTAAAAAAATCATTTGTATGTAATTTTACTACATATAGCGCGGTTAACTAAACATAGTTCTATTGATTTTATATTATTAGTATAGCCCTTTTGATAAAGGCCGAGGGCTTAGTAAGTATTAGAAACAATAAAGGCTGCAATAATGCAGCCTTTATAGATAATTAATTATGAGTAAATAGTTAAACGTTAAGGTTGGTATCCACCAGTAATGCCTTTAGTCGTTATTGACACCGCATCATGAGCATGAAGTGATTCAAGGTGGTTTATTTTCACCCAAAAATCATCATATTGCTCTGATAAGTTCATGGTATGCTGCAATCGACGAGCTGCATCTTCACAAAACATTAAGTTTTGGCCATTTAAGCGAGCAAATTCCTGTTCATCGGCTCTTTTTACTGCAGCTTGCACAGGTGTTTGTAATGATTCTTCAATCGCATTCACAAGAGTGGTAATGGGAAAGTCTTTAACACCATCACCCAATTTCACTTTTATTTCAGCCACCGAACGTTGGCTGTGTGGAGTAGCAACAATACCTTCTGTTGTACCTAGCCATTCATGAATAGCGTTTAAATCTGTCGGTTGTTCAACAGTAAATTTATCTTGAAAGGCTTGTTGAATTAACTGACGAGCCAGTGCCGCTGAGCAAGGGCAGGTTGATGAATAAGGAACATCAACAGCCAGTTCGACATCAAATTTACCTTGATTAACTCGACCTGTTATAGTGACAGGGTAAGCTTTCCAACCCTGCTTGCCACTTACCAGTGATTTACGTCGCAAATGATATTCAAAAATGAATTTAACTTTCGCATTATCACTTAAGTCTTGATGTGAGCTAATAAAGCCATCTAATAAAGTGACTAGTGATTGATAAGTTAATATATCGCCAGTCGATAATTCATCGAGTTGTAGATAAAGCCTAGACATGTGTATGCCTTTAGCTTGTGGCTCTTTTAAATTAACAAAAGCATCTATATGAGCTGAAACCATGCGCTGCTCACCTTGAGAGGCAACCATTATAGGCATTTCAATATTACTCATACCAACCCAATCAAGTTTACCTTCAGTTTGAGCTGTGGTTTGATGGGCAATATCAGGCATTGATGTTGGCATTTTTACTCCGCTTTGTACATTATCTAGTTTCGCTAGATAAAAAAGAATATCTAAATTCAAGGGCGCATATTCTATCGTATTTTTAATAGAGATAATTAATATTATTTACGTTTTAATTAAAAGACCCACTAAAAGGGGTGGCTATTTTGAATGAAAACGTTAGTAAAAGCAATAAGATTGGGCGCTGTAGTTATATATTCGAGATCGTTATTAGTTATAGCTATTCGCTTATTAGCTATTGTCTTTAATTAGCTTTGTTCTATTATAATGAATAAATTAGATTTAAGTTAAGGTTAGCCTCTATGAGTAACACATTGTTAGATGAAGAGTTGTTGTCAAGTTATTTGAGTCATCTAGGAAAAGACATTATAAAACAAATGATTGATCTATATCAGCAACAGTCAAAAATTTATCTCGATGACATTAACCAAGCGGCCATTGAACAGTCGCCCCTTTTATGGGAAACGCATTGTCATAAAATGAAAGGCGCTGCTGGCAGTGTTGGCTTAAAAGTTTTACACAGTTATTTATTGACCATCGAAAATTCAGATGCCTCAAGGGAAGATAAATTGTTAATGATAATAAAATTGAGAGAACAAAATGATACTGGGGTAACAGCATTTATCTTTTGGTTAAATGCTGTTTAGTCTTTATATTTTTTAAATTATTCAACAGAGCCAACAAATCGGTAACCTTCACCATGGATCGTGTTGATAAGTTCGGGTGAATCTATAATGGACTCAAAATGTTTGCGCAGGCGTCTAATCGTAACATCGACTGTTCTATCATTCGGTCGTAAATCACGGCCGGTCATCTCTTTGATTAATTGTTGTCGAGTCACGATTTGGCCAGAATTCTCAATTAACAATTTTAATGCACGGTATTCACCACGAGGAATGGCTATTATTTCGCCGTTAGGAGACAGCATTTTTCTGGAGTTGCTATCAAGAGTCCATTGACTAAATTTGATAATAGCATTTTCATTATCATTTTTTGGTTGGCTAATTCTGGATAAAATATTTCTTGCTCTGATAACCAATTCACGAGGGTTAAACGGTTTTGTCAGGTAATCATCAGCGCCAATTTCTAAGCCTAAAACTTTATCAATATCACTGTCACGGCCAGTTAAAAATATGAGACCTATTTCTGCGTTTTTTGTTAACTCTCGGGCAAGTAATAAACCATTTTTTCCTGGTAAATTAATATCCATTATAATTAAGTCAATAGCATTATCACGTAATTGCTGATCCATGCTTTCGCCATCTGTCGCCTCATATACCTGATAACCTTCTGCTTCAAATAAATGCCTAAGGTTAAAACGGGTTAAGTCTTCATCTTCCACGATAAGGATATGAGATTTTTGCATATGATAGTTTCCACCATTATGTCGTGTTTTTATTTTTATTAAGTTCTTACGGTATGTTAATAATTAGTAATTAACCTGCATATAATATATAAGCTAATGTTAAATAACAATGGACTAACTCAGTATTGCTAAATTTTTTATAGTTAAAGTATAGTTTAGGTATAAGCAAACAGTTAGCTTTTACTATTTCACAGGAAAAATAATTTCAAAAACCACTCCCGTTGTTTCTTATAAAACTAGTTGAATACTTTTACCAACAGATCTTATTGTGAGATCATAGACTAGACGCAGATCTAATTTAAAGTCTCTACACTAGATTTACTGGTGATATGACATCCTAAATGTATGTGTTCGAGGTTAACGCTATTGTCTGAAGGTTGGAGTTATCATCACGAGGAATAACGACCTTAAAAATGTAAGGTTATCTTGGTCAAGTATTAAAAAGGTATCTTTTTAATATGTTTATTGTGTTTATTTAATCAAGCATTGATAAACTGTAAAGCCCTTCTCTTTGGCAAGAGTGCTACTTTTGCTAATAGCTTTATCCATAATTTCTTGATAGCGTAAAAAACTATTGGCAACTATGGTAATAGAACCATTTTTTTTAGTATGTTTTTTGATGTTTTTTAAGAAAACCTCTGTTGCCAGGTAATTGGTTTTGACCCCTTGATGGAAAGGAGGGTTTGATACAATATGCTGATACTTTTCTGTTACCTCAGACAAGCTGTTCGATGGGAAAACTAAACCCATCAAACCATTTAATGCCAATGTTTTTTCTGCAGAGCTTAACGCTAAAGCATTCACATCTAATAACGATAAACTAATGTTGGGATAACGTTTGCCAATAAAACAACTAATAATGCCGGCACCACAACCAAAGTCAAGTACCTTATCACTGAGATTATTGGGTAAATTACTTAATAAAACTCGCGTGCCAATATCTAAGCCATCTTGACTAAATACACCTGGTAAAGACGCAACGGTTAAACTGACATCTTCAATGGTTATTTGATAGTGATTAAACCAATCATCAAAGCTAAATTCTTGGTACCTATTGTTAAATTGGCCAGAAAATAAAGTGCAATGCTTTGCCGAATCTACTTTATTACAATAACTCAATAGGCTAGTAGTCAGTTTTTGACTCGACTTAATACCTGATTTATTTTCGCCAACCAAAAATATTTGAGCGTCTATTGTTAGTAAAGGGGTAATCATCGCAAGGGTATACTTTAACTCGGCCTTACTTTTGGGAAAGGTAATAATCACTAAATCATGTTTAGTATCTGCTTGGTAATGACTGGTAAAAATACATTTTACTTGATGTTGATAACGCTGCTTTAAATTTTTATGTTCTTCAAAGTTTGTATTTAACGTCGTTAATTCTACAGAAGGGTAGAGCGTTAAATATTTTGTAATAAAGTCATCAGCAGATACATTAATTAGCAGTGGTTTATCAGCCTTTAACAGCTCGCTATTACGTAATAAAATTTGACTTGGATTGCTTAATGACATGGTAGACCTAACAAATGAATAAAATAACTTTTATTTTTAAGGAAAATGACTTTCTTAACCACAATATTCTACTTTAAATTAGTAAGATAACCAACGAGATTATCAATACAAGTATTAAGGTATTAAATATTTTGACCTATCTCTTCAGTAGCTTTTTGGGTTGTTCATTTAAATAAATAGACAATTTTTGGTTCTGTTAGAACTAAACCATAGACAACTAAACCCTAGACAACTAAGCTATCAAAAAATCAATGTGTTACTCAATTTTAGCTAACCATAAAACATGAATGGGTAAAAGTTTAGCACAACCAGTCTCTTGGTATTTAAAGATAGGTTAGTAGAAAGGTGTAGTATGAACCAAGTTTCAAAAGAGTTAATGCATGTCGGGGAAATGGCCAGTGGCGTGCAACTTACTGTGCCAGTGTATTGTTTGAAAACACCGATTAATGTAGGACAAAATAAAGGTCCAAATGTTTATATTCAAGCTAATATGCATGGTGCGGAAGTTCAAGGTAATGCAGTTATTTATCAATTGCTTGAGCTGTTAAAGAATATCAATATTAATAGTGATATTACTTTAGTACCTTATGCTAACCCTGTTGGCTGTAACCATAAAAATGGTGAATATACGTTAGGACGCTTTGACCCAATTACTGGCGTTAATTGGAATCGTATGTATCACTTTGATGATTCAATGATTACAACGTTTGCTGAGCAAAATATTGGCAATTGTGACAGCGAAATTGAAAAAAAATTCAAACAATTAATGCTAACTCAAATTGAAAAAAAGCTTGAGCATAATGTCTTTGGTTTAACGACTGGGGAACGTATAGCATATCAATTACAGCGCTTGGCACATCAGGCCGACTTAGTACTTGATTTACACACAGG
>Ga0307488_10003932_pt1 | contig 12374 bp, 11 predicted proteins | sample SB02metaG_FD_202248 | JGI IMG/M metagenome (GOLD analysis project Ga0307488, IMG submission 202248) | Sea-ice brine microbial communities from Beaufort Sea near Barrow, Alaska, United States - SB 0.2 | ecosystem: Environmental > Aquatic > Marine > Coastal | place: USA: Alaska | collected...
ATTTTAAATGATTTTAATAGTAAAGATTTAGCAGCTGTAAATACTAAAATAGAACCTTTGATTCAAATTGGGCAACGTTGGGAGGCTACAAGAGGTGTGATTAATACACGGCGAGGGTACGTGTCAGATGCCGCAGCTGCGATCTCCGCCAACGGAGGGCTTTATCCCGGCGGTGGTCCCACCACTCTGGGTTGGGTAAACTTTGGTCCAACCACTGGCAAAGTTAATGGTATAGATTCTGAACTAAAACAAATCACAGATTCTTTTTCCAAATATAAGTCAGATTTACTAAACTATTATAAAACTCTTAAAAAAAATTATGATAAAGAAGTTGCGAAATTAGAAACAAATATAGTTTCTAAGTATGAAACTATTGAAAACTTAGCATTAGGAAATTCGGATAAATCTAAGGAAACCGACGAGATTTTAAGAGAATACATTTTAAAAATAGGTATAATAGTTTATGATGATACGGTTGCGGCACCAGACGATGATTATGGTGATATCACATTGGGTGTTTTGCCCGGCACACCCGGTGTTTGGGGCACGACAAGTTTTTTATCTCCACAACCTGCGGCGGGGCAGGCCCCGCCACCCTTACTTAGGTATCAAGTTCCCATTGTTGATTGTTATTTTAGAACTATCCGAGACGGCGCCGCTACCGCAAATAACCTTGCGCGAAAATATTCAAAACAAAGCTACAGCCTTTCAACGGTAAAACATATTATGGGGAAAGCTAAAATATTATATCTTCTTGAAAAATATGAAAAACAAGAAAGACTATTATTACCCGAAAAAGAAAAACTAAAAGAACTTGAAAAAATGAAAAAACAATTAGAATCCAGTGGTTTGTCTCTTATTGATAAATTATCCGGATTTAAAAAAGATCTAAAAGGTGATTCTGAAATCGTTGTTAAAATATTAAAAAGAAATGGTTTAGGTAATAAAATTGGTGTTATTAAAAGTGCTTATGGTATTACGGTTGGTGCTTTCTTAAACTTGGCAAAAGATACCAGTATGTGCGGTGAAATAGGAAAAAAATATGGTTTTACTTCTCTTGAAAATAAAGCCTTTGTAGTCTCGGTTAAAGAGGTTGAGGAATATTATACAAATAAAACAAAAGAGAAAGAAGCCGAAGAAACGAAAAAGGAAGTAGATCAAAAGGCGAAAGAAGACAATAAAAAGGCAGAAGAAACAGCAAAAGAAGCAAAGAAAAAGACGGATGAAGACAAAAAGAAAGAAGGAGAAAAAGACAAATTAACAGAAGATCTCAAAGAAGAAATTAAGGAAACAAATCTACCAGAGGGAGAGAAACAAAAGAAATTAGAAACACTTGAAAAAATAGAGCAAATAGAAAAAGAACAAAAAGAAAAAGAAAAAATTGAAGATACGGAATCACAAATTAAAATTAAACAATTAGAACTAAAAACCGAAACAGATCTTGCTGAAATAAAAAAAATAACAAATGAAAATGATTTAACAAAGAAGGCAATCAATGAGGTAGTCAAAGAACTCCAGAAATCTAGAAGAGGTAGTATAGAATTTACAGAACATGCTCGCGAATTATTAATTGATCATTTGGGGAGATTAAAGAAAAAAAGAGAGATCCAAGAAAAGAAATTATCAGATATGGTGTACGAAAAAGAAAGAGTTTCTCAATTATTAACTGAAATGAAAAAAGAAGAACAATTTATCTTACAAGAAAAATCGCAATTGGAAAGAGAAAAACAACAATTTAGAGAACAACAACAGAAATATTTACTCGATAAAGCCAAAATGGAACAAACGATCCGACAACTCCAAACAAGAGAAAGTAACCAAAAAAAAAGATCATTAAGGAAACAGAATAGACCCGTTTATATTCCTACAGTAGAAAGTGGCCCCCCCATTAGTTATAGTTCTTTAACTAAAGAAATAAACCAAACAAGTGTTAATAAAGGAAAAATAAGGACACCGCAAAAAAGAGTTTCAAAACCGAAGCAATTTACTCGTAAAAAACCCAGGAGAGAAAAGAAAGAATCATTTATTGAAAGTCTAACACCCGATTTCTTGAAATCGCAATAACTTTTAATTTTCTGTTGAAGTTTAATTATCTTAATTTTTATAAATTAATTACTATGGATCCTCAGGTAATAAAAAGACATAGTAAAGAAAATATCTTTTTAAATTCCATGAATGATTTAACGCGGTCTGCTTATTCAAATAATACAAGAGCGAATGAATTAGATAATAAACCAATTAATCGGTTTGATACCGATATATTACTGAATTCCAAAGAATCATTTGATTCTAATAATCAAAAATTAAATTCTTTACAAGAGGAGATCTTATCTCTAAAACGAAAATTAACGATTATCACCGAAAAAGACGAAGAAATACAAAGTTTAAAATGTGATTTAGAAAAACTAAACGATCAAACAAAAATTAATTCGGCGTTATCTTCGGCGACGATTAAATTAAAATCAGATAATCAACAATTGCGGGATAATTATGATAGATTACAATTGGAAAATATGAATAATCAACAATTACAACAAGAAAATAATATGTTGAAACAAAAAATCATTGAATTAAATGAAAAAATGAAAAGTGAAACAAACAATGGTAATTTTCTGGATACCGACATATCGGATATTATGAATGAAGAAGATAAAGAAGATAAAGAAGATAAAGAAGATAAAGAAGATAAAGAAGACAAACCAATACAAATAAATGTTCCCCAACTAAAACAAATTTTAGCAAATCGTTTGAAATCTTATCACGAAAAACATATTGATAATTTAATCGATACATATAACTTACAAGGGAAGGATAGTATTGACTCATGCACCCTGGAGAAGTTATTATTAGAAGCTATTCATATTTAATTATTTATCTATATCTTACTATAGTATGAAAGATTGCAAATGGTTGTCGCCCATACCTTTAAAAGTTCATTTAATATGGATCGGGGGGGATCCTCCCGATCATTTGAAATTATTTATGAAATCGTTTCAAAGAAATATGCCCGAATTTGAAATTAAACTATGGGGGGACAAAGATGTAACAAAAAAAAATTTTCCTTTAACTTATGATTACATTAAAAAAGCACGTGGATATAATGGGAAACCAATGAGAGAAGATAAAGATTTAGGAGGTCATATTCTACGAGATAAAAATATGAAACCATATACACATTCAAAATGGGCTCAGATAACCGACCTAATGCGTTTGGAGATTATTTTTAGAAATGGGGGGTTTTATTTTGATACAACATTTGAGATATTAAGACCAATGTATCATTTATTAAATAAGAAAACTAAATTCGTTGGATGCAACGAAGTACCTCGGTTCACCGACGTATCATTTTTAAGTAATTCTTTTTTTGGAGCAATACCGAATAGTCCTATCCTAAAAAGACTTCTTTCAAAATCTAAATTAAATAAAATTAGATTTGATAGTATTTATGTTGATAATGAAACGGGACCTTCTTACCTGAGAAGTGGTATTGTGATAACAGATGATTTTCATATTTATCCGACTAAATATTTTTATCCTTTTATTGAAGAATATAGTCCAGGAGTTGACCCACCTTATCGCAAATCAGGTAAAAATAAATGTCATAGTAAAAAAAGAACAAAAAATAAAATAAGAGTTAAGGGGAAAGGATTCATTGAATATCCTTGTAAGAAATATCCCGACTCCTACGCGTTGAAACATTGGCAATTGGGTAAAACTTGGTCTTTTCCGTCAATTTATTATATAAAAGATTAATTAAATTAATACCGAAATACACGCGACAAGTAATAAATGAAAATAAATCCCCAATTGATTGCCAATAGAACAATATAAGATATCCTTGAAAGGTTTTCCCCAACGATCATCGTAAATATTAAAGTTAATATCGATTAATCCGGATTTCTTTTCTCCCGTTTTATATTTACTCATTGTTCTATCCATAATGCATCCGTCTCCTAAGAAGATTTGCCAATTTGTTATGAATATCGTAAAGATACCATAAATGATAGATATCATTTTGATTACATTCTTTACACTTAATGATCCCTTTTTAATTGTAAAATAATAACCAACAAAAATACAACTTGCCAATATTAAAAGCAATCTTATAATTCCTATTATTTTGAAACCCAGTCGGTTTGTACCATTATTAATAATAAATTGATCCAAATAAGTAAATACAGACGGCCACGTTTTTTTATCGTGGAAAAATCTTAAAACAAATGAAGTAACTAATTGAAATATTATTCCTATTGAGAAATATAAAATAATATACAAAATACTATATTTATTAATTGATTTATCCCCGATATAAGTCCCCATTAATAAAATTAAACCGAGTCCATAAACTATAGTATATCCAATTGAAGAATCAAAGGTATCTAGTTTAATTTTATCTTCTTTGTCTGCTTTCTCTTTGTCTTCATCTTCGGAATATTTTCTCTTAACAGATAACTGAGTTATCTTACACTCTTTCTTATCGGTGCTATTATACATAATCGTAGACGATACAAACATAGTAATCGCCGCCGATAAGAGAATACCATTGAAAACCTTAATAATTCCTTTTGTCGCGAAAATCTGAAGTATTACTGAAAATAGAATACCGACTATTATAAAAATAATCATTACTATATCTTTCTGGAAAAAATTAGATAATGATAGGAGTGAAATTTTTTCATAGAAACGTTTGTTCGCAGACTTAATATCATTTACAAGAGGAACGGATCCATCGTAATTCCTTAGGTTTAAAATCATGTATAGAAAAGACAAAGTAAAAGGTATCACGTTCAGATCTTTCATTATTATCTTTCATAGATAAAATTTAAAAATTTGATTGTTGCGTGGTAAGAATTAGTAATTATAAAGAGAAAAGAGAAAAGAGAAAAGAGAAAAGAGAAAAGAGTAAATCAATTAATGTCTTCTTCCGAAATCATGCGTCTTCCCAAGTTCTCCCCGGAAGACATTGGGGCGATCATCGGACCGAGCAAGGCTGCTTGTGATAAGAACGATAACCTTCTTAAGCTGCCCTCTCTGAGGAAGGGTGTGATTGCGAAGACTTGGTCCTCCTACAAGGTCTACAAGGCGGCGGAGAAGCTTGAAGGCGACGATCCCAAGACCCCCTACATTCGGATTGACAAGGACGAAGAAGGAGTCTTCGCGGAAATCACGTCTGATTCAGAGGTTATGCGCAAGTTTGCCCTAATGCATTTGGGAAAGTACCACGATACCTTCGTCAAGCCTAGGCGCAAATTGGTTCACACTCTGTACGCCACTCTATCACACAGCTCTACCCCGCTTCTCATTGGGCGGGGAGGATCCGCGATTCGGGCGATCAAGGTTGACGCCGTCTCTCAAATGGACGAGTCGGTAGATCCGAAAGACCTTACTGAATGTGAAAAGAGCTACCTTAAGGTGGACAAGTTTATTCCGCGAGATTTTGACGACTTTGCCCTATCGGTCAACCAATCCGATAGGGCCGATTTTATCGGGTGGCAACCAGAATCTTCTGAAGATCTCGTTAAGATCTTTGTGACTTCGTTCTCCGAGAAGGAAGTCTTTGCCAACTTCATTGAATGTCTCTCTGGAACACTTGATAATCACATTCAGGAACTTTCTCGGAAAAATAAAGAATTTGGCGAATCAAGGGAGAAAGAACTTCAAGAGTGTTATGAGGCACTTGAGTCTTAAGAATCATAGATAATCATTCATAATTCATTAATTCATTAATTTATAAATAGAAGACAAAATTATTACTATTTTTTATTATCACATTAGTAAACCATCTGCTGTAAATATGTTCCCAATAAATTTATCGGAACAATAACGGTTATCTTTTCCGCAAGTACATTTGAGAGTTCCGTCGCTACTAATACCGTCGTAAACGCCTTCGGGGAAACATTTATCTGCCTCATTAAATTCTTTAGATTTAATTCTATCTTTATCTTTATACTTACAATTAGTGCAAACCTGAATACATTGATTCGTTTCTGAACACCAGCGATAACCTTCGGGACACTCGTCCGGTTTAATATAATATTCCCCAGGTCCATTATTTGTTATAAAAGATCCTGTAAAACCTTCAACATTTGAATGAATTACGGGTTCATTTTCTTTTTTATCTTTGATTGTAGGTAATATATCCGAATTCGGTAATATACCATAGCCAGCATTCATTCCTCTCTTTATCGCAATATTTTCACTATTTCGGGAAATATTATCATATAATTGGGTATAACTTGAAGTGCATAATCCCTCATTACCTTTTGATTTGTCCCCTATACATTTGAGTAACATATCAGAAGAAGATTGTAGATTATAATCCAAATAATCACATTTCATTAATTCTTCTAAATTATTACCAGAATTCATAATAGTATACTATATATAATAAATTTGATATTATTTGGTATATAAAATAAATATACTATGGATTTACAAAATAATACAATAGATTCAATTCAAATCTCCGGACCCGAATATGTAATCATTAAAAACCTGGGGAAAAAATATCAAGAAATTAAAGAGAAACTAATTGAAGAAATACTTCGGGAAATTCATACGGAAAATAATGAAAATAATGAAAATAATAAAAACACTTAAAAAAAAACAGAATTATATATGTATAATATGGTCGCGGTTGGAATTGATTTGGGAACAACTTACAGTTGCGTCGCCTGGTGGAAAGATAATCGTTGCGAAATCATAGCAAATGATCAGGGTAACAGGACGACACCTTCGTATGTGGCTTTTACTGAAACAGAAAGATTAATTGGCGAAGGGGCAAAGAATCAATCGTCAATGAATCCGGAAAATACAGTATACGACGCAAAACGATTAATTGGTCGGAAATTTACTGATCCAACAGTTCAGGCCGATATTAAGTCTTTTCCGTTTAAAGTAATTAGTTTAGAAGATAAACCAATCATTGAAGTTGAATATAAAAATGAAACAAAAAGATTTCAACCAGAGGAAATCTCTTCAATGGTTCTAAGCAAAATGAAAGAAATTGCGGAGTCTTATATAGGAGAAACGGTTACCGACGCAGTAGTCACAGTTCCCGCATATTTTAACGATTCTCAGAGACAAGCCACCAAAGACGCCGGTAAGATTTGCGGTCTCAATGTCCTCCGAATTATTAACGAACCAACAGCCGCCGCTATCGCATATGGTCTTGATAAAAAATTGGAGGAAAAAATGATTTTAATTTTCGATCTCGGAGGTGGGACATTTGACGTTTCTCTATTATGTATAGATGACGGAATATTTGAAGTAAAGTCCACTGCTGGGGATACTCACCTTGGAGGCGAAGACTTTGATAATATTCTAATGAAATATTTTATTGACGAATTTAAGAGAAAGAATAAAGTTGATTTATCGGATAATAAAAGAGCTTTGAGGAGACTGAAAACTTCGTGTGAAAGAGCCAAACGGTGCCTTTCAAGTAGTAATACTGCGACGATCGAATTAGAATCTCTCCACGATGGAATTGATTTTTTTTCTAATATATCAAAAGCTAGATTTGAATCTCTCTGTATGAATTTGTTTACGAAGTGTATTTCTCCCGTCACCAAGGTCCTTCAAGACGCAGGCGTTAGTAAATCTCAAGTTGATGAAGTTGTCCTTGTGGGGGGGTCTACTCGTATCCCCAAGATTCAGGAACTACTTAGTAGTTACTTTAATGGCAAGGAACTTAATAAAGGAATTAATCCCGACGAAGCAGTCGCTTACGGAGCAGCGGTTCAGGCCGCGATCCTTTCGGGGGAAACAAGTGGTAAAGAAAAGGCCGACGAAATTCTTCTCCTGGATGTGGCCCCCTTATCTCTGGGAATTGAGACGGCGGGGGGCGTTATGACAAAACTAATTGAAAGGAATACCACTATTCCTACCAAAAAATCGCAGACATTTTCAACTTACCAAGATAATCAAGATTCGGTAATGATTCAAGTATTTGAGGGAGAAAGAGCATTAACTAAGGACAATAACGAACTCGGTAATTTTAAACTAGAAGGGATCCCACCCGCACCCAGGGGCGCACCTCAAATTGAGGTTGCGTTTGATTTAGACGCAAATGGTATTATGAATATAGAAGCGTGCGATAAAGGTTCGGGTAAAAAACAAAATATCACTATCAAGAATGATAGTGGTCGCCTATCGGCGGAGGACATTGACCGAATGGTGGAAGAGGGAGAAAAATATAAAGAAGAAGACGAACTTCATAAACAGAAGATTGAATCAAAGAATAATTTAGAGAACCTGCTTTACCAGTCAAAGAGTTCTGTCACAAATGAACAAGTTATCTCTAAATTAGAAGAAGACGAAATCCAAATCGTAAAGGATACGGTTACAGAAACCGAAACGTGGTTACTCGACGAAAGGACTAAAGAAGAGTATGAAAATAAACTCAAGGAGGTAAATGATAAATTAAATCCTATCATGATGAAGATTTATAGTGAAGGAGAGGGGGGGTCCGAAATGCCGGTTCCTCCGGAAGGAGTTTCTCAGGATATTCCTTCAGCCGAAAATCCGAATGAACCAACTATTGATGAAGTTGATTAATTAAAATATAGATAAAAGTAATGTGGTCCAACAACCGAGTAAAACGGTCTAAAAGAATAAGTAGATTGAAACAGTCTAAAAGGATAAGTAGATTGAAACAGTCTAAAAGAATTAAAAAACGAAAAAGTAAATCAAGACAAATCAAGAAAAGAACTAAAATAATGAAAGGGGGTAGCCACAAACCATTGAAAGATCTTCCCGACGGACCGGGTAAAAAATTATTAATGGCTATTGCTGCGAGGGGTGGGGGTGCCCCGACGGAAGAAGAATTAAAAGAGTTTCAAGGATCTTCCCGATCACATAAATTATTATTTTCTAAGATATGTTCCAATGATCCCATATTTATGGGAGAAATAATTACATTTAAAGCGGGCGATCGTGTAAAGTGTGCGAAGTGCGATACCGATATAGATTATCGCGGAGAAGAATCAAATATTATTGTCTGTCCCACTTGTAAAACAAATTTAACAAGTGTAGAGAATAATACCTCGGATTTATTACAAGAGTGTGATATTTTACCATTACATTGGATATGTCTCAATGCTTTTTGGCGAAAAAATACTAATCTATCTATTGAAGGTGACATAAGATATGATATACCACCAAAATATAGAAACAATGAATATTATTTCTATAATGAAAAAACAGGTGAATCACGTTGGGAATTATATTAAATTATTTTATTTCATTTAATATAATGCAAATTAGCCCGTGCTTAATTGGTATAACTCTTTTATTTTCTTCTATTTATTTGTCTTACATGAAAAAAGACGATACTATTTTTAAAAAATTTATGAATACGTTGGATACCGATCAACAGGTTATCTATTCGGAAATCGTATTTGAAAGACTTATGATATATGTTGTGGGAATGATACTTGGTCTATTTATAGGAATTTATTATATTCTATCGTATAAAACCGATACTTATAGGGTATGTAAATTTTTATGTATTGTTTTCGGCGTAAAACTATTATTTTATTATTTTATGCCCAAGAAACCATTAATGTTATATTCTCTAAACAACCCGAAACAGGTAAGTGCATGGGCAGATATATATTCCCACATGAAATCACGCTGGATAAAATCTTTATTAGTTGGATTCATTGGTTATTTAATTCTGAGTATGTCTTTTTAAAATATCAATATATATATATGAAAAAATATGTTTTATGGGTGAGACATTGCGAATCATGTTCCAATATTGTAATACATTCTAAATATAAAAAAAGGTGGATAACAGATACAAAACAAGGATTTACAATTCCACCAAATTGTACTTTAATCGGTTTGATACAATCTTTTATGTTTGGTTACAAATTATTACCCGAATTATTACAAAAATACCCTCAATTCAAACGAATTGATTATTTTTGTTCCTTATTAAAACGAACAATGATTACGAATAAATTAATAAGTCACGGTCTCACAAAATCAAAATATAAAGTCACGACGAGTAAAGAAATTGGAAGAATTTGTAATATTAGTGAAAGACAAACTCTATACGAACAAATGAAAAGAATAGAATTTAATAGAGTTAGCGTCAAAACTTCTAATAAATTCATGAAAGAAGTAAATAAAAAATATAAAAGAACGGGTAAAAAAATATCTAGAAAAATAAAAAAGAGAACAAAAAATTGTAAAATAAACGATCATGATATGTTTGTAAAAGAATCATTACCGTTACTAGATTCCAAATCGTTAAATGTTATCGTTAGTCACGGTATAATCTTAAAAAAAATATTCAAACTTAAAGGATTGAATAATGTTGACGCCGTTTTGGCTGAGTATGATACTCATACCGGTAAATATAAAATACTCGAGAAAATTAAAAATATGACAGAATTATCTGACGATACAAATTCCCATAAAAGAATAAAAGAAGGTAAGTATAATCTACACTACAAGTCTAAAAATATTAATCTGAAAACATATATCACTACGGACGAATTTATTAAATGTGTGAAACCACTGGATAAGAAGATTAATTTTAAAGCTTTGGAAAACGAAATAACTTGCGAAAAATAATTTATAGATTTTAATATAATTAACTTTATAATTTATGGAAGGACGACAAAATATACTCAGTTTTATATTATCAGAATTAAATAGTCAGATTGAATTGGATCGGGGAAATATTCAAGAAAATGAAACCGAAAAGACGTCAAAAGAATTTATCGAATCATTAGAAGAAATAGAAATGAATAAATCCGATATATCTTGCTCAATCTGCTTGGAAGATTTTAATGTGGGGGATAAATGTATCAAACTTCCGTGTAAAGATCACCCTCATTACTTTCATAACGAAAAAGAAAATTGTATGGGTATCAAAAAATGGCTCATGAAGTCTAATACTTGCCCGGTTTGTAGAACAGAGTTTCCAAAGGGAACGGATACAGATATATCCGAAGAACTAATTCAAGATATGGATAATCGGGCTCAATTGTTACTCAATAGTATCCTATATCGGGGTATAAGGGTGATAAATCCGCAAGAATTAATCGAAATAGAGGAACATCGACAGTTAGACGCGGCAATTGAAGCTTCGTTGGTGGACCAATAAATAAATAATCCTATCTATAAATGAGTATTCAACATATTAATTCTGCCCCCGATTATATTACTAAATTTATTCAGGGAAATATGAAGCAATTGAGTATAATATATGAAGAAGGTTTGGAACAAAATCCTACCGGAATTTTAGGTTGTAAATGCTCTGAAAAAGATAATAGAATGGACGTTCAATTTATGAATGAAGAAGCAATACTTGAAATGATAACTAAAGAATCTTGGGAACCATTAAAGGGTTCCATACCAGAAGGTAAAAAGTTAATGTTTATTATGGATATAGATCTTGATAATGTATTCTTAATTTATGTGTAAATTTGATTTATTAATTTTGTTAGTTTCAAAATAAAATACTCTTTCTATGAGCATTCAAGGAAAAATTTCACACGCTTACCACCTCTATCTATTAACGGGCCGAAATATCAATGAAACACTGAAACTTACAAAAATAACTCGCGGCACTCTTAAAAAATACATTACAATTCAAGAGTGCTTGGATTTTGAAGTCTTAGAGTATCTTGATAAAAAGGGCAAGGAAAAATTAGCGATAGGGGAAGCACTGAAATTATGCGAAAAAGTCCTGAATCCCGATCAACAATACGAAGTATTTCAATCTTTTATTCAATCAAATAAGAGTGATAGGTGGACGAATATTATGAATCACACACAGTGTGTGATTTGTATGGATTCAAATCCTCTATTTGAATATACACCTTGCTGTAAAACTCCTATATGTGAAAGGTGTTTTACGAAAACAATTGAAACATATATTCAAGATATAATATTTAAACCAATAGACTGTCCTTTTTGTAAACAGACATTTGATTTGATATTTCTGTATTGGTTTCTTAGAGACAGATTTAAACCGGCAAATGGGGAGTTATGGAGAAATAGTGATACTTATCATAGTAATATTTCACAAGGACGTTCTTACCTCTCTAATTTATACAATAAATATCTTACACTGATCTCTAAAATTGAAGAGAAACAAGACTACTATCTTACAGACGAGAAACCGGATTTTAAAACTCTTCTAGGCACCGAAAAATATTTCGGACCTTGCTCCACGTGTACTCCCAAGTTTATAGAGAATGATCCAATTGTCGGTCGCGCTAGATGGAGGGCTACGCAAATATGCGATATTCCCAAGGAATGCGGTAATGGAGAAGGTGGGCTTCTAGTATTAGAACCCGAAATGTTTCGTTGCGTTGTATGCAAGAGTAGAGACGAATGTATAGACGACGGAGAAT
>Ga0307488_10003934_pt1 | contig 12372 bp, 15 predicted proteins | sample SB02metaG_FD_202248 | JGI IMG/M metagenome (GOLD analysis project Ga0307488, IMG submission 202248) | Sea-ice brine microbial communities from Beaufort Sea near Barrow, Alaska, United States - SB 0.2 | ecosystem: Environmental > Aquatic > Marine > Coastal | place: USA: Alaska | collected...
CAGTTTATTTTTATTAGTCTCACTCTTTGCGGCAAATGCACTGCTAGTAATTGATGAGACTAAGGCAAGTGAAATAATGAGTGGCTTTAATTTAAACAAATTTAATTTTCCATATTGTCAGGTTTATCAATACTATATTTATGCGTTATGCTGAGATTGTGCATGCTTACGGTAAATTTCTTGACAAAACTCAGCGATTGTATAGCCTTCAATATCAGTAATATTAAATGATTGCTGTAGTAATAATATCAACTCTTTAACACGTTTGTTGGCATAACGAATAAGGGCATAATCTGCGACATCACCCTTTTGAAAAGTGTAGACAATAAAAGGAGTCAATGAGTTCAATCTAAACAACATTTGCATCGTTTCAGGCCTCCAGGTTACAAATGGGCACAGCGGATGGTTCAATTGCGTTTGCAGCACACGTTCATTATTGATTATGGGGTAACAATGTAATTCATAATGTTGTTCATTCATATGATGAGTAAGTGAGATTCTTGGCTTAGCTGTTGTTACTTCACCCATAATATCGTTTTGCTGATCTACTATATTGATATTCCAGTTACGTTTGTCTAATAACTGTTTAAATGCATTATCAAAACCATGCGTTAACATGCTATCAATATCACTAATTGAATTCGTTGCTAACTGATAAATAGTCGGTATGTCACCCCAGTTTATCTTTTTTTTGTAGGTATTGATTTCTTTAAGACTGGGATTATTAGAAAGTTCGCTCATTTAACCTCTTTAAATTATTAGAATACACTAAAAGAATTTACAAATGTCATTGTAATCAATTGTCGCAAATTAGATAATCAAACTAAAGCACTACGCATATTTTTATTTATGACTTACGAATACGATGCTACACAAGATAAATGCCCAGTACCACTGGTAAATTTACGCTTGTTACTTAGAAAGTTAACCCCTATTGATAGTTGTTTGATACGCATTTGCGATAATGGTTCTAAAAAAGATATCCCTAACTTGTTAACGAAACAAGGGTTTTATTTTGAACATCGTAACGTTGATGAGCATATTGTTGAACTAATGATAAGAATGGAAAAGTAAATATAATGGTCTCTTTGTTTAGCGATTGGTACAAAAGAAATTTCTCAGATCCAAGTGCGGTAACCTTAATGGTTATTTTAATTTGTACTTTTTTGTTTGTTTATTTTTTCAGTAGTTTATTAATGCCAGTATTTGTTGCCGTTGCCATTGCGTTTTTATTAGATTTACCAGTGAATAAACTTTCGCAGCTAGGATTATCTCGGGTACTGGCCGTGGTTATTATTGTTTCTGCTTTTGTTGGTTTAACCTTAATAGGCATCTTGGGCTTGATGCCGGTTATTTGGCAACAAAGTAGCAATTTACTGCAAGAAGTGCCGCAAATGCTCGGGCAAGGGCAAACTTATTTACTCGCATTACCAGCACAATACCCAGATTTGGTCAGTAATGAACAAATTGCCCATGTAATAACCTTAGTTAATGATAAGCTAATTGAATGGGGACAAATGGCGCTCAAAGCATCGCTTAATTCAATTTCTAATGTTGTCGCCTTGTTGATTTATCTTATTTTAGTGCCATTAATGGTGTTTTTCTTTCTTAAAGATAAAAACATGCTCTTTGTTAGCTTACACCAATTTCTGCCAAAAGATCGCCGTATGGCAAAACAAGTAGGTATAGAAATGAATCAGCAAATCATGAATTATATTCGTGGTAAATTGTTTGAAATTATTATTATTGGCACAGCATCAACCATAGCTTTTATTGCTTTAGGACTTAATTATCCGGTATTACTTGGGGTATTAGTGGGGTTATCAGTACTTGTGCCTTATGTTGGCGCGACGATTGTCACCTTGCCTGTTTTGCTAGTTGCTTTGTTCCAATTTGGCACCAGTGCTGAATTTGGTTATGTGATGATAGCTTACGGCATTATCCAAGCGCTTGATGGTAACTTGCTTGTGCCTTTGCTTTTTTCTGAAGCGGTAAACCTGCACCCAGTAACGATTATTATTGCCGTGATATTATTTGGTGGCTTATGGGGTTTCTGGGGCGTATTTTTCGCTATTCCATTAGCAACGCTTGTTAAAGCTGTGCTGAATGCTTGGTCAACAACGACTCAGCATGAGGTGATAAAAGCCAGTTAGCTCGTTATTCATTTATTAAAGCCTAGTCGTCTAGGCTTTAGTTTTTGACTTTGACTTTGACTTTGACTTTAACTTAGCTTTTTAACTTAATGGAGTGGTTCAACATTTAATGAGCGTGTTGAACTACTCCATCAATTGTATATTTATTTTTCTCCTCACCTTTGAATATGAATGCCAAGCCTTTACTTTTTACTCGTTAGAGAGCTTTTGTTTAGTTCTTTAACTCATTGTAGTTGTAATACGTTGATTAATTTAAGTATAAATTCTTATTTTACCTTGGTTGTAAGATGGTGCAGTGTGATTTTTTCTTATTGTAAATAAAATAACTTAGGTTAATTAACGCTAAGTTATCAAAATAAAATTTATAAGCCTTATGGTTTTTATATTATAATAGAATAAGGGTCGATAAGGTGCGCTATAAATAACACCGTATCTAATGAAAATTAATTGAGTAGTAATGTTTTGAATAACATAAATAGAAAATCCACTTTACAACCTGGTGAAGTAGCACTGGTTGGCTCAGGCCCAGGTGACGCAGAGTTATTAACTATTCGTGCCTTACGTTTTATTGAGCAGGCAGACGTTGCCATTTATGATCGTTTAGTCAGTGATGAAATTATGGCGCTTTTACCGCCAAATTGTGAACGTCTATATGTCGGTAAAGAACAAGCAAAGCATTGTGTGCCACAAGATAAAATTAATGAATTGTTAGTGACATATGCACAACAAGGTCGAAAAGTATTACGCTTAAAAGGTGGTGACCCTTTTATATTTGGTCGCGGTGGTGAAGAAGCTGAATTTTTATTAAAAAAGGGTATTAGCTGCCATCTTTGTCCGGGTATTACGGCGGCATCAGGTTGCACAACTTATGCGGGCATTCCTTTAACGCACAGGGGTGTAGCGCAAGGCTGTACCTTTATTACCGGCCATACCCAAAATGACGGCCAACTTAATTTACCTTGGCAAAGCTTGAGTTGTAGTAGTCAAACCGTGGTGTTTTATATGGGCATTAACACCTTGTCGAGTATCACTGAGCAATTAATTAAGCATGGCCGTGACAAAAATACACCGGCAGCGCTGATACGCAAAGGCACTCAACCGGAACAACAAATTTTTCGTGGTAAACTATCTTCGCTTGCTAATTTAGCGGCTGAGCATAAAGTTACACCGCCTACTTTAATCGTTATTGGCGATGTTGTTAACCAGTTAACCGATATCGCGTTAACAACACCAGGTTTCTTAGATGCAAAAAACTATCAGCAACAGTTACCATTATCAGCAGAGATGAGTTGATATTTTGAGCACGTTAACACTTATTAAAGACGGTAGATTAATAAGATAATCCATTAAAGAGCAGTTAATTTATTGATATTAAAAAGGCTTAACAATTTTGTTGTTAAGCCTTTTTGCTATTTATTTACTTGTTTAATAAATCAAGAACGACTTGATGATGATCTTTAGTTTTGAACTTGTTAAAAACATGACTAATTTTTCCATCTAGGCCAATCAAGAAGCTTAAGCGATGAATACCATCATATTCACGGCCCATAAATTTCTTTAAACCCCAAACACCAAAGGCGTCAGCAACACTATGATCAGGGTCTGATAATAGGCTAAAGTTGAGTCCATCACGCAGGCAAAATTTGGCCAATTTTTTTGGTTCATCAGGACTAATGCCAAACACTTGAGTATTTAATTTATCTAAATCAGCTTTATGGTCACGTAGACCTTGTGCTTGTACCGTGCAGCCCGGTGTCATTGCTTTAGGGTAAAAATAAACCAACACTTGTTTTTTACCAATATATTCTGCAAGTTTAATGTCTTGGTCATTTTGATCTTTTAAGGTGAAAAGTGGCGCGTTATCACCGGCAATTAATGTTTTCATTTAAGCCTCTAAAATAAGTTTGATTGAATTTTTTTTAGGCAACCCTGTACATCAAATTGTTCACACAATTGTAAGAAGTCGCTTTCAAGTTGTTCGATACTGGTTTCTTCCATCAGCGCGATTAATATAGCGGCACTTATGTGATTGTTTTTCTGATTAATTTCAGATTTCAATGACGATATATCGATATTACGCGTCGCAAAGAATGCTGTAACAGCCTTTAAAATACCGGGTTGATCGATACCAGCATAATCAACTTGGTAATGATGAACATAATCTTGCTCTCGATAACCTGAGGTTCTTTTCATCATAGTGATCAACTCAAGTTCATGGGCGACAGCCGGTAATTTACTTTCTAATTGATGAATAGCTTTGTTGCTACCGTTAAGCAGCATAATTAAGGTGAATTCTAGGCCAAATATTGCCATTCTACTGTCTAAGATATTACAGCCACACTCGCTGGCTAATTTGGTTAAGTCACTGACACTGCCTGTGCGATCTGGCCCCATTGCCGTTAATACTAAATATTCGCTCATCAATAAACCTAGCCATCATATTAAAAACGCTATTGTAACGCATGTCAGGCAACTAAAGCTAACAGCTTGCTTAGTGTTTATTCTTACCCTTTGAAAAAAATTTGTTTATATAGGATAAGGTAAGTTATCTTAAAAATGCGCGCAAGATAAAGAGCAAAGGCTGTAATGATCAGGGTAAATTAGATGTGCACAACTATTTTTATATTTATTTTGTTAGTGCCAGTCCTGTTTTAATAAATCATGTTCTTAAAGCGCTAAGAGCAATATCCGCTAAAACGGTATTAGGTTTATCTAAAGTGTTAGGCTGAGCAGGACAAAGTTGGTTGGCGATATAGCCGTTCCACTTTAAAATAACGAGATTTTTGACGGTTAAAATAACAGGTAAACCTAACTAATGTACATGCAGTTGAATTTACGATAATGTAAAAGAATATACCCGTTTATGCAGGAGAGATGGTTGCTGGTGCTGGGTATATCATGACCAAACTAAATTGATACTCTAACTGAAACTTTTAAATTTTGAAGAATAAATCATGGAGAATATATTATGAGTAAACCAGAACGTGCTTCAGATACCCCTTATGGCGTTGAAGTGGAGGCAGAAAAAAATTATTTTTGGTGTGCATGTGGTAAAAGTGAAAAACAACCTTTTTGTGACGGTTCACATAAAGGCTCTGAATTTACACCGGTAAAATATACGGCAAAAGAGTCCGGTAAAGTCTTTTTTTGTGGCTGTAAATCAACCCAAAATCAGCCTATGTGTGACGGTAGCCATAAGAGCAACTAATTCTAATTATAGTCGCACTTTAAATAGTTGGTTATTTGCGCTTTGCTTTATAATCAACTTTATTATTTAAGGGGCTTTTATAATGATGAAGCATATAATTGAATGTAGAGGTTGTTATACCAATTTCATTAATTAGGTGGTCTACTTTATACACAGGAAAAATGGCCAAATATAAGGCATTTATTTTAACCAGTAAAAATGATCAGATAATTAATGAGATTGGTATTAGTAGTTACTTAATATTTTTAATGCCGTTAGCCGTAATTAAGCCGTTAGTAAGATAACAAGTATAACGCAGACACTGTGACTCTTTTATTAATTAAAAGTACAAACCAGCAACCATCAACATACGTTAATCTTTTTAAGATTAGAAGTGCAAACCAGTAACCATTAACATACGTTACTATTTTTATGATAAATATGCGGCAATATCTTGTGTTTGTAATTTCAGGCAAGTACCATGGTGCGCTGCTCAATTTAGCCCTATTACCCTGAATTTGGCGGCTTTTAAATAAATAAGATGATTTTGGGAACTTAGTCCGGATTCAGTAATCAAAACGGCGTTATTGACGTATTGCTTGAACTTTACGATGTTAACTTATCAGTTTGTTGTAATGACTAAAAATGATACCTATACCCATGGGTATTAATAAAACTAAACAAGCAAAATTAAATTAGAAAGATTCAGATTTGTATCCTCGGGAGTGTTAATGAATCGCAAGATATTTTATTTTTCATTATTAAGTGTCGCTGTTGCTAGCTGCGGTACTGTAAATAATAAGCAAGCGGTAGGCGATTTTGAATACGCGCAACAAAAAGAAGCAACAGCGTTAAAAATACCTGCAGGATTAGATAAACCTAAACAAGTTGATACCTTTTTTGTCAGTGACGAAATAAACCATGAAGGTCCGATTGGGGGTGATGTAGATGTACGTGCACCATCACTCGTTTTACCTATCGCGGCGTCAACTCGCACAGAGAGCACTTCTGCTGAAGCAAAGGTATGGTTTGACCAAGTAATTGATGACGAGGATCTAAAAAGTTTTATTTTAAAAGCCTTAAAAGGTCAGTTAACCACAGACAATGTTGAATTAAAACAAGTAGACAATGAAGGTTTAGTTTTTGAGTCAGATTGGTATAACAAAGAAGTAGAAACAGGCACTTGGCCTTTTAAATCAATAGCAATATCAGAGAGTATTCGTTATCGCTATACACTTGAAAGTAAATCCCATGGTCGAAGTGTCGCGTTAGTTGTTGAATTACTTGATTACCTAAAAACAGATGCAGCAGGTGGCAGTAAAGTTATCGATATTATTGATCAACAACGTGCTGAAATGAATATGCTTAACGAAATTATAGCGCAAGTTGATTTTCAATATCGTTTAAAACAGCAAGAAAATCGCTTATTACGTGCTAATCAAACCTTTGTTAGCTTAGGTGAGAATGCTTCTGGGGAGCCGGGCTATATTGTAGAAATCGATATAGAGCTATTCTGGTCTAATTTACCTTTATTTTTTGAAGATTATGGTTTTAGCATCACCGACCTTAATGAAACAACTAAAATTTATTATGTTGATTACGTAAAACCTGAATCTAGTTTGTGGGATAGTATTTGGGGAGATAGTATACCGGTTGTAGACCTACCTAATGGTAAGTATCAATTTCAGCTAGAGAAAATGGCCGAAAAATCTGTTGTTACTTTGTATGATGGTGAAGGTACAGCATTGTCTGAGGCAACGTTAGAGAAAATATTTAAGGTAATGGAAGCGGGCTTGTCATTTAAAGACGTTTTTTAATACTCAAATAATAGCCATGACGGTTACTACTTATAGCAGAATAAAAAAACTCCGTTAATCGGAGTTTTTTATTTTATGGGTAATATCATTAGTCTTACTCACGGTTGCCATTTTATGAGGCGACTTTTGTGTTCTTGGTATGGTTTCTTTTAAATCATTTAAACTTTTCTTACGTAAAGGTGTTTTTGCACTTTTTTGAAAAGTACTTAAGTTACCAATTAAAATAGCTAATACAATAATAACGATGGCTGGGGCAACCCAGCCTTCATTTAATATGTTGGTCATAAATTAACGCTCCGCTTAAATGTGCAAATAAAATGTCTACAATACGGTCAATCATACTGATAATTAAACCTTTAATGTTAGTTTCAAAAAACGTTTAATAGTAAATAGCTCATACGAGTTAAGCATCGGCTACATTGACAATATAACGTTGATAAAGCTCAGGTAACAATGTGAGCAGTAAGGCTTTACCTTGAATCTCGCTAGTTAATAATGTTTCTGCTAAAAGTGCTTCAGTATAAGCCTGTTGGTAGTGTTTAGATAATGGCAAGTATGAAAGATGCCATGGCTCTTGGGCAACACCGCCACGAAATTTATCATAAGGTAAAAAGAAGCCATATGTTTTTGCATGATCAGCTAGCCAAACAGTTAAGGGATAGAAGTGCCCTGAAGCTTGGTATTCCCATGGCTCTAATGCTAAAGGCTGCTCTGCGGGTAATAAATTTTTCGCATAAACGTCAATTTCACAGCCCCAATGATGGCGGCTGGCTCCCGGCAGCGCAGAGAATAACATAATGGCGTGTATTTTTTCAGTTTCACTGAGTTGTTTAACCGCTAAAATTTGATTTGAGCCATCTTTAATGGCCGTTTTACCAGAAAACTTATTTTGCCAAATCATGAGTTGTCGGTCAAAGCTGCGAAAGCCACTGGCAATGCTCAACTCTATCCCGGCCTTTTTTGCGGCCAGCTGTAGTTGTTTGAATGCCGACAACATTTCAGTATGAATGCCAACATTAGGTGCTAGCCAATGAATATGACTTTCAGTTTTCCCGGTCAATATTAACTCAAGTTCTGACATTTTACGGATCGTTGGCTAAAACATTAACCAAGGTTTGATAGTAGACATCAGTTAATAAAATCAAATCTTGTACCGCAACACATTCATTAACTTGATGAATAGTAGCATTACAAGGACCAAGCTCAACAAGCTGTGCGCCAGTAGGTGCAATGAATCGTCCATCTGAAGTGCCGCCACTGGTGGAAAGCTCGGTGGTTATATTGCAGCAAGTTTCAATCGCTTGTACAACAGAATCAACTAATGTACCTGGTTCTGTAATGAATGGCTGACCGTTAAAGATCCAGTTAATTTCAAAGTTTAATTGATGCCGAGTTAATAAGGCTTCAACTTTATCAACGATCATTTCGGCTGTTAATTCAGTGCTATAACGCAAATTGAATAATGCGGTTAAATGACCCGGCACGACATTGGTAGCGCCAGTGCCAGATTCAATATTAGACACTTGAAAACTCGTTGGCGGAAAATAGTCATTACCATTATCCCAATGCATTTCGCTTAACTCAGCTAAAACCGGCATGGCCTTATGAATGGGATTAATAACGTGATCAGGATAAGCCACATGACCTTGTTTACCATGAATGTGTAATTCGCCAGAAATTGATCCACGACGACCGTTTTTAACCACGTCGCCTAATTTATTGCTACTAGAAGGCTCACCAACAATACAATAGTCAATTTTTTCATTGCGGGCTTCAAGCGTATCAATCACACGTGTTGTGCCATTAATAAAAGGGCCTTCTTCATCACTGGTGATTAAAAATGCGATAGAGCCATGGTGTTTAGGGTAGTCAGTAACAAATCGCTCGGTTGCTACTATCATCGCCGCTAAACTGCCTTTCATATCAGAGGCCCCGCGGCCATAAAGCATACCGTCAACAATAACGGGATCAAATGGCGGAGTGTTCCAGCTTTCTAAATTGCCCGCTGGCACAACATCGGTGTGGCCAGCAAAACAAAATACTGGTCCTGAACGGCCTCTTCGAGACCATAAGTTAGTGGTATCTTCAAATACCATGCTTTCATTATTAAAGCCTAACTTGGCTAAACGCTCAGACATGAGTTGCTGGCAGCCAAAATCTTCAGGGGTAACAGAAGGGCGTTCAATTAGTGCTTGTGCTAATGAAATGGTGCAATTGCTATGTTTTATCATGAGAATACTATATACCTAAAGCAAAAATTCTTGATATTGACTATCTTTAAAGCCAACCAAAAATGCTTGGTTGTGCTTAAGTAGTGGTCGTTTAATGAGCGTGGGTTGCGCTAAAATAATCTCGGTCATCACCTCGTCAGTGAGGTTGTTTTTAATTTCGTCAGTTAAATGACGAAAGCTAGTACTGCGTTTATTTAACAGCAGAGTCAAATCGGCAGACTTTATAAACTCCTGTAGCAATTGTGGGCTTAGGCCATCGCTACGAAAGTCATGGAATTGATAAGGGATATTTTCTTGCTCTAACCATTTTTTTGCTTTTTTTACGCTATCGCAGTTTTTAATGCCATAAAGTATTGTCATTTTATTTCCTGAATTATATCACTTGGTAGTTATGTTTTATTAACGCGGCTTTAGCGGCGGCAAACTTATCTGATTTTACTAAAACGTAGTCAGTGTCAAAAGTAGAAATGGCAAAAATACTGATTTTTTCGTTTGCTAGCACTGTTGATATATTCGACATTATACCGGTTAAGGTAAAGTTGAGTGGGCCAACCACTTCAAATGCTTGCCAGTCAAGCTCGACTTCTTCACTGTCAATTTCAATATGCTCTGGAATAACAATTGAAATTTCGTCATAGGTTTTTGCTAAAAAGAATATCGGGGCATTAAATACCACATCGGGTATTGAGCTCTCACGTCGTAAACTATGAATAGCAAACGTTTCAGATAAGCGCCGCAGGGTAAAGTTACTCATAAGTCGACTTCGCTTGTTTAATTGTTGAAGTCGACACTATAGCGTTTAATAGCGTTTAACTCTAGGGGTAGACTCGCGCGGGTTTGAATCTAGTCACTAAATATTATGTCTAATTAAACTGGTTAACCTGTATTTACTAAGCATTAAATGGATTATTGCTATCAAACTAGTATATTTCTAAGTCTATTTAGGTATATAAAGCGAATTAATTGTATAAATTATAATATTGTACGTTTAATGATATCCACATAAGTTGTGGATATCATTGTGTATAACTATTGTTTAAGTGATTAAACGGTTGTTTTTTATGAATTTATTTTGCTGGTTAAAAAATACCAGCTAATAATCTTTGTTAAAAGTCATAGATAAGTTGTTAAAATGTCGTATTAAGGCGTAAAACAGCTAAAGGTCTACTTATTTATAGGGCATATCTTTGTAATTACTGATTATATTGTTGGAAGACTATAAGTGTGTTGAAATTACAAACAATGCAATGATGTAGGCTATATCGCCAACTAATGCACCCGCTATAGCCTCATAAATACCAGGAATTACTGAGAAATATTGATGCAGGGCAATAAAATGTCATCAACTGTGGTCATTTTATTTAATACCATCGTATATAAAAAGGTACTATCTTTTAATCAAACGCTGTTGTAGGGTATCGCTTATGAAGTTATCTATATTAGAAATTATCTCGCTTGGCCGAAAGTACATGAATTTATGGCCCTCACGCGTTGAACTTGGTGAATACTTTATGGAGTATCATGCGGTTAAAGTGAGCCGTTTGGTGTGTAAAGTGATGCCAGGCTTAGCGCTGTTTTGTTTAATCTTACAGTTGTATTTTGGCTCTATGGCGGCTTTGCCTCAGGCGCTATTATATACACTCTGTATTATGAGCTTTCCATTACAAGCGTTGATTTTGATGGGTATTAAAGCCGATAAATTTCTTCCGCCTGCGTTAGCTAATTGGTACAAAGAAAGTGTCGCGCGTGTTAATCAAAACGGTGGTGACATCAAGTTGTCAACTCAACGTCCACGTTATTTAGACTTGGCTCACTTATTAAACTTAAGCTATAAAAATAGCTATAAAACTTCTTAATTCGCTAGGCCGATAAGTAAAGTTTATCAGGAAAGGGTTATGACTCATAATGCGATACAGTTAATCTGTAGCGCATTTTTTTAGTTGGATTTTTGATAAAGCCTGATCAGAAAGTCAGCCTGACAGATAAAGTCATGCTGACTTAATAAGCTTTCTTTGGCTTCTTTACTCGCCTTAAAAGCAAAGGGTGTCATAGCCAATAAATTTAGCGTGTCTTGACCCGTTTTTAAGTGCATTTGATAAGAGATGTTTTCTTGGTGCACCAGTGCTAAATGTTCAATGGGCAATTTTTCTTCATCATGTTCTTTAGCGTCATGATAAATATGCTGCTTTAGTTGCATTAAATGCTGTCTTGCGGGTGTAACCGTTAACAAAAAACCACCGGCTGATAATACGCGCGTAAACTCTTTTTCTAAAATAGGTGCATAAACCGATATAATCCAAGAAAATAGGCTATCACTAAAAGGCAATTTTGATAACGTCGCGACACTAAAGTGACATTGTGGATACTTCTTGCCAGCTTTTTTTATTGCTTCTTTAGCAATATCAACACCATAAACAGTATTTTCAGTATTTTCATGTTGATGAGTATAAAAGCCTTCACCACAACCGGCATCGAGCACAATCGTTGGCTTGCTAGCATCAGTATCAGTAAGCACTTTTTCTTGGTATAAAGCGACGAGTCTATCAACCAAGGGTTGATAATAACCTTGTTCTAAAAATGCTCGCCTAGCATTGACCATAGCCTTGTTATCACCAGGATTTTTTGAATGCTTAAATTGCACGGGCAATAAATTTAAGTAATTTTCTTTCGCGCGATCAAAGCTATGATTATTCTTACAGCGAAACAGCTTTTCTTGATTTTGCAGAGGAAAACTACATATAGGGCAAGCATAGTGGGTTGTAGTCATAGGGATCATTAATATCTATTTTTAACAAAAAGGGGGCTAGCCCCTTGTTATAAGTATTCGGTTACTTGAAAAGCTTTATTTACTGAACGTAGACCAAATCGGTGCATGATCAGACGGCTTTTCTATGGCCCTAAGTTCATAATCAATATCTGATTCAATACAGCGGCTAGCAAACTTTTTGGTTGCTAAGACCACATCAATACGTAAACCGCGATTA
>Ga0307488_10003936_pt1 | contig 12368 bp, 14 predicted proteins | sample SB02metaG_FD_202248 | JGI IMG/M metagenome (GOLD analysis project Ga0307488, IMG submission 202248) | Sea-ice brine microbial communities from Beaufort Sea near Barrow, Alaska, United States - SB 0.2 | ecosystem: Environmental > Aquatic > Marine > Coastal | place: USA: Alaska | collected...
TTCGTTGTAAATGCTTAATATATTTTAAAATAGTTTTGTAATCAATTAGATCTGGACTTGTATGATTTTTAGTACACCATTTTATAAATATTTCTGCTCCATTTTCATAACTCTTTATGGTAGATTTAGTATAATTTTCTTTCTGTAAATAGGTTTTATATTCTGTCATTTTCTATTGATTTTAAAAGGTGTGTATAGATTTGAGTAGATTCTAAAGAACTATGTCCTAAAAAGTTTTTAATGCTTTCTAACTTTACTTCGTGCTGTAATAAATGTGTTGCAATAGAGTGTCTTAATGTGTGTAGTGTAATCTTTTTATCAATGATATTTCTATTGTTTGTTGCTATTACAATAACTTTTAATCGGTTGGCAAAAGTCATTCCTCGTAATCGTGTTCCTTGTTGGTTTATAAATAATGCATCATTGATATTTGCATCTTTAAATTGGGGTCGTCCTTCAAAAATATAATCTTCTAATATTTCTGCATTCTTTCTGTTAATTGGTACAAATCGTTCTTTATAATTTTTTCCCTTTCTTACTAAAATTCTTTCGTTATCAAAAAAAATATCACTTGTATCTAAATGTACTGCTTCATTTCTTCGTAAGCCACAGCTATATAAAACTGTTAACATTGCTTTATCTCGCAATTGTATTCTTATGGAATGATGGCTTTGATTTGTAGCTCTAAACAATTCTTTAATTTCTGATTGTGTCAATATATTTAGCTTTTCTTCTGTGGGCTGTTTCTCTGATTTTAGATGTATGTTAAAGCCTTTATGATTGTGATTCTGTAAATATTCTTTAAACTTTTTTAACGCTTGTTGATGCTTGTTTAAATAGCTTTTACTTAATCCTCCGTTTCTTCTTTCATTCACTCTTTGCTGTAAGTAATTGTAATATTCTTTTACAGTTTTAGTAGTAATTTGATTGATGTTTTTAATGTGATTTTGCTCTAAATAATAAAAGAACTCTTGCAAGTGATTTGGCAAGTAATAAACTGTACTTTCTGCATAGCCTAAAATGTCTAACCATTCTTTATAATTGGCAACAAATAGTCTATAACTCTCATTATATAGTTTCAATTTCTTCATAATTTAGGTGTCGAGCTTCTCGACTAATTTTTTTATCCCTTGACCTTTTTTGAGTTTTAGTGAACTACTTACTTAACTAATTGATTTTCAGATATACTATTAGTCCATTTTGTAGATTGAACCATTGTGAACTACTTTGAACCTTTAAGCGCATCAATCACACTTTGTAATAGGTCTTTTATTTGGGTATTTGTAGCTTCGTAATCTTCATAATTCACTACTTCAAATACATAGCCTTTTCGTTTATCTCCTTTAGCTCTTTGTACTAATTCAGCTAATTGTAATTGCAACATATATCGCTTTTGATTGCTTGGATTCACACGTAATATTCTGCGGATTTCTGCATTTGTAAAAGTTGTTTTATTTTCTTTTTTTAAATAGGTTTTTAGGCTTTCAAAAAAACTTCTACAAGCTCCGTTTAGTAAATCGCTTTTTCGTAATAAAACTTCCTGTATTAACTCGTTTGCTTCTTCAATATCTTCGATTTCAGTTTCTATAAATACTTCTCCTGTTTCTTCATTTACCTTTTGCTCACGTTGATACTGTTTGTAAAATGTAATTGCTTCAATAAATTGTAAATAATGGCTGTTGGTTCTTCGTGGTTTAAAAACAGATTGAGGAAGCTCTAAATATTCAGCAAAAGGATTGATTACTTTTATTGGTTTTAAAACTCGCTGAACATCTTTTAATAATTCTTTGGCTTTGTGTTCTTGTTCTTCGTTTATTTTTCCTGCAGATATTAATCGCTGGTAATTCATAATTCTAATATCTTGTTCTTGACTTTCATCGATATAGAGTAAAAAATTTCTATTAGAATTATCTTCGTAAATACTTTCTTGCGTGGTACAACCCGATACAGATACTGGTCCTTCAACCGTTAAATGGATTGTTTTTGTATTTCCTCGTGCATCTTTATGAACAACTGTTTTTGTAATTCGTTTTTTAGATTGCAATTCTCTTAATGGATAGAGTACAGATTCTGCTCCGTCTAAATCTTCTATTAAAATTAGTTTGTGTTGTAGTTCTGTGCGATTGAAGTAGTAAAAAGCATTGGCAGATAATACTGTAATTTCTATTTTATCTTCTTCTGGAATGAGTTCTGATACTTTAGATTGTAAATGTGTTTTACCAACACCTGAACTTCCTAAACTTATACAATGCAATGGATTGTTTGTTTTTCTGCTTGTAAAAATTAGGTACATTAAAAGTCTATTCGTTTGCTCTCCAATAACTCCGGCTTTACCAATCAATTCGTTTGTTTTTGGTAGTAAATCCTTTCGCTTTAAATACTTTATAGCTTCTCGTTCCTCTGTTACTGATAACTCTTTAAAATAGGGTTTATGCGCTTCTTCATATTCTTGTATGAGTAAAAACCTATAATTTTCTAATTCATGGGTTACTTCTTGTAATGTTCTTCTAACTATGCTTGTTCCTATTTCTAAACGTTCTGCTACTTTTCTTACAAACTTCTCTACTTGATTATCATTATATAAATCAAGTGTATGACGTAATATATTGTTATAATTTTCTTCCCTTTGGGAAGATGCCTTAGGCAGATGGGATTTTTGGATAGATAACGTAATTCGTAAACTTTCTAATTTATTGGTCTTTATTCCTCCTAAAATATGGACTTCAAGATGTTTTGTTATGTATTCGTAATTATTGGAATTGCTTGTATCTAACATTGTTAAAAACTTTTAAATTAAGACTTATAGTTCACAAAGCTACATTATCAATCTTACATAAACAAGCCTTTTATGTTTTGTTTATGAACGATAATTCATTTACTTTTGTTAAAACACTGATTTTACAGTCATTTTCAATACCTATCATTATGAATTTTGGAGATAATATGATGTTACTTCGTAAACAAAAAAAACTTTCTCAATCTGCTTTAGGCAAATTGATTGGTACTTCTGGAGATGTAATTGGCAGATATGAAAGAAGTGATATAAAGCCTTCTATTGACGTAGTAATTAAAATTGCAGATACTTTAGAAGTATCCATTGACTATTTAATTGGACGTAGTAATATAGAGTCAGATAAAGATGTAACAGAACGCTTACAGCGCATTTCCGCACTTACTAATGAGGATAAAACCTTTCTTTATAATATGATTGATATGGCACTACGTGATTTTAAAACTAAAAAAGCGTATTCTTAATATTTACTAAATTAATTACTATGAAAATTATTTTTATTATAACCTTGTTTACATTAAGTGCTTGCGGGCAAGTGAAAAATCAACAATATGAAAAACTTAATAATGAAGGTTTAAAATTACTAAAGACAGGTGAGTTTTTGTATGCAAGTGAAAAATATAAACAAGCTTTAAACATAGACTCTTTAAGAATAGAGGCAAATTATGGTTTAGGCGTTACTAAAGCAGCTTTATGTTATCAAACGAACCAAAATTGTGATGATGCATTGAAATATCTTTTAAAAGCTCGCACTATTTTACCTAATTATAGAAAAACAGAATATAATATTGGAGTATGCTATATGGCTCTAGAAAAGTATTTAGATGCGGTTAATGCATTTAATAAATATATTAAAACAAATTCTTCTTCTGGAGATGCTTATTTTAATAGAGGATATGCTAATCTAATGCTAGAAAAAAAAACAAAAGCTTGTGAGAATTTTAAAAAGGCTATAAAATATGGTAATGTTATTTCTAATGATATTTTAAGTTCTGCTTGTAATTAATGTCCTGAATTTTCTTTGAATTTCTTTATTTTTTTCCAAGTTTTACCTGACAAAATATTATCTATCGAAAGTTTAAATTTATTTGATACTTCCTCTGTATTTCTTATTTGATTTAATAATTGTCGCACATCTGAATTATCAAAATTCTTTATTATAAGATAATTTTGATTAAACGGATAAGCTAAAGACCTTTCTAATAAATTAAGGTTTATTTCATTTTTTAAATACAAATTATAAAGTGTTCTTACAATATCTAAATAATCTTTTATGTTAAGGTTTTGCATAGAGTAAAGAGTTATTGTTTTTTGCTGTTCTGTTGTTTCTCTTTGAGATATAAATTCTAGTGCATTTGCCTTGTATAAATTTGGTTTTTCATAAATTTTTATAAAATCTTGAAACATAAATAAGTCTGAAGGGGATGTTAAATCAACTACTTTTTTTTCTATAGCTAATATCTTATGACTAAATATCATAATTGTGTCTTTTTTATAATTATTACTTTTATTATTTTTTTGTTTTCGTTCAGATGAGAAGTCACAACCATTAATAATAAAAGCGATAATTATTAGTGTAAATATTTTGTTTTTCATAATTAATAACTTGCTCCTTTATAACGTCTAAAAACCACTTTTCCTTTTTGAGCGGGTCTAAATCCCCAGTCTGAACGTTTAATTTTTTCTACATTATTAGTACTACTAGTACCAACAGTAGCATCAAGAGCAACAACAATAGCTACGTGTCCTGTAGCATCAGAATAATCAATAGCCATAGAAGCAACGTCACCTCTTTGAGGAGTTGTAACTACATCCCAGTTAGGTATAGAATAATTTGGATCTGCCCATTGACTAGCTACTGGAGGGTAACCATCCCCACCGAAAAACTTTTTAATTGAATTTCCATTTGGAAGCCCAGGACTTGCGCCTGCTTGTGTAGTTATATCGTAGCAAAAAAGATTACACTTATTAGAACCTGAAGGAAAACTACCTTTTTCAACATCATAATTCCATCTAGTTGACCCAATATTATCTTCTGCTGATTGTGCTATATTTTCTCTAACTCTTGATTGACTACTAGTGGCTGTTATAATAACTTCATCAAGTTGATTAACAACATTATCTCCTACTGCTACGCCAGGTCCTTTATAGACTGTTGGTGGGTCTTGGTCTCCAGGTCCACTATTGTTGTTTGAGCCTGAAGCATCAGCAAAAACTGTAGGTCTAGAAAAATCTTTAGGATTAAAATCTTTATTTCTATCATCAAATTCTGAATTACCTGTTCCTGTAGGCATCATTCCGTCAGCGTCAATAAAATAAATAGGATTATCAAACGCATAATTATATGGAGAATGTCTTGTCATTAACTCCGCCAATGGGTCAAGATTCATCCATCTACCTAAAGCTGGGTCATAATTCCTTGCAGACACATCATACCAATCTAAACCAAGTTCATCTTGTAATTCCTTCCCACCAAAACCTTTTTTCTGTGCGGTACTATTCCCATTAGAACTTACGACATTATTGTACCCTTTATGTTTAAGTCCAAAAGGATATAACTTTACGCGTTTTTTTCAGCAATAGCCCATTTTCTACCGACTATACTTCCAGAAACAGATTTTTTTTAAGAACGTCCTCACTTCATAACCACCGTAAATATACTTAATATGATTAAATCCGCGCTCCAAAAATCCAGTTTTATCGTTCCTCAAAAATCTCTGTATTTTCTCCGCTTCCTTTTCCTCGATATGTTACATAATTGGCATTATAATACAAGTTCAAGCGTTAATATTTGATTGGTTTTTCGCTTGTAAGTTATAATGTAAATTATGTAAAATACTTCCGCTTCGCCCCAAGCTTCCAACGCTCACAACATAACTCGGATTGGTATTTTTAGTTATTATTCAGAAGATTATAAATACTAACGCCTTTCAGTTGTTTCATTTTAAAAGCTGATGCAACTCCGCCACATTTCCAACCTCTGTTACATCAACTTTTAAAACGTTCAGATTTTTGAGCAAGATTTGGCGTTTTAAAAAGATGAAGATTTAGGCGGTGGATTTTTCCGAGCGTTGGCAATCTTCATCTTTTTAAAATGTTGCCCAGCGGCAAAGAGCGACACAACAGTAAGCGGAACGAGTTGTATAAAAAAACAAGCAAAGAAGTAAAGCAAGCTTTTCGCTTGATGTCTTTTTGTGAAGCTTTTTTTGTGCAAATTCGGTGCGTTGGCTTACGAAGTAAATATTAAATCAGTCGTAGTGCGCTGGCAGAAGCGTTGGCGGTATGCGGTTGGAAGCGGATATTTTACATAATAGCAATTATAACGACTATTTTTTATCTTCCTAAAATAACAACTCTAAAAATTGTGCGAAGCGAACTTATAATGCCAATTATGTAAAGATAGCTTGGGATGGTTTTTATGGCGGAGTTTTTGGTTTTTAGCGTTGGCAACAGCTTTTTGTGATTGTGAGGAACGAGCAACTTACAAAGTGCTGTTTTTAGCGTTGGCTTCCAAAAACTGTGACATAAAAACCATAGAAGTGTTGGCGAGCGGAACAAAACAAAAGACAAAGATTTTTTACTTTTTTCTGTAAAAATTTGGGTTTTGTTTTGTGGGGATTTTTAATCTTTTTTGTAACCAATTCTAATTCTTGGTGCTTCTGTATTTTTCTTTTCTGTTAGTTCATCCAAGTATTGAAAAACGAGTTCAATATTCTTACTTTGATTAGATAATTTCTTTTTAATATCTTCAATATCAAGTTTTACATTTAAACTATCTGTTAATATTTCTCGCATTTTAATAAATACTTCTATAATTTGGATGCTCACATTTATAGCTCTTTCACTTGTTAAAACATTGGCAACCATCATTATTCCGTGTTCTGTAAAAACCTTTGGTAAAACAGCAGAGAACTTTAACTTTTCAAGGTGGTCGCAATTTGCGACCACCTCATTTTTTTCTTCTTTTGTTAGCTCAAACATAAAGTTATTAGGAAAACGATTTTTATTCCTTTTTACCTGTTCATTCAAACGTTTTGTAGTAACTCCATAAAGTTCAGCAATATCACTATCAACCATTACTTTTTGGTCTCTAATTAATAATATTTTACTTGCTATTAATTCGTTTGGAACTAATGATTTTTCGTTTGTATTTTCGCTCATTATTCTTATAATTTCTGTTTGTAAAAATAGTTTTTTAATTTAATATTTCTGATTGGAACTTTAAGAGATTGGGTGGAAGTTGTTGACGATTTCGTGTAAACTCTCTAAATCATCAGTCAAATATCTTTCTGTAGAACTTATATATCTATGACCTGCTAACACTTGAACTTGTCTTAAATTATATTGTTTTAACCAATTTGTAATTACTGAAGCTCGTAATTGATTTCCGTTTGTAACTTTGTGATTTATTCGTTTTAATTTCGTTATAATATGTTGAATTGTATTTCCTAATCGTGCATTATTTGGTATAAAAATTCTACTGGTTTCTAAACTTTTTTTAACCAATATTTCTTCTCTAATTTCTTTGATATATTCTAAAAATTCTATGACTTGCCAAGATTTTAATTTTAAAGTTCTTGCGTTACTTCTTGCGCCACTTTTTATATATATTTTCCCTTTGTATAATTGTAAATCTTCCAATTCTAAATGTATTAATTCTGTTGTATTTAATCCTTGATACACTAATAAACCAACTATTATTTTATTTCTCTTTGCACAAAGCTTGTGATATTTATCTGCAATATTATCGCTTTCAAAAGAGTAGTATAAATCTTCTAATTCGTCCGCTTCTAAAATGTTGTAATTAATAATTCTTTTTACACCTTTAATGTTGATATTTTCTATTGGATTGTCTATTCTATAATTTTCAGATAGCAAGTATTTAAAGTATATTTTTATCGTTCCTATTTTATGTTTTACTGTTTTTTTAGTAGTTCCTTTTCGTTGTAAATGCTTAATATATTTTAAAATAGTTTTGTAATCAATTAGATCTGGACTTGTATGATTTTTAGTACACCATTTTATAAATATTTCTGCTCCATTTTCATAACTCTTTATGGTAGATTTCGTGTAGTTTTCTTTTTCTAAATAACTTTTATATGTTGTCATTTTCAATCGTTTTTAGCAAGTGTGTATAGATTTGTGTAGATTCTAAAGAACTATGTCCTAAAAAGGTTTTAATGCTTTCTAACTTTACTTCGTGTTGTAATAAATGTGTTGCAATAGAATGTCTTAATGTGTGAAGTGTAATTTTTTTATCAATGATATTTTTATTGTTTGTAGCGATTACAATAACTTTTAATCGGTTAGCAAAAGTCATTCCTAACATTCGTGTTCCTTGCTGATTTATAAATAATGCATCATTTAAATTTGCATCTTTAAATTGTGGTCGTCCTTCAAAAATATAATCTTCTAATATTTCTGCATTCTTTCTATTGATTGGCACAAAACGCTCTTTATAATTCTTTCCTTTTCTTACTAAAATTCTTTCGTTATCAAAAAAAATATCACTTGTATCTAAATGTACTGCTTCATTTCTTCGTAAGCCACAGCTATATAAAATGGTTAACATTGCTTTATCTCGCAATTGTATTCTTATGGAATGATGGCTTTGATTTGTAGCTCTAAACAATTCTTTAATTTCTGATTGCGTTAGGATGTTTAGCTTTTCTTCTGTTGGATTCCGTTCTGATTTTAAGTGTAGATTAAAACCTTTATAATTATGATTCTGTAAATATTCCTTAAACTTTTTTAAAGCTTGTTGATGCTTATTTAAATAGCTTTTACTCAAAGCGCCATTTCTTGTTTCGTTGGCTCTTTGTTGTAAATAACTGTAGTATTCTTTTACCGTTTTAGTTGTGATTTGATTGATGTTTTTAATATGATTTTGCTCCAAATAATAAAAGAACTCTTGTAAGTGAATTGGTAAAGCATAAACGGTACTTTCTGCATATCCTAAAATGTCTAACCATTCTTTATAGTTGGTAACAAATAATCTATAACTCTCATTTTGTAGCTTTAATTTTTTCATCCCTTGACCTTTTTTAGAGTTTGGTTGCGAACCTTATTTAATAAACTGATTATTAATTAAATAACTTCGCAAGAATTGTATTTGCGAAGTAGTTACGAACTTGCGAGGCTAATTGCTTCTATACATTTACTTAATGCACTGTTTATCTGTTTTTTAAGATTGGTGTATTCGTTTATATCAATAACTTCATAATGATACATTTTACCTTTTTCTGCTTTTACTTTTTTAAGATAACCCTCTAATAATAGTTGTTTGTTGTAGTTTCTTAAAGTGCTTTCTTTTAATCGTAGTTTTCTTCTGATTTCGGAACTTGTAAACGTAGTTTGCTTATTTTCCTCTAAATAGTTTTTTAGACTTTCTAAATGATTTCTTGTTGCTCCTGTAAGCGTATCAGATTTTCTTAATAAAACTTCTATAATTAACTCATTTGCTTCTTGTATATCTTCGATGGTAGTTTCTATAAATACTTCGCCTGTTTCTTTGTTAACTTGCTGGTGGCGCTGCCACTGTTTGTAAAATGTAATCGCTTCAATAAATTGTAAATAGTGTGAGTTGGTTCTTCTTGGTTTAAAGACAGATTTAGGCAATTGTAAATATTCTGCAAATGGATTAATGACGGTAACCGTCTTTAGGCATCTTTGTGCGTTTTGCAATAATTGTACAGTTTCTGTTTGTTCTTGCTTATTTAACTTGCCTGCGGAGGCTCTCCGCTGATAATTCATTATTCTAATATCTTGCTCTGAACTTTCATCGATATATAAAAGGAAGTTTCTATTACTATTATCTTCGTAAATACTTTCTTGTGTGGTACAACCTGCAACACTTACAGGACCTTCAACCGTTAAATGTATTGTCTTTGTATTTCCTCATGCATCTTTATGAACTACCGTTTTTGTAATGCGTTTTTTAGATTGTAATTCTCGAAGCGGATAAAGGACACTTTCTGCACCGTCTAAATCTTCTATTAAAATAAGTTTGTGTTGTAATTCTGTTCGATTGAAGTAGTAAAAAGCGTTGGCAGATAATACGGTTATTTCTATTTTATCTTCTTCTGGAATGAGTTCTGATACTTTAGATTGTAAATGTGTTTTACCAACTCCAGAACTTCCTAAACTGATACAATGCAAAGGATTATTTGTTTTTCTACTTGTAAAAATTAGATACATTAAAAGTCTATTGGTTTGCTCTCCAATAACTCCAGCTTTACCGATTAATTCGTTGGTTAATTGTAATAGATTTTTCTTTTTTAAAAATGCCTCTGCGGCTCGCAGTTCGGTTGCAGATAATTCTTTAAAATAGGGTTTATGGGCTTCTTCATATTGTTGTATTAATAAAAAACGGTAGTTTTCTAATTCTTTAGTTACTTCTTGTAACGTTCTTCTAACAACAGATGTTCCTATTTCTAAACGTTCTGCTACTTTTCTAACAAACTTTTCTACTTGATTATCGTTGTATAAATCGAGTGTATGACGTAAAATATTGTTATAATTCTCTTCCCTTTGGGAAGATGCCGCAGGCAGATGGGATTTTTGGATAGATAACGTAATTCGTAAACTTTCTAATTTGTTTGTTTTTATTCCTCCTAAAATATGGAGCTCTAAATGTTTTGTGGTGTATTCGTAATTGTTGGAGTTGGAAGTGTCTAAATTGTTCATAAATTAATTTTCTGACTTATTTATCACAAAACTAAAACATTTATCAGATTTAAATAAGGTTTATATATCTTTGTTATGATATTTATATCGCTTACATTTGCTTAAACCTCATTATGTATAGCATTTTAACGACTTTTAAGTATGACTTTAGGACAAAATATTACCAAATTACGCAAGCAATTAAAACTTTCTCAAAATGATTTGGGTAAAAAAGTAGGGACTTCTGGAGATATTATTGGACGTTATGAACGTAACGAAGTAAACCCGTCTATTGAAGTGGCTTCTAAAATTGCTGATGTACTTGATGTTAGTTTAGACTTTCTACTCGGTAAAGTAAAAGTAGAGTTAGATAACCAACTTTTAAAACGTATAATTGATGTTCAGCAAATGAACGAGGAAGATAAAAAGTATATTTTGTATACTTTAGACGCTCTTATTAAAAGCGTTAAACTTAAATCTATAGCTTAATAAATACTATTATAAATTTAATTATGGAAAATATTATAGGCGTTCTTTTAGTTGTACACGGCGTGTATTCTTTATATCGTTCCTATAAAGGAACAGAAACCATTCACTGGGAATTACCGGCAACTACATATATTTTTGAAAAGATTTTTGGCAAAAATTTTGATAAATGGCATAATTTTTTTTGGGGAACTATTGAGGTAATTCTAGGTGTTGGATTCTTGATCTATATCAACTTCCCTGATTAATTTTCCTTTATCATTATAAAATCTCCACATTCCAAAAGGTTTACCAAGTTTAAAATTACCTTCTTGTTCTATAATACCGCTTGAGAAATAATAAACAGTCCTTCCATTTTGCTTGCCATTTTTCCAATTTATATGACTTTTTATTTTATTATTAGGATAAAAGGTTCTGAAAACTCCATTTTCAAGGCCTTTTTTAAAATAGCCAACTTGTAAAGTATCCTGATTTTCATAAAAGGTTATAAATTCATCTTCTTGTAAATTTTCTCCCCATCTACCTATTTGTTGCAAAGTACCATTCTCATAAAAAACCTTACTAATTCCATCTTTTTCGTTATTCGTATAATTTACTTCTTCTTTTAAAGTACCATCATCATAGAAAAATTGTGTTTTTCCATTTAGTTTATCATTACTCCATAAAGATTTCTCTATTAACTTGTTAGATTTATTATACATCTTTAAAAATCCTTCCTGTTTACCATCAATAAATTGAGCTTCTTTACTTATAGAGCCATCTTTGTAATAATAATTCCAAGTACCTTCTTGTTTATCATTTTTCCAATATCCTTTTTCCTTTATGTTTTCATTTTCATAATACACAATGGCTAAACCGTCTTTTTTACCATTTAAAAGATATCCCTTTGATTTAATATTTCCATTATCATAGTAATTTGTTATTTCTTTTTTACAAGAAAACAATATAAACAATACAAATATTACGATATAATTATTTTTTTTAATCAATTTCTTTAATACTTAATTCTAATTTTATCCCAAAGGCTAATGACAACTTACTTGTTTTTGCCATATTTGATACTGATGTTCCTATTACTTGTGCTCCTTTTGACTGTGAATACGATGTCGATGTATCACTAGATACTGTCTCCGTATTTGATATTTCTTGATATCCCATTGAAGTGCTTGTGTTTGTTGTCGTCGTTGTTTTTTTTGCTTCTACTCCTGCAACTGATATTGAGCCCTCATTTTTTGTAGTCGTTACTTCTTTAGATGTATCAAAAGTCGCACTATTTTCTCCTACTGTAACTGTAGCTGAACCTTTATCTAAAACAGGATTTCCATCTGAATCCATTTTGGCTACACTTTCTGTCACTTGAAGCTTAATATTTGTAACCTTAAAATATGCAGCATAAATTATTAACAAAAATAATTCATTTTTTACT
>Ga0307488_10003937_pt1 | contig 12368 bp, 12 predicted proteins | sample SB02metaG_FD_202248 | JGI IMG/M metagenome (GOLD analysis project Ga0307488, IMG submission 202248) | Sea-ice brine microbial communities from Beaufort Sea near Barrow, Alaska, United States - SB 0.2 | ecosystem: Environmental > Aquatic > Marine > Coastal | place: USA: Alaska | collected...
TTGGAGAATAAGTAGCCGCATCTCCTTCTGCATACCATTGAGCAACACCATGACCCAAAGGAGGTTCAACAACGACTGATTCCAAACCATTAAAGTCTTCAAGGGTTGGATATGCGCCTTCTGCATTTTTAACTATTTTAATATCCCCTTCGTTTTTCATATCGCCATCAAAAATAAGTGAATCTAATGCTTCCATACCTGCTAAAGATTTACTTTGGAAATAAATGTAATCAATATCTCCATGACCCATTATGCCACCCCATTCAACCCTTTCAATCGCTTCTCTATCAACAATTTTAATTCCATGTTTCTTCATAACCGCTTTAACTTCGGGTTCTTCTAATTCTTCAAATCCGACTTCACCTGCCATAGAATAAGTAGCCGATTCCGCATTAAATGATTCAGCATTATGAGTTACCATGTGACCTGTCTTCTTACGGAGAACATAAGTTTTACCATTCTTGCCCTTAACCCACTTGTTCTTAGATTCAGCACCGAATAAGTCTGCTTCTGCGTTTGTTGGTTCAGTAGCAATAGAATTAATCATGTCGGGTTCACTACTTGGAGTATAAGTAGCGGCATCTCCTTCCGAACCGAATAAGTCTGCTTCCGCATTTGTAGGTTCTGTTTGGATTTCATTAACCATATCGGGATTACTTGAAGGTGTATATGTAGCGGCATCTTCTTCTGCCGCATGACAGCCACCGCAACCTTCGGCTTTATGTTCGCCGCATGATGCACAAAACTCATCAAGTGTATCAGCAGAAAAAGAGGTTTCTGCGCCATAGTCTTGTGCAGGTTGATAAGAACTTCTATCAACAATAACTGAATCAATCGCTTGATAATTACTAAGCAAATCTTCCGCATCCATACTGACACCATTCATTGAATAAAAGTGAAGTAATTCACCTTCGGACATGAAGTGTTCTTCGGTTTCAGCCGCCTTTTCATATTCTAAAGGAGATACTTGGTGCTTCTTAGCATTTGAATTACCGAACTTAGCACATTCACCCTTTGGCTTAGTGGCTTCTAATTTCATTTCACCGGGATGAGAATTACTGACAATAAATGTTCCGACCTTGACCGGACAAGCCATTAACTTCTTTCCGGTGCTTCGCTTTCTTTCCTTGTCGGGCAAATACATTTCAGCAAAAATTGGGAAACCTGCATCCCCATGTGTATTCTTAAACCCTGCCCAATTACCGAGAATAAACTCAACACGCTTACCATCTCGGTCATGTGTTATCAAATGGTAGCCACCTGTTCCAACGATGCCGTCATACTTAATTCTTGAAGGCTTTGTCAAATCATTATCATATACTAAATCCTTACTTTTTCTTGTGGATTCATAAGAGTCTCTATCATCGGATTGCTTATTTGGATAGTGTGCAACAATTCGGTATTTACCTTTTCCTAATCGCTCACCCTTCTTAACAGGAGTCATATAGGTGTGGGATTCTCCTGTTGGCATAGTATTCATAAACTTGGCGGCGGAGGAATAAATCATTCCTTTCTTGCCACCCCATGAGTTAAAATCCTTATCATTATTAATCAAAAACTCTTTCGCTTCAACAGACTTGGGTTTTCTTCCTCTTCTCGTCATAATTAGACACCTACTACGATGATTCATTATCGGTTCAGTTATCTAAAGACTTGCATACTAACCATGAAACGGCGAAGGGGTATTTTGATTTGTATTAAGGTAATCTCCCCTATTTTTTAGGAGCATCTCTAATGAATTATCCATATGTTTTTGTTGAAGTTTAGTGTCCGATGTATAACCACTTTCTTCAAACGCTTCAATGGTCGCAAGCGTTACAATTTCTTTCAAAAATGCACCCGAAAATCCATCTGTTTTCTTGATAATTTCTCTTAATTCAATTTTATTTTTTTTGACGGTTGCTAAATACTTTTCTAATATGTGCTTTCTTAACTTTTCGTCGGGTAATCCGAAGTCAATTTTAACATCAAAACGACCTGCTCTTGTCAAGGCTTTGTCTAAATGTTCGGGATAATTAGTAGTAGCAATTGTAATAATACCATCATTCTTTTCCACACCATTTAAGCAATTCAAAAATTCACCGAGTAATGGATGATTGCCTGTTTCTCGTCGGTCTAAGCCACCAAGAGTATCAATGTCTTCAACAATAACGACGGAAGGGGATAATCCATTGGCTAATTCATACAGCGCATCAATAGTTCCTTGTTCCATAATATCATCTGCTGTGATATAAATAATTGTGGCTTCTAATGTGTTAATAATGGCTTCACAAGTCAATGTCTTGCCTGTTCCCGGAGGTCCTACAATCAATGCACCACGATTAGTAGGCAAGCCTCTTTCTTGATAAAATGACAGGTTTTTAATATAATTAACAATGTTCTTTTTAATAATTTGGTGCTGTTCATCCGATAATACTACATCGTCAAAAGTAGTTTTTGGCTTCTTGATAAATTGATATTTAGCATTAAAAGTATTATTTTTCAACACACCTTTCGTTTTTACATATTCATCAAAAGAAGTTCTCAATAATTCAATAGAGGTTGTAGTGTCATTTGTATTTGCATATAATGTTGTTTCAATATGGATTCCATCAAGAGGCATGATTTTCCAAATATAAGATGCACCCGTAAGTTTTTCTTTCAAAAAATAAACACATTTTGTAGCGAACTTTTCTTGACCATGCGGATATTCAAATTTTTGATAAGTAATGTTTGAAACCTTTTCACCTTGATTTGTATAACTTTTAGCATTTATAATTTCAAAATAACTTTGCATCCAATGGTTAAAGTCATGTAGCATTACGGGAACTTTAGTGTCCTCCCAAAATAACCAATCCTCTTCTAAATCTTCTAAATCATCAGCAACCAAAAATTCAAGCATTTCATTGTCTTCTAATGTGTTGTCTTGAGAATTTGTTTTATTAACTTTACGGATAAAATCAAGAATGGATGATTCATCATAAGGTATTTTAATTTCTCCCATCGGAGTATCAATCATAAATTCTGCCATATATTATGATACTGTTAAGCCTTATCTAAAGGTTATCGGAGTTCTAATGTTCTTTCTCGCATTACACCCTTAGTAGTTTCAAAAAATCCTTTGGTTGTGCCTTCGGGCATATCCGTAAAAAGCGGCGCAGGGTGCTTAGTTATGAACTTTTCGCCGTTTTTCTTAAAGTATTCCTCTATTTCTATATCAAGTTCGGAAACCCCACTTTGAGTTCCACGATTTGTAGTGTTCTCTTCACCAATATAATGAAAGCCACCAACATAAGAAACAAACCTATAATAATTTTTAGATTCTCCCTTTCTTGGGTCGCCAACAATTCGCAATAATAATTCCGTATCTTCAATGATTCCTAATTCTTCATCATAACCATTTGCTTCTTCAAACACATTCCTCTTGATAATAGAACCCGTAGGAGCAGGGGGATGCCCTAATAACCAATAATATGCAAAGGATGGATTAGCGGATAAAAAGGGCAAGTATTCGGGGTAATAACCATAGACTCTCATTACATTAGTCATGCCCGACTTTTTACTATAAACAGGAAACTCACAGTCTAATGCACAAGACCATATCGCTACTTTATCGTCTTTTTCAAAACTTATCTCCTTATCCATCTCTTTCAAATAAGAATTATACCAATAATCATCACCATCTAAAAATGCTAAGTATGGATTACTGCCTAAAGAAACTCCTTGATTCCTTGCACCACCTACTAATTTGTAGTCGGGTGATTGTTTGAAGTAAAAGAAGTTATCACCATAAGAAGTTACTAATGCTTCCACATCATAAGTTATAAATTTCTTCGGTGTGCCATCAATAACAAATACTTTAAATAAATCCTTGTCTATTTCTTGATTGCTAATTGAATCTAATGCCCTTATTAAAAAATCTTCGGGAATGCGAAAAATAGGAACTATTATGTCAAACAAAGTCTGCACCAAATCCCTTATTGTCTAATTCTTTATCTAATAGTTCTCATTTGTTATCTTTAATTCTATTTGAATTATACCATTTGACATGATTCCATCTAATACAAAATTACAATTATATGCAGTCTTAAAAATCCATTCTTGCGAATCGTATAAAACACCTTCCTCCATTATTTGCGGGATGATTTCTTTAATTATTTGTTCATCAATCCAATTAGTAATTTCTGCTTGCTTTTGCCTTTTTACTCGGTATTCTAAGTCTTTAAAACCATCAATAAGTTCCTCAAGTGGGTCATAGACTACATCTTGGTGGAAACCATCAGTCTTATTAAAATAATAATAGGGTTCATTTTGGACTGATTCACTAACTTCTTTACCATTAGATAAATTAGTTAAAGTTAATTCAGTAGTAATTGAATTCCTATCATTACTAATATAATTAATAGCATCTCTAAAAGTGTCCGAATTATTCATCATTTTGACAAAATCTATATCTTTACCATATAAAATCTGTAATGTTTTAATAACTTCATCACCAAAAAACTCCATATCATAAAGAATTGGTATCGGAGAAATCTCTATCGGTTTGTCTTCATCCAAATAACGATAAAGTAATGAAAAGTCATGTTGAGAAACATTTAAAAACCCAATTAATTCATTAGGTGGTAGTAAAAAGTCTTCTCTTCTTTCACCAAGAATAAAGTCCAACATAACAATCCCACAGGGTTTGATTATTTAAGCATTCCGTTGAAAAGAGTCTTGTTGCTTCATTGATAGCCTTTCGGCATCTTAGCATCAAAATTCCTTTCGGAAAACCTTATTCTTACGAGTTAAGACTTTAAGCCATAGCAGGTGCGCTTTGACTTTGAATCAAAGTTCGCTTATACCAATCAACATTCCCCGGATTGATAGAAATACCCATCTCAAGGAGTTTGTTTGCGATTAGTGCGTCAGGTCCGTCATACAAAGTGTATTTGGTAAAGCAAGCCATTTCTGCATAAGCCTTTCCTTGAAAGAAAGTTACCAATACATCAAACACTTGCCCCGGTAGCACATAGACATCGGGATAAAGGTTAAAACATGGTTGGAAGTTAATGCTTCTTGGGTAAGGACTTGCCGCACCCGGGATTCCATCGTTGCCTACATTGTCGGGGTCAAGGAAGTAATCGGTTGTGTTGATTCTTACTTGCACATACGCACGAGGTCCACTAACACCATTGAAGGTAGTTAGTCCTCTATAAGCGGTTGTTGAGTTTGCGGCGTTGAAAGCGGAAGGGCTTGTAGCAATATCTTCAATAACAACGAATTGTGTTGCTGTTGTTTCTGCGGGCTTGGTAATGTTGTTACCATATCCACCGATAAATACCGAAATTCTCTTTCCTGCTTGTGTGGCAGTAAGGGCTGTTCCCCTGCTACCTGTCCATTCATATACTTGACTTCTCATTGACATATCATTTCACCTCATTATTTCATTATTCTTGTGTCGTTACCGACTCAAGCCTGTCCTCCATTGGCGGCTTGTGTGGCAACACGACTGCGTGTTTGTTGTTCAATCAAGGTTCTCTTATACCAATCAACATTGTTTGGGTTAATTGTTACTCCGAGTTCCAAGAGTTTGTTTGCGATTAATGCGTCAGGTCCGTCATACAATGTGTATTTACAGAAAGCGGCGACCACTTCTGTTGATAGAGTAGCGGTTGCAGTTCGCAAAGAAAAGAGGATTTGGAAAACCTGCCCCGGTAGCACATAAACATCGGGGTATAGGTCAAAAGACTTCAAAAGGTTGTCTCCGGAAGAAGTTCCCGCAACGGTTGATGCGCTTCCTCTTGGGTAAGGGGATGCAAGACCCGGGATTCCGGCTTGGTCAGTAACATCCGGGTTTTGAAAGTAGTCCGTAGTGTTGATTCTCAATTGGACTGCTCCACCAAGATAAGGGGTTGAAGCAATATCTTCAATTACGATAAATTGGGTTGCGGTTGTTTCCGCAGGTTTTGTGATATTGTTACCAATACCGCCGATGAAAACATCGTATTCTCGGTTAGCACCCACATATACGGGTATATCGTCTGTTCCTCTTCTAAGACTGCTCGTTGAACCGCTTGGTGCAAGGTTAGCCCATTCATATACTTGACTTCTCATTGACATATTTTTTCACATTCCTTTTTTTGTTGCCCTTAACTTTGGACTATTATTCTATTGCATTTTAGACTATCTAAAGACTTGCCTACTTTCATTGTTTTTTAATTCTTTTTTTTATTAGTTATTAGAGATAATTTACTCATAATTGCTATAACTTTGCCGACATGGTATAAAGTATTGAAAATACTTATACTTCTTCTTGAACTGATAGTGGGTCAAATCCTGTTAAGACTGCAATACCGAGTAAAGTAGTAACTCCACCCATAATTCTAATCAAAGTAATGTCTCCAACCATCGGAAGGGAAACCCAAACACGATTCAAGATTCTAAAATTAGCACCAAAAGTAATAACTGCACCGACTAAGACTAAAGAACCACCAATAGTGGTCTTATTTAGTAACATTGATTTAATATCCATAACAATCACCTAAATTACTTCATACAAGCGACAATGCAACAACCGCCACAAGCGACGAGCGCAAGTCCGAGCGTGTGTTGAACGCTAAACCAACCAATAGAAGGAATATCAAGCATACCAAGAACAGGTTGTGTATCGGTCAAAGCCATATGCAGTCCACCAACGGTTGTTAGTATAGCACAAAGCATCTTTTTATCAGCAACAGTTTTACAAATTCCATTAATCATATTTATTCACCACTTAATTCACAATTGTTCTTTTAGGGTGGATAGGCCAACAAGGACACCTACTGCGCCCATAACCATTCCGACCTTTCCGCCGAGCATATTTTCAAGACCCATTCCGTAGCCGAAATGTCCGAGTCCAAGTCCTAAGACTGAAACACCAATAATAATTTGTCCGGTCTTTGTTGTAGTCCACTTTGTTATATCTTTCATCATATCCATGTTATTCACCTTTTTATTGTCCCAAAACACTACCATGTCCTTCTGCACCGGCAATAAAGTTTCCTATATAGCCTGTTTGTTTGGATTCAGCATACCATTGGGTAACGCCTCTTCCCGAATCACCCGCAGACGGCATCTCATAAGACGGCAAAATGTATGTATTAAATGCGTCTTGGATTCCGCCTACTTCTTTAGTAGGTGTTGGAGTCATATTCATTTCTAAGGAAACATCATAAGCAGTAGTAGTAGTAGCAGGTGAATCAGCCATTGATGCACCACCTATTACATTTGCCATTGAATTGTCGCCTGTGGTTGTTCTGTTGCCGCCCACATCTGTTGAAGCCTTAAATGCCTTCATAGATGGGGCTTTACGAAAAAGCGGTGATGCGGAGGATGAATGTTCACTTCCAAACCATTGAGTCACACCATGACCCATAGCGGCCTCTTCTCTAACTGAATCCATTGGGTCTCTCTCTTGACGAGATGCAATTTGAACTTGCGGAGTATTTTCGGTTGCGATTTGTTCATATGTTTCACCTTCCGCCCCGTAGTCTTGAGTAGGTTGATAAGAAGTTCTATCCACTTCAACAGAATTAATTGCTTCATAACCATTAAGAGTCATATTACCATGATAGCCGTCTTCTGCCTCCAATAGTTTGCTTGAAAGCCAAGAGAAACGACCTGTCATAGCGAGGGCTTGACCTAATCCGAGAACGGTCATTGTTCCACCGCCAACAATCATAGCATTTCCAAAGTTACCGGAGTTCTTAACACCGTATGTTAAAAGCCCTGCACCCATACCAATAGTGGTCAAGACTTTAATTGGCCGACCAACAACAGGTATCATCTTAAAAGGTATCATAGTAAGTGCCTTAGTTACAAAACCACCAAAGACTACTCCACCTGCGATATACAATATAGTAGTCCAACCTTCTTTAGACTTTATTGCGTTCAATCCCAATGATGGGGCTTGCGTTAGGGCTGTTACGGCATCTCCACCAATCTTTGTGGTTGTGCTTACGGTTTTACTGATTACATCGGACATATTTTGTTCACCTTTGATATTTGTTCTTCTGTTCTTTCGCTATCTAATACCTTCTATTCAAAACGGAGTAAAATTGTGTGAATGGATAGGAATTTGTTGTGATGGAATATGAGTAGCAGGGCGCACATAAGAACCTTGTGGGTCGCCTATTTCATTTCTTGAAGGCGCACTTCCGGTCAATAGACGAGGTTTAACATATTCGGATGCTAAAATATCAACGGAGTTTTCATTACTAATGTGTTGATACATTGAATTATCAATGTCGGAAACAACAACATGGCCGGAGACATATTCGGAAATGCCCGTATTGTCTGTCTTATTCAAAGAAACTTGAACAATAGATGCCTTCAAATCTTGGGGCAATCCTGTTTGCTCAACAGTAGTTAAAAATCTATGTAATGAATTAGCACCTGTCTTTGTAATCAAAGGTGTAGGGGTCATTTCATTACTACCTGTCAATTTACCCCAAAATCCTTTTAATCCAACCGAAGGACTCATTTTAGATAAAGACCATGAATCATTAGAAGAATCATAAGAAATAACATAATTATTACCAAGTGATTCAGTAAATGAAGTCTTAGGCTTTGATTCACCTTGAGGTTCAATTGGTGGGCGAACATGAGCAGACATAGGATTCGGAGTATAACTCGCTAATGGATTACCCATAATAGATTCCGCAATATCTTCACTTTCTTTGTAAGAGTTCAACCTGTAATGCCCATCACCTAAATCGGATGCAACACCATACATAGCATTTTCCATCGGTGAACGGCCTATCACTTGGTTTTGAATTGCTAAGTCAAGGTTCATAATATATCATTATCCGTTTTGTTATCTAAAGCCTTACTTAATTATCCTAAGTGCGCTAATTCCTAAGAGCGTCACAATTCCTATTGCTATCGGAGTAGTATAACCTTTTATTTTTTGCACACTTGCGAAACGAAATGTTTCTTGTTCAGCATTTAAGACTTCTTGTTCTGCTTTCATTTCCGCCTTAATTTCCGCCTTAATTTCTGCTCGGTAATCTTCTGTAAATGCTTCGGCCTTTCTAATTTTACTTACAAGAGAAGTCATGCCTTCGGATTCTATCTCAACAGTTAAAGGTCTTAATGATGCAACAGAAGCCCTCTCAACCTTACGCAAAGCATCCTTGTGTTCTTCTCCTTCATAATTCATACGACTCCATGTAGCACCTGCGACTGCCGCAAAAGAAGGTTTTACATCATAACCACTTGCTTTGAAATTAGAAACAATGCGGGCTACCGCTATTTCTCCCGCATCGGAATCAGTATTAAATAACCAATCTTCATAATCAGCAAGGTTCATTGAAGCAATATCCCTATAATCTTCCGAATGAGCCTCCATATATTGCTCTAAAGAATCTTCCGACACATTCTCATTTATTGACGGTTCACTACTCGGAGATTGAGGCATAGGCTCAACAGGGGGTGGCGAAGGTAAAGGGTTTTCTAATGCCATAGGAACTTCATTCGCAGGTTCGGGGAGTAATTCTTCAAGACCTACTTCTGCTCCTAATTGCTCAAGATTACCTGCGGAATTATCCATAGGACTATCCATCATGTGATGCGATACTGCACCTTCCATAATATCTAAGTTTTCAATAGGAACTTCTGTTCCGCCCTCTCCATAATTTTCACTACTTTCAGCATTAAAAGTTAATAATTCTTTAAATTCATTAGTCATTAAGGTTCACCATCCCAATCAAAAAAGAAGTCGCCCTTATTTCCAACGATAACTTCTCGCAATTCATAAATCATCTCCCCATTATTAAATGACATAACACCCCAATACTCACCCCAAGACATATAATCCTTTGCATCAGCAATTGTTTCATCAGCATAGTCTTGTTCCTTTTCTTCTTTGAACATTTGGTTGAATTTCTTTCGGGCTTCTGTTAATGAACCAAAACCTGCCATATCTAATTCACGATATGCGGAATAGTCTTCGCAACGACGAGTAATGATATATACTTTATTGCCCGTTTTTGCATTTGCTTCAAAAGTTTCTGCATTTTTGTGTTTTGTGGAGTAACAATCATTACATTCACAATATGGAGAATCATAGTGGATTGCATAATCTTCTGCACAAGGTTGGCAAATCATACCATCTTTTGTGAAATACAAGAACTCTCCAATTTTTTCTAATTCCTCTTTTGAATCCCTACACTTAATGCAAATAATATCTCCTTCGGTTTCAGCCCTATAATGTTTGTGACCACCACTTACCCTACGAATTTCACTATATTCTCTTCTCTCTAAAACAGTTGTATTACCACAAATAGAATAGTAGTAGCCATGATACCCCAAATCCTCCATTACACCCCACATAGCATTAGTAATTGAGTTAGGTGCATCCATCCCTACAATAATTGTAATTTCCTTGCCCGGTTTTCTATGCCACTTATCATTAAACAATACAGTTACAGGTTGTCCTGTTGCTTGGATAGCATCGGCTACTTTATTAAAGTCTTCAATATCTAAAATTCTCATTCCTTTTTCATCATAGGTTTCAGCACCATATCGGGCATCATGGGATTCGTCTTCATGTTGCGCCCAATCAGTTATCTCGGTATTACCATGTTTTAAACCTTCATCTTTAGACCAATCATTAAATGAAATATCTTTACCATGACTATTCATCTCTTGGTCTGCCCAATCGTTAAACTCAACATTAAATGAATCTTCTGCACATTCACTACAAGAACTTTCAGCCGCCAATCCTAAAACACTATCTTTACAAGAACTACAAGTATTATATTCTGCACTAAAATTCTCATTTTCCGCTACTTTAGTGAACTTATCTGCCCCTTTCCAAACACCTTCTAATTTCTCCCTTAGTGCAATTCCTAATGGTTCTTTGACAATATCCATAATCTTATCTGTAACAATAATTTTAGTCGGCGTTATTAAATAAGGACTTGTATAATCATTTTCTTGAACTATATTGTCGGGTGTAATACATTCACTACCAACGCTAAAATTATATTCCTCTTGAGAAAATGTGGCATAATCTAATATGCTTAAATTCAAGTTTTTGCCATCCCATTTCAATGATTCAATAACACTACCATGTTGGTCTTCATAAAGTTTAGGACTACCCTTATCCCATTCACGCACATAATCATCCATCCAAAAGTATAAAATAATAGGTTTTGAAGTAGCACTAATTGGCTCTTTTGAACCTATTTGATAACTCTTACCTTCAACGGGTGTATGGTATTCATCAGTAAAGATAAATGCTACTTTATACTCTTTCAATTCAAACCCTCCGAATCATTTTTCGGAGTCCCGACCCACGCTCAATAACTATTGCTTCTGTATCGGAGGTTTGTTGGACTTGGTTCTCAACGCTCCATTGAGATAATGACATAGTTTTATTACCATCTGTATAATCTCCATTTACACTTTCTTTCAAAGGCCCACCAACATTTGTAAGCATATCGGGATTAGCAATTCTTGAACCTAAATGATTTGCACCGAGTTCTTGAGTAATAGGTGTCTTAAAAATAGGTGTTTGACCCGAAATTCCTATACCTAACATATTTTCATAAACACTTGTAGGAACAAATTGTTGGCCTGTATAACCACTTAAATCCGTAGGAATATAGGAAGCGACCCCTGCATCTAATGAAACAGTAGTAGTTTCGTGGATAACTCGCAAAGGAAAATCCTTATTTTCTTGACCGTTTGGTAAAATACTATTATAAGGACTTTGACCCGGCGCTTCGGATGCTTGAACTAAAGACATCTCATTAGGTAAATAATCTGTGTTTGTATTAATGGCTATGTCTGTATGTGCGCCGATTCCTTCCGGTGAATCATAAATATATCTATCAGTAGCCAAAGCATGAAAACGACTACCCATGAAACTACCGTCTAAACCAACAGGAATAATAGGAACTACATAACCTGTGGACTCCACTACAATTTCTTCATAATCCGCCGGGGTTAAACTTCCTGTGTTTGGATTTTCTATTAGTGTGTCGGAATTAAATGTTTTCTTTTTCAAATAATCATAACCTACAAGGGCTACTCCCAATCCTATAAGAGTATTTAGCCAATTATGCTTGACTTTTGAAACAATACTTGAAGCACCGAATTCTTCTTTTTGTCTTGTAATCTCCATTTCATTATGTGGTGTGGCCGAGTCGGGCAAACAATTATTACAAAATTGCCCCTCATCAGTCGGAGTAATTGAACTGAAACCTTCATCACATTTAGTGCAGTAATAATCTTCGGCTTGATTAACTGTCCATTCAAAACCATTATCCATAAATCCGCCAACAGGTGAAGGATTATTAGGCGGTTGAGGATATTGACCTACTAATTTACCAAAGAGTTCGGGTGAAAGTTCGTCAGCA
>Ga0307488_10003938_pt1 | contig 12364 bp, 13 predicted proteins | sample SB02metaG_FD_202248 | JGI IMG/M metagenome (GOLD analysis project Ga0307488, IMG submission 202248) | Sea-ice brine microbial communities from Beaufort Sea near Barrow, Alaska, United States - SB 0.2 | ecosystem: Environmental > Aquatic > Marine > Coastal | place: USA: Alaska | collected...
TGATTGCGAATCTCTTCTCCAAACATTTCTTCAACTTCTTCATTGGTGAGAATAACCTCAAGCTCTTCTCTGATCCGTTGTTTGAGTTGTGTTTTGGTGATTTTCATTATGGCTGGTCTGAGTCCCTGTAATCTCTCTCCATCTTCTTTTCCTTAACGAGAGACCATCCGAATGCAGCTAGTGCTGCTATGAACACACCAGACAAGGGTCCAGTCGCCATTTTTACCACAGCATCAACGACTAACTGCAGGTTTTCCGGAGTAACTTGCTCATGGACACTCTCAGCCTCTACCTCTTCCATCGGCTCCGTGGTAGTCTCTACGACCTCCTCCGCTGCTTCTGGGAGATCTGTTCTCTCACTCATAAAATAACGAGGATTAAACCTTTTTTTGTTCTGCTTAAGTTTCATTTGGGAACCTTTATCTTGTTTCTTTGTATACTTGGTTAAATAGTTGCTGAGTTTCTTCATCACCTGGATAATATAAATCCAAAGCAATTTTAGCTAAACTAAGCCCCTAAGTTCTTCTCTGATAATTTGCTTTATTTTTGCTTTAGTGAGTTTCATTGTTTTAAAATCCTCTTCCAAAATTGCCTGCCTTTCTTGAAGATTACTTTTCTGTTTAATATGTTTTTTGTAAGTTGGGTTTTCTGAAACTAGCCTTCTAACGTATGGAAATTCATCACTTGAAAGCTTTACTAAGACTTCGGGTGGCGTTGAGGGATTCTTCGCCACTCCCACTCTGACGCGATCAAACGAGTCGCTTGAAAGCTTTGCTAAAGCTTCCGGTGGTGCGGAAGGATTACTTGCTACTCTTGCTCGTGTGTATCTCTCCTTGTCGCTCGAAAGCTTTAATAAAGCTTCGGGTGGTGAGAAACGATTCTGTGCGACTGACGTTCTGATATACTCTTCTTTGTCACTCGCGAGTCTTATTAAGACTTCAGGTGGGGTGGAGGGGTTCTCTGCCACTCCCCGTCTGACTGAAAGAGACTTGTCCTTTGAAAGCTTTAATAAGGTTTCGGGTGGTGTTGAGGGGTTTTTTGCTACTGGTATTCTGATGAATTCTGATTGATCATTTTCTGATTGATGATCATTCGAGAGTTTCATTAAGACTTCAGGTGGGGTGGAGGGGTTCTCTGCCACTCCCCGTCTTACATTACCAGAATTATCATCTGAAAGTTTCATTAAGACTTCAGGTGGTGTGGAGGGGTTCTCTGCCACGAAATCTCTAACTCTTTCAAACTCGTCATTTGAAAGTTTCATCAAGATTTCAGGTGGCGTGGAATCGCTACTTGCTACTACCCCTCTAACATATTGATCATCATCATTTGAAAGTTTTATTAATATTTCTGTGCCTGTTTGTTCGTTGTCTATAACTTTATAAGCAAACTGCTCCTTCGCCTGTCCGTCCAATCCTTGTATATATGCGCTGATCGCATCCGGATCTTTAGACATTGCAATTGTGCTCATTTGTGTTTTAGCGGGATGTTTGCCGCCAATTAAATCAGTGTTTGCCGTCATCGCTCTCATAATAGGTTCAAACTGATCACCTAAAATCTGTGAAAGGCGGTTCTTCGTGAGACCATCGTTGTTGGCATCAACTGACAGCCCTCCGGAACTACCATCAATCACCGGCTGTCCTTCCATAAATCCAACAGAAAGCTTTGCAGTTGGATCTTTTCTTGAGTCAACACCCTTCTTTATGATATAATATAGAACTATATCTTTATCATCAAAGGCAGTATAAGAAAGAAAAAGGTTCTGTGATTGCGTTGCCGCCGTACACCATGTTGTGCCTTTTCCTAGCTGACAAGAGCTTTCGCGAGTATGTGGCATTGCAACAACCCAGTCGCCGAAAGTGCCAAGATAAGTTGTCTCCTCGTCTTTCAGGCGTCGAGATTCAACTCCTTTTGAACCACCAAGATCCTCAAGTGCCTGACGAAGAACCCCTGGCGTCTTGTAAGCGTAAATGTCAGTAGATATGCCTTTTGACTTTAGGCGTGGCTTTGCTGTATCAAAAGCTTGGACAACTCCGACAATATCATCAACTGGCTCTCCTCCTCTTCGCTTCTGAATCCACTGAAGATATTGTGGGTTTGTAATGCCTGAATCGTAGGCAGATTGAAGCTCAGGAAACTTGGAGATGAGATTCTCAGCTTGACCTTCAGAAAGCAAGACTTGTAAAATAATCTGCTTTAGTTCTGATCTGGCGATCTTCATGTTATGTTGCTAATCCATTCATTGTTAATATCGCAATCAATCCTGGTACATTCTTTCTGATATAAACGCCGGAGAAAAGTGTCTCGCATCGACCGCCGACATAAGCGATTGCCGATTCAATGTTTTTGCTGATCTTTGGATCGGATGCCATCTCTTCCGACACAACTAACACCAACGATCCGGCAGCTGCCTTACCTTTCGGTGGAGGGCAAGCAGATCTGTTCATGCAGTTATGGAGGATCACCGATCCAAGCTTTCCAGTGTTTGGATCTTTAATCATAGTTGAGCCGATAAAAGCACGACCAGATTTATCCAAACACGTTTCCAAGTCCTTCGAGTCGAAAGATTGGATCGGTGAGTCCTCGGTGGAGAGTTTTAGTATCTGAGCAAAGGACTTAGCAAATTGTGTATTTGTGACAGGGTACATGCCAAGCATGCCGATTCTGCCGCGCAGGAGGCGAGTGGATCGCTCGTTATCTAAAATGATATGCGGATACTGCGCAATGTCGTTTGCTAGAGTTAGCGCATTGCGGGCGATTGTGGGATTAAGGTTCTCTTGCGCTGTTGGCCACGAAGCAACGTATACTACTTTGCCAGAAGCCTGAATAGACCGAAGATAGCGCTCAAAGACAGGGTGGAGAGCAGTGACAGAACTGCCAGTGCCACCGCCGCCGCCGGCGAGGACAAATAGCCAATCAACTTTGCCGAACTTGATACGCAGGGCATCTTCAACAACCGCTCCGTTTTGGCTCAAAACCTCCTTTCCGTATTCTGTGTTCTTACCGATTCCATCAGAATCAGGGATCAATACAACATGGTCTTCTTCAACATTCTTTGGGATGTCTTTGCCGGTTGTATTAACGAGTAATGTTTTATTGAACCCCAATTCAATAAACGCATTTGCCATTTTATTTCCGCCGCCGCCAACACCGATAAAACCAATATTGATCGAAGAAGGCGCTGTGTTGTCGGGAAGCAAGTCTTCGTCCGAGTATTCCATTTGCAGACCGAAATCTTCAACCATACCAAAATCGGAAGCTTCTACCTCTTCGTGGTAATGGTCCTTCTCTTGGCGGAATGATGGAGGCGCTTCTGCTGGTGGCAAAAAGTCAAACTCATTATCTTTATCTTTTGCGCTCATTGGTTATCCTTCTTGTTTTTTTCTTTTAAGACTGTATTCAAAGCTATTAAAAACTCATATCCTGTCTTTTGTACGGGTCGACCGGATCCAGCAATATCCTTCATTTTGTTCATAACTTGCATAAAAAGTTCCTCGCCAAGAAAATCACTAGCAGCTTGTGTCGAATTTAGTCTAGGCAGACTGTAAGGGTCTTGTTCAATCAGTTTTTCTATCTCTTCCTTGATAAGAAGTTCTAGTTCTGTTTTTGTGATTTTCATTTTATTACCCTTATCGTTTTCTTAAGAACTTTTCTGCAGCCTCGGAATTATTCACTTTTAGATTGGCGATCGCTAAAGACAGAGCCACAATATTACCCATGCTTGGTTTAATAGACTGTGACTTGTCGTTAAGTTGCATAATTAAGGCATCGTGTTCTGGCTTTAGATGAATCAAGTCAGAGAGGCTTGAAATTTCATTGTATCTAAGTGCTTTTTGCATAAGCGCAGAAGTTGGAATGCTATCCATTTCTTGAATGCTCTCAAGCTCTTCTTTGATGATCTGATTTAGTTGTGTTTTTGTGATTTTCATTTTATTACCCTTCTAACTATTTTACTTGTATTGTAGCATGTTCGCCAGCTGGAGCGCCAGGGACTGAATTGTTTTTTCTCCTGCACCGGTGCTAACACTCTCTATTGTATCCCACAGACTTGGTGCGCCATCAGCCGCATATCCACCAATATATGTACTTCTCATGATTTCTTCAATCTTTGGACTGAGAGAATCCCTGCTATTATCGATAGATCGTTCCAAGCCGATGCTATCGGAAGTCCGATCCTCGTTTAGTTCGCGTTCGTATTTCGCAATTTCGGCTCTCGCCAGTTCGATCTTACCGTCGTTGTACGTGTACATAACTCCTTTGTAGTGTCCTTTTCTGTACTCAGCTTTTAGGCGAAGGGATTCGTCGTTGCGCCCGGAGGCTCCATCAAGAAAACCTAGCTTAAACATTGCGGAAAGTTCTTTTTTCTTCTTGCCAGAACTGCCCTTAACCGGCGATTCATTCACTCTTTTCATTTCTTCTTTGATTATCTGCTTTAATTGTGTCTTCGTGATTTTCATTATCGATTCCTCTTTCTTCCCGTCCTATTTCTTGGATCTTCAAAGTTACCAGACTGAACCTGACCGTCAAACTCTCTCTCTGCTTCAGGACCCATTTCGACTCCTGCCCCAACGGCTGCGTCCTGAATCATAAAACCAATCTCTACGGACGTGCCAGGGTGGTCGCTCATATAGCTTTTGATAAGATTGGAAAGATTATTTTTAAATATCTCAGCGTGATCGTCATTAGGATCGAGATCAGAAGCTTCCAGGGTGCTCTCCATTTCTTCTTTGATAATCTGCTTTAGTCGTGTCTTCGTGATTTTCATTTTTAAAATCTCCTATTGATTTACTCTTGCAAATCCATCTTTTTTATCAATCACAATCTGCATATCCACACAATCTTTGAGTGAATCCAAGTGAGATATCAACAAAACGTTTTTGAAGTATACCTTAACTAGTTCTAAAATCCGAATAAATCCTTCCATATTTTCTTCGTCTAGAGCGGTACCGGGCTCATCCAAGATGAAAGTATCGCTCGTAGGGAGTGAAGATACAGATAGCAGTGAAAGACGGATCGCCATTGCTGCCATTGTTTTTTCGGCTCCTGATGCCATTTCAATCGGGCGCTCATCATAAAGAGGGTGCTTGATGAAGATGTCAAATTTATTACCAAAGCTCTCAAAAAAGATCTCAAAGTCTACGATGTTTGCTAATATTCTAGCGATCTCTTGGTTGATAACTGGTATCTTCTTTTTAATGACATCATATGCGATTCCGTTCGGGTGCATACACTGCATAAACAGATCATAAGCCGCATAAGAGTTTTGTAAATCTGTATGCTCTTGCTTTTGTGCTTCAAGATTTTCCAGCTTCTGCTCACAAGAACCGATTAGTTTAACGGTTTTTAAAACTTCTTCTTGGCTGCGTACAATATCAACATCGAGCAATTGTATGCGCTTCTTGCAAGCCTTCTTCTCTTGCATTAAGTTTTCTAAGTTCTCGATTGCTTCCTTATTCTCTTCATACTCGGTAACCTTTTCAGTAATTGTCTTGAGAGAAAATTGAGTCTTAGCTTTAGTCGTCTTGTTCTTTTCACGCGACAATTCAAGATTGGTGATATTGCTCTCATGAGTCTTGATACTATTATTTAGAGTGTCATACTCCTGCAACTTGAGGCGTACAACTTCTGGAGACAAAGAGGATAAGAGCAAGTTTGCATCACTCATTTCATTTTGAGTTTGCTCTAGAGTCGCGACGGCGACGTTTGCATCCCGAATAAACTTGCACTTAGGAAAAGTATCTCCGCAAGGAATTCCGCTCAGCAGCTTCTCTTTCCGATTAATGTTAACAATCTTACCCTGAACTTCTTTTAGCTTCTGGTTCAACTCGTCAATTTGAACCTGATCCTCTGTTAGCTTCTTGTGGTTTATTATCTTTCGCGCTTCTCTCAACTCGACCACTGCCGCGATCTTATTTTCGATCTGCTCAGTCTGCTCTCTGATCTTGGAAGATAATGATACAACTGTAATCGCTCCCTTTTTCTGCTGTTCCATTAGGTTATGGATATCAATAAGTTCTCGGGGGGCACTGTCGATTTGTGATTGCAGCGCCTGCAATGCTCCAGACTCTTTTTCTTTTTTTATCTTGAAGGTTTCGTGCTCTAGGGATAAAACCATAGATGAAACCTGAGCAGCATCAAGAGTGGAGGTGCATTGATCAATCTCCTCGTTGTAATCTCTATTTTTGTGCTTCTTGATCAGAACCTTAGCTTCAACTGAGTTCTCTTTTGCCATTCGGAATTTGTTCTCAAATATCTCCAAATCCAAAAACTTGGCGATGATCTCCTTTCTGCGGGTAGAACCCTCCTCAATGAAAGCTAATGCTCCGTGCTGAGAGGCTAGCGACGACACCATAAAGTCATCAATAGTGCCAAAGTGCTTGCGAATATTGGCATCCGTCTGGTTTCTTGTAACTCCATTCAAAGAGGTTACTTCGTCAGTTACTGGATCATAAACCTCAAAGTTTAGATCAGTCTTCGCCTCAAGAGTCTCTTCTCCTTTCAGACGCTTGATATACTTCTTTGAATCTCTCTTGATCGTATAAATCTTATTGTTACACTCGATTGTCAACTTCCCATCTCCAGATTCGCAGTTCTGATTAATCACATTCAGGTTTTTGCGCTCATTCTTAGAAGTCGTATTGAATAGAGTATAGAGAGCGGCATCAATAATAGAACTTTTGCCAGAAAAGTTCTTGCCGAAGATTCCAATAACACCATTTAGCTTATCGAAATTGACACTATTTCCCTTCCCGTAATTGAAAAGGTTATTAAACTCAAAGCTCGAAAGCTTCCAGTTCACATTTCGTGATACTTCCTCTTTCTCTTCGATGATTTTGTTATACGTGCGATTCAGTTCATAAACTTTTTCTAACGTCTCAGAGGGCACCTGATGGTCCTTAAGGTACTCTGAGATAAGCTCCTCTTGAACCTTTGGGTCTCGCAGGTTTTCTGTCTTCAATCCATCTGTTATTTCTTCTACATTCCCTCTTTGTCCGCTGGCACGGTTTAAGAAAGATATTGATTCTGGCTTGAACCTGTGCTTTGCGATGTCTATAGCTCGCCGCATAACATTGAGGGGCAAGTTGTTAGTACTAACCAACCTAAGACGCGCATTCTGCGGCACGTCTGCCTTCTTTGGTATCTTTCCGTGGGGGGTTAGTTGAACTGTAACAAATGGCTTTGGGTTTTGCAGGACGATTGGTTCAATCTCCCAATCATCTTTTGATTTAATATCCCAGATTAACGCGCCCTTATCGTTAGTTTCACCGTGGTTCTGTTGAACAGTTGAGCCCGGATACCATATTCGACCTTCCTTGTCTAAGAACTGCCGGCGGTGAATATCACCGAGCATTGCGAAATCAAAATTATCAAAAATAGATATGTCATCTTCGCCAAAGCTCATGGTCCAGTTTGTGTCTGTTTTGCAGTTGCTGATAGACCCATGGTAGAGAGCAATGTTTATCTTACTATTATCTGTCGGCTTGCTCCAGCTATCTCGATCAAAGACAGACAAGACGTTAAGGCACACCTCGTCGTTCAAGTGAGTCTCCCCAGAGTTCTTAAGTAGGTGAAGCTGTGGAAGATCAAGTGCAGCAACGATCGGTGTTAGAGCGTCCTGGCGGCTACTATTCTTTAGATTACCATCGTGGTTGCCAAGAATAATATAAGTTGGCGCAATCTCCGCTAAACTACGGAAGAAATCTGAGCACATCTCCACAAACTCAGGAGAGATCTGTGTCTTTGTGTGTGCGATGTCTCCGCAGTGGACAATATAATCCACTTTTCGTTCTCGCAGGGTTTGGTATAATTGTTCGAATACAATCTTATACTCGTAATGATACTTTAAATTTTTGATGTGTGTGTCAGCCAGATGCGCGATAATAGCCACATTTTCTCCAAGCTTTGTTGTTTGTTGTCTTGTTTGTTGTTTTCAGAATCAGTTGAATACTTTCGCTAAGACTTCTTGTTTACAAATTTCAAAATACCTCCATATAAGTACAGCCTCTATTATACAAGTATACCTTGCATGATAGAGGCTGTCAAGTGTTATTATAGGTTATGCGTTAAGGTATCTGTTTATCTCTTCCTTAATAATCTCTTCTATTTCCTGTGAACCGGACGAAGGATCGGGATTATAATTTTGCTCACCCGTTATTTTTTCAACCTCTTCAGCGCTGAGGTATGGACCGAACATAATACTATTATACGTGTCTTCCACTGACATTCCGGACAAGGGAAGTTCTCCATTATAAACTTGCTCTAGCGCATCGAAGTCTGGCAGTATAGCTTGCGCTTGTTTCATCTGTTTACCCGATTTGTATATTTGCCCACCTATAGCATATTTTCCTACTAGCTCTTCAGCTTGTAACTCATCATAGTACCCGATGTTATTGAAATCTTCCATAAATTCTTGCGCTTCGGCACCATCAGTGTTTATATTACTGTAGAAGTTATCGATATCAATCTCAAGATCCTTGATTTGTTCCATATCACTGGGCATCCCGTACCTCATGGTACCTGCTTTTTTGTCTTTAAGGACTTGCAAGAATACACTGTATTCAGGGGGCATAACTGTAAATTTTATTCCTGGTAGTTCCTCGAATTCCATCATTGGGTATAGTGAAGTGCTATTTTTGTTTCCGCTCCATACCCATGCGTTGAAGTTATTTATCTGCTTATACATCTCTTGCGTCTTAGTATCAAGGCTGCTTAAGTCTGCCGTTACTTTATCCATATGCGCGGCGCGTCTGGATGCTTTGGCATCCGAGTCGGAGTCAACCGCTAAACCAAGAGCACCCACTGCCCCAATAGTTAGTCCCGCAACGACTGTCGGAAACCAACTTCTGCCCTCTAGCATAATCTCATTAATCCCGTACTCAGCAAAAGACTCAAGATAGAGGCTCGATAGATTGTCTTCTCGATTAACCACCTCAACTTCTTCCAATATTATCTTTTGCAGCTGCTCTTTGGTAATGTTCATTTCTTTTTTTATTCCTTTTGCATGGCGGGCAGCCGATGACTTCTCGAAGGCTTGTTTATTTTTCCAGCATTTTCTTTCGCCGCCGCTCTTTTTGATCGTCACGAATGCCCCTGATTCTCCGGAAGCATTTTTGCATTTTTCGTTTCGTTTAAAGTATGGCATCTTAAATCGCTGCTAGCAAATCCCTCAATAAATAGTCATCGCTATCTATAAATACAGCATTCTTTTTTCTCTGCTGAAATACCTGTTTTGGCATAGACCCGACATCCTCATATCCGGAAACATCAATCTTATAAAGCTCAATGTCATATTCAAGCAATGTCTTAATAATCCTTCTTTCTTTTTGTGCCGCGTCTGGATCAAGTGCTATGTAAACCGGTGTGTCGTTTTTGACGATCTCTCGCAGCAACTTTGAGTTCTTTCTTAAGGTCGAGCCCAAAATAGGAACAGCATTGCCTGCAACCACTGCATCAAAAACCCCCTCGACCATTACGAGATCTCTATTCCAGTTAACGTAAAGCTCATTAAAGGTTATATCTTTACTAACACGCGGATTCTTGTATTTATAAGAATCTCCGGAATATGATCTCGCGATGAAATAGCTAATGTCCCCGTCTTGATCAAATGAGGGGATGATAATCCTATTTCTGTATTCTCCACCAAAGCAGTATCCAATCTTCCATCTCACAATATCCTCGTAAGTTACTCCCCTACTTCTCAGATATTTTAGTGCGTATTTTCCTGTAGCTGGTATGTCCCTTGCGCACAAGCTTATAAATTCTTCAGGCAGTTCTAGTTTTTGCTGTACCTCTATAAGTGCCTCTTCCGCGAAGAGATCAGAAAATCTCTCAAGATCGGTTCGGTTTGTAATTGAATCCCATGTCTGTAGTTGGGTAAACGAACCAAAGCGCCGAACAACACGACGGATATTACGACCGCGATAATCACAAATCCAGCATTTGAAAAAGTTTTTATCGAGATTAACAGAGAACTTACGCTTGTGGTGATTACAAACAGGGCAAGAAAATAATAGTTCTGCGCCTTTGTCTAAACAGTGTCCAAGTGTCGCATATAAGACCTTCTTCGCTACTTTCTTATCCATGAATCCTCACCAATAGATTAACATACTATTCTTTCAGTGTCAAGAAACAAATAAGCCCCCCAACACATAGGTTAGAGGGCTTATTTGTTTATTTAGTTAGCTAATCTTCTAGTGAGACAACCTTGACCTCGAAGCTAAGATCCTGACCAGCAAGAGGGTGGTTCATATCTAAGACAACTTGAGTATCTTGAACGTCCTGAATCTTGGCAAGGAATTGACCACTGGGACCATTACCTTGAATCGTTGCCCCGATCTCAAACTCGAAGTCCGGAGAAAAGGCATCGCGAGGAACACTCTTGAATGCCGACTCGTTTCTAGGACCGTATGCTTCGTCCGGTGTAAGAGTGAAATTCTTAGTCTCTCCAACTGCCATGCCCATTACTGCATTACTGAACCCTGGAAGCATTTGACCAGAACCAACCTTGAAACTAACCGTCTCTCCTCGGACGTGTGAGTTGTCAAATTCAGTACCATCAGTAAAGGTACCCACGTAGTGAACACTAATATTGTGTCCGTTTGTTACTTTCATTTTTGTTTCCTATGTGTGATGTTTGATCATCATATGTATAATAGCACAGGGAAAACTGATTGTCAACTAAAGTTTAATAAACCTAAGAATCTTTTTCTAGAGTACCTGTCAAAATATCCATAAGCGGAAGGACAACTCCCCAGCTTTTGTTTTGATTCTTCATATGGTGGTTCCAGTGCCAAGGGAAATACTTCTTAGTGAATTCCGGGTGCCAGTGCTGGTAATTGTGTAAAGCGAAGAATGCGATCGCGTATACCGCCATACCAAAATATATCGGCGGCGCTAAAAACAATAAAGGCAAATGAATCAACATTAAGATTGGTCCCCCAATCAACTCAATTTTTGACAGCCTCTTGTCTACAAATTGATTTGCCCTGCTGACTAAATGATGATCTCGCAGGTGAAAGGCAAAAATACTTTTCTTCTTTTTACCGAATCCGTGGAATAGATATTTGTGAATTATGTATTCTAAGGTGTTCCCAAACATGATGCCAATCATAAACAGGGCGATATCTTGTAACATGTTGGGCTCCCTACGCTATGATAGTATCACCAATAACTATTCGCTGTCTATGCTTTTTTATAAATTTTCTACTTCCCAGCCGGCTTTTGCTATAACAATCGCGTCTGCGTGATCGTATGACTCTGGTTTTGGGTTTCCATACCTTGTGTATTCTATCTTAAAACTACTCTCGTTCTCAAGCAGGTGAAGCAGAACTACTTGCTTGGCTTTCTTACCTCTCGGAACTTTTATGCCGGCGTGCTTGCGGGCTGATGTGGATCCGATGAACTTAGGTTTAATTTCAAACAGTTCGTAGATAAGCCAGGACACTATTCCATTAAATCTTGTAAGTGTTGAAAGTGTCTTGGCAGATGACTTTCCTCCCATAAACATATGTAGAGACTGCTCTACGTATATATGCTCAACTATCTTATCATTTTCAAGTTGACACTTTTCCAATAAACCAAGCAAGTATTCTTTCATTACGACTGTCTTGTCGAATACATCCTTATATTTTCTTAGATCGATCGAGCCGTAGTGGACAAGTTGTCCTCCGGATACGATTGCTACGCCAGTTATACTTGTGCTTATGTCAAAACCAATAATCATATGTATATTATACTATATATCTATCTTAAGTTTAAACGAAAGATTGTCGCTTTCTTTCTTTAATATGGGATTTGATAAGGTTGCAACCCCGATGAGGTTCTTATACTTATCATAAACAGCAACTCTTGAAATATAAACCTGTCTTTCAAATGACGCGGAATAGTCTGAGTGGCTGGAACTAACTGTGTTCTTTATTTTTCGATCTGATGCCTCTTCGTAAATATGTGAGGAGGTATACTCCGTTTGAGATTGCCCTCTTTCTATGAAAGTAGGGTTGTTGGAGTAGTTAGCTTCTCCGACCTCTGCGTGCGCGAACATAGTTGTAACCTGAGTCTCAGTATGTCCCTTGAAGTCAAGAGAAAAAGAAGCCGTCACGAAGGTTGCGCCGCCGGCTGTTGTTTGGTTCACATCATCATTCATTCCAGCGCCGTAGAATAACCAAGAAGGATTGGACAGAGAACCACTAGAACCAGAGGTCATCGCGATTGTTGCTGCTGAAAGATCCCAGGATCCAGTGAGAAGCAAGAACCCCTCTTCATATAAAGCAACACCAGCAACCGAGCCAGATCCAGTACTGCCAGGGGGTCCTACTTGAATCAATTCTCCATTCTGACGCAGATCTTGTAACTCTCCTATTAAAGAACC